>Ga0070741_10000830_pt1 | contig 102877 bp, 94 predicted proteins | sample Coa_R1_4_FD_66440 | JGI IMG/M metagenome (GOLD analysis project Ga0070741, IMG submission 66440) | Surface soil microbial communities from Centralia Pennsylvania, which are recovering from an underground coalmine fire - Coalmine... | ecosystem: Environmental > Terrestrial > Soil > Unclassified... | reverse complement strand
GCCAGCGCCAATATCACCGGGATGAAGCTCGAAGCCGTCAAGTACTACTATGCCCCAAGCAATGATCTCGGTGTCCCGGGGATTGTTGCGAGGCCCACGCCCGAGCTGCTCAAGCTGCAGGCGGACCTGATCGCCGCCGTGGCTCCCTTCACAGTGCCGAGCGGCGCTTCCGGCGCGTTCGTGACAACGCCCGATGACCGCGTCATCGACCCGGGGCTCATCGAATATGTCGCGCAGTTCGTTCCAAATAACTCCGCCGATCGCTTCAATCCGCATGTCAGCGTCGGCGTCGGGCCGCGCAGCTACCTCGACAAGTTGCTGGCCGAGCCGTTTGAGCCCTTCACGTTCTCGCCTGCGGGCGCGGCGGTTTTCCAACTCGGCCAGTTCGGCACCGCGGCGAAGAAACTCAAGGAGTTCGATGTCAATCCTTGAGGCGCGACCACGCCGGAGCAGGGCGCCTTGCGAGAAATCAAGGAGTGGCAAGCGATCATGGATTACCTGCGTAGTCTGCCTGTGACCAAATCGGACGAACTGCCACTTGTCCGGGTCGACGAGCGTGAGACCGAAGTCCGGGCAATCAAGGTGGGATGACGTATCAGAGACAGGCATACAGGAGCTGCAAGCATGAAATGCATATCTCGTCTGATCGTCGGCGCGCTCGGCACGTTGCTCTCTTTCGCGGCATCGGCTCAGGAGCCGCAGCCCGTGGGGCCGTACAAGGATTTCAAGGGTGTCATCAATCTCGATGTCCGCGATTCAAAGGCCGACTGGGGGCCGTTCACGCCGAAGAAGGCCCCAGCCGGCGCACCGAACATCCTGTTCGTGCTCTACGACGACACCGGGCTCGCCGCCTGGTCGCCGTACGGCGGCCGGATCAACATGCCCTCGCTCGACAAGCTGGCGCAAAACGGAATCACCTACACGCAGTGGCACACGGTGGCGCTCTGTTCGCCGACCCGGTCCACGCTGCTGACGGGGCGAAATCACACCTTGAACGGCATGGCCGCCATCACCGAGGGCTCCAACGGCTTCCCGGGCTGGGCAGGCCGCATCCCGCCGCAAGCGGCGACCATCGCGCAGGTGCTTCAGGACAATGGCTACAGCACTTTCTGGCTCGGCAAGAATCATAACGTTCCGGAGCAGGATGTTGCCGAGGGCGGCGACCGCAAGACATGGCCACTCGGCCAGGGATTCGAACGCTATTACGGATTCATCGGCGGCGAGACCAATCAATGGTATCCGGACCTCGTTGAGGATAATCACTTCATCGAGCCGCCGGCCTCACCGGAGCAGGGCTACCATCTCTCCAAGGATCTCGCCGACCAGGCAATCAAGATGATCCGGAACCAGCAGGCCGCCACTCCCTCGAAGCCGTGGTTCATGTTCTACAACCCGGGGGCCAATCACGCGCCCCACCAGGCTCCGAAGCAGTACATCGCCAAGTACAAGGGCAAGTTCGACGATGGTTACGAGGCATACCGCACCTGGGTGCTGGCGCGCATGATCGAGAAGGGCATCGTGCCGAAGGACACCAAGCTGACGCCGATCAATCCGATGCCGGAATCCCAGGCGAACCCGGCCGATCACGTCCGCCCGTGGAACACGCTCAATGCGGATGAGAAGAAGCTGTTCTCGCACATGGCCGAGGTGTGGGCGGGATTGTCGGAATACACCGACGTGCAGATCGGCCGTGTCATCGACTATCTGGAGAAGACCGGGCAGCTTGAGAACACGATGGTGCTCTACGCCGCCGACAACGGCACCTCTGGCGAAGGCACGCCGAACGGTTCCGTCAACGAGAACAAGTTCTTCAACGGCTATCCCGATGATCTCGCCGAGAACATGAAGATGTTCGACAAGCTCGGGGGGCCGGACACCTACGGCCATTTCCCCACAGGCTGGGCTGTCGCATTCTCGACACCCTTCCAGATGTTCAAGCGCTACGCGCAATACTCCGGCGGTACGGCCGATCCGCTCATCATTTCGTGGCCAAAGGGCATCAAGGCGCGTGGCGAAATCCGCGACCAGTACCACCATTCGGTCGACATTGTGCCGACCATCCTCGATGTCGTGGGACTGGAGATGCCAAAGGTCTATCGTGGCGTGGAGCAGTTCCCGCTCTCCGGAGTTTCGATGCGCTACACGTTCGATGCAGATCCGCATGCGCCGACGCAGAAGAAGCGGCAGTTCTACTCCATGCTCGGCACCCGTGGGATGTGGGAGGACGGCTGGCTCGCTGCGGCGGTCCACGCCCCGTTTACCGGCAAGGGCCATTTCGATCAGGACCAGTGGCAGCTCTACCACGTCGATGCGGACCGTTCGGAGTCGACCGACCTGGCGAACCAGTATCCCGAGAAACTGGAGGCGCTGAAGAAAGCGTGGGACGAGGAAGCCCGAGCCAATCTGGCGTTGCCGATTGATGACCGCAGCGCGTCCGAACTCCTTACCGTCGAGCGCCCCTCCGCAGAACCGATCCGCGACCGCTACGTCTATTATCCCGATACGGCGCCGGTGCCGGAAGGCGTTGCTGTCAACGTGCGTAATCGGTCCTACAAGATCCTCGCCAATGTCGACGTTACAGATGCGAATGCCGGCGGCGTAATCTTCGCCCACGGCTCGCGCTTCGGCGGGCATGCTTTGTTCATCAAGGACCACAAGCTCAACTACGTCTACAACTTCCTCGGCATCAAGCCCGAGCAGAGGTTCGTCTCCAAGGTGGAGCTGAAGCCCGGCAAGTACACGCTCGGCATGGAGTTCACGCGCACGGGGGCCGGTCCGCACCACGAGTCTCTGGGCACGATGAAGCTGTATGTCAACGACAAGGTGGTTGCTGAAGGCCCGATGAAGACGCAGCCGGCCAAGTTCACGTTGTCGGGCGACGGCCTCTGCGTCGGCTATGACAGTGGCGACGCCGTCAGCGCCGAATACAAGACGCCCGGCACGTTCCATGGCGGGGCCATCCAGGCGGTCGGCGTCACCGTCGAAAAGGCATCATACGAAGACCTCGAAATGGAGGCGCAGAGAGCACTGATTCGCGATTAGCCGGGGATACTCGGTCGCGCGGGCCGCTCATCCGAGCGACCCGCGAAAGGCTTGCATCGGCGATGAGCAAGAAGTTCGCGATCAGCTTCAAGCGCATGATGGTCGCGGTGTGCTCGCTGCATACACCGATGGATCTCCCATCAAAGCGATCCTGATGAAAAATCTTTGGTTGTGACACTTCTGCAATGGATTTCTTGCGCCAGCTATGAACTAACTATGTCGGTTGGCTCAGCCGCTCGCGTTTTTGCGTGCGAAGGAGTCTCTTGCAAGCCGCATTCGCAAATGCCGCGCGGAGGTTCCCATGGCACGAAATGACCTGAAAATTCGGTTTATCGGGCTCATGGCAGGCAGCGCGGTCCTTGCGCTCTCGCCTAACATGGCGCGCGCCGATGAGGGCGGGGTTTCGTTCTGGCTTCCTGGATTGTTTGGCAGCCTCGCGGCAGTTCCTGCGACACCAGGCTGGTCGTTGGGCTCGATCTATTATCACACGTCGGTCAGTGGCGGAGGCAATGTCGCGGCAGCGAGAGAAATCCAAATCGGCAGGTTCACGCCAAACATAAATGTCAGTCTGAATTTAAATCTGAATGCGCAGGCCGATCTGTTGCTGCTTGCTCCGACGTATACCTTCGCGACACCTGTGCTTGGCGGACAGTTCGCGGTCAGCATGATGGGTTTGTACGGCCGAAATAATGTCGACCTTAATGGGGCGCTGACGTTGGGGGCGGCTGGTATGGTATTGGCAAACCGCGTGGGAAGCCTGTCAGGTACCACCACAGGATTCGGAGACTTGTATCCGACGGCGAGTCTGAAGTGGCACGAGGGCGTTCATAACTGGATGACCTACATTACGGGTGATGTTCCCGTTGGGGCTTACGATTCGAACCGGCTCGCCAATATTGGGATTGGTCATGGCGCCGTCGATGCCGGCGGCGGGTACACCTACTTCAATCCCGCCACGGGCCACGAATTTTCCGGAGTTGGCGGCTTCACCTACAATTTGAAGGACCAAACTACTCAATATCAGAACGGCATTGATTTCCATTTCGACTGGGGCGCGTCGCAGTTTCTCTCGAAGCAGGTCTTCGTTGGCCTGGTTGGCTATCTCTATCAACAAGTCACCGACGATTTTGGCCAAAGTCCGATCTTGGGCGGTTTCCGGTCGCGGGTCGTCGGTGTCGGCCCTCAGGTCGGATACCTCTTCCCGGTCGGAAACATGCAGGGATATTTGAACGTCAAAGCCTACGGCGAATTCGATGCGGCGAACCGGCCATCGGGCTGGAATACTTGGTTGACGTTCTCAATTTCAGAGGCTCCTCCCGCAAGCACGGTTGCGCCGACCAAACATCTTGTGACGAAATGATAAGAAGTAGCCCTACATGCCGCGCTGGACGAGTCTCTTTTCAGCAAAAACACTGAGGTGCAGAGGCGAGGGCTGTTTCCTATGCGTCTCTGGGGCCCCGAGCGGTTCGATCCGAACGTCGCCGATCGGCGCCGCCAACGCATTATCCGAGAAGTGGATGCGCCTCGCCGGCAAAGCTGCGCACTAGCTCGGCTGCTGGGTCAGCGCGCCCTGATGCGCCAATTGCTGGTAAATCCAAGTCGGGCGATGATCCCATGCAAACGGCGCTTTTGACGAGCTCCAAAGGATTGCCGTCATGAGTTAGGCTGCCCTTCGATAGGAAAACAGGGCTTCCGAAATAGTGGGTTTCGCGACGCAGCGGACCCCCGCTACCACCTTTCCCCACGCTCCCTTGACCTGGTTTGGATAGGCCTTTTCCCCGAGCAGGGCGTTTAGCCAGCCTGCTATCTCTACGGCTACACCACCTCGGCGCGCTTGGGTCGCGGAACATAGTAACGGTCTCCATCAGGTCTCTGATGGCTTCTGCGGCTTCTCCGTGGCCAGCACTGGGACCTTTCGCTACAGTTTCCTTCGGGTACTCCACCACCCCTGTGATTCTAACATTCGCAAAAGTTCGGCCAGGAAGGCATGCGAATGGCCCTCGCCCCGCATATGCGGGAAGGCACGTTGGTGTCCGCCCTACAGCAGTCCGCACAATGTCTTCACGATCAAAATGTCTTTCTGCGGTCCGCCCGTGCACATCACGCTATGGGGCCCCGGATTGAGAAGGGCGAACGCCCCCACCGCCGCCAGGCCAAGCACAATGATACTGACCAGCGCCGCCACGATGATGGTCAGTCCACGCTTGCGGCCGATCAGGTCTCCGGTCAGCAGTGTTGCGAGGTGAAGAACGACCGTAAGACCAAGCGCGCTGAGGCCAAAGTTGAGTGTCGACTGCGAGGAAAACAATATGGCGCCGGTGACGATCAGCGCCTCGAACACGTAGAGGAGTATCAGCCAATGGCCGGATATGGCCCGGAGCAGGCTGCCGGGCATGGAGATCGCGAGCAGCGCCTGCACCGCGCGGCCGGCGCGGGTGATCCACACCATCCGGGAGAACGGGGAGTGGTAACTCTTCTCCGCTTCTTCAAGGATCTTGCCCGTAATGGTCAGCGCGCGTGCGCTTGTCTTCAGCGTTTTGCCGGTGTCGGGCTTGCGGTTGATCTCATAGTATTCCTTCAGATACTCGATGGTCCCGGCGTCGCCCAGGAGGGCCTTCAGGATCCGGCCGATTTGCGTTTGGCGAGCCGTGCTTCCGGGCGGCCCAAGGTGAGCCAGCAGTCCTTCAACGGCCTGACCGAGCGTCGATTTGTTTTGCTGTGCCAGCGCCTGCGCGAAGTGCTCGATCAACTGGTCAAATTGCTCAGGCTGCATCTCCTCGCGGACGATGATGATCTGCGCCTCCTGAAGCAACGCCTCTCTCACCTCCTTGTCACCGTCCGCACAGAACAACGCGGCCAGCACGCGCTCGCAGCCGTCGAGCCGGCCCCACATGATGTCGTTGCGCCGCCACTTCTCGTCGAGGAAGGCGCCGAAATGAAACAGCGCCGTCCCCGCCAGCTTCTGCCTGCCGTCATCGGCACGCTCGTCGATCAGGCTGGTGGCGTCCTCGGGACTGACCCGCAGCACCTCGACGGTCGCCGGCTCGCCGGTGCCCGTGTCGTAATAGAGCGGGAAGCTCATCTGATCATACTCGTCGAACCGCAGATAATATTCGGCGATGAGCTTGCGCACCGTCCTCCCGTCATCGGTATTGAGCGCAGCGCAGTCATCCAGAGTAACGTCATCGAGACGGATGACCACCTTCTTGGCGCCCTCAGCGCGCTCTTCAAGATCCAGCCTGGGGTTGCCGAGCAAGGCTCGGCCTAACGCTAGGGGTTTGGGGCTTATGACTTCGGCATATCTGTCCTTCAACAATTTGACATCGGCCTCAAGGAGATCCTGAATCTTCGTCTTTGAAGCCGTCGCGGCGCTGACATACAGAAATTTTGCCCGCTCGAAAACATTCTCCTGGAGTGTGCGAAGCGGGCTCGGAGGCGGCAGCTCAGGAAGCCGCACCGTTTCGCCGGCCGGCGTCTTCAGTTCCTTGAGTGTGGTATTGGACTTCTCGCCAAGGAGAAGACGAAGCACCCGGTCGAGCTCGTCGGCGGCAGCCTTTCTCGCTGCCTCATGTTCAGTGTCCGCGGGCAGCCACGTGATGTCGCGAAGCTCGCCCATCGCCTCGCCAAATCCGTCGGCGAGGTGACGCAATGCGCCGGCGACCGCATCGGAAGTCAACTTCGCTGGCGGCAGGTTGCGGCGTCCGCATCGCTCCTTTAGGCGTTTCTCGATCTCAGAGAGAAGTTGTTGCTCCGGCGGCAACTTGAGCTTTACGGCGAGATCGAGCAGCTGATGCACTTTTCGCAGGATGAACCCGACGCGTCTCAGCCGGTATTTCACGTCGTAATAATACAGGAACGCGTTGGCGGTTCTCTTCCGGCTCTTGCCCGATGGATCCCGATTCTCGTCGTACTTGTCCTCGCGCCATACGCGAACCATGGCCCGCAACGCATATAGCCGGTCCGACTGGCGATCGATGTCCCACCAATCGGCCAGACGGTCGGCAATGTCGTCGGTGACGGTCATGATCCGCAGCCGCCAGTAGGGCAGGAATGCCGCACCGTAATACTTGATCATGTCTCGCATGCCGCGCGATTGCCACTCCGGCACCTTGCCCTCTTGGAGGATGATACGGGCGAACGGATCGTCATCGCGTTCTTCGATGTCGGCGTCGACGTCGGCCTCAACTTGGCGCACGAGCTGTTCAATCCGCTCGATGCGCCGGTTGCGGGTCAGCACTGTTTGGAGATTTTCGCGGATCGTCTCGTCCTGCGGAATGGAGAAGATCGCGGCGAACGCGTTTTGGATCGCATCGGGCTTCTGGTCGAAGTTCTGACGTTCGTCTTCCGGATGAGACGGCGCTGGCTCGACATAGATAAGCTTGCGCTCCATCGGCAGCCCGCCGAGGCGCCATGACAGGGCTTCGCAGACGTAGCTGAATGGCTTGTTGTCGAGATAGCCGCCGTCCCCGAATGCGCGCTTGCGCCAGTTCTGCGTCGTCATGTCGGAGGTCGACAGGCCCGTGAAGAACCGTTTCCAATTCTCGACCTCGACGCCGGCCTCGGTCGGATGCGCGTCGCATAGTCGCTCGGCATCGTTCACGCACATCGGCTCGAAGGCGAACGGGAACGAGGACGTGCAGCGCGCGGCGAATGCGAGAAGGGGACTGTTGGCGTCCGCGAGGTCGTTGCGCGGCGTGCTGCCGGCCGACGCATACTGGAAGTGATAAACCTGCTTGTAGCGCTTCTCATAGACGACCTTGTCGAACAGGCGCAGCGGCACCACGGCGCCACGGATGTCGGTCGTCGTGACGTACAGGTCGATCTCGTCGACCAGCGCCGATTTGCCGTCCTTCATCGGCGGAATCGCAGGCTCCATGCCCCGCAGCGCGTCAAGGAGCTTGACATACATCCGGTCGCTGTTGAGCAGCGATTGCGGAGGCGTATCGGTCTCGGCGAATTTGATGTCCTTGTAGGAGGCCTTGTCGTTGAGCAGGGCATCAATGTCGCCCTCGGTGATCCAAAGGTCCTTCAACGGCCCGAATTCCTGGCCGTTGACGAGCGCCTTGGCGAGAAACAGCCCGTTGATGCCGCCGGCCGAGGTGCCGGAAATGGTATCGACCACGAATCTGGTGCGCTGATCGTCGTTTGGCTGCGCGCCGTCACCGAACGGATCGGGTTGCTTAGGGTCGCGCAGATGCGCGAGATAGCTTTCGCGCAGTTGCTGATCGCGTAACAGGTAAGATGCCTTGCGGTAGACGTCGCGGGTATGGCCGGTCTTTACGCCGCCGCCGGCCCGTGGCGTCGCCAGCGCCATCTCGTACAACTCGTTGGTCACGCCGTTGATGTAGATGGCCAGCGAGACACCACCGTACATGACGACGCCGAAACGCACCTCTTGCGCATACTGGTTGTACGGCGCCTGCGTGGCTTCAGCGTTTGCAGCGGCTTGCTCCATGGCCCCCTCCGACTCAGGATGTTCGGACAAGACATCTCGGCCCGGGGCATATTGACCCGAAGCGGCTGCCGGGTGCAACATCAATTGGAGGCAACTTATGATTTTGTGTACCGGCCGCCGCACCGGCCTTCGCGATCGTCGCGGCGGCGGGGCTCACCTTCACGGATTTTCCGCTGGGCAATCGATGCGCCATCATATCGAGATCGCGTCGACGATCCACGGACCGCTCCCAGGTTCTCCACCTCGCTCTTAGGCACGGAGGTTATAGATGGCTGATGACCTGAAAAGCCGTTTGGATGCAGTCTTGGCGCGCAAAAGCGCGCTGAATCAAGCTGCCGCTGAGAAGGCTAAGCAGGCGCAGTTCGCGCAGGACAAGAGATGCGAAGCCGAAGCCGAACGGCAGAAGGAAATATATCAGGCATGGTCGGCTCAAAACGATAGGTTGAAAACTGCGGTCATGGACATGAACCGGACTTTGGCGGAGCAACATCTGGAATTCAAACTGGTCAGGGATCGCGACCTCAAGCGCGTCGGGGCAAAAATCGATCTTTGTCTGTTCGAAAATGGCGAGCAAAAGCTTTGTGCCAGCATCACGCTATCCGACGATGCCGTGAAGATCGATACGAAGCGACGGATCTTCGGAACGAGGACATTGCGCACGTTTAATGTCGGCGAAACCTCGTTCAACTACTGCGAAATCATTGAGGCGCCCCGCCGCCTGCTTCACGTCGCGATAGATCTTTGGTGGACCGACGCGGTTGGGTGCGACCGGCCGTTTTGATCGGCCCCGTCCAGTGAAAATCTGATCCGGATGGAATAAATTCCTTGACGTTCTGGAATAGTACCAACCGGTATGATCCGGGAACTGTTCCCCATTCAAGAAAGCCTGAGGACCTTTGGATAGATATCGGAGATGTCGTACGCACAATATAAGGCTTTCCCATGGAAGTGCAGCAGTCGCTCGAGGTGCTCGACCAATAGGTCAGCGAAGATATCGTTCGAACCAATCCATTTCGGAGGCTTCCGCCCTACGCAACCAATTTGCTGATGACGGCAGCCAATGCCGCGGAGAAGGGCGCCCAATTGGGAATTGAACGCAGTACCGTTCCCTCGGAGCTTCTAGTCGAGCTTCAGCGTATCGGATTTCGACGTTTTTCTGTTCCGATAGGGCGGCACGACGAGCTTCGCTTCCTGCTCGGACGTTCGCTGAAGGAGTAAGCCATGGCGTTGCAGGCACTCAGATTGGTGGAGACAAAGGGTTTAGTGGCAGCAGTTCAAGCGGCCGACGCAATGGTGAAGGCGGCGAATGTCAGGCTCGTCACGAAGTAGCAGCCGGGAGACGGTCCAATATCTATCATCGTGCAGGGCGATGTCGGTGTCGTCAACGCGGAGATCGCGCCTGACAGCGTCCGCATCTTGAAACCCGAGTAGCGCGTCGACATGATGACATCCTGAGCGCGCTCTGCCTGGGTTCGGCACCATGATCGGCTACCGCAGGATCCTGCTGTCCTGAGATAGCGAGCGGTTTGCCAAACTTGCTTTATGGCAAAGCGTAGGACCGGACATAGTCGCCGAGCTTGGTGCCGAACGAGCCATGGCCGCCGTCGACGGTGACCACATATTGCTTGCCGTTGACCTCATAGGTCATCGGGGTCGACTGCCCGCCGGCCGGAAGACGATCTTCCCAAAGCAGCTTGCCGTTATCGACATCGAAGGCACGGATGTAGTCATCCATCGTTCCCGTGAGGAAGGCCACGCCGCCGGCCGTCATCATCGGGCCGCCCAGCATGGGAACGCCGAGTTTGAAGGGAAGCGGCAGTGGCGCCTCATCCCGAATCGTGCCGACGCGGTGCTGCCAGACGATCTTGTTGGTGTTCAGGTCCAGCGCTGCCAGGCTGCCCCATGGTGGGGCCATGCAGGGAATCTTGAGCGGCGACAGGAAGATGCCGAGGTCGACGCCATAGGGTGTGCCATACATCGGCTGCACGCCGAGCTCCGTTCCCGGCGGGTGCGCCGCGTCCGGTGCTGCCGGGTTGTTCGCCCCGCGCGGCACGAGGCGCGAGATGAACGGAATCGATTGCGGATTGGCGATCGCGATCTGCCGCCGCGGATCGACCGCGATCCCGCCCCACTCGAACATGCCGAAATCACCGGGATAGACCAGTGTGCCCTGTTCGGATGGCGGCGTGAACGGTCCCTCATAGCGCAGCCGCTTGAACTTGACCCGGCAGATCAGCTGATCGAACATGGTGCTGCCCCACATCTGGGCCTCCGTCAGCATCTGGCGCGGACGGAAGCTCAACTCCGAGAAGGGCTGGGTGGGCGCGGTGTGGTCGCCTGGTGCGGCGCCTTGCGGCACCGGCGTCTCCGGCGCCGGCACCAGCAGTTGGCCGTCGCGGCGGTCGAGCACAAAGATGTTGCCGGTCTTGGCGGGGATATAGATCGCGGGCACCACCTGGCCGTCCTTATGCAGGTCGATCAGGCTCGGCTGGGAGGGCATGTCCATGTCCCAGAGATCATGATGCACGTTCTGAAACGACCAGCGCAGCTTGCCGGTGGCGATATCGAGCGCGACCAGCGCGGAATCGTAACGCTCCTCGTCCGGCGTGCGGTTTCCGGCCCAGATGTCGGGCGAACTCGATCCGAGCGGCTCGTAGACGAGGCCGAGCTTCTCGTCGACCGAAGCAACGGTCCAGGAATTCGGCGATCCCTCGGTGAAGTGATGCGTCGCCGAGGGCATCTCGTTTGGGTCGGGATTGCCGGCATCGAACACCCAGATCAGCTTCCCCGTGTAGATGTCGAAGCCGCGGATCGCTCCCGACGGCACGCGGTTTGAATAATTGTCGATCACGGCACCTGCCATGATCAGGATCTTGTCGGTCACGACCGGCGGCGAAGTGCCTTCGTAGAAGCCCAGCGTCTTGATCTCGTTGCCCTCCTTGAGATCGATCTGGCCGTGATCGCCGAAACCCTCACATGGCTTGCCGCTCTCGGCATCGAGCGCAAATAGCCGGCCGTCGTCGGTGGCAAGGAAGATCCGCTTCGGACAGTCGGCCGGTGCCGACGCGCCATCCACGGTCACAGCTCCAGGAGCGGTTTCGTGGTAGGCGACCCCGCGACAGGTCATATGCTGGAACGACTTGTTGTGCTGGATCTGCGGATCGAACTTCCAGCGCAGCTTGCCGCTTGCGGCGTCGAGCGCAAACACGATCTGATGCGGCGAGCAGGTGTAGAGCAGGTCGCCGATTTTCAACGGCGTGGCCTCGTTGGTGAACTCGTCGGGATCGTCGGGCCCCTTGTGGTCGCCGGTTTCGAACTGCCAGGCGAGCTTGAGGTCCTTGACGTTGGTCTTGTTGATCTGCTGCAGCTCGGAGTAGCGCGTGCCGGCGCCGGTGCCGCCATAGGCGGTCCAATCCGTCTTTGCCGAGGGCTCCGCCGCGGCAGCAGTCTGGCCGCCGCTGGGCTCAGGCAGCACTCCTGCAACAGCGGACCGATCCCTGGTCAGGGACAGCCCGAGCACGACGGCAGCAAGCACGAGCACTGCGACCAACCCGCCGCGCGCGGCTTGCCTGCCCGGCGAGAGATGCGACACGATGAACGGAAACAGCAGCCATATCCCGAGCGGCACCAGGATGTCGCCACGCGGTGCGAGCGACCAGAAATCGAGCCCGACTTCCCAGACCGCCCAGATCATGGTGCCAAGCAGCAGCGCCGCATAGAGCCACAGCGCCGCGGCGTGGCCAGTCGCAAGCAGCCACGCCGTGACCAGGAGCGCAGCGGCCGCGATCGCGTAATACGGCGAACCGCCCAGCGCGACCAGCCAGATGCCGCCCACGAGCAGCACCACGCCCATCAGCGCCATGACGATTGCGGTCAGCAGGAGCAGAGGCGCGTGCGGCCTTCTGCCGAGATCGGGCATCGTGCTTCACTCCATCAGGAGATGGCCGGCAGCGCCGGATGCTTGTGGAGCGCGATGACGATTATAGGTTGAATCGTCATCGCGCTCCAGGCTTTTGATTGATCATGATCTATTCGGGAAACCCCTGCACACATTTCCGCATTTTTGCTTCTAGGTCCCCTGAGTTACCGTGCGCCGCCAGGAGCTGCGCCGGCGATGGAGTCCATTGGCGTGGAGCATCCAACCGGACAGCGGAGCGCCGTCACGATGGCGCCCACCGGCCTCTGCTCCAGCCCATGCGGCGACGGCGCCGAACAACAGCGCAGCGGCAATTGAAAAGCCGAGAATGATGGTGCTGGCGCGGGCATGCGAGATCGCCGTCTTGGCATCGGCGATGACGCCATCGACCCGATGCTGGGCATCGGCGCCTGTGAGCCCCGTCGTTGCCGTGACCAGCCGGACGAGATAGGCGCGATCGTCGGCGGGGATGCCGCTATGGCTCGATGACATCATCAGCACGCGGCCGGCTTGAGCCCGCAGGGGCGCCAGATCGCCACTCGGCGGCTGGTGCTCCGAGCGGAACAGATGATCGATTTCGGAGCTGATGACAGAGGGTTCGGTCGTCGTTGCCGGCTCTGTCAGGCCGGATGACCGGCTGGCCGTGCCGAAGGCGATCATGGCCGCGAGGCAGGTGCCGAGAATGACGGCCAGGGCCCATGCTATGACGCCATGCAAGCCATCGCGCCGGTCCACATCGTCGGTGACCTCGCCATAAGGTGCCCGGCAGCGGCCGGCGACGTAGCCGCCGCAGCCAAAGCTGATGAGAGCCTGCAGGATCAGGAACAGGCCTGAGAGTGCCCATAACGCCATCGACGCGTCGCGCCAGGTCGGCGCGGCCGAGCTGACGCCGAGGCCGATGGCCGCGCCGAAGCTGATCATGATTGAAGATGCGGCGCAGGCCACGAAGGCGCCCGCAACAATCGGTGTCCACTGCAGCGTCCAGGCATCATCGCGGGCGAGATCCTGCACGACTCCAACTTCCATTGCTTCGATGGTCATCGCGGGCGCGCCTCAACGAAGGCCAAAGAGCGAGAGAATGAACATGATGATCACGATCAAACCAACGAGATAGATCAGGCCGTCCATGGTGTCCTCCTCCATGCGTCCAGTGTCCCGGGTCAAGCGAGGTGAGTGACAAAGGTTCCTACGGCGAGACGCTCCTCCGCGTCGCGGCCATCTACGTCATGGTTCCCGGCATGAAGCAGCGCACGAAGGGGTGGCCATTGATGTAATAGGGCCACACGATGGTGCGGCCGGCACGGTTCGGTTCGGTGATGACCCTGTCGTCGGGCACGTCGATCCACTGTCCCTGGATACGCACACGATAGTGGCCGTCCTTGGTGTCCCAATCCACGTCCGTCAGCTCAAGCCCGTCGGCATTGGCGCAGCAGGGGCCGCCGCCCTTGCTGTGCAGGCTCTCGAACCAGGGCTTGAGGGGAGAGTTCGCGTAGCGTCCGTCGTCGTGAGCGGACGCGCAGGCGATCCCGAGCGACAGAGCAGCAAGCAGAAACCGGCTTTTCATTCCTGGTCGTACTCAGCAACAGCCCGGACAATAATCGCGGGCCGGGCCGTTCGATCCTAAGTAGCTGGAGTCGAAATCTGCTTCGTCTAACCTTTGCTAATGTGCGGCTCGAGTTCCGCCTCACCGGTCTTCCGCCACTATCTATCGACGTTAGCTGTCATGCTTCGGGCCACGGTCCGGCTCTTTGCGAGCGACATCCGCATCACGCTCGCTCTTCGCCGGCCGCGGCGGCGATTTGGGCATTCCCGCTTGTCCGCCATGCTTGCCGCCCTGGTCCTGGGTGCCCTCCAGATCATTCTCTTTTGGCATGACAATCCTCCGCTCTCAGCTCGAGAAAAAGCCGCGCTCCAGCGCGGCATCGACCTCCGCGCCGACCAGGATGGCGATAGCGGAGATCCACAGCCAGGTCATGAAGCCGATCACGGCGCCAAGCGAGCCGTAGGTCTGGTTGTAGGTGCCGAAATTGGCTGCGTACCAGGAAAACAGGGCGGATGCGGCCAGCCATAGCACCGCGGCGGTCACGCTCCCCCAGCTGATCCAGCGCCAACGCGCGTTGTGCCGGTTCGGACCGAAGCGGTAGATGATGGAGAGGCTGATGGTGAGCGCGACAAAGAGCGCCGGCCATCGTCCTGCGCGCAGCAGGAGATCGGTTCGATCGCTGAGGCCGACATAGTTCAGCACAACTGGCAGCACGACGACGGCGCCGATGGCGAGCAGGATGAAAGCGATGCCTGCCAGCGTGAATGCAAGCGAGACGATGTTGAGCCTGATGATGCCGCGCTCCTCCTGCTCGCCATAGATGACGTTCAGTGTGTCGAACAGCGACTTCATCGCGGCATTGGCGCTCCACAGCGAGATCGCAAGCCCGATCAGGAATGTCCAACCGAGCGTCTGCCTCCCTCTGGATGCAACCCGGGTGAGCTGGTCGCGTGCGACGTCGATCGCGCCACCCGGCAGGAACCCGGACAGCGAGTCCAGGTGCCCTGCAATGCTCGAGGGATCGGCGAACAGGCTGTAGATAGCAACGAGCGCGGCAAGCGCGGGGAAGATCGCCAGCAGGCTATAGAAGGTCATGCCGGCCGCGAGTGCCAGGATGCGATGCTCCGAGATGCCGTCGTAGATCTGTTTGAAGCCGGCCTTCCAGCCACGCGCCTGCGGGGTGGAGATTGATGCTGGGTGGGCAGCGCGGATGAACCTGGCCGCGCCAGGCGACGAAGCGTCCTCCGCACCCGGGGCATGATCGGTCTGGGGCTCACGCCTCAGCAGAAGCAGGCCGGCCATCACGCCCACGGCGATCATCACCGCCCAGTCGGAGAACGCCGGCAAACCGGACCTCGGGCTTGCAGAGGGCGCCGTTTCATCAGGCAAGTTTCGAACCGAAAACATCGGCGGAGCAATCCATATAACGTCAGAGCCGCGGAAACAGAAGCAACAAAGCAGGCCCATGCGCGTTCCTCATCCGGGTGGTTGTTCCGTGACGTTGATCCTCGGATTCAAGGTCTCGAACCGAGAGACGAGGTGGATGGTAATCAGACAAAGGCCGCAATGGAGGCAGGCGATGGCATATCCAACCGATGATCAGATCAGGGTCCGCGCCCATCAGTTGTGGGAGCAGGCCGGAAGGCCGGATGGTCGCGAGGACGAATTCTAGCACCAGGCCGAGCGCGAATTGGACCAGATGGAGGACGTCGCCAAGCAGGAGCCGCCGACGGTGCTGCCGGGATAGCCCTGCCCAGCGACCGTTACCGGTCGCGTGTCGCGGGGGTGCCTGGCGCGCTCAGCGACCAGCCGCGCGCGCCATTGATCCCTAGATCGCCCGGGCTTGCTGCTCCGAGCGGTTCATCCCTGCACCCAGCGGCTCGTTCCTCATCAGAACGTCGCCGCGCTGCCGCGGCAGCGCCCAATGCATCTCCCTCTGCAGAAAGGCAATGAGCTTCTCCCTGATTTCGCAACGCAAATCCCAGGCTTGCGGTGCGTTGCGGGCGCTGACCAGGGCACGCAGTTCCATGGTCGTCGCGTTGGTGTCGACGACCTGGAGATTGACGACCGCCCCGTCCCAGAGCTTGGATTCGCGCGCGACTTCCTCGAGCCTCTTGCGAATTCTGGGAACGTCGGCGGAATAGTCGACAAAGAGCATGACCGAGCCGATCAGCGAGGCGGCATCCCGCGTCCAGTTCTGGAACGGTCGCTCGATGAAATAGGAGAGGGGAACCACCATTCTGCGCCAATCCCACAACCTGACCACGACATAGGTCGAGGCGATGTCCTCGATCCATCCCCATTCGTTCTCGATGATGACGGCATCCTCGATCCGCATCGGCTGGGTCACCGCGATCTGCACGCCGGCGATGAGATTGGAGAGCAGGGGGCGCGCGGCGAGGCCGACGACCAGGCCGGCAGCGCCGGCGGAGGCAAACAGACTGACGCCATATTGCTTCACCGAATTGAAGGTCATCAGCGCGGTCGAGACCGCAATGATGATGATCAGCGTATCGGTCACGCGCTTGAAGACGCGGACCTGCGTGACGTGCTTGCGCGCCAGAAAATTCTCCTCGATATCCGCTCGGTACCTTTGCAGATAGCGCGCGGCCGTCATGTCGACGGCGCGGATCAAGATCCAGGCGACCAGGGCGATCGTGGCGACGACAAACAGGTGCGCGATGGCACTGCGCAGCTGGTCATCGAGCGGCGCGAGCGGCACCACCAGCGCCACGGCGGCAAGACACAAGGCGAGTCGCGTCGGCCCCGTCGTCGCCTCCAGGATCTGGACCGGAATCGACCGTCTCGGACCGACCGCCCGTTCTGCCAACGCGAGCGCGATCGTGTGAATGAACAGCGCGCAGGCGACCGCCAGGCACAGCACGCCGACGCTGATCATCCAGCCGGGCAGAAAGCCCGCTGCGCTCTGCAGGATCGCTTGCGCTCGTTGCATGATGGCTCCTGAACTGCGTGTCTCGAAGCCGGCTAATGCTGCAAAGCGAAACGTGTTCCGGGCGCGATGGTCACTTCTTTCGCGGCGCGGATGAACCGGAACCGCGCCGCCGCTGCTCCAAAGTCTTATTGCGAGCCGGCCAGGGTCAATCGGGGCCGGCTGGGCTTGGCGAGACGCCGGCGCGGCGCCTCCGAAGGCGAACCAGTCGTGGCAAGCCGCATCGCGAAATAAGCAATGGTTGCCTCGAGCCCCTTGCGGAGCGGGATACTCGGTTGCCAGCCGAGCAGCTCGGTGGCCGCATCGATCACGGGTTTGCGCCGCCGCGGGTCGTCCTTCGGCAAGGGCTCGAAACGAAGCGGCGAAGCCGATTGCGTGCAGGCAAGCACCTCGCGCGCAATCTCCTCGATGGTCATTTCCTGCGGATTGCCGAGATTGAACGGGCCGGTGAGGGCAGCCGGGCTTTCCATCAGCATTTCCAGCCCGCGAACGAGATCGTCGACAAAGCAGAAGCTTCGGGTCTGGTCGCCGCGGCCATAGACGGTGATGGGCTCGCCCTGCAGCGCCTGCACCACGAAATTCGACACCACACGCCCGTCGTTTTCCAGCATGCGCGGGCCGTAGGTGTTGAAGATGCGGGCGACCTTGACCTCGAGGCCGTGAACCCGGTGGTAATCGAAGATCAAGGTCTCGGCGGCGCGCTTGCCTTCGTCGTAACAGGCGCGCGGTCCGATCGGATTCACGTTGCCCGCATAGCTCTCCGGCTGCGGATGAATTTCCGGGTCGCCATAGACCTCGCTCGTCGAGGCCTGCAGGAAGCGCGCCGATTTCTGCCGCGCGAGCTCCAGCAGATTCATCGTGCCGACGACGCAGGTCTTCATCGTGCCGATGGGATCCTTCTGGTAGTGCGGCGGAGAGGCCGGACAGGCCAGATTAAAGATGCGGTCGAGGCCGCCTTCGACGTGCAGCGGCTCGCGCACGTCATGCTCGATGAAGCTGAAGGCGGGATGATTGAGCAGCGGCCGGATGTTGTAGAGCCGTCCGGTCAGCAGATTGTCGGCGCATATCACGGTGTCGCCGCGCTGCAGCAGCGAATCGCACAGATGCGATCCGATGAAGCCTGCGCCGCCGGCGACGAGAATGCGGCGCGAGCTGCGACCGCCGTTTCGCTTGTTGATTCGCATGTGCATGGTCATTATCGGCTCAATTGCAGTTCAGCTGTTTGCAGCGTCGCATCAGTGGCGCTGCGTCTCGTCAGGCCAACGCGTCTTTCCGCGGCCTCGAGATAGTATGTTTCGAGTTGCCGGGCCCGATGATCGGGCGTGTGCTCGCGGAAGATGCGCTGGCGCGCCTGCTCGGCGATGGATCGCCGGCGTTCTTCCGGCAGATCACGCAGGATCTCGACCACCTCTTCGGGGTGGGAGGCGAGCAGGATTTCCGACGATGGCGCGAAGATGGTTTCGATGCCGGGCCAGCGGTCCGAAATGATCGGAGAGCCGCAGGCGGCGGCCTCGAACAGGCGCACGCTGGGGGAAAAGCCGAGCGCGCGCATGTCCACCCGCGTCGCATTCAGCGTGAAGCGCTGCCGCGCATAGAAGGTCGGATGCTCACGTGGCGCGAGGTGCTCGAGGCGTTCCACGTTGTGCGGCCACACCAGATCATCCGGATATTTGGATCCGGCGACGACGAACCGCTCGCCCTCGAGTGCGCGGGCGGGCGCAAGCAGCAACTTCTCGAGTTGCGGCTGGCGGTCGTCGCTGTAGGTCCCGAGATAGCCTAGCGCCCATTTCGGCGATGCTGTCTGGGGACGGTAAAGGCCGACATCTGCGCTGCAGTAGAGCGCACGCGCCATCGGGCTGCCATAGGCATCTTCGATCATGCCGGGGACCGGTCCGCCCGAGAACGACAGATACAGATCGAAGCGCGGGATCATGGCCGCCGACATGTAGTCCAGGCCGCGGTCGAGGCTCGCGAGCGTGACGGGCGTGTCGATGTCGTAGAACGCGGTGACGCCGTGTGCATGCGTCGTGACCCATTCGGCTATCGCGATTCCGTCAGGCACATAGGAGCCGAGAATGACCAGGTTGGCGCGGCGAATATGGCCGCCGAACAGGCGCGGCACGTCCGCCAGCTCGCTGTAAAGCTTGACTGTCCAGTTCGCTGGCTTTGCAAGATCGCGATGGCTGCGATACCAGGGCGTATCGCGCTCGAGAAAGGTTACGCGATGGCCGCGTCGCGCCAGCGCCGCGAGCAAGGCGCGATAGGTGGTTGCGTGGCCATTGCCCCACGACGACGTAACCGACAGTCCGATGACGACGATATCAAGACTCATTCTGCGGCCTCTGTCCTGGTGTTGATGCCTTCGATCAATTCGTGGAATTGCCTCGCGCGATGCCGATAGGTGTGATGCGCGAGGATGTGGGCCTGCGCGCGGCGCGCAATGGCGCGGGCACGGCCGGAATCCAGGCGTTCGAGATGATCCGCGACCTCGTCGCCGTCGGCAGCGACCAGCACCTCGGCGCCCGGCTCGAGGAAATGATCAATGCCGTCCCAGGCGTCGGTGATGAGGCAGGCGCCGGCCCCAATTGCCTCGAACACGCGGGTCGGCGGTGAGAAGCCATATCGCGCCATGCTGTCGCGATTGACGTTGAGCGTTGCGAGCGCCGAGGCAAAGAAGGCGTTGTGCTGCCCGGTTCCGACATGACCTGCCTTGCGGATGTTGGCCGGCATGGGCCTTGTTTCCCAACCGGCGCCTCCGAGCACAAAACCTCTCGCAGGCAGGCGGTTGGCCACCGCGATGAAGAACTCTTCGACGCGCTTCTCCCGGTCTGGCAAGCGGTTGGCGAGCAGGCTCAGATCGCAGGCGAATTCCGGCATCGCCGGGGCCGGATAGTGCGTGGAGGAATCGAGAGCGTTGTAGATCGGCACGCAATCATGCGCGCCGGCCGCGCGATAGGCGCACACGACCTTGTCGCCGCCGCCATAGGTGAGGACGAGATCGCAGCGCGGGATCACCGCATGGAGATGATGCCGCGGATCGCCTGCTAATGCATCCAGCGTGGCCGGAGCATCGACGTCCCAATAGAGACGGAGCGCGGGAGACGAGATTTCGACCAGGGCACGCTCCAGCTCGAGATCGAACACGCCGACGCCGCTTGCCTTCACCAGAATATCTGCCGAGCGCGCGGCATCCGCGAGGGCGCGCTGCCAGCCCTCAGCTGTCGCGGGATAGACGACGACCTTGGCCCAGGGCGGATCATCGATGTCGCGATGGGCCTGGCGATCGAAGGCGTCCGGCTCGAAGAAGGTTATGCTGTGCCCGAGCGCGGCGATCTCCTTGAGAATGCCGCGGTAGTAGGTCGCCGCGCCGTTCCAGTAGCACGAAACCAGGCTCGATCCGAAGAAGCAGATGTTCATGCCGGCGCTCCCTCGTATTCGGTCACGGCAGGTGCCGGCCGGGCATCGCGGATCTGGGCGACGATGTCGAGAAGCTCGAGAACGCGATGCCGGCAGCTATGGCGCTCCTGCACCAGGCGAAGGCCTTCACCGGCGATGGCAGCAGCCAATTCGGCATCATTGAGCACGAGCTGCAGCGCGTGACGCATCTCGTCGCCATTGCGGGCGCGCAGATACGAGCCTTCGCTGAAGAGCCCTTCGCAGTCCTCCCACGGCGCTGACACGATCGGGATGTTGCAGGCCATGGCCTCGAACATCCTGATGGTCGGAATGCCGGCCAGCGCCCGCGCATAGGGCCGGCGTGGCACATGGACCGTTGCGCGAGCGCATGCAAAGGCCTCGGGTGCGCGGTGCGCCGGCAGCCAGCCGCGATAGTCGATGCCCGCCGCCGCGATTTCGTCGAGCGCATCCTCTGGATAGCGCACGCCATGGATGCCGGCGCGCAGCTTGAGCTTGCTCACGGGCTCGACCAGGAACTCCCTGAGTTCGGCGCTGCGCTCGTCGTCGCCCCAGTTTCCGATCCAGACGAGATCGTCGGTCGGGTGGATGTGCGGCATCGGCCGATACAAGGCCGTGTCGGCCGCCTCGTGCCAGGTGAAAGCGCGGTTTGCCCATCCGAGTTTCAGATAGATCTGGCGCAGCACCTCGCCGAAGGCGAGCACGCCATCGAAGCCGTCGAGGTCGAAGCGGCCGAGCTCGTGAGGAGCGGTGACGGCGCGATGGTGGGTATCATGGAAAAACAGCGTGAAGGGCGCGCCCTGCGCACGGCGAGCGCCGATATTCGCCACCAGCTCGGGCGAATTCCATTCATGGACAATGACGAGATCGGCGGCGTCCAGCGCTTGGTCGAGATCGAACGACGCGCCGTACGATCGAATGGCGACGCCTGGAAACAACGGCGGAAGCTCGCTGAGGATCTGCTCGCCGCCGTCGCGGATTGCGTTTACGTGGCTCCAGCCGTCCGTAGGTTCGTAGACCACGACGTCGTGGCCGAGCCTGCCCAATTCGCGCGCGACGCCGCGCAGGAAGTGCGCATTGCCGTTATTCCAGCAGGACGTGAAAGCATGATAGAACAAGACGCACTTCATGCGAACACCTCGAGTCCCGGGGCTGCCATCAGCCTCGTGGCAGGCGCAAGCAGGCTCTGGTACAGCGCAACGTAGCTGTCGATCATCCGTCTTAGCGCGTAACGTCGTGACCGCGCGCGTGCCGCCTGCTGCAAGCGAGTGCATTGGGCGGAGTCGGCGCACAAGTCCGTCAGCGCACGATGCAGCGCCTGTGCCTCAGCCGGGTCGACGAACAGCGCGGCGTCGTTCCAGAGCTCGCGGAACGTCGGAATGTCCGCAAGAACGAGGGCGCATCCGGCGGCCGCAGCTTCGAGGACGGAGAGACCGAATGGCTCATAGCGGGCGGGACTGGCGAACATTGCGGCCCGCTGCATCAGCTGGCTGAGCTCGGCATGCGACACAACGCCGAGCTGGCGGATGGCCGGATCAGACGCAATATCGACCGTGGATCCGGCGACCAGCACTGGCCACTGCAAGCCTTCTGCAGCTTGCTCAAGCGCAGAAAGGTTCTTGGCGGCGTCCCACATCCGGCCTGCGGCCAGGATCATCGGCTCCTTCCGGCAGGAGCCGGCGGCTTGGCGCGGACTTCCATTCCAGACGACAAAGCCCGGCGCGCGTGGCTGATACAAGTCCAGCACCATGTCGCGGAAGGCGTAGGTCGGGCAGACCCATGCTGTCGCTTGATCGAGCCCGGCAGCCACATGCCTTGTATAGCTCTGCCATCTCTGATCCGACAGCCAAGCCGTATCCTTGCAGGCGATGCCCCATGAGTTGACGCAGGAGTGCGCGGCGACGAGCACCGGACAATGCCAGTCGAATGTCGCCTCGCGAAAGCTGTTGAGATGAACGATATCCGGGCGCAGCTTCGCTTCGAGCGCAGCGTAGAATTGCCGCGCGGCCTCCATGCTCTCGCCTGCAGGATCCTGCCATTCCAGGGCGAGCGGGCTTTCCACCAATCGCACCGCAGTCTGCGACACCATTGAGCGTTGGGCATCAGTTGGGGCGGGGCCCTGTATGACCAGCTGGACGTCCGCGCCCCTTGACGCGAACGCGGAGGCCAGCGCGGTGGCATAGGTCCACACGCCGCCGACGGCGTCGGCTGTCATCAAGATGCGGAGGTCGCAGAAGCGCGGCATCAGGTGTTCGCTCCTTCCAGCTCACTCAGCGGCAAGGGGCGTCCGTCCTGGACGTCGCTGAACTGGTTGAACAGCGCGAGGTAATGCGCATGCGCACGCTCCCAGGCGACGTCGTCGGGCTCGCCCCAGAGCTTCCGGTAGTCCGGCGATCCCGGATAGGGATAGAGCGGCACCGGATCATTGGCCCAGACGCCATTGTCCTGCATCGTCCGCCGCCAGCGCTGCACCACCGGATCATTGTCCTGCGGCATTTCGATCAAATTGGCTTGCACGAACGGCACGTGCTTGCGCGCCTCCACCAGCCGATCGGCAAGCTGATCGGTCGTCAGCCTGCAATTCTTGGCGAGCGCGGCGCGCCCTTCCGGCGTCAGGCTCTCGACGCCTGCCTCGATCGAGACACAGCCGGCGCGGCCGAGCAGCGCGAGCATATCGGGCTTCCAGAGATCAATCCGCGTCTGCACCCCGAATTTCAGATTGCGGTCCACCAGGCCCTGCAGGAGCTCGGCATTGGGCAGGAAGATCTCGTCAATGAAATAAATGTATTCGACGCCCTGCCGGCGCAGAGCATCGATCTCATTCAGGATCACGCCCGGCGGCCGCCGGCGATAGTGATTGCGGAAATTGTCCTTGGCGCAGAAGGTGCAGCTATACGGACAGCCGCGCGAGGCTTCGACCTCGGCGCCAGGGCCAACCGGCTCGGCTTCGAAGCGATGGTGGTGATGATGGTGTCGGCGCACCATCTCGTCGGGCCATGCGAGGGCAGGCTGGTCCGAGAAGGGCACCGCCTGCGGACCACCGATCGTGCGGATGGTCCCGGCATCCTCGAAACAGAGACCTGCAAACTCCCGCTCGCCATTCGCCAGCCGCAGGATCGCCTGCTCGCATTCGCCCATGACGACGATGTCGACCGCGAGCTTTCGGAGCGCCGCGCGCGGGGTCGTCGAACCGTGCGGGCCGACTGCGGCAAGCAGGGGAGCGAGATCGCGCAAGCCGATGGTGAGCTCGCGCGGCACCCGCAGCTCGGGCGGGGCGCAGCGCCAGAACAGATAGGTCGGGGCCGTCGTGACCACGATCATGTCGGGGCGGAAGCTGCGCAGCTCGACCTGGATATCGGCAAGCGACAGGTCGAACATGTGGGCATCGAGCAGCAGCGTGGCATGCCCGGCCTGCCGCAAATAATGTTCGGCGATGCCGAGCTCGAGCGGCAGATGCGGCGACCGGCAGCCGAAATAAATGCTGCCCTCGAAATGCCAGTTGGGATTGATCAGGGCGACGCGGGTCATGCCAGCGCCCCGCGATGTTCGAGCGAGTTGCCAAACCGGCTATCGAGCCATGATCGCAGCGAGGCAAGTCCATCGGCTAGCGGCGTGGTCGGGTGCCAGCCGACCGCAGACGACAGTGCGCTGACGTCGCTGACATACCAGGGCTGATCGCCGGGACGCCATCCGGCAAAGCTGTAGTTCAGCTCATGACCAGTCAGCACCGCAATCAGCTTGATCAATTCGAGCAGACTGACCGAGTTGTCCGGTCCTCCGCCGAGATTGAAGATCTGGCCGCTGGTCCGATCGATCTGATCGAGCGCCGCGATCCAGGCCGTCGCGGCATCGGCGACATGGAGCGCGTCGCGGACCTGGCAGCCGTCACCATAGATCGTCAGCGGCGTGCCGCGCAGGGCGGAGAGCAGGAAATGCGCGATCCAGCCCTGATCCTCAGTGCCGAACTGGCGCGGGCCATAGATGCAGCTCATGCGCATCACGACCGTGCGCAGGCCGAGCACGCGCGCATAGTCGTGCACATATTGGTCCGCGGTGCCCTTGGAGCAGCCATAGGGGCTGTAGAAATCCAGCCGCGCGGCTTCGGACACGCCATTTGCGAGCGCCGGGTCGGCCGGGGCATAGCGTAGTCCGGTGCGCACAATCTCGGAATCCTCGACCAACCGGCCGTAGACCTTGTTGGTTGAGGCGAAGATGACGGGAGCCTCGGGCGCGTGCAGGCGCACGGCCTCCAGCACATTGAGAGTCCCGCGTGCGTTGATTTCAAAATCATCGAGTGGCTTGTCGAGGCTGGAGGTGACCGCAACCTGCGCGGCGAGGTGAAGAACGGCGCTGGCATCCCTGACTGCATCAATGACACTGATGGGATCGCGCACGTCGCCGACGACGATGTTGATCCGGTCAGGATGGCGCGCTTTGAGCCATTGCGCATTTTCGCGAACGCCGGCGCGCGCATGATTGTCCAGCACCAGAACGCGGTCGCCACGCTCGGCAAGCCGGTCCGCCAGGTTGCAGCCGATGAAGCCGCAGCCGCCTGTGATCAGGATAGGCTTGGTCTGGCGGTCCGTCATGCCACAAGTCCCCGCTGCAGGAGCTCGTTGGTTGCCTTTTCGACCTGGTCATGCGCGATCTGATCGACCAGATAGCGGGAGAGGTCGTCGAGCCCCTCGTCGAAGCCGACGCGCGGCTCGAAGCCCAGCAGCCGCTGGCTTTTCCGGATGTCGGCAAAGCAGTGCCTGATATCGCCGGCGCGATACTTGCCGGTGATCCGCGGGGCCAGCGCCGGGCGGCCCATCACGCGGGCGAGGTCGCGCGCCACGGAGATGATGTTGCGGCTCTGTCCGGAGCCGACGTTGAAGACATCATCGGTGTGGCCAGTCTCCAGCGCCAGCAGGCAGGCGCGGGCGACGTCGCGCACATGAACGAAGTCGCGCCTTTGCAGGCCGTCCTCGAACACCAAAGGCGGCCGGTCATTGAGCAGGCGTGCGGCAAAGATTGCGAGCACGCCGGTATAGGGGTTGGACAGCGCCTGGTTGGGACCGAACACGTTGAAGAAGCGCAATGCAACCGTCGGGATTCCGTAGGCCTTGCCGATGATCAGGGCCATCCGCTCCTGGGCGTATTTGTTGAGCGCGTACACCGAGCTGAGCGCCGGCTGTTTGGTTTCGGGCGTCGGCGCGGGCTCGAGCCGTCCCCGCCCGTTGCTCAACTCCCAGTCGCCGCGCTTAAGCTGTTCGAGGCTGCGTTCCGCTGGCGAGATTGCATCGCCTTCCGCCGTGACGCAAAGTCCTTCGCCGTAGATGCTCATCGAGGACGCAACGACCAGCCGCTCGACCGGATGCCTCGCGAGGGCCTGCAGCAGCACGGCCGTGCCGAGCTCGTTGGTACGGACGTAGCTTTCGATGTCGTACATGCTCTGGCCGACGCCGACACTGGAGGCCAGATGCAGCACCTTGTCGACCCCGCGCAAGGCGCCCTCGACCGCGCGCTGATCGGTGACGTCGCCTATGATCAGTTCGGCATCGCCGGTGAGGTAGTCCGGCCGCTGGCGGCGCTCGCCATGCACCTGCGGGCAGAGGTTATCCAGAAGCCTCACCTCATAGCCCGCGGCAAGCATCGCGTCGGCAGCATGCGAGCCGATAAAGCCGGCACCTCCGGTGATCAGCACTCGCTTCATTCGGCGGCTCTCCTTCACAATTGCGGTTGAAGCCGTTGATCAGGAGTGAAAGCGTGTGAAGCAGCTGGTTTTTTCGACCTGTGCTTACTCACTCCTCAGGTTAGAAGCGGTGCACCGAATGTTCGTTCCCCCCAGACGTACAAACGAAAATTTCTCTAACCTAAGTCAATAACGCAGGTAAATCGGCGAGGTACATCGCGTGGCGCGATCGCGCCTCAAAACGGCAGGCCGTGAGGCAGTGACGGCAGTTGGAGATGCCGTGCAACGGCAGCGCCGATATCGGCAAAGCCTGTTCGCTTGCCGATCGGCGCACGATGTCGTCCGCCGGCGACAAGGATCGGAACCTGCTCGCGCGTGTGATCAGTGCCGCTCCAGGTGGGATCACAGCCATGGTCGGCGGTGATGATCACGAGATCGTCGGGGGAGAGCTGGTCCAGCAAGTCGGGAAGGCGCGCATCGAAGGCTTCGAGGGCGGCAGCATATCCGGCGACGTCGCGGCGGTGTCCATAGATGGAGTCGAAGTCGATAAAATTGGCGAACAACAGCCCGCCATCGCGCAGCTGCGCAAAGCCCTCCAGCGTGCGATCGAACAGCGCATCATTATTGCGCCCCCTCTTGTTGTGTCCGGTTCCGCGGTGAGCAAAGATATCGTCGATCTTGCCGATCGAAATCACGTCGCGTCCGTCGGCGGTGGCGAGGTCGAGGATGGTGGCTTCAGGCGGCGGGACCGAGAAGTCGCGGCGGTTCGCGGTCCGCTGGAAATTCTCCGGAGACGTTCCCGTGAACGGGCGGGCGATGACGCGGCCGATGTTGAGCGGATCGACCAGCCGGCGCGCGATCTCGCAGACCGCGAGCAGCCGTGCAAGCCCGAACGTCTCCTCATGGGCTGCGATCTGGAACACGCTGTCGGCGGAGGTGTAGCAGATCGGCTGGCCCGTCTTGATGTGGGCGGCGCCGAGGCGCGCAATGATCTCCGTGCCCGAGGCGTGGCAACTGCCGAGAATGCCCGGCAGATCAGCCTGCGCGCAGAGCGCATCAGTCAACTCGCGGGGAAAGCAGGGCACGGTCTTTGGGAAATAGCCCCAGTCGAAGGCGACCGGAACGCCCGCGATCTCCCAATGGCCTGACGGCGTGTCCTTGCCGCGCGATTGCTCGCTGGCGCAACCGAAGCAGGCGGGTTGGCTCCCGGTCTCGAGGCCGGGCGGGCAGCGCCCGGTGGAGAGGCGGCTGGCTTCGCCCAAGCCGAGACTGACGAGGTGCGGCAGGCGCAGCCGTCCCTCGCGTTGGCCATTGTCCGCTTTGCCGCGCGCACAGGCATCGGCAATATGACCGATCGTATCCGCACCCTCGTCGCCGTAGTGGGCGGCGTCGGGCGCGCAGCCAATACCAACGGAATCCATCACGAGGATCAGGGCACGCACAGCCGGGGCTCCGCGTTTGGTCGGGCTTCGGGCGTCTGTCCCCTTTCGCAATAGCGGTCGATCATTCGCGCGCAGAACTCGGCGAACTCCTCCGGGTCCTGCGGCGGACTGGTGTGGTGCGGAGCGATGCCGCGGTGGTCCGGCGTGAAGCAGAGGGTGATGGTGACATCAAACTCCGCCAGGCGGTCCATCTGCCGGTCGAACCAGTCGAGCGCGTTGGGGCGAAAACTGTCAGCCCAGGACAGCCCGGTGCGGAGATGGCGGACGCCGAGCCGGCGCATCCAGCGCACGGCGTCGTCGAGCCGATGGTCCTGGAAATGAAACCACTGGCAAAGGCCCATGGCAGGTGCGTATTTGGCGAAAACGTCGAGTGCCGGCTTCGGTGTGCCGTCCTCGCGCAGCAGGCCCATGTGGAAATGCCGGTAATAAGAGGAACCTTCGGCCTCGCGGTGCCGGGTGGTCGCCTCCCATGTCGCGGGGAGATCATAGAGGCTGTACCAGTGAATGCGCGGCGTGCGTCCGATCAGGAGTTCTGCGGTGCGATCGACACCCCAGGCCTGGACCTCGTCGGCACCGAAGGAGGAGACGCCGACTTCCGTCACCCATACGGGCAGGGAGACCAGCGCCTGGATCTGGGCAAGCTTGAGCGGCCACTCCTCGATCTTCCAGAGATTCCAATCAAGCGGAAAGCCGTGCACGGCGATGGCGTCGACATGATCGAGCACGCCGCGCGCCTTCATGTTGTCGATGAAGCACGGGTCGATCGGCGAGATGCCGCCAAGCACGCGCGGCAAGTGAGGGCGGACGGAGCGGATCGCCTTGGCCGCCGCAATCGCCATCGCCGCAAACCGCTCCCATTCGGGATCGATCAGGATGTCCCAATGCGACTTGTTGTTCGGCTCGTTCCAGATCTTGGCAGCTTCGATCATCGCGCCAGACCTCGCGAAGGATAGACCGGACCATCGGCCTGTGGCCGGTCGACCTTCCTGCAAAGATAGACCTCATCCTCCGGATGGGCCAGTACGGCAAAGCCCGCACTGCGCAGCATCGCTTCGGCGCAGGCCCGGTTCGGCGCCCACCAATTGGTGGGGTCGTCGGCATATTTGTGCTCGATGAAATGCAGCTTGGGATAGCCGGGACTGTCGAATTGCGACTCGGTCCAGAAATCATAGTTGTCGGCAATTGGCTCAAGCTCGCTGCTGCCGCGAAGCATGGACTGGAACAGCAAAAGATCGCGCGCGACATGTTCGTGAATCAGATCCAGCGCCAGCAGGGGATGACGCAGGTGATAGAGCACTCCCATGAAGATCACGAGGTCGAACTGCTCACCAAGCGAGCCGATGTCATAGGTCGACAGCTTGCGAAATTCGATCTTCAGACCGGAAACCTCGGCCGCAAAGCGGGCCTGCGCGAGATAGGCCTCGTCGGTATCGAGGCCGAGCACGCGTTCGGCGCCGCGCCGTTTCATCTCCATGGCGTAGAACCCGGCGTTGCAGCCGATATCGAGGACTGTCTTTCCTTCCAGACTCTGCGGAATCACCGGCGAGAAGCGCCGCCATTTCACCCGTGGATAGTCGCCGAGGAAGTGCTGCGGCGCGGTGTTCACACCGTTGAGGTCGAGGTTGTGAAACCACGGACCGAGCGCCTCGACGCGCCGCTGGATGTCCTCTCGCGTCAGACGGGCGCCAGTCATGTCACGCCTCCGCCAAAGGCGCGCGTCGAGGCCTCCACCGTATCAGGTGTTGAGGACGCGCGCAGCGTTGGGCGTCGCGTCTCGCTGTCCGTCCGGTTCGAGGCCAGCAGAGCCATCGCCGTGCGATAGCCATGGATGGTTCCGACATCGACGTAAGCCTCGCCGGCCTTGATGCCGATGCCATGGCCGCCGGCAGCGAGATAGGAGTTCACGAGCGTGCCGAAATATTCGTCCTGGCAGCGGCGCTGCTGCCAGAGCAGATGCAGGTCGCGGAAGCAGGACGCCGACATCTTGAACGCGCCCCAGATCCAGTTCGAGCTGGCATCGGGTCGCTTCACCTGGATCTCCTTCACTTCGTCGCCGTCGAGCACCACCGCATCGAAGAATTCGGGATTTTCGACGGGAAAAAGCAGGAAGGAGAGGTCGGCCGCGGGCAAGGCGCCGAGCGCGGATTTCGGAAACCAGACGGTGTCAGGCAGGCCGACGATGACGTCTTCATGGTCGCCGACGACGGTGTTTGCCCGGAACACTGCGTCGCAAAGCCCCGACGCCTGCGGTTGCACCACATAAGCAAGCCGCGCGCTGCCGTAGCGGTCGCCGAAATACTCCAGGATGTCGGATTTGCCCGGTGAGATGACGAAGCAGATCTTGTCAGCGCCGCCCAGGATCAGCCGCTCGACCAGATATTCCGAGACGGCACAGGGCCGGTCCGTGCCGCCCTCACTCCGGGTGCCGACAGGAAGCAGCTCCTTGGAGAAGGCGAGTGGCTGGATGCGGCTGCCGCGGCCGGCCGCCGGTACGACGCCCCACATGGCTAGACCTCCTGATGTGCAAACTGATCGTCAGTTTCCTGCTGCCGCTCCGCGCCTGCGAGCAGGCCGAGAAGCTGCTCCGCGCGCCTGGCGGAGCTGTGCTGATCCAATGTCCGCTCGCGGGCGCGGCGGGCGATCGCGCGCAGCTCGTCGTCCGCGATCTCCAGGGCCGCGAGCGCATCGTCCTGGCCGCGCGCCAGGATGATCTCCTCGCCCGGTTCGAAGAACTCGTCCATCCCGTCCCAGACGTCGCTCAGCAGCGGTGTGCCACAGGCGGCGGCCTCGAACAGCCTGCCGGAGGGACACCAGCCCATCTCGGCCATGGCTCTGCGCGTGACGTTCAAAGTGAGGCGCGATGACGCAAAGAAGGCCGCGTGCTCGGAGGGCGGCAGATGCCGTACGAAATAGATATTGGGCGACCACGGAAAGCCGGGTGGGTACTGCGCGCCGCCGATCAGGAAGCGCAGATCACGGCGCCGGCGTGCCGGCTCGACAAACAGCGCCTCGAGCGCCTGCTGCCGATCCTGCGAATAGGTGCCGAGATAGGAGAGATGCGCAGCGCAGTGCGGTTGAGCGGCGACGGGGCGGTGGATGTCGGGATCGACATGACCGTAGAGGGCCGCGATCCGTCGCGCGCCAAGGCGGTGGCGGAACTCGTCGAACACGCGCGTGCCGCCGGTGAAGCTGAGGACGAGATCGAACTCGGTGAGGCCGCGTGGCCCGATATAGCGAACGTCCTCGCCGGCCCGGAGCCGCGCAAGCGTGATTGGCGTGTCCAGGTCGTAGAAGATCCGCAAGGCGCGGGCCTGATCGCAGACGAGCTCGGTTGCCGCCAATCCGTCAGGGCAATAGGAGGTGACGAAGGCTGCATCGGCGTCGGCAACGTCGTTGCTCGCGCGGACGCGGACGGCGTCCCAGGACGGGTAAAGCTCCAGGCGGCCGCCGGGAAGCTCGTACAGGTCTCGCGCGCCCGCATAGTAGGGAACGTCGCGCTCGTAAAACACGATGTCATGTCCCATCAGCGACAGATTCTTGCATAGTCCCCGCCAGAGCGTCGCATGACCGTTTCCCCAGGACGAGGAGATCGTGAGCCCGAAAATGACGATCTTCACGCGGGCACCTTTTGATTGATCGTCGAGACGTGAACGCCTGCGTCATCCACCGTCAGCGTGCTGACGCTGCCGGGATCGACAGCGATCGACATGAAATCGTCCAGGGAGCGGCCGAGATAGTGCAGCAGCGCGGCCCGGATCGGTTCGGCATGCGAGACGATGACCAGTGTCGCATCGCTCGCGTCATGCCTGAGTTGCTCGAGATGCCCGACGACACGGCGCTGCAGGGCCGTCATCGATTCTCCGTTTGGCGGCCGGCTGGAGCCGCGCGCCGTGTTCCAGCGCGCCCATGCCTTGTCTTGCTTCAGCTCTTCGAATGCGCGCCCCGTCCAGTCACCGACATCGATCTCGTCCACCGCGGGCACGATCTCGACCGCAAGGCCGAAGCGCTGCGCCAGGATGCTGGCGGATTGCCGGGCGCGGCGCCGCGGGCTCGACTGGATGGCCGACGGCTCCGACATCAGCAGCTCGGCACAGAGCTGGATCTGGCGGCAGCCCAGCTCGTCCAGGCTGATGCCGGGTGTCCTGCCGCAGAGCTTGCGCGTCAGCAACGCATGATGACCATGGCGGATGAGGTGAATGGTCTTCACCATCGCTCGATCAAGCCTTGTTCTCGATGAAGGCGCGGGTCCGGCGCCGTGCTTCGTCATCGGTGAATTGCTGGGGCGGCGATTTCATGAAGTAGCTGGATGGTCCGGTCAGCGCGCCGGCAATGCCGCGATCCATCGCAAGCTTGGCGCAGCGAACCGCGTCGATGACGACGCCGGCGGAGTTGGGCGAGTCCCACACCTCGAGCTTCAGCTCGGCATTGAGCGGAACGCCGCCGAACGTCGTGCCCTCGAGCCGGATGTAGGCGAGCTTGCGATCGGTGAGCCAGGGGACATGATCGCTCGGGCCGACATGGATGTTGTCGGCGCCGAGTGGGACGTCGAACTGGCTGGTGACGGCCTGCGTCTTGGATATCTTCTTCGAAGCGAGGCGCTCCCGCTCCAGCATGTTCTTGAAATCGGTGTTGCCGCCGAAATTGAGCTGGTAGGTGCGGTCGAGCCGCACGCCGCGCTCGCGAAACAGGTTGGCGAGCAGGCGATGCAAGATGGTGGCGCCGACCTGGCTCTTGATGTCGTCGCCGATGATCGGAAGCCCCGCTTCCTCAAACCGTTTTTGCCAGGCGGGCGTTGAGGCAATGAAGACCGGTATGCAATTGACAAAGGCGCAGCCGGCTTCGATGGCGCGCTCGGCATACCATTCGGTGGCGCGTTGCGAGCCGACCGGCAGATACGAGACGAGAACGTCGGTGCGCGACTTCGCGAGGATGTCGCCGACATCCGCCTCCGCGACGTCGGCGATCGGCACGTCGTCCTCGAGATAGCGACCGATTCCGTCAAGCACGGGGCCGCGCTGGACGACAACGCCGGTCTGTGCGACATCCGAAAAGCGGCAGGTGTTGTTCGGCTCGGCCCAGATTGCGTCGGCTATGTCGCGGCCGACCTTGTTGGCGTTGACGTCGAAGGCTGAGGCGAGCTCGATGTCGCTCACATGGTATCCGCCGACATCGGCGTTCATGAGTCCCGGCACCGGCTCGTTCGATTTTGCATTCCGGTAGTGCGAAAGTCCCTGCACGAACGAACTTGCACAATTGCCGACACCGACGATGCCGACGCGAACGCGGCGTCTGTCTTGAAGACGGGCATGCATGGTCGGTCCCCTCCAAAAGCGGGCTGCGTTCAAACGTAAGTACGTCGGCGAACGTGCCAGTGTTCGGTTCGTTCCTTGCCCTTGCCGGCCTGCCGCAACCGCGGATCGATTTGGCCCGACAAAATCGAGGCGGCTTAACCTGCGATAGTGCTTTCACGCCGGAGCAGAGGAACGATCAGCTTCTTGGAAGATGAAGAAGATGATGATGCCCGGTTCTCCCCAAGCGGCCCGGGCGGCTTTGAAGAACGAAACGGAGGTTGATGCGTTTGACCGCAAATGGCCTCGCTTCAACCGCGGGCGGCCAGGCAAGATGCGAGAGTTCTAGAGATGACCGACAGCGTAACCACCACGAAGCATGATACGATCCGGAAATGGGCGGAGGAGCGGGGCGGTCGTCCCGCGACCGTTCGAGCCACCGAGGAAGACGGCCACGCGGGCATCCTTCGCATCGACTTCGAACCCGCTCAGAAGTCCCTCGACCCGATCGACTGGAACGAGTTCTTCCGGAAATTCGATGAGTCCGATCTCGCGTTCCTGTACCAGGATCGCACCAAGGACGGGAAGATCAGCCGGTTCCACAAATTCGTCCATCGTTCGTCGAACTGAGAATGCCGCAGACTGCCGCCGATCCCGACGGCGGGCGGGAGATGGAAGAGTGGACAGCTGCGTTGCGTGCCGGCGACTTCGGTCGGGCATGGGCGATCAGCGATGTGAGCCTGGCAAGGCTCCGTCGGCGGAGCCCTGCCAAGCATGAGGGGCCGCGGCACCAGCAGCGGATCTGGCGGGGTGAAGCACTCGGCGGCAGGACGGTGCTCGTCCGCTGCTATCACGGACTCGGCGATACCATCCAGTTCATTCGGTTTGCGCGGCCGCTTCGAGCGATCGCGCGGCGGGTCGTGGTCTGGTGCCAGGGCGAGCTGGTGTCCCTGATATCCGGCGTTGCCGGTGTCGATCTTGCGCTTCCGCTTCACGATGGCGTGCCGGAGGTCGGATTCGACGTCGACATCGAGATTATGGAAATCCCCCACGCGATCAGGGCGACGCGCGATCAGGTGACGATGCGGCATCCTTATTTGCAGCCGCCAACCCCTGGTCCGCAGAACGTGCGCCAGGCGGGACGTCTGTCGATCGGGCTCGTCTGGCAGACCAGTGCCTGGGACGTCAGGCGATCGTTTCCGGTCCATGAACTGCGGCCATTGGCTTTGCCGGGCGCCCAGCTCTATTCGTTGCAGATAGGCGAGGCTGCGCAGGACGCGGGCAGCATCGGTGCGATCGACATCAGCGTGCCCGATCTTGCAAGGCTGGCCGGCCGGTTGCGGGCGCTTGATCTCGTGATCTGTCCCGACACCATGGTGGCGCATCTTGCGGCGGCGCTCGGCTGTCAGACCTGGATTGTGCTGCCTGCCGATTGCGACTGGCGTTGGCCGGATCGCGGCAGCAGGACCTTATGGTACCCGACGGTACGATTGTTTCATCAGGAGCCGGACAGCAACTGGCACGGCGTGTTCGAGGAGGTCGGTCAGGCTCTCGCATCATATTTGAAGCGATGGCGCTCGGTCAGGGCTGGGCCGGCGCTTCCACCTCCATCGTCGCCCGTGGAGAGGGACGGGGAAATGCCGGCAGCGGCTGGCGCAAGTGCAGATAGTCGGGGTTGAAGCGCGCCAGATGGGTCAGCCCCGGCCAATCGGTCACCGTCACTGATTTCGACTGCCACTGCAGGAGATCCTTGCGGCGCAGGGTCTGGATGATGCGGTTGGCGTGAACCGGCGAAATGCCGCAGGCCGCGGCGAGGTCCGACTGGGTGAAAGGCGATGGAAATTGATAATCGCGCGCCAGTCCGACGGCGCGGAGCCGCAGCGTGATTTCGCAAAACAGGTGAGCGACGCGCGTCAGCGAATCACGGCTGCCGAGATTGACCAGCCAGTGTCGCAGCGAGGCGGCGTCGATGACGTTCAGCAGCGCGAGCGCGCCCGCGATCGCAGGTGAGAGCGAGGCGATGTCGTGGAAGAAGTCGTGCGGCACAAAGGCGACCACCACCGTGCCGAGCGCCCTCAGATTGGCGCCGGCGGCGGGCGACGTGAGAGTCTGCAGGTCCGGTACATCGCCGGGCACGTAGACCGAGGTGATCTGTCCCATGCTGCTCGTGGTGTCCTGCCAGCACAGATAGCCCTGCAGCAGCAGGCAGCAGTGATCCGCGCGGCCGCCGCTGCGCAGGAGGTTTTCGTGCGGGGAGAAATGGCCGATGGTGAACGGCATCTTGGTCAGCAAGTCCAGATCGGTCTCCGATAGTTCGGCGATGCTGGCGAGGTGATTGGCAAGTTTGGTGTACGCAAAACCGGTCTGCATTGTTTGAGCCTGCCAGTTGACCCGTGCCGACGACCAGCAAGGCTGGCGCCGGGTCGCGGGCTTCTCGGTTTGAATTTTTGTGATTCATTCCCTGCCGGAGCAATGTCGGCCCAAAGGGAACGTTCCTATTGGATGCGCGGCTGCGAGCGTGAATGGGAAGCGGCGCAGGCAGAGGAACATTCGTTGAAAGGGCGACGTCTTCTAACGGACATGCATGCGCGCTTCGACCTGGTTCTATTCGGCGGCGGGAGTGGCCTTGCTGGCAGCGGCTCTGGTGATAACGGCTCTGGTGATAACGGATTGGGTGATCACCGCGCCAAGCCCGGCACACGATCGGCATTCACCACGTCGAGCCCTGCAAAGGTAGGTTCCTGCGCTTCAACGCGCAGGAACCCGACACCCCGGCCGCGCTTTAGAATTTCGTGAAGCGGGCAGGCTATTCATTTTCGGAACTGCACCATGGCCAGAACACGTCGATTGAGCCCCCAACTCGAAGTCAAGCCCTACAATGCGCCGTCGGGCGGATGGGGCTCGGTGCGATCGCTGGCAAAGAGCCTCACGCAAAATCTTGTTCCGATCCGTGGACCGCGGGTTCTGCTGAGCCAGAACAAGCCGGATGGCTTCATGTGTGTCAGCTGCGCCTGGGCCAAGCCGGCCGATCCCAGGCTGTTCGAGTTCTGCGAAAACGGCGCCAAGGCGACGACCTGGGAGATCACCCATAAGCGCGTGACCCCCGAGTTCTTCGCCAGGCACACCGTCACGGCGCTGGAGCGGTGGGATGATCACCAGCTCGAGGACGCTGGGCGATTGACCCATCCAATGCGCTACGATGCGGGGTCGGACAAATACGTGCCGGTCGCATGGGAGGACGCATTCGCAGATATCGGCCGCGAGCTACGCGCGCTCGAGCCGGACAGCGCCGTGTTCTACACCTCCGGTCGCGCCTCGCTCGAAACCGCCTTCATGTACGGCCTGCTCGCGCGGGCCTACGGCACCAACAATCTGCCTGACAGCTCCAACATGTGCCACGAGACCACGTCCGTGGCGCTGCCCGAGAGCATCGGGGTGCCCGTCGGCACCTGCACCCTGGATGATTTCGCCAAGACCGACTGCATCTTCTTCTTCGGCCAGAATGTGGGGACATCGAGCCCGCGCATGCTGCACCAGCTGCAGGAAGCGGTGAAGCGGGGCGTGCCGATCGTGACCTTCAACCCGTTGCGCGAACGCGGGCTGGAATCCTTCACCAATCCGCAATCGCCGCTGGAAATGCTGAGCGGCTCGTCGACGCCGATCACGTCGCAATATCACCAGGTCAGAAGCGGCGGCGATACCGCCGCGATCATGGGCATCGCAAAAGCCCTGTTCGCGCTGGATGAGAAAGCCGGTCCGGCCGCCGAGATCATCGATCGCGCGTTCATCCGCGAGCATACGCATGGTTTTGAAGAGTTCGAGGCAAGCGTGAAGAATTGTAATTGGTCCGACATCGAGCGCCGGTCCGGTCTGACCCGCGGCGCCCTGGAGGCGGCCGCCTACGTCTATGCGCATCGCAAGTCCGTGATGTTCATCTACGGCATGGGGCTGACCCAACATGAGAAGGGCTCCGAGACCGTGCAGACCATGGTCAATCTCGCCTTGATGCGCGGCAATGTCGGACGCCCCGGCGCCGGCATCTGCCCGGTGCGCGGCCATTCCAACGTGCAGGGCCAGCGTACCGTCGGCATAACGGAAAAGCCCGACAAGGTCCCGGCCGAGAAGATCAAGCAGCTGTTTGGCATCGACGTCCCGCAGAAGAAGGGCCTCAACACGGTCGAAGCCTGTGAAAAGGTGATCGACGGCTCGGTGCGCGCGATGATCCTGCTCGGCGGCAATCTGGTGCGCTCGGTGCCGGATCATCGGCTGGTCGAGCCGGCCTGGCGCAAGCTGCGGCTCACCGTGAACATCCTGACCAAGCTCAACCGCAGCGCCCTGGTGCATGGCGAGGTGTCGTACATCCTGCCTTGCCTCGGGCGGATCGAAATCGATGAGCAGGCGAGCGGGCGGCAGGCGGTCGCGATGGAGGACTCGACGGGCTGCATGCATGGCTCCTGGGGCCAGGTGCCACCGGCAAGCCCTGGGCTATTGTCCGAGCCGAAGATCGTAGCCGAGCTAGCCAAGGCGATTGCGCCGTCACGCTCGACCATTCCCTGGGACGCGTGGGTCGCCGACTACAGCAAGATCCGGGACGCGATTGCCGCCACCTATCCCGACATCTTCCACGACTTCAATGCGCGCATGTGGCAGCCGGGCGGCTTCCATCGTCCGCTCGCCGCGCGCGAGCGCAAATGGAACACCGAGACGGGCAAGGCGAATTTCATCGTGGCAAAGTCGCTCGCGGAAGATATCGACACCAAGCCGGAAGATCGGGATATCGTCCAGCTCATCACCTTGCGTAGCAACGGCCAGTTCAACACCACGATCTACAATTACGATGACCGCTTCCGTGGCATCTTCGGCTCACGCGAGGTGGTGCTCATGCATCGCAATGACATCGATCGCTTCGGCTTGAAGGAAGGCGACAAGGTGACGCTCGCAACCGCAGCCGATGACGGCGTCGACCGCAGGGTGCGCGGCTTGCGCGTGGTCACCTACGACATCCCGGAAGGGTGCATCGGCGGCTATTATCCGGAATGCAACCCGCTCTTGCCGCTCTGGCACCACGAAGAGAAGGCCAAGACGCCAGCGGCAAAGTCGATCCCGGTGCGGGTGAGTGCTGACATCTGAATTGTCGGCACGCCATGAGAGTGTGGCGCTCAGCGCGGCATCACGCAGGGTAATCGCGGCCACCGTCATCCAATCGACAGAGGCGCCGCGGCCCAATTGCGCCGCGGCGAGCTGGCTTGCGAGGATGGAAAAGGTACTGCTGAGCACACAAAGCTCGGCGGCCGCGCGGCAATTCGACTTTGGTTGAGGCAAGCCGCCGGTTCTCTCTGCTGCTTCTGCGAACAACATCGGCGCTGCACAAGCCGTTCCTGAGCGGCGTCGCCAGCAGCGTCGACTAAAGAATAACTGTTGTTCGCACTCGCCCACATCGGCTGCTTACTCATGTTGCACAAAACGTGCATCCGACGTCCTCGGCACACGCCGGAATTGCGACTGATGTAGGGTATGTGGTTTTGGCGAACGCATATCCTGTGTGAAAGACCGGGTGGCGGCGGGGTGCCACTATGAGCTCTGCAGGGACGCTAGATTCGGAGATGCCACATGCTGGTGGAAAAAGTGCGCCGCACCCGCAACCGCACCAAGCAAGAACTTCCTCTCAAGGTCAGGCTGGAGCGCGCTGCACGCGCCTCTCGCGAAGCCGCGCGGGTCACAGATTCGGAAGTCGAGCGCGAGATGTTGCTGAGGAGAGCACGACGCTACGAGGTCACCGCGCATCTTGACGAATGGTTGTCGTCACCGGGCCTGCAGCCGCCGGAGTAGGAGGCTAGCGGAACTTAGCAATGTACCAAGGCGTTTTCGGAATAAAGGGAGACGCCGACATGACCAACGCATTCGTGGAGCCTCGTCCGAAAGGCAAGCCCGATGGAAGTGCGATCAGCGATTTTGTCGTCGAGGACCGTGCCGACCATGTGCTGGCAACGTTCAAGACGCAAGAGGAGGCGATCCATTGGGCGCGAACGCACGGCTTTATGACGCATGTCGCGCGCGTTCGTCACCTCAACGACAAGAAGAAACCGGACCAGTGGAGGCGCGTCTAGAGCGGCATTGCAATGACCAACCTGTTCAAGCTTCCGACATGGGCCGATAAGGAACATGTCTATGCCGTGGTCGAGACGCCGCGCGGCAGTAGCTGCAAGCTGGACTTCGATCCCGAGCTCAAGGTCTTCACGCTCGCCAAGCCGTTGATGGCCGGCCTGACATATCCCTACGACTGGGGCTTTATTCCATCCACGGAAGCTGAGGACGGCGATCCACTCGATGTCCTCGTGATCCACGACTCCCACACCTATCCGGGCGTGGTGCTTCGCTGCAAGCCCATCGGCGTCCTCGAATTGAAGCAAAAGAAGAAGGGCAAGGACGAAGAGAGAAACGACCGCATCTTCGCCGTACCAGACCGGGCCCCGTTCGAAGGCGACTTGCAGGATATTCGTCACCTGCCGTCCCGGGCTGTGGCGGAGCTGGAGCAGTTTTTCGAGGCGACCAACGCGCTCGAGGACAAGAAGCTCGAGTTTATTGGCTGGCGTGGACCGGCGGAGGCCGTCAAGCTGATCAAGAAGCATTCCGCATCGTGAGCCGGCACGACGCTGGAAGTGCCGCGCAGGCCATGGGGAACAATCATCACCCGTTCCTGTTGGTCGGCAAAGAGGAGAGCTTTCATGAACACCATGGAAGAGAGCGCTGCAATGACCGAGGCCTCAGGACTGGCGGGCGACCGGGAGCGTATCGACCACGCGGCCGACGCAATCAGGGGCATGACAAAGGACATCGCGGACAACCAGCCCGGGCGACAGCGCCGTATTTCGGAGCTGATTCGTCAAGCGACGATTGAGGCTCCACTCCAGTCGCTCGCGGTCGCTTTCCTGCTCGGCGTTCTCGTCGCGCGAAGGCGGTGATCCGGCGGCTGCCCTCCGGGTCGGTGATTTGCTTTTGTTATTTGTTGCCGCGGGCTGTTGCGCTGGCGTGCCGACTCTGTGGCGTTCAGCCGATCTCGATCTGCACGTCAGCGCCGTTCGGCGACGCCGAGTTCCGACTGCTGCTGACCCAGCTCGGCAAAATGAACCAAAATTCACCGAAATCATTGGATGGGAAAGACCCGAGGGCAGGCACTCGGAGGTTAAGCATGACGACCGTTGCCACCCTGCTGGCGCGAAAGCAGAAGCTCCTGGAACTCCTGCAGGGGCAGCCTGGGCCTGCCGAGCTTGCCGAAATCGATCGGCAGCTGACGGAGATCAATCAGGCGTTGGACATTATCGAAAGCACCGAGGCTCCCATATCGCCAGAGCAGCCAATGATCCAACGGGTGAATGGTTGAGCTGTGATTGTCGACGGCGAACGCGGGTATCGCGGCGATGTTCCCTGCGCTGCGCGGGCTCAGATACATACAAATTGTTAAGCGCAACATTTGGCGCGCTGTCACGTTGGATTCGATGTCAATTGAATCCTCCGCACCGCTTGCAATCAGGCCTTTAGCGAATCCGCGAGGGCGCAGCTTGCAGCGCTCTGGACGGGAAGACAGCAATGAAGCGTGAAGTCTCGATCGACAGGGTGCGCGCTCACGCCTTCGAAATTCCGACCGATCGGCGGGAGGCGGATGGGACGCTGAGCTGGGACTCGACCACCCTGGTGCTGGTCGAAGCCGCGGCCGGCGACAAGGTCGGCACAGGCTATACCTATTCGGACGCCTCGATCGTCCGCCTCGTCAACAGCAAGCTTGAGTCGATTGTGAAGGGGATGGACGCGCTCGCTCCCGAGCGCGCCTGGCTTGCCATGCAGCGCGCGGTCCGCAATCTCGGGCGCGAGGGAATGGCGGCGACCGCGATCTCCGCGGTGGACACTGCGCTCCATGATCTCAAGGCGAGGATTTTGGACGTCCCCCTGGTGTCGCTGCTCGGTGGCTTCCGCCGGGAGATACCGATCTATGGCAGCGGCGGCTTTACCAGCTACTCCGATCGGGAGTTGGCCGAACAGCTTGGCGGCTGGGTTGCCGAGCAGGGCTGCGCCTATGTGAAGATGAAAATCGGCTCCGAGCCCGCGCGCGATCCGCACCGGGTCAAGGTCGCCAGGCAGGCGATTGGCGATCGTGCCGTGCTGTTCGTGGACGCAAACGGAGCCTACGGGCAGAAGCAGGCGCTGAAACTGGCGCAGGTCTTCGCGGAGCAGGGCGTCGGCTGGTTCGAGGAGCCGGTCTCCTCCGACGACCTGGCAGGCCTCAGTGCGCTTCGGCGCCTGATGCCGCCACCAATCGAAGTCGCCGCCGGCGAATATGCCTATACGGCCGATTACGTCCGCACCATGCTGCAGGCCGAAGCCGTTGACGTGCAGCAGGCCGACGTCACGCGCTGCGGCGGAATCACCGGATTCCTGCAGATCGCAGCGCTCTGCGACGCCTTCCACACTGATCTCTCCGGACATTGCGCGCCCGCGCTTCACCTGCATGTCGCCTGCGCGGCGCCGCGATTCCGGCATCTCGAGTGGTTTCATGACCACGTCCGCATCGAGCACATGTTGTTCGATGGCGCGCCGCGCCCGCGCGACGGCAGGATCGCGCCCGACCTGTCGCGGCCGGGGAATGGATTGCAGTTCAAACAGCGGGACGCCGCGCGCTACGCGGTCTCGGGTGCGTCATGAAGCGCTCCCTTGGTCCCGAACTTGTTGCCTGTGCAGCGCTCGGCCTCTCCGGCCTCGCGGTCGCCTCGATCCTGTCGGCGCGAGGCGAGCTGCCCGCCGCGCAACGCCTGCGACCGCGTGCGATCGCGCGGCGTTTGCGGCCCGCGCGCTCTGGCGCGACCGTCACAGCAGCGCGCCAGCTCAATCGCGCCGCCGGTACGCTCGCCTTCTCGGTGCTCGCGGACTCCGGCGTCGAGCACTATCGCGGCTCGTTCAAGAACAAGGCGATGTTCACCCCACTCATCGTCTCCGCGCTGACCCTGGGCATGAGCCTGCACGGCACCGCCGACAGGCGGCCGCTCGCGCACAGGGCCCGCGACATCACCTATCTGCTTGCAGCCGCGACGGGGCTCCTCGGCAGCGGTTTCCATATCTACAATGTGGGCAAGAGGACCGGCGGCTTCAGCTGGCAGAACCTGTTTTACGGCGCACCGCTTGGGGCTCCGATTGCGATACTTCTCGCCGGCTTGCTTGGCTTCTGCTCCGAGCGGGTCCGCGACACCAGCGCCGGCGAGCGACCCGAGATCTTTGGCCTGCCGGCGGCACGAACCATCGCGGCGGTGACTGGTGCCGGACTGCTCGGCACCACGGGTGAAGCGGGGTTGCTGCATTTCCGCGGCGCCTACCACAATCCGTTCATGGCCGTCCCCGTCACCTTGCCGCCGCTCGGGGCCATCCTCCTCGGTCGTGTCGCGGCCGCCAGGGCCGCAGGCAGGCATCAGCTTGCGCGCTGGTGGATGCGCCTGCTTGCGGCTGTCGGTTTGGCTGGCGTCGGCTTCCACGCTTATGGCGTCTCCCGCAACATGGGCGGCTGGCGCAACTGGAGTCAAAATGTCCTGAACGGCCCGCCGCTGCCGGCTCCTCCGAGCTTTTCCGCGCTCGCCATGGCAGGCCTCGCAGCGCTCGGACTGATGGAGCAGCATCCCGATGCATGATTTCAAGCGGAGCTCCGGGGGCGACAAGTATCCCGGTTATGACGTCCTTTCCAAATGGAGCGGGCCGTCCTGGAACGAGAAGACGCGCGAAGTCATCAGGCGCCGGCTTGCGATCGCGCCCGAGCCGCGCTTCTTCACCGCGGAAGAGTTCGAGACTGTCAGCGCCATCGCTGCGCGCATCGTGCCGCAGCCCTCAACGCGGCCGCCGATTCCCGTCGCGGCTCTGGTCGACCGCAAGCTGGATGAAGGCGTCATGGACGGCTACCGCGTGCCAGGCATGCCGCGCGATGCCGAGGCGTGGCGCACGGGCTTGCGCGCATTGGAGGCCGAGGCGCAATCGGCCTATCAGACGCGCTTCGCAGCGCTTTCGGGCGAACGCCAGGACACGCTGCTGCACCGCGCGGAGGCGGGCGAGCTGAACGCACCGGAGTGGGGCACGCTCAGTTCAAAGGACTTCTTCAAGAAACGTCTAGCACGCGACATCGTGCTTGCCTATTACGCGCATCCGACCGCCTGGAGTGAAATCGGCTTTGGCGGGCCGGCGAGCCCGCGGGGCTATGTTCGGCTCGATTTCAACGAGCGCGATCCCTGGGAAGCGGCCGAGGCCGACAGCGATGATGACGCCGCCGCGTGCTGGAGAAACCGCCATGTCCGATGAAGCCCTGCATCATCCGCGTGCGCGCGACGGCCGGGCGCCGGACGTGTTCCGGCCCGGCGGCTGGGTGCCGATGCGTGCGTATCGCAACAATGAAGCGGTTGATTTCGTCATCGTCGGCACGGGCGCAGGCGGCGGCACGCTGGCTTGCAAGCTTGCCGAATATGGCTTCTCCGTCGTCGCATTGGATGCCGGGCCGTATTTCCGGCCGCTGGAAGATTTCGCCTCCGACGAGTCCGAGCAGGCCAAGCTTTATTGGACCGACGATCGCATCGTCGACGGCGCCAATCCGTTGCAGCTCGGCAGCAACAACAGCGGCAAGGCGGTCGGCGGCTCGACCGTCCACTTCGCAATGGTCTCGCTGCGCTTCCGCCCGGAATGGTTCAAGTCGCGCAGCCTGCTCGGCTACGGGGCCGACTGGCCGCTGGATTGGCGCGAGATGTGGACTTACTACCGCGAGGTCGAGCAGGCGCTGAAGATTTCAGGACCCGTCACCTATCCGTGGGGACCGCCGCGCCCGCGCTATCCCTATCGCGCCCATCCCTTGAATGCAGCCGCCCTTGCACTGGCCAGGGGATGCGAGGCGATGGGTATCCAATGGACGGAGACGCCGCTGGCGACGCTCTCGGCGCCGCGCGGCCGCGCGCACCCTTGCGTCTATCGCGGCTTCTGCGTCACCGGCTGCTCGACAAATGCCAAGCAGAGCGCGCTGGTGACCTGGATCCCGCGCGCGCTGGCGGCCGGCGCGGAAATCCGCGACCTCGCGATGGTCGGCCGCGTCGCCGTCGAAGAGGCCGGGCGCGTCTCGGGCGTGCATTATGTCAGGGACGGCGCCTGGCAGTTTCAGCGCGCGCGCAATGTCGTGGTGGCAGGCTATGCGATCGAAACGCCGCGGCTGCTCTTGAATTCCGCCACCGACAAGTTCCGCGATGGGCTCGCCAACAGCTCCGGGCTGGTCGGCAAGAACCTGATGACGCAGTCCAACCAGGCGGTGTGGGGCGTCATGGATGATGAGGTCCGCTCGTACAAGGGACCGCCGTCGCTCGCCATCACCGAGCATTGGAATTACGAGGACAAGAGCAAGGACTTCTTCGGCGGCTATGCCTATATGAGCCAGGGCCCACTGCCGCAGCTCTGGGCCAACACGCTGATGAGCGCGCGCGGCCTCTGGGGCGATCGCCTGGTCGAGGCGATGAAGGACTACAATCATGTCGTCGGCCTGAAGATCGTCGGCGAGATGCTGCCGCAGGAGACGAACCGCGTCACCCTTGCCGACGAGGTCGATCAATACGGGCTGCGCATTCCGCGCGTGACCTATTCCTGGTGCGACAATGACAAGCGGCTGATCGAGCACTCCCTGAAATTCATGACCCGGGCGCTGCAGGCGACCGGCGCCCGCGACATCTGGATCCAGGACGACGACACCTGCCATTTGAACGGCACCGCGCGCATGGGGGATCATCCCGATCGCAGCGTGGTCGATGCCGATTGCCGCAGCTGGGACATCCCCAATCTGTGGATTTGCGACGGTTCGGTGTTTCCGACCGTCGGTGGCGTCAATCCGTCGCTGACCATCCAGGCGATCGCCTGCCGGACTGCCGATCGGATTCGCACGCTCGCGCGGCGCGGCGAGCTGGACAGCGCGGGCAGACGCCGTCTGAGCAGCCGGCAGCAACGCCCGATGGAGGAGGCCCATGCAGCAAAAGCTACTCAATGACAGCGGCGGGCAGCGAACCTTTGCCGTGGTGCTCGACAGCGGCGATGAGGCCATGGAATGCCTGCAGGCCTTTGCCAAGGCGCAGCGTATATCGGCGGCCCAGGTCACGGGGATCGGTGCGTTCGAGAACGTCGTTCTGAAATATTTCGACTGGACCAGCAAACAATACCTCAGCAACAAGGTCGATGAGCAGGTCGAGGTCGCTTCCCTCATCGGCGACGTGGCGCTTGCGCCGTCGGGCGAGCCGTCGCTGCACATCCATCTCGTGGTCGGCCGTCGCGACGGCACCGCGCTTGCCGGTCATCTCGGATCGGGAAGGGTGCGTCCGACGCTGGAGGTCGTGGTGACGGAGACGCCGGCGCATCTGCGGAAGGTCAAGGATCCGACGACGGGCCTGGCGCTGATCCGACCAGAGCGATGAATGGCGAGCGCGCATGAGGTGATGACAATGAACGATCATGAAGCTTCGGGACCTGTGGTGGTCGTGACCGGCGCGTCGGCGGGCGTCGGCCGTGCCATCGCGCATCGTTTTTCAAGAGCGGGGTGGCGAATAGCGCTGATTGCCCGCGATCGCGAAGCGCTTGACGAGGTCCGCCGTGAGGTCGAGGAGATGGGCGGAATGGCGCTCGCCATTCCCACCGATGTCGCGGACGCCGAGGCCGTGTTCGCCGCAGCCGAGCAGGTCGCGAATAGTTTCGGTGGAATCGACGTCTGGATCAATGATGCGATGGTGACAGTGTTCTCGCCGCTATGGGAGATGACACCGGAGGAATTTCGCCGCGTGACCGACGTGACCTATCTCGGCTTCGTTCACGGCACCATGGCTGCGTTGCGCCACATGCGGCCGGTTGGCCGCGGCACCATCATCCAGATCGGCTCGGCGCTGGCCTATCGCGGCATTCCGTTGCAGTCGGCCTATTGCGGCGCCAAGCATGCCATCCGCGGCTTCACGGATTCGCTGCGGACCGAGCTGATCCATGAGGGCAGCCGGATCAGGCTGAGCATGGTCGAGCTGCCGGCGGTCAACACGCCGCAATTCGACTGGGCCCGCACCCACATGCCGCGTCAGCCGCGGCCGGTCGCACCGGTGGTGCAGCCGGAGGTGATCGCCGACACGGTGTTCGAGGCCGCGCATAAACCGCGGCGCGAATACTGGATCGGGCTGAGCACGCTGAAGGTGATCCTGGGCAATATGCTGCTTCCGGCCTTCCTCGACCATTATCTGGCGAAGATCGCGTTTGGAGCGCAGGAAACCGAGCAGCCGGTGAGCTGGGCACGGAGCGACAATCTGATGACGCCGGTGACGCGGCTGCATCGCACGCATGGAAGCTTCGACAATGAGGCCCAACGCCGCGCGATCGTCGTGAGTGGCACCGTCTCGCGTATCGCTCCTGTGCTGATCGGCACAATCGTGCTGTTTGCGTCGGGTCTTGTCGCCGGCGCGTTGGGCGGACGTCACCGAAGGCCTCGGCACATCCGCCGGAGTCTGGTCTAGGTTTCCGCCATCATGCTCTCGAGATCGACCGTGCTGGTGTCGGGAGCAAGGAGGATGGCGATGATGGCGAGCGCCGCATAGACCATCACCAGAAGGCCGATATAAACGTAGGCATCGAGGACAGCCGATCAGAGGGTAATTCCAGCCGGGTGGCTGAAGATTTCAAACTCCCGGCCGCGCGCGATCCCGACCAGGGTGATGCCGCTGCGCTCCGCGGTGCGGATCGCAAGCGCAGTCGGTGCCGAGATCGCCACGATGATGCCGGCGCCCATGGCCGCCGTCTTTTGCACCATCTCCACGGAAATCCGGCTTGTCAGAACGACGGCGCCTGATTGACCGGAGATGTCGGCGGCAGCCAGCGCCCCCGCGAGCTTGTCCAGCGCGTTGTGACGTCCGACATCTTCGCGCACAATGATATTGCCGGTATCGGGCGAGAAGAATCCGGCAGCATGGGTCGCGCGTGTTTGCTGGTTCAGCTCTTGTTCCGCCGTCAACGCCTCGACGGCTTCGGTGACCTGCGACGGCGCGAGAGATATCTCGCGCACAACGGGAGCGGGGACCCGGTTCGCAGCTTCGAGGCTCTCGATCCCGCACAGGCCGCAGCCGGTGGGGCCAACCAGACGCCGCCGTCTCGCTTTCAACAAAGCAGCGCGATCTTGACGCAGCCACATCCTCAATTCGACGCCGCTGGCACCGGGAATAACACTCAATTCCGTGATGTCGCTGATGTCGTGGACGATGCCTTCAGTCAAGCTGAACCCGAAGGCGAGGTCGGCGAGGTCCGCCGGTGTCGCCATGAGGACGGCCGATGTCGTTCCGTCATAAACCAAGGCGACCGGACACTCCTCGGCGACCACGCGTTCGCCGGCCAGCCGGCTCGAACTCAGTCGCGCCATTTTGAGCGTTGCAGCCTGCGTCCGCGAATTGTCGATCCCGCTATCGTAGGCGCCGTCAATGTCCATTGCCGCTCAACTGCCGGTCTGTCGACTCTATCCCGTCGATCCGTCGCCATCCCGGTCAGGCATGGCGCCGGACCCCGGCGTCTTCTGATCATTGCTCAATTTGGGATCGCGCGTCGCCTCGCGCGACACGGACTTGTCGGGATCGGTGTGGTGCACCGCCTGCGCACGCTTCTTGTCCGCGGGCTGCTCTTCTCCCCGGCCGGTGCGGGCGATACCTTGATCTGAGTGCTTCATCGCTCTGTCCCTGGCATGCGGGTGTCAATGCCCGCGCGGTGCGGAGGTTCCAGTGTGCCGACAGCGGAGATGTCCGGGTGCGGATCAGGAAACGAGTGGGGTCGCAGGGGCGAATGGTGAAATTGTCTTCCAGTACTTTTTCGCCATTGGGGCGCGTCTCGACCAGGCCCGCGCGCTCTGCGGCGGCCAGGACGTCCTGTTCCGTCGCAAAACTCCGCGTCAGCTGCGCCTCATCCTCGAACAACGCATAAGGCATTTCCGGCTCCGGAAAGCGACCTATGTCCAATCTCGCAGCGGATCAATTCGGCACGGTCTTTGCCGTTCCTTGATCGCCTGCGGGGAACGAACGGACGCAGCGGCGAATTACCTCGGATGGTCAGCACCACCATCACCATTCTCGAGAAGCCCATCACACGTATCCGCGAAACGTGTGAGATGATCGGGGCTGGCGACAGATTCGAGCGCGTGCTTCCGGAGCTCGAGACCTATCTGGAGGGCGAGGTGGCGTCCGGTGAAACCAGCGAGACGCGGCTGACATATCACGGGCTCGTCTTTCTCAAGGCGTGTTTTGGCAAGGGTTGAAGGGCGGCCGCGCGAAACAACGAGCCATTGCATGAGCCGGAGAGAGCCATGAACAAGATCCGCAAGATCCGTTTTCACGGGGCCACTCGGTCGGCAAGGTTTTGCTGAGGGTCGGATAGGCGAGACGAAAGTCTCATCAGACGTTCATGCAACCTGGATTTCGACGCGCCGTTGCACTTGGATACGCGGGACCTTCATCCACGGACTGCGGCCGAGGCTAAAGGCGAATTAGGAACCAATGTAGCTGGCCCCGCGTTTTCGGCACTGCACAGGCCACGTCATGATCCATCGCCGCAAATTCCTGGTCTCCGCCGCCTTCTGGTTTGCCGCAACGACCTCGCTGACGCGGGCCACCACCGTCCGCGACCATATGCCGTGGTCGCCGTTTCCGTCGTCGGCGCCTGAATTCGAGCGGCCCGGCCCGTGGCAGTTCTTTACCGCCGACGAGGCGCGCGCGATGGAGGCGATCGTCGACCGCATCATTCCGCCTGATGCCGAGACGCCGGGCGGCAAGGATGCAGGATGTGCGGTCTTCATCGATCGGCAGCTGAAGGGCCCCTATGGCTCGGCAGACGGGCTTTATATGCAAGGCCCCTTCATCAAGGGCACCAAGCAGCAGGGCCCGCAATCACCGTTGACGCCGGCCGAGCTCTATCGCAAAGGGCTCACCGCGCTCGACAAATACTGCAAGGACAATCGCGGCGGCAAATCCTTTGCAGATCTCACGACCGATCAGCAGGACGACGTCTTCAAGCAGATCGAAGCCGGCAAGGTAAAGTTCGAGGGCGTGGACGCAGAAGGCTTCTTCAGTGCGCTGCTCAAGGACGTGCCGGAGGGCTTCTTTTCCGATCCGATCCATGGCGGCAATCGCGACATGGTCGGCTGGAAGATGATCGGCTTTCCCGGCATCCGGTACGACTATCGCGATTGGATAAAACGTCACAACGAGCGCTATCCATATCCGCCCGTCAGCATTGCGGGGCGGAGCGACTGGACGCCCCACAAATCCTAGAAGAGCATCATGGCGCGGAAACTGCCGGCAAAGGACGTCGTGATCATCGGCCTCGGCTGGACCGGCTCCATCATGGCCTACGAGCTTGCCGATGCCGGGCTCGAGGTGATCGCGATCGAGCGGGGCCCGTGGCGCAACACGGCGACCGACTATCCGCCGAACTTCGCGCCCGATGAGCTCCGCTACCGGATCCGTCACGAGTTGTTCCTGCGGCCGGCGCAGACGACCTTCACCTTCCGCAACAAGATGAACGAGACCGGGCTGCCCATCCGCTCGTGGGGCGCGTTCATGCCGCCGAACGGCGTCGGCGGCGGCGGCGTGCATTGGAATGCGGAGACCTGGCGCTTCCTGCCGTCAGATTTCGTGCTGCGGACGCATCTCACCGAGCGGTATGGCGCGGGCTTTCTGCCTGCGGATATGACCATCCAGGATTGGGGCGTCACCTTTGACGAGATCGAACCCTATTACGATCGCTTCGAATATCTGTGCGGCACGTCGGGCCAGGCCGGCAACATCAAAGGGCAGATCATCGAGGGCGGCAATCCGTTCGAGGGACCGCGCTCGCGGCCCTATCCGACACCGCCGCAGGATCAGCCGTTCAGTCACACGCTGTTTGCCAAGGCGGCGCGCGACCTCGGCTACAAGCCGTTTCCGCAACCGTCCGGAAACCTGTCGCGGCCCTATCAGAATCCGCTCGGCGTGCGCCTGGGACCGTGCACGTTTTGCGGCTTCTGCGAATGGTTCGGCTGCGGCAATTATTCCAAGGCCTCCCCGCAGACCACGGTGTTGCCGGCGCTGGTACGAAAGCCGAACTTTTCGGCGCGCGACAACAGCGAGGTGACGCGGATCAATCTCGACAGCTCCGCCAACCGCGCAACCGGGGTCACCTTTGTCGATACCGACGGTAATGAATGGGAGCAGCCGGCCGACCTCGTCATCCTCTCCGCCTACACCATCTTCAATGTGCAGCTGTTGCTGCTTTCGGGCATCGGCAAGGCCTATGATCCCGTCGCCAACACGGGGGTGATCGGGCGCAACTTCACCCACCAGACCATTTCCGACGTCACCAGCTTCTTCGATTCCTCCAAGTTCATCTTCAATCCCTTCATTGCGTCGGGCGCGATCGGGATGTGCATCGACGAATTCAACGGCGACAATTTCGACCACGGCCCTGTCGGCTTTGTCGGCGGCGGCTATATGGGACAGGTGCAGACCAACGGCCGGCCGATCGAGACAACGCCAGTGCCCCCGGATACGCCGCGCTGGGGCGCGCAATGGAAGAAGGCGGTGAAGGAGAACTACCTGAGCGCGCTAAAGCCCGGCACCGGCGTGCACGGCAGCATGTACAGCTATCGCGATGTCTACGTCGATCTCGATCCGACCTACAAGGATCATCTCGGCCGGCCGCTTGCGCGTATCACCATGGATTTCCACGACAATGAGCTCAAGCAGAACGCTTTCCTGACCGACAAGTTCGCCGAGATCTTCAAGGCCATGGGCGCAAAGCAGGTGGTGAAGGAATATCGCAAGGCGCCCTACGACATCACCAAGTACCAGACCACGCATCTGTGCGGCGGCGCGATCATGGGCACCGACCCCTCGACCAGCGCCATCAACCGCTATCTGCAATGCTGGGACGTGCCCAACCTGTTCGTCACGGGCGCCAGCGGCTTTCCACAGAATGCCGGCTACAACCCGACCGGCACGCTGGCCGCGCTGGCGTTCTGGTCGGCGGATGCGATCCGCAAGCATTATCTCAAGAACCCCGGACAGCTGATCAATGCGTAGGCGAGCGACGATCGCAGCTACCGTGGTGGTGCTGGCTGCCAGCGTTGTCGGCGGCCGCGGCGCGGACTTGCAGCGGTTTTCCGAGATCGCGCGCGGGCGCTACCTTGCCAACGCGGCCGATTGCGGCAGCTGCCATACCATACCGGGCAGCAACAAGCCGTTTGCCGGCGGACGTCCGATCGAAACGCCGTTCGGCAACATCGTCTCGGCCAACATCACGCCGGACATGGAGACCGGCATCGGATCCTGGACGGACGATGAATTCGACGCCGCCGTGCGAAATGGGCGCGCCCGCGACGGCGCGCGGCTCTATCCGGCAATGCCGTTTCCGTACTACTCGCGCATGTCGCGCGAGGACGTCAAAGCCATCCGGGCGTATCTGAGCACGGTCGCGCCCGTGCACAACCGGGTGACGTCGGATACGCTGCCGTTCCCCTTCGACATCCGCTCGTCGATGATCGTGTGGGATGAGCTCTATTTCAAGCCACAGGAATTCAAACCGGACGGCACCAAATCGGACGAATGGAATCGCGGCGCCTATCTCGTTCAGGGGCCCGGCCATTGCGGAGCCTGCCATACCCCAAAGAGCATTCTGGGCGGCGACAAGACCAGCGAGCCGTTGCGCGGCTACACGCTGCAGGGCTGGGTCGCACCGGACATCACCAGCGGCCTCGGCCCGCTCGGCTCCTGGAGTGCGGACGATCTCGCCGAATATCTCAAGACGGGTCACAACAAATACGCGGCCGCCGCCGGGCCGATGGCGGAGGTCGTGCAGCTCTCGACCTCGAACATGACGGATGCCGATGTGAAGGCGATCGCGGTCTATCTCAAGGACATCTCAGGAGGAGCGCGGGCCTCGGCGAGCGCCGCCGATCGGAATGTGCTGACGGCGGGCGGCGCGATCTTTCAGGATCTTTGCGCGGCATGCCATACCAAGGACGGGCAGGGCATTCCGCAACTGTTCCCGCGGTTGTCCGACGCAGCGACCGTCGCAGCGCCAGACCCGACCACCGTGCTGCGCGTGGTTCTGCAGGGAACGCAAACGGTCGCGACCGATCGCGAGCCGACTGGACCGGCGATGCCGGGATTTGGCTGGCAACTGAATGACGAGCAGGTGGCTGCGGTCGCGCGCTACGTCCGCAACCACTTCGCCCATGCACCTGCGGTCACGGCCGACCAGGCCGCCAAGACCCGTGCGGATCTCGCATCCAGAACGAACTGAGGATGGCGCCGAAGGCGCCCCATGGCGGAGCGCCCACAACGGTGTGCGATCAATCCTTGCCCGGCAGAATCGCCTCGAACACCTGGCGCGCGGTGCCCTTGAGCACGCTGACCTCGTCCGGATCGCCCTTGAGCATGGCCTCGGAGAAATGCTTGGCCTGCTGCAGGCTGATATGCGGCGGCAGCGGCGGCACCTCCGGATCGGTCTTGACCTCCAGCACGACAGGAACGTCGCTGGCCAGCGCCTGCTGCCAGGCCGAGGACAGCGCGTTGGGATTGTCGACATAGATGCCGCGCAGGCCGATCATCTCGGCAAAGCGCGAATAGGGCACGTTGGGGATCTTCTGCGAGGCCTCGAATTTGGGATCGCCATTGATGATGCGCTGCTCCCAGGTGACCTGGTTGAGGTCTTCATTGTTGAACACGCAGACGATCCAGCGGGGATCGATCCATTCGCGCCAATATTTGGCGACGGTGATCAGCTCCGCCATGTTGTTCATCTGCATCGCGCCGTCGCCGACGAGCGCGATGACAGGACGATCGGGATGCGCAAACTTCGCGCCGAGGGCATAGGGCACGGCGGCGCCCATCGAGGCGAGCCCGCCCGAGAGCGAGGCGCTCATGCCGCGGCGCATCTTCAGATCACGCGCATACCAGTTGGCGCAGGCGCCGGAGTCGCTGGTGATGATCGCCCGCTCCGGCAATAGTGGAGACAGCTCCCAGGCGACGCGCTGCGGGTTGACCGGGTTGGCCGGCTGCTTGGCGCGGCCCTCCAGAGTCTTCCACCAATCACGCATGCCGGCCTCGATGCCATCGCGCCAGGCGCGGTCGGTCTTCTGCTGCAGCCGCGGCAACAGCGCGCGCAGCGTCTCGGCGGCGTCGCCGACCAGCCCGACCTCCATGGGAAAGCGGATCGACAACATGCCGGCCTCGATATCGATCTGCACGCCGCGCGCCTTGCCTTCCTTGGGAAGGAACTCGGAATAGGGAAAGCCGGAGCCGACCATCAGCAGCGTGTCGCACTCGGTCATCAGCTTCCAGCTCGGCTCGGTTCCGAGCAGCCCGATCGAACCGGTGACCCATGGCAGATCGTCGGGCAAGACGGCCTTGCCCAGCAGCGCCTTGGCGCAACCTGCGGACAGTCGGTCGGCGACAGCGATCACCTCGTCGGCGGCGCCCATCGCGCCGGCGCCGACCAGCATGGCGACCTTCTTGCCGGCATTGAGGACCTCGGCAGCGCGGTCCAGATCGGCATCGGTCGGAACGATCTTGGGCCGGCTGTAGCCGAAGCCCGAGTGCAGCGTGCCATGAGCGCGCGGCGGATCTTCATAGGCCTCGTCCTGCAGATCGTTGGGCAGGATGATCGCGGTCACCGTGCGGCGCGCCAGCGCGATGCGTGCGGCGCGGTCGATCATGTGGCGAACCTGGGCGGCAGTCGCGGCCTGCTCGACATAGGCCCCGGCCACATCCTTGAACATGGAGGTCAGGTCGAGTTCCTGCTGATAATGTCCACCGAGTGCATTGCGGGCCTGCTGCCCTGCGATGGCCAGAACAGGCTGGTGATCCATCACCGCATCGTAGAGGCCGGTGACCAGATGGGTCGCGCCCGGCCCTGATGTGGCGATGCAGACGCCGAGGCGGCCCGTGAACTTCGCATAGGCGCTCGCCATGAAGGCCGCCATCTCCTCGTGCCGCGCCTGGATGAATTGCATCTTGTCGCCGGCGCGGTTGAGCGCGCCGAACACGCCATTGATGCCGTCGCCGGGGTAGCCGAACATATGCCGCACGCCCCATTGATGGAGCCGTTGAACCAGGAAATCGCCGACGGTCTGGGACATCTAGAACTCTCATGGCTTGAAGGAGAAGTGGCGGTGCCGCACCTGCGGTGCCGTGCCTAAGAGGCTAATGCAGCAGGGAAACCGCCGTTCCGCGGAACGGCCGTGAAGTCTCTGCAACTTTGGAGGCTTCGGAACTTGCCGGCTCTCACGGAGCCTCAATTTGATTCGAGATGGGGCGCGCATTGGAACGCCAATGAGGCGCGCCGGTTGGCAGCCAAAAGCGAGCGGAGGATCTCAGCCGTGCGCGATAGATAGCCAGGGGATGAGCAGGGCGAGGCCGAGTGTCGCCTAGCGACCGGTCTTCGACGACAGCAGCGACTTCAGCTTCAGCGCATCCGCGGGTGCCGCGCTCTTCTGATCGTTGTCGAAATACGCATAGACGTCGCAACCTTGGCGTTTCCAGGATCTGATCCGTTCTGCCCAGGCCGCAAGCGCCGTCGGACTATAGTGACCCTTGTAGCGGCCCTGCGGTCCGTGTCCGCGAATGTAGACAAAGTCGGCAGTGCGCTTCCAGGGGGCGGGTGCATCATGGTGGTCCGAGAGGCACAACGCGATGTTCTGCTCGGAGAGCAGCCTGAATATTTTCGGCTGATACCAGCTGGGGTGACGGAATTCGAAGCTGTAGCGGCGCTTGCGCAGGAGCAGCTTGAGGAAATTGCGCAGGCGATCGGCATCGGCCTCGAAATTCGGCGGCAGCTGAAACAGCACCGGACCGGCCTTGTGGCCAAGCAAGGCCAGCCGGCTTTCCAAGAGCTCGAGGCTGTTGACGCTGTTGTCCGACAGGCGTTTCCAATGCGTGATGAATTTCGAGGCCTTCCAGGCGAAGGCGAACAGGTCGTCGGTCTGGTCTCGCCAGCTCTTCACCGCCTCCAGCGTCGGCGTGCGGTAGAACACGCCGTTCAGCTCAGTGGTGTCAAATTGGGTCGCGTAGTAACGGAGCTGATCCTTGATGGCGAGATTCGCTGGAAAGAAGGGGCCGCGCCAGGAGTCATAGTGCCAGCCAGAAGTGCCGATCAAAATACGTGCCATGGTCGAGCCGACCGTCTCACCAAAAGTTCATACGCTGAAACAAACGCGGACGTGTCGACCGGTTCCCGCATCCGTCAGGCAGCAGTGCCGGTTGAAACGTTCTGATTTTTCGCCTGTTGACTCCACCTGCAGATGGAGAAGCGAATGGCACGCAACACAGATACTTCGATGTCCCGCCGGCAGATCGTCGGTGGAGCCGCGACATTGGCCGCAGATCGCTTCCGCAAGCGCAAAGGGAGACGATAGCATGGCCGCGCAGGAACTCACCAACCCCGTCGACAAATATCCAAAGCCGCCATTCCAGCGACAGTCGCAACCCTGGCCGGGGCTCGCGGGCAAGATGGAGCCGCGGCCGGACCATGGCGAAAAGAGCTATCGGGGCTCGGGCCGGCTTGCCGGGCGCAAGGCGCTGATCACCGGCGGCGATTCCGGCATGGGCCGCGCCGCCGCGATCGCCTTTGCGCGCGAAGGCGCCGATGTCGCGATCAACTACTTTCCGACCGAGGAGCCGGACGCGCAGGAGGTGATTGGGCTGATCAGGGCCGAGGAGCGCAAGGGCGTTCCGATTCCCGGCGATCTGCGCGACGAGACTTTCTGCAAGCAGCTGGTGCAGCGCGCGGTCGATGAACTCGGCGGCCTCGACATCATCGTCAGCAATGCCGGGCGGCAGCAGGCACGGGAGTCCATCCTCGATCTCTCCAGCGAGGATTTCGACGCGACCATGAAGACCAACATCTACGCGCCGTTCTGGATCATCAAGGCCGCGCTGCCGCATCTGAGGCCCGGCTCCGTAATCATCGGCACGACCTCGGAGCAGGCCTATGATCCGTCGCCCGAGCTCTATGATTATGCGCAGACCAAGGCTGCGACCATGAACTATGTGAAGTCGCTCGCCAAGCAGCTCGGCCCCAAAGGCATTCGCGTCAACGGCGTGGCGCCCGGACCAATCTGGACTCCGCTGCAGGTTTCGGGCGGTGCGCCGATGGCGAAACTGGAGAAATTCGGCGGCCAGACCCCGCTCGGACGCCCCGGCCAGCCGGCCGAACTCGCCTCGATCTATGTGCAGCTTGCGGCCGCCGATGCGAGCTACGCCAACGGCCAGGTCTATGGCGCGGCCGGCGGCTCCGGCCAGCCGTGAGACGGAGGCTCCAGGACTGCGGCGTTGCGCGATTGACATGGACAAATGCGGCGCGCCCCGCATCGGTTATCGTCACGCTGGTTCGGAAGGTCGAAGACGGACGATCTCCAACGCAAACGGCCTCAGCGCCCCTGAAGCTGCTGAGGCCGTTTTCGCTTCCCGCGAGGTGCAGCGTCTTGCTCGACATTGAGCATGATGAACGCCGTGATGCCGGACCCGACGGCCGCCGCCAGTGAAGACACGGTGATCAACACTGATCGCGCAAGCGGATCATCCAACTCCGCCGAGCCCAGCGTAGCGACGATCGAAACAAACGCCCCGATCAGGAGCGCGTGACACAGCACCAGTCGTGACATGTGCGAGTGCATCCCAACCAAGCGTGCCTGGGCACGCTTGGTTCCTAATCAGGTCGAGCAACGAGCTGTCCGATGCGGCGCTCGCGCACGACCTCGGCTCTCCGGGTCTGCGCGGCGTTGTCGAGGCCTTGCGTTGTGCAGTCGACGCCGCTGACGTCGTCGAACGACGCGTTGCTCGGGATCATCTCGACGCGCGGTGCGATCCCCGACGCGTCGGCAACTCGATCAGATCAACGTCGATTGCGCGGCGAACGGCGAATGAGCGGGTCTGGTGTCGCGCCTGGCAGTCGTCACATTGCAAGTCCGGTAAGCGCCTCAATGCCGGGGCCATTCGATCGGCTCAAACCGGAGATGCCGACGGTTCATTTCGGCTTTCAGCTCGTCGGCGTACTGCCTCACGTGCGTGCCGATCAGCGGGTGCCGCCCGCCCAGGCGGGCATCGGCAGAGACCTGACGCCGAACGCTCTCATAATAGGCGAGCAGGCTTTCATCCGTCGAATTGGCAAATTTCATTCATGCGCCCTCAATGGACTCGCCCAATCGTTTCACAGGTCGTGGGGCAGGACTGTGTCATAAGTTAATCAGGCGGTACAAACAGAGGTGGTGTTGCAAGAATTCCACACGCGCGGTTCCATCCATGGAACAGCATCTGGCAACGAGCTGGTGGATGTGCACGGTCTAGCGGACGAGGTTGACCAGCGAGGGCAGCGCGATGGCAAGGTTCAACGGTTTCTGCCACAGCACGACGTCCTGGAACTCGGCACCGAGCACGTCCTTGTCATAGCCCGTGGTAAAGACCACGGGCACGTCGCGCAAGCGCAGCGCGCGAGCCAACGGAAACACCATCTCGCTTCTGACGTTGACGTCGAGCAGCGCGACATCGATCGGGGGGCCGTTTCTGAGAATGGCGGCGGCAGCCCTGAAATCCGGGAATGGGCCCACGACCTCGGCCCCGAGAGCAACGAGCCCCTCTCTGATCTCGTCGGCGATAAAATACTCGTCCTCGACGACCAGCACGTGTCGCCCAGCCAAAGGCCTGTTTGATCTGACGAGGCTGTTGCCCGTGACCGTCACTTGAACCCTGCCAAGACCAGCTCGGTGGCGAAACAATTTAAACGAATTTAGGAACGCTGCCTCCCCCTGACCTTTGTCTACAACGCCCGGGACCACCATCGGGTTCCCGCTGCTTCGGCCGGAGAGGGTGAGGCGCCGTGCCCAATCGCGATATTCTCGTCATCGGGGGCTCATCCGGAGCGACGACGCCGCTAAGGACCATTCTGGGCCGGTTCCAGAATGACCTGCCGGCCGCCATTTTCGTGGTTTTGCACATTCCCGCCTGGGGAATTGGCATGCTCTCCACTGTGGCCGCGGCAGCCAGCGGACTGCCGGTCCGCCAAGCCGAGCACGGGCTCGAGATCGAGAATGGCCACGTCTATCTGGCCGCGCCCGATCACCACCTTCTGCTCAGTGACGGGCATATGCTGTTCGGCCGCGGTCCGCGCGAGAACATGGTTCGCCCCGCCATCGACCCGTTGTTCCGCTCGGCGGCGCTGCACTACGGGCCTCGCGTGATCGGGGTCGTGCTGAGCGGATTGTTGTCGGACGGCGCCGCCGGCCTCAACGCCATCAAGCGCTGCGGCGGGATCGCCGTCGTGCAGGACCCCGCTGATGCGCTCGCCGACGAGATGCCGCGCCGGGCGATGGAGGCGACCACGGTCGATCTGTGCCTGCCGGGCGATCGATTGGGGGATGTGCTGTCAGAGCTCGTGCGCGAGCAGGCTGGCACCCCATTGCCGAAACCGCCGGAAATCAAGCTCGAGGTCGCCATCGCCGCCGGCGATCGCATCGACAGCGAAAAGATCGCAAGCATCGGCGATCCGGCGCCGCTGACATGCCCTAGCTGCGGGGGCGTGCTTGCCGTGGCAAAGACCGATGGCCCGCTGCGATTCCGCTGCCAGGTGGGGCATGCCTATGCGGCCGATGTGCTGGCCAGCGAGCAGGAGAGCCAGGTCGACGAAGCCCTGCGCATCATCGAGGAGCGCGCCGAGCTCGTCAGCCGGATGGCCCAGGACTGCCGCTTGCGCGGTCGGGTGCCCATCGCCGAAACCTATGAGAGCAGGGCCGCCGAGTATCGCAAATATTCCGATGCGATTCGAAAGGTCATGCTGGGCTCGCCCGACCCCAAGCGAGCCGGATAGGCGGCCCTCATGGCAGACCGAGCAGATCTGGCGTTGGAATTGGCGAGCGAGAAGCGGTTGTTGCTGAAGGCCGATGCCGATATCGAAGCGGGTCGGGGCCGGCTGCACAGCGTTCAGGAGCGGTTGAACGCGCTGCGAAACGCGCGGCATAACACCATTCAAGCCGAGCGGCTGGTCGGGTTGATGACGGATACCCTGGTGCAGTGGGAGCGTCACCGGGTTCTCATCCAGGATCGCGTCGACTATCTGGAACGCAGGACGTCGCAATCCGATCGCGGTTAGGCGACCGCGTTGCGCGCATCCGAAAGACATCCGCCGATTGCCGGCCAACCGGTTGCGATGCGTCATGCAAGCCTCGAGCCTGGAACGGCTCGCTCGCGTCGTCCGGCCGGCTATTCCGCCGACACGCATGTTCGGTTAACCTGCAGGCCTTTCCAAGGGATGGTATCAAGAACGGATGTCGATGACTGACGGTCGAGAAACGCAAACACCGGAAAACCAAAGTCCGCGAAATCCACTGATCATCGGCGTGGGTGCCTCGGCCAGCGCCAGGGACAGCCTCGAACGGTTCTTCTCGAAACTGTCGCTGGAGGATGACCAGGCCATCGTGCTGGTCGCGCAGCATCGCGAAGCCCTGGACGAAGCCTGGCTTCGCGCTCAAGTCCAGCGGCTGGACGGCTTGAAGCTCGCAGCGGTGACCGATGGCGCCGAGATCGAGGGCAGGACGATCTACCTCTGTCCGGCCAACATGATCACCACGTTGCTGGGTGAACGGTTTGCGGTTCGCGCGGCCGAGCAGGCGCCGGGCGAACGCGCGACCATTGACAGCTTCCTGGTGTCGCTCGCCGAGGATCGCGCCGAGCAATCAATCGGCATCGTGCTTGCCGGAACCCGCGGCGACGGCACCTTGGGGGTCGCAACACTGAAAGACCATGGCGGTCTCGCAATTGCCGAATGCACCGCCGCCACCGAGAGCGAAGACCGCCTTGCCGATGGCAATGCGGCGGCGGCGATCGCGGACTTCGTGCTGGCGCCGGAGGATATCGCCGAGCACATCCGGGTCTATGCGCGGCACCTGCGCCGGCTCGAGGAGAAGCAGGGCTTTGACGAGGTGGTGGCGGCCGCGTCCGCCTCGCTGGCGCGGATCGCCGACATCCTGCGCGACAAGACCGGCAACGATTTCCACGGCTACAAGCAGAACACGTTTTTACGCCGGGTGCAGCGCCGCGTGCAGGTGGTGCAGATCGACGATATCTCCGCCTATGTCGAGTTCCTGCGCAATGACAAGGACGAGGCCCAGCATCTCTTCAACGACCTCCTGATCGGTGTCACCGAATTCTTCCGCGACAAGCGCGAGTTCGAGGTTCTCGAAACGAATGTGATTCCGAAGATCTTCGAAGGCAAGTCCGCGGGACAGGAGGTGCGCGTCTGGGTCCTGGGCTGCGCGACCGGCGAGGAGGCGTACTCCATTGCCATCCTGCTGCGCGAGCACATGATGACGCTAGACGACGCGCCGCAGGTGCAGATCTTCGCAACCGACATCGACGGGCGCGCGCTTGCGACCGCACGCGTCGGCCGCTATCGCACCACGATCGAGAACGACATGACACCGGAGCGTCTGGCGCGGTGGTTCGTGCGCGAAGGCGACACCTATTGCGTGGTGAAGGAGCTGCGCGAGATGTGCGTCTTTTCGCAGCACAATGTCACCAAGGACGCGCCGTTCTCCAAGCTCGACCTGGTGTCCTGCCGCAATCTGCTCATCTATCTCAATGCCGAGCTGCAGAACCGCGTGCTCCCGCTGTTCCATTTTGCGCTGTTGCCCGGGCGTTTCCTGTTTCTCGGCAATTCCGAGAACGTCACGCGCCATCCCAACCTGTTTGCGCCCGTTGACCGCCGCGCGCGAATTTTCAGGAGGCTGGACACGGGCACGCGCCTGCCGCCGGAATTTCCGATCACGACAAGCCCGGGACGGCCGAGCGTCGAGCTGCCGCCGGTCAGGAATTTCGGCCCCGATGTCGGGCTCGAACGCCGCGCCCAGCGTATCGCAGAGCGCTACGCGCCGGCCTATGTGATCACGGACGAGAATTTTCACATCCTGCATTTCTCCGGCCGCACTGGCCGCTATATCGAACCGACCGCGGGCACCGCGACGCTCGACCTGCTCAGCCTGGTGCATCGTGACCTGCGGCTCGAGCTGCGCACTGCGCTCAGCCGCGCACGCGAGACGAACCAGGCCGTGCAGGCCGATCAGGTCTCGCTCGCCGTCAACGGGCACGGCGTGCTCGTCGACATGGCGGTCGAACCGATCCAGGAGAGCCAGGACGCTCACCGCAATTTTCTCGTGCTGTTCAAGGACGCACCGGCGCGCAGCGGCGAGGGGCCGGACCAGCAAGCGAACTCGATGGTGCGCAGCGAGCATGTCGAGCGCCTCGAGAGCGAGCTGCGGGCGACCCGCGAGCGGCTGCAGGCCACGATCGAGGAGCTCGAAAGCACCAATGAAGAGCTGAAATCCTCCAACGAGGAATATCAGTCGGTGAACGAAGAGCTGCAATCGGCCAACGAGGAGCTGGAGACCTCGCGCGAGGAATTGCAGTCGGTGAACGAGGAGCTCGCGACCGTCAATGGCGAGCTGGCGCAACGTGTGCAGGAGCTGACGCGGGCCACCGGCGACCTGAAGAATTTCCTGGAAAGCACCCAGATTGCGACGGTGTTCCTCGACAACGACCTGCGGGTGATGAACTTCACGCCCGCCACGACGCAACTGTTGCACCTGGTCGAGACCGATGTCGGCCGGCCGATCTCGCACATCAAGGCCAGGATTCCGATCGAGGAGCTGTACGAGGACATCCGCAAGGTGCTGCGGATGCTGGCCAGCGCCGAGCGCGAGCTCACCGCACCCGACAGCGGCACGCGCTACATCGTGCGCATCCTGCCCTACCGCAGCATCGACAATTTCATCGCAGGCGTCGTCATCACCTTCATCGACGTCACCGCCGTCACCCGCGCCGAGGAGCGGCAGCGCCTGCTGCTTGCGGAGCTGCAGCACCGGGTGCGCAACACGCTGAGCGTGGTGCGCACCATCGCGCGCCGCTCGGCGCAGACGAGCTTCACCGTCGAGGAATACTCCTCCCATCTCGACGGACGGCTGAACGCCTTCGCGCGCACCCAGGCGCTGGTGACGCGAGACCCCGCGAACGGCGTCGATCTCGAATATCTCGTGGCCGAGGAGTTGATGGCCTACAACGCCCGCGACGGCGAACAGGTGCGGCTATCGGGTCCCGCGGTGCGGATGCAGCCGAAACCGGCCGAGACTTTTGCACTTGCGCTTCACGAATTGGCAACCAATGCGGTAAAATACGGGGCATTGAGCGGGCCCGCGGGACGGGTCGAGATCGCCTGGCGCATCGAGCAGGCGAGCCCCGCTGAGCTCGTTTTTGAATGGCGCGAGATGGATGGACCCGAGGTCCGGCCCCCGCAGCGCCAGGGTTTTGGCACGGAAATGCTGGAACGGACGCTTGCGTTCGAGTTCCAGGCGCGGACGGCTCTGGCCTATAAGCTGTCCGGGGTTCAGTGTACGATACGGATACCATTAACGCGCCGGATCTTTCAGGCGCCGATGGGTAGCTGATGAGTATCACACGCGGGATAGGCACTCAGACCGACCCGGTCATCCGGCGGCTGAGCGCCCTTCGGTCGATCAGCGAGTCCACCGCCGCCGCCCTCGACCGGGCGCTGCGTGAACGCGTGCTGCGCACGGACGCGGGCCAGGACCTGATCGCGGAAGGCGATCGGCCGGATCGCATTCGCATCATTCTGTCCGGCTGGCTTGCCCGCTACAAGACGCTCGAGGATGGCCGCCGGCAGATCGTCAATTTCGTACTGCCCGGCGACACCTGCGATGCGTTCAGCTATCTGCTGCCGCGCCTGGATCACTCGATCTGTTCGCTGACCACGGTGATCTATTCCGAGATCGAGCGTGACAGGTTCGAAGCGTTGATGGCCGGCGACCGCATGCTGGCGGAAGCTTTATGGTGCGAGCAACTGGTCAATTGCGCCATTCAGCGCGAATGGGCCGTCAATATCGGCCGGCGGATGGCGCTCGAGCGCGTGGCCCATCTGCTCTGCGAGATTGTCGAAAGGCTGCGGACGGTTGGTCTGCTGAACGGCGGCAGCTGCGGCTTTCCCGTGACGCAGATGGACCTGGCAGATGCGACCGGTCTGTCGGTCGTGCATCTCAACCGCACGCTTCAGGAGCTGCGGGCCGCCCGGCTGATCGTGCTCCGCGAGCGCATTCTGACCATCAGCGATCTGGATGCGCTCAGGGATACCGGCCTGTTCAATCCGATCTATTTGCACCACGCCGGCTAGCAAGGCGGCGCTGCCGGGCAATGCTTCGCGCCAACATTGTTCGCGCGTTGCGCTGCTTTGAACGACAAATACCCGCTTAACCCCTGGGGTTGAGCGGGTACTACGTCTTCCAGTACATCCGTGGAAAGACGCCGGCTGGCTTACGCCAGCGAAAGGTTCTCTGCGCTGGACTTGCCGCGCATACGGTCGGTCTTGACCTCGAACGTCACCTTCTGGCCCTCGGCCAGACCCGAAAGACCGGCGCGCTCAACCGCGCTGATGTGCACGAACACATCGTTGCCGCCGTCGTTGGGCTGAATGAATCCGAAGCCTTTTTGGCCGTTGAACCACTTCACGGTACCTGTCGTCATTGTCTTCTCCAAAGCGCATAACGCGCGTTTTCGCGCGGGGATCGCGCGAACCAATTCAACTCGTCGATGTCTTTGGAAAAGGAGCCCGCGGGCGCATTCAACAAGGCACAGCGGCTGATCGAACAAGCGACAATATACACTGTTGCGGCGACTTTACAAGGGGCGCCGCCCGATTATCTGAGTTGTCGCGTTCACATCCCCGAGTAGCCACGCATATGTGTTCACTTTGTAACCCAGTTGAATGCTCGCGCGCTCGACAGGGTTGAATACTGTGCGGATGCATCGTCCTGCCAATCTCTCCTATCGTTCGCTTGAGCTTCTGTGCCGGCAGCAGGCCGTGCTTGCGGCCACCGCCAGCACGCGCGACGAATTGGAGCGGATGGCACTTGAATATAAGGAGCTCGCCGATTGGCTGGATCGGCAGCGGCCGAACTGGACCGGCGAATGCGCCGATGAGGTCCTCTCCGGCGCAGGCGAGCTCAAATAATTGCGCGGTCTGTTGGGCGTCAGTCGGAACGCGGCGGGGGCCAACCATATTGGAGAACTGAGCCAGTTGATTTTTGCGCATGGTCCGGCCTGTCATGACCGAGACGGATGCAGAGATGTTCCGCAAAAATGCGGAGGAATGCCGCCAAATGGCCGCGCGGGCCACCAACGAGCATGACAAGGAGGGGTGGCTGAAGCTGGCCGCTGACTGGTTGAAGCTCGCCGAACGGGCCGAGCGGGGGAGACCGCCACAATTTTGAGGTCCATGCTGAGGCATGGACAGGGCCACGCTTTTGGATCACCTCGCGCAAGCCGAGCGGCATGCGGCCGAAGGCAACCGGCATCTTGCGAGGCAAGAGCGCCTGATCGCGCAGCTGGATCGGCAGGGTCACGACACCACTGAAGCGCTCAAGGTGCTGTCGACCTTGCGAAGCACACAAACGCTCCACGAAGCCGATGTTGTGCGCATCCTCGGCAGGCTCGCAGGGTGAGCCGGCGTCGCCTGGCTGCCACGTCCTCAAGGACCGAGCTGCTTGATCGCCTCGGCGGCAATCTGCCGCGCATCATGCGTGCCGTACTTGTCGATCTCGATCACCTTGCGTGCGACGATCTCACAGATCGGGTCATTGCGGTCGACCAGCTGCAATCCCCGCAACGCAAGATTGAAGGCGAGCCGCAGGCGCTCTGAGTTTTCCGGTCCTATCCCGCGCCGTTTCAGCAAACGATCTATTGGCATCGGCCGCCCCTCCGATGGAACCAGTCTAGCACAAAAGGTTCACGCTGAACCTTAAACTATGACAGTTCACATCGGAGGCGAACCGTGCAGGCCCTCGGCGGTGCAGTGGCTGGGGTCTCAGGGGAGGGAAGCAGCGGGCGCCTGAACCTCAGGGCAAGGTCGGCGATAGATCCATTGCATGGCGGCACCTGATTTCCCGTCGAGACCGGGCAAAAAACTCGCATCTTCTACGCGTTCTGTTGTGGAGCGGACTACATCCTCACCGTCGTCCCGGCGAAGGCCGGGACCCATAATCCCAGGATGCAGTTATTGCGATGATCGTGGGAGACCGAGTCCTGCAGATACATTCCGCGGTATGGGTCCCGGCCTTCGCCGGGACGACGGCGCTGCATGTGGCGTCAGCGGGCACCTGATTTGCCCGTCGAGCGCGCCCGAAAAGATGCTGTCAACCGGCAGGCGAAAAAATATTTGTCTTTTCAGAATTTCGGATTCGGCGTATGGTCTCTTCCGTTCCGCTGCCGATGAGAGGGGCGTTACGCGTCGTCACGAACGTGGTGCGGAATGTGGTGGACGGGCCGGTGCTGTCAGACGTGCGGCAGTGGCGCGGACGGTGAAGGCGTGTGGTCCTGGCGCCCCAAAGGCTTGGCGCCAAGTTGGCGATGATGCTTCGCATCGCGGCGACGACGGTGGCAATCGGCAAGGTTCACCGAGGAGAGCGCGCTATAAGCCGTAAACCATCGCGCAGGGAAGGCCGGTGTGATCACCGCCTGTACCCTGAGGTTTTCGCGCTCTTTGCGCAATTTTTTTGCGCGAGAGCCCCGGGTGCAGCGGCCACCCGGTCTTCCCTGCGCCCTCTTCATTCCAGGAGGGCAGTGATAAGCACAATCTCGGGCGCAATTGCGCGGCGAGACCATAGCGCTTTGCGCGTGGTTTATTCACGCACGGACTGGGATGGCGAGGCATACCATGAAGCGCAGGGATGCTGGCTTCGTCTGCCGGCACACATTCGGTCAATACGGCTTCACATGTCTGCCAAGCGTCACCCACCCGCCCACCGCAACCAGTCCCAGCGCACCCAACACGAGAAAAGTCGGCGAAAAGCCGATCCATTCGGCAATCCAGCCGCCGAGCGCAGGACTGACCGCGGCACCGGCGCCCTGGATCGTAATGACGGCGCCTTGCGCGAGGTTCACCCGGCCGGTGCCGCTGAGCGAGCGCGCCACCATGCCGGGCACCGCAACGCTTTGCAAACCGGTGCCGAGGCCGTCCAGAATCTCGATCGGAAACACGCCCCACCAGCCGCTGAGAAAAAAGGCGAGCACGCCCCGGAGCGGCAGAACCAGAAACGAGGCCAAAAGGATCGGCCAGTAGCTGCGGCCTTCGGCGGTACGCATGGCGATGACCGAGGCGATGATCATTGTGCCCTGGGCAACGACGATGGTGGTCGCGACAAAGCTCGGCCCGTTGGCCTGCTTGCCGGCGACGGCCGCCATGCCATAGAGCGGAACGATTGCCGCGTTTCCGAGATGAAAGGCGGCCAGCGACAGCGCAAGCACGAGCAGCGCCTTGTGCTTGAAGAGCACGGTCAGGCCGCTGTGCTGGCTCTTTGGATCGTCCTCCTTGCCGCCGCGCGCCGCATGATTGTCGATCGACGAGGGCGGGATCATCAGCACACAGACGATCGTGATCGCGCCGAAGAAGGCCGCGAGCAGAAACACGGAAAAATAGCCGAATCGCCAGCCGAGATAGCCGGACGCCGCCGCGCCAATCATGTTGCCGGCGTGATTGAAGGCCTGGTTCAGGCCATTCTGACGCGTGAAGCCGCGCTGCCTGACGATGCCGAGCGTGATGCCGGTCACCGCCGGCACGATGGCCGCGCCCGCAACGGAGGTCGCGATCTGGGATGCGGCGACCGCCCAGAAATTCTGCCAGAGAAGGATGATGGAGGAGGCGGCAACCACGGCGAGACCGGGGATGATGACCCACAGGCGCTTGCGCGTGGAGGTGTCGATCAGGCCACCGATCGGCGTCGTGATCAGCATGCCCGCGATATTGCCGATCATCATTGCCGTCCCGATCATGCCGCTGGCCCAGCCGCGCTCGAGCAGGAAGACGCTGATGAAAGGACCGATGCCGGACTGCATGTCGGCCATGAAGAAGTTCACGCCGAGCAGGGGCCAGAGCCGCGGCGCGATCTTCTTGCTCTTGTCTTGTTGGGGCGGCTTGTCTGCCATCTCCTCGCCTATTCCCTCCGCGCCAGATTGCGCGACGCAACGATAACCAAGCTCACAGCGGGAAAGTTCATGATGCAGGCGGGTCGCGGGGCACGAAGCGTTCATCGGACCGGTGTGGCTGGAACGAGCGGCGGCAGGCGACGTTCTCGGCTGAGGGTTAATCCAGGAGTGACCGCATGAGCCGGGAAAAGCCGACCGATGATCCACGCGAGAGAAATGACTGGGGATCCATGAAGCAGACCGACAAGCCCTGGGAGAAGCCGGTCGAGAAGGAGCAGAACCCGAAGGGCGTCAAGAAGTCGGACCTCGAGCGCTGGCAAGAGGCCGATACGCATTGATCAGCGCAATGCCGAAGAGAAGAAGTTTGCGCGCCGGGGACGAACGGTGCGACTGATCGCGGACATAGAGGCGCTGCCGCTCAAGCGGTTCGTCCCGATGGCTTCATTCAGCCGCCTCGCGCAGCGACCGCATCTCCTCCTGTTGCTGGATCTGCCGCGGCTGGCCCATCAGCACCGGCTGGAACAGGACGGCGGCCGCCATCGTGCAGAGCAAGGCCAGCGCCATCATCTTGCCCATGCTCGACATGCCCGGATAGTTGGAGACCCACATGCTGCCGAACGCTACCGCATTGGTCATTGCGCTAAAGATCACCGCGCGCGTCAAGGTGGACTGCAGCAGGCCGGTCTTCCCGGCGCGCCACGCCATGATGTAGTAGATCTTGAATGCAACGCCGACGCCGAGCAGCAGCGGCAGCGCGACGATATTGGCGAAATTGAGCGGAAGTCCCCACAGCACCGAGACTTGCAGCGTCACCGCCCCGGCAAGCAGCAATGGGATCAGCGTCAGCAAGACATCGGTCGTTCGGCGCAGAGCGATATAGAGCAGGATCGAGATTGCAACGAGAGCCAGGACACCTGCCTCGATAAAAGCTCGGGTGACGGTTCGTGCGGATTCGTAGTAGCTGACGGCGGCGCCCGCGGCGGAAGGTTCGGCATGAAGCACCGCGATGGCGAATTTGCGCAGCACCTCAATGTCGTTGGGGTCGCCCTTGGGCAGCGCCTGGACCCGAGCGCGGCCATCGGGCAGCATCCAATCGCGCACCAGATTCGGCGGCAGGTTCTGCAGTGTGATGGTCTGTGGAGCGAGGCTCTTGGAGAGGCGGGCCAGATCGTAGTCGAGGGGCGAAATGATGGCTTTGGCGGCCCGGCTGCGGGTGTCCGGCGCTGCGTCGGCAAGCTGCTTGAGCAGGCCCGCGAGGCTTCGCGCGTCGTCAGCGACGCTTCCCTGTGCCCCGGCTGCGGCCTGGTCGAGCGCGTCGGCTGCATGGCGGATGGACGCGACATCCTCCTGGTCGCTTGGCGGAGCCGGCCGCCGACGCGGGTTCAGTGCGGGACCGAGAGCATGCGCGGCTGCGTGCAGCGCTGCGATCTTCTGCTCCTGGTCGGCGGGTATGAAGTTCGTCAGCGTCAATGCCTGCGAGACCTCGGGGATCGATGCCAGGCGCTTGGCGATTTGATCGGCCTGGTCGAGCGACGGCGCCAGGATTTCCGCGTCATTGCCGCTGGTCTGCGGTTCAGACTGCAGCTGGCGATAGGTCACGACGGACGGGGAGGTGGGATTCTGCAGGTCGATCGGGTTGAAATCGAAGCTCAGGTGGAACAGGAGGGGCGTGCCGGCCAGGACGCCCAGAAAGGTGCACAGGATCACGGCGACGCGATGCCGCTGCAGGAAATCATCGACGGGGGCGAGCACCTTAAAGCCGATCGGCGCGGGCTCTCCCGGGGGATTAAGGGCCGTGACCATCGCCGGCACCAAGGTGATGCTGCAAAGAAATGCAATCAGCATTCCGCACCCGGCAATCAGGCCGAGTTCGGACAAACCACGATAGCTCGTGGGCAGGAAGGCGAAGAAACCGACGGCTGTGGCGGCGGCCGCCAGCGACAGCGGCTTTCCGGTCTTGTGGGCCGCGCTGCAGAGCGCCTGCCGCAGGCCGGCGAGCTCGTGCCGCTCAGTGCGATAACGCACACTGAACTGAATTCCGAAGTCGACACCCAGCCCGACGAACAGGACAAAGAACGCAATCGAGATCAGGTTGAACGATCCGACCATGACAAGGCCAAGCGCGGCGGTCGCAGACAGGCCGACCAACAGGCTGAAGAACACCGACGCGATCAGCTTGAAGGAGCGCAGCGCGAGCCACAGGACCACCAGCACGCCGAGTGCCGCCGTCAACGTGTCGCGCAGCGCGCTGGAGCGAATGACGGAGAACTGGTCGTCGTTCATCGGCACTTGTCCGGTCAGCCGGACGTCGGCCCCGAGCGACGTGAGATCAGCGGCCGCCTTCTCGATGCCCTCAGTCGCAGCCCGTCCCGGCTGCAGCGCGGTGAAGTCGAGTTTGGGCGCGACCTCGACAAAATGCCTGGAGTCGCTGGCCGGCAGGGCATGGCCCCGCAAGAGCTCCTGCCAGGAGAAGAAGGCGGGTTTGCCGGCGAGCACATCGCCCAAAGTCGTCTTGGCGAGCGAAAGCGGCCATGCCAATTGCTCGAGCTTGAGACGGCCGGCCCGAACGCTCTCGGCTGCGGAAGCGAGCACGTTCGCGACGCCGCGCAGGCTTGGGTCCGCCGCCAGCGCCGCCAGGAAAAGTCGCGCGCGGCTGAGGCCCTCGGCGGTGGTCCTGACATCGGACAAGGAGCCGTACAGCAGTCCGTTGCGGTCGAAGAAGTCACCGCTATCGGGCTGCGTCACCTGGCGGTACAGGTTGGGATCCTTGGCGAGCTTGTCCGCGAGCGCGCTCGTGGCAACCGCGGCGTTCTCCGGGGTCGGCGCCCTCACCACGGCCGTGATCCCCTTCTGGGCAAAGGCTTGCGTCAACTCCACCTGGCGCTGGTGCCAGGGCAGGTTGGGCGAGAGCAGCGCCTCGATATCGGTGTTGATGGAGAAGCGCGCCACGTCGTAGATCGCTGTTCCAACAAGCAGCACGATCCCGGCCGCGATCGTCGCCCTCCAATGGCGCGCACAACAGTCGACAATGCAGACAATTGCCTTTTTCATGATCGAGAGGCGTCCGGGTGATGCCCCTTCGAACAAGCGTCGCGGGCGCCTGCGGTTCCGCGGCTGTGCGAACACGCCTCACGATGTGATGCCGCAGCGCCGCACCACATGAAGGTTCCGCTCAGTGGCGTCGGCCGTCCGCCAGGACGGCGGAGCGGTTAGGAACCGAGGGCAGGGCTCTGGTTTGTCGCTGCAGCCAGCGCCAACCGACTTCTGGAGTCCACCGTGAGCCCCGAACAACCTCTGCGATCGACGGCGCGGATATCAGGACATCCGATCCATCCGATGCTGGTGCCGTTTCCGATCGCTTGCTTCATCGGCGCGCTCGTGACCGATATCGTCTATTGGCGAACAGCCGAGATGATGTGGTCCGACATCTCGGCCTGGCTGCTCTTGATCGGGCTGATCCTTGGAGTCCTGGCAGCGATTGCCGGTCTCATCGATTTCCTGAGCAATCGCCTGATCCGCGCGCAAACCCCGGCATGGCCTCATATGCTTGGCAATCTCCTGGTCCTCTTGCTCGCGCTGTTCAACACCATGGTGCACACCCGGGATGCCTTTACATCGGTGGTGCCCACGGGCCTCATTCTGTCGGTTCTCACCGTCCTGATCCTGCCTGTCACAGGCTGGCTTGGCTGGTCCATGGTGTACCGGCACGGCGTTGGAGTGCACAGATGAAGTCTACAGCTGGAGCAGGGCGGCTTTTCGCGATCGCCCTCACGTGCGGCGCGACCGTCTCGCTGTGCGGCTGCGATGACGGCGGCGATCCCAAAGCGCAGATCGGTGCCAACCCAACTCTCCCGCCTATCCATCAATATCTTCTTCCGCCGGTGCATATCGCAAAAGTCGTGGGGTGGAAGCAGGGCGAGACCCCGACCGTCCCTCAAGGCATGAAGGTTCAGGCCCTGGCCACCGGGCTTGAGCATCCGCGCTCGCTCTATGTGCTCCCGAACGGCGATATCCTTGTCGTCGAATCCAAGGCTCCGCCGGCCCCGCCTCCGAAGCGGCCCAAGGACATCGCGATGGCGCTTGTTGAATCCTGGGCGACATCAGGCGGATCCACGGGGCCGAGCAACCGCATCACATTGTTGCGCGATAGCAATGGCGACGGTGTTCCGGAGCAGCGGAGCGTGTTTCTCGACCATCTCAACTCGCCATTTGGTGTCGCCCTGGTTGGCAACGATCTCTATGTCGCCAACACCGACGGCATTGTCAGATATCCCTATACGGCAGGCGAGACCAAGATGACCGCGTCCGGCGCCACGCTCGCCGAACTGCCGGGCGGCCCCATCGACCACCACTGGACCAAGAGCATGGTCGCGAATGCCGACGGCTCGCTGCTTTATGTCGGGGTCGGCTCCAACAGCAACATCACCGAGAACGGAATGGAAGCGGAGAAGAACCGCGCGGCGATCCTGGAGGTCGACCGTTCGACCGGCCGCTGGCGCGTCTACGCCAGCGGCGTGCGCAATCCCACCGGTCTCGCCTTCGAGCCGCAGAGCGGCGCGCTATGGGCCATTGCCAACGAACGCGATGAACTCGGCCCGGACCTCGTCCCGGACTATCTGACGTCGATCAAGGAGGGCGGGTTCTACGGCTGGCCCTACAGCTATTTCGGCCAGCATGTCGATCCCCGCGTCAGTCCGCAGCGACCCGATCTCGTTGCTAAGGCCATCGTTCCGGACTACGCACTCAGCTCGCATGTGGCGCCGCTCGGGCTGGCCTTCTACACCGGTAACAGCCTTCCGCAGAATTATCGGGGCGGAGCATTTGTCGGCGAGCATGGCAGCTGGAACCGGCAGAATCTGAACGGCTACAAAGTGGTGTTTGTGCCGTTCAGCGATGGCAAGCCCAGCGGCGCGGCCCAGGATGTCGTCACGGGATTCCTCAATGATCAAGGTCAGGCGCGTGGGCGCCCGGTCGGAGTGGCCTTCGACAAATCCGGCGCGCTGCTCATCGCCGATGATGTCGGCAACACGGTCTGGCGGGTGAGCGCTGCAGACCATTGAGACGTTCAGGCGCGCAGCGGGCCTCCGGAGCTGAAAGCCGCCAGCTCTGTCGGTCTATCGCATCAAATGTACGTGGCGCCCAGATCGGTTTGAACTCTCTTTCGAAACAATCCAGCTTCATCCGCAAAGCTGGCGTAGCGGCGCGATCCCGACGGGATAGATCGGCGGCCGCTACAGGAAGTAGGCCGGCTGAATGGGCCGGCAGCATCTGCAGTGGTTCACCCCATAACCATGACGATCAGAGCGACGAGCAGGACCAGGTTCCACGCGAGCAAGAAGCGAAATAGCCAGATGTGCCATACCATGGCGCCGGCCCTCCGGACCGTTGTTCCAGGACCCCTGAGCACGCGACGCGTAGGCACCGACAGTCTTGGCGGTGTCGGCAACTGAACGAGAATGACCCAGCATCCGGGCGGTGTGCGGGGGTCATCCCGGAGTTGATCCGCATGAGGCAAACAGGACTCAGCGAATCAAACACATCGTCTTGCGGAGTGCGAGTTCCGACATTCGCATGAGTTAATACTGTTGCCGACGGGTCATGCCGGAGAAGCTCCAAGAACGTTCGGTAACGGTTCCGTTCGATTTCTACCGACGGGAACGGATCTTGCGATCTTCAGGATGGGAAGCGGCCTTCGCTGTTGGACTTATCGCGCCTCGCGCATCTGTGACATCGAGGCGTGGCAGCGCAGGCGAGCGGTCCCGGAAGCTGGTTGTGAGAGAGGCCGACGATTCTGTAGCCCTGATCGAATAAATAGAAGGCGCTGCATGTCGCATGGTCTGGCCGAACTCGTCGTCCGTTGACACGATGAACGAGGACTCGTCGGCTGTGATCTGCACTTATCGTGCGGGGAAATTGCTTTCCTCGGCTCTCTCGAGATGCAACGCACTTGTCGACAGCAAATCATTTCCGCGGACAATTCGATTCGCCGCTTCGGCAAACTCTTGATGCATCTGAACCAACCAATTGATCGGTAATGAGAGTTTCGCTTGCGCTTGCGACTGGCGCGCTCTGCTGTCGTATCAGTGTCACCCGTGTGTAAGAAAGCTGCCAGAAATCGGCAACAACGCCTCGCTAAGTCTTGAGTTGTTCAAGCTAGGTTTTGAACAATTAACATTGTTGGTGGCCGGGGTCGCAGGGGAAGGTTCGGAGTAAACCGGACTCCGGCGTGCGCCTGTTTTTGTCTGCCGGCAGTGAAAAAAAACAGGGCTGGCGCGTTGCGACGATTTTCTTTGCTTTCCTGCATCATCGCGGCAGCTTGCCTCGGGCTTGCGGTGAGTAGCGTCACCGCTTGGCTCAGCGCCGCGGGCTTGCCTGTGCTGAAGCAGGCGCAGCGGGATGTGTGTGCGCGTCCTCCAGCCGGCAGCGCGCTGTCCGAGCCGCAGGATATGCGCAGCCATGACGGCGTGCTCGAGCTCGATCTTTCCGTTCATGACGAGAAGATGCCCGACGGCACGAGCCGCTACTGCTATCTGACGTCCGACGGCCAGCCGTCGCCGAATCTGCGGCTCAAGCCGGGCGACCTCCTCATCATCCATTTCAAGAACGACCTGGTTGATCTTGCCGCTGATACCCCGGAGATCGATCGCGCGCTTGCCACGGGGCCCATCTGCACAACGAAGAAGCCGGTCGATGCCTGCACTAGCGGGGCGATGACGCCGGTGTCGACCAATCTGCATTTCCATGGGCTCTCGGTGCCGCCGGTCTGCCATCAAGACGACGTGCTGCGAACGTCCATTCGGCCCGACGATCCAATCTTCGAGTATCGCCTGCGCATTCCCGACGACGCCGCACCGGGGCTCTATTGGTATCACCCGCATCTGCACGGCTTCAGCAAGGCGCAGGTGCTGGGCGGCGCATCCGGCGCGCTGATCATCGAGGGCATCGAGCGCGCAGATCCACAGCTTGCGGGCCTGCCCGAGCGGGTGCTGGTGATCCGCGATCAGGACCTCGTCAATCCCGACGCGCCCCCGGCGCGGTCGGAGCCCGTGATGTCGAAGAGCCAGCTCGACAGCGACGGTGATGCGGCCAATACCGGGACGGGCTTTGGTAAGCCGTCGAAGGATCTCTCGGTGAATTTTGTGCCGGTGCCGTATCCGGACTATCCGCCGGCGCGGCTTACGATGAAGCCGGGCGAGAAGCAGTTGTGGCGCGTGCTCAATGCGTCCGCGATCACTTATCTCAATCTGGCCGTCGTGTTTGGCCGGGTGCCGCAACAGCTCGGTATTGTCGGCATCGACGGCGTGCCGCTGCATTTCGATGGTGCACCATCGGCAGCGGTGCAGTGGGTCGACCATATCGGCCTGCCGCCGGGGTCCCGCGCCGAGCTCATCGTGCAGGGGCCGCCACTCGGCACGCCCGCTCTCGTCGTGACCCGCGCGGTCGATACCGGTCCTGCCGGCGAGAACGATCCCAACCGTGCGCTGGTCGCGATCTCGGCGGATGCCAATGCGTCCGAGCCGCAGGCCACGTTGTCCTCCGACGTTTCACCATTTCCGCCGGCCTCCCGGCCATGGGTCGGCGATGTCGCGCCTGTCCGCGTCAGGCGGCTTTATTTTTCCGAGCAACAGGAGAATCCGAACGATCCCAACAGTCCTACCAAGTTCTTTATGACGGTCGACGGCGAGACACCAAAGCCGTTCGATCCGCAATCGGACGTCCCCGATATCGTCGCAAGGCAAGGCGACGTCGAGGACTGGATCATCGAGAACCGCTCGATGGAGCTGCATGATTTTCACATTCATCAGCTGCATTTCCAGTTGCTCGAGTGGAACGGTATAGCCGTCCACGAGCCGTTCCTGCGCGATACGGTGAACGTCCCTTATTACAAGAGCCAAATGCTGGCCTATCCCAGCGTGCGGCTGCGCATGGATTTTCGCGATCCCAACATCGTCGGCACGTTCGTCTACCACTGCCACGTCCTCGAACATGAGGACGGCGGCATGATGGGAAGAATCCAGGTCGTGCCGAGGAATACTGCAACGTCCAATCCACCAAACCAGCGTAACAAAGGAGAGCTTTGATGCTCAACAAACGCAAATCACGTTGGCTGCAAAGTTGCTGCATGGGTCTTAGCACCCTGGCGATGGGGCAATTCACGATCACCCCGGTGCTTGCAGCTCAACCCGGCCAGTCGATCACCCCAGTCAAGCATGTGATCGTCATCATCGGCGAGAACCGCAGCTTCGATCACGTGTTCGCCACCTATCAGCCGAAGGCCGCCGGCGAGAGTGTCAACAACCTGCTCTCCGAGGGCATCATTCAGCTCGACACCAACAAGAACGCGATTCCGGGCCCGAACTTCGCCCAGGCGCACCAGCAGGCTGCCACGGATGCTGGACCGGCCGACGCCTTCCTGCTGACGCCTGCGAAGACCAACTTCCCGAGCGACCAGCTGCCGGCGCCGCTGGTGGGCGGCCCCAAGGTCTCCTACATCCCCAATGCCTGCGGCAGCTCCACCCCGATCACGAGCTGTGAGGCGAGCCTCACGCTGGCCCAGCAGTCGGAAAGCGGATTGCCCTCCGACTACTATCAGTACCTGCTGACCGGCGGCACCGGCCAGAGCTCGAAGACGCCCGACCAGCGTATCACCAATGTGAGCGCGCTGCCGGCAGGCCCGTTCCAGCTGACCAATGACAGCGGCATGCCCTACGACGCCTACGCCGCAAGTCCCGTCCATCGCTTCTACCAGATGTGGCAGCAGCTGAACTGCGGCCCCAAGCAGGCCACCACCACCAACCCGTCGGGTTGCTCCGCCAACCTCTTCGCGTGGGTCGAAGTGACCGTCGGCGCCGGCGCCAACGGCGCGCTGCCGCCGTCCAACTTCTCGACCGAATATTCGCCGACCGCAGTGACGACCGGCGAGGGCTCGACCGCACTCGGCTTCTACAACGTGCAGAAGGGCGACGTGCCTTACCTCACCAAGCTCGCCAACAACTACGCCATGAGCGACAACTTCCACCAGTCCGTCAACGGCGGCACCGGTGCGAACCACATCATGCTGGGCCATGGCGACGCGATCTGGTTCAGCGATGGTGCCGGCAACGCCGAAACGCCGCCGAACAACGTCAAGGTCTTCAACGGCACAGTTGACGCCGGCGTTGTCCAGGAGATCGAAAACCCGAACCCGGCTCCCAACAGCAACAACTGGTATGCCGAGGATGGCTACGGCGCCGGCGGCAACGCTGGCTATCCGCCGCCGTATTCGACCAACCCGGTCTCGGGCGGCGGTTCCTATTCCATGTGCGCCGACCCCACCCAGCATGGTGTGAAGCCGGTCGTGGAATATCTCAAGTCTATCAAGATCAACCCGAACTGCGAAGCGGGCCACTACTACCTGCTGAACAACTACAATCCGGGCTATTTCGGCAACGGCAAGAACGCGTATACGGACCACAATCCCGCCAATACGCCGTTCACCATCCCGCCGTCGTCGGTCAAGAGCATCGGCGACAGCATGAACGCGGCCAACATGTCCTGGAAGTACTATGGCGATCAGTGGGACAACTACGTCAACGATCCCTATCAGCTGAACTGGGGCACGGCGGGTTCGAATGCCGACGAGTACTGCAACATCTGCAACCCGTTCCAGTACGACACGTCGATCATGTCGCATCCGGACCAGGTCAAGGCGCATATCCAGGACTCGATCAACCTGTACGCCGATATCGCCGAGCACACGTTGCCGGCGGTCTCTTTCGTCAAGCCGAGCGGCTACACCGACGGCCACCCGAACTCGTCGAAGCTCAACCTGTTCGAAGGTTTCGTGAAGAAGATCGTCGACCAGGTCGAGGCCTCCGACTACGCCAACAGTACGGCGATCTTCATCACCTTCGACGAAGGTGGCGGCTACTATGACTCGGGCTATGTGCAGCCGCTCGACTTCTTCGGCGACGGCACCCGTATCCCGATGATCATCGTCTCGCCCTATGTGAAGCAGGGTCACATCTCGCATGAATATTCGGATCACGTTTCAATCCTCAAATTCATCGAGCGCAACTTTGGCCTCTCGCCGATCACGGCTCGCAGCCGCGATAATCTGCCGAATCCGGTTGCCGAGACGGCCAACCCCTATGTCCCGGTGAACCGGCCGTCGATCAGCGACCTGTTCGACTTCTTCGAGTTCTCCAAGAAGGGCACCACGACCCACGGCTGGGACTAATTAGCCGCCAGCCCTGACGACATCGCAAGCCCGCCGGCCGCAAAGCCGGCGGGTTTTTTTTCGCGGGACGAGATGCCGGAAGAGGCTTTATTCCGCCGCCGTCGCGGCGCCATATCCCAGCCGCTTCGACACATCGGTCGCAACCTCGCGCAGCGCTGCAGCAATGGCGCTGTCCCATCGCGCGTCAAACGTGCCGGCCGGCCCCATGGCCGTGATGACAAGCACGACGCGGCCGGAATGATCGAACACCGGCGCGGCAAAGGCGTTGACGCCGGGCAGGGGATCGCCGATGGCGCGCGCCAGCCCGTGACGGCGAACCTCGTCCAGAATTTTGTCGATATCGGCGCTCTTCAATGAGCGCTTCGGGTCATAGCCGATGCCCAGGCGGTCGAGCCCGCCGTCCAGCGCGCTCTTCAACGTCTTTGGCGGCAGGAACGCCGCAAATGCGCGGCCGGTTGCGGTCTCCAGCAGCGCCATGGTCGAGCCCGCGCGCATTGCGATGTGCACAGGATGGCTCGGCTCCTCCAGCCGTACCACGGTCGGCCCATGCGTGCCCCACACCGCGAGCGAGACTGCGTGATCGATGCTAGCGGCGAGCGCGGCGATCTTCGGTGTCGCGATCCGCACGGCGGAGAGCCGGCGCAGGCTGATCAGCCCAAGTTCCAGCGCAAGTCGACCGATTTCGTAGCGCCCTGTGGTCTCGTCCTGTTCGATCAGGCCGATGCGGGAGAAACTCACGAGATAGGGATGCGCCTTCGCGGGCGCCATGCCCGCTTCGCGGGCGAGGTCGCGCAGCATCATCGGTTCGCCGCTGCGCGCGAGCGCGCGCAAGAGCTCTCCGCCGACTTCGATCGATTGTATGCCGCGGCTATCCCTGCTCATGCGGCGTTTCTTTCCGCGGCGCTGTCGGCCAGATGCCGGCCCGCGATATATCCGAAGGTCAGCGCCGGCCCGAGGGTGATCCCGGCGCCGGGATAATTGCCGCCCATGATACTCGCCATGTCGTTGCCGGCGGCATAGAGCCCCGGAATGACACGGCCGTCGGCATCGAGCGCACGCGCATTGGCATCGGTGACGATGCCGGCATAGGTGCCGAGATCGCCGATCACCACCTTAATCGCATAGAAGGGACCGTCGCTGAGTGGCGCGACGCAGGGGTTCGGGCCGTGCAGCGCATCGCCCTGGTAGCGGTTATAGGCGCGCGAGCCCTTGCCGAAGGCGGGGTCGCGCCCTTCGGCAGCGTCCTTGTTGAACAGGGTGACGGTGTCCGCCAGTCCCTTGGCGTCGATCCCGGCCTTGGCTGCGAGCTCGGCGAGCGTCGCCCCACGGATCAGATAACCCGTTCGCAGATGATGGCTGAGCGGCATCGGGAAGGGCGGCACGCATCCGAGGCCATATTTGCGCAATGACTTGTGGTCCGCAATCAGGAAAGCTGCGATCTCCTCGCCCGGCTTGGCCGCCTTGGTCATGGCCTGGACGAAGTCGTGATAGGAATTGCCTTCGTTGCCAAAGCGTCTGCCGTCGCGCATCACTGCGATCACGCCAGGTTTTGCCCTGTCGATGAAGTGCGGCATCACACCACGCGAGCCGTCCTTGCGCGTCGTCAGCGATACCGGGACCCAGGCGGCCGCGTTCGGCAGGCGGTTCTCGACACGTCCGCCAGCGGATTCGGCAAGTCGCAAGCCATCGCCGGTGTTGCCGACAGGCCCCGGCGAGAAATGCTCGGCTCCCGTCGGCGCGTGCGGAAACATCGCCTTGCGTCGTGCCACATCATGCGGAAAGCCACCGCAGGCGAGCACGACGCCGCGCCTGGCACGGACCTCGATGGTGCGGCCCTCGCGGATGACGCGCGCGCCGCGCACCGTGCCGTTTTCGACAATCAGCTCGCGCACCGGCGAGGACAGCCACAGCGGGATCTTCAGATCGAGCGCGGATTTTGCCAACCGTCCGGCAAGCGCATTGCCGTTGGTGAGCATCATGCCGCGACCGTAGCGCAGGACATCCATGAAATGCCGCGACAGCCGCTTGGCGACATAGAGCGCCGAGGTCAGCGATTTCGTCGCGCGCATGAAGTGGATGATCTCCTTGCCGGAGCCGAGCATCATGCCGAACACGGTGAGCTCGGGGAGGGGGGCGCCGAGATCCCTGATGTGCTCGCCGAGCTCGCGCCCGTCGAAGGGACGCGTGACCATGGAGCGGCCGCCCTGCGCGCCGCCCGGCGCCTCCGCATGATAGTCGGGGAAGACCAGCGGCATGTCGAAGCGCAGCGCCGTCTGCGTGGTGAAGAAGTCGACCGCCTCCGGCCCCGCGGCAAGGAACGCATCGACGCGGCCTGCGTCGTAATTGTTGCCGGCCTCGTGCCGCAGATAGGTACGCGCCTGGTCCGAGCTTTCGTTGATGCCGTAGGCGCGGGCAAGCGAGGTGCCGGGGATCCAGAGCCAGCCGCCGGAGCGGGCGGTGGTGCCGCCGAAGCGCGGCTCCTTTTCGACGATCAGAACATCGAGGCCGCGATGGCGCGCGGTGATGGCGGCTGCCATGCCTGAGCAGCCGGAGCCCGCCACCAGCACGTCGCATTCGTAAACCTCGCCTGCGTCCTTCTTCTCTGGGCTCATGGCCGGCCTCATTTCTTCACAAGCGGGCACTTCGATTCCGAGAGCGGACGGAAGGCATCCTCGCCCTTCACGGTCTTGACGATGTCGAGATAGTCCCAAGGCTCTCTGGAGGCCTCCGGCGATTTCACCTTGGCAAGATACATGTCGCGGACGACGCGACCGTCCTCGCGCAGCTTGCCGCCATGCACGAAGGTATCCTCGATCGGCAGCTCGCGCATCTTGGCCATCACCTGCGCGGGATCGTCGGTGCCGGCAGCCTTGATTGCTTTCAGATAATGCAGCACCGAGCCATAGACGCCGGTGTGGATCATGGTCGGCATGACGCCGGTGCGCGCGAAGAATTTCTTCGACCAGGCGCGGGTCGCCTCATCCATGTTCCAGTAGGAGGCCGTGGTCATATAGGTGCCCTGCGCCGCCTTCAGGCCGATCGCGTGCACGTCGGTGTCGAACATCAACAGGCCCACGAGCTTCTGGCCGCCTTGCACGAGACCAAACTCGCCGGACTGCTTGATTGCATTATCGGTATCCTGGCCGGCATTGGCAAAGGCCACCACGTCGGCCTTCGAGCTCTGCGCCTGCAGAGCAAAGGAGGAGAAGTCGGCGGTGTTGGTCGGATGGCGCACGCTGCCGAGCACGGTGCCCCCCATCTCCTTGATGAACCGCGTCGCATCCGCCTCGAGCTGATGGCCGAAGGCGTAGTCAGCCGTGACGAAAAACCAGGATTTGCCGCCTGCGTTGATCACGGCCGAGGCCGTGACCTTCGACAGCGCATAGGTGTCATAGGTGAAATGCACCGTGTTCGGGCTGCACAGCTCGTCCGTCAGCGAGCTGGCGCCGGGGCCGGAGAGTAGCGCAATCTTGTTGCGCTCGCGCGCGAGATTGTGGACCGCAATCGCAATGCCGGAATTGGGGATATCGACGACCGCGTCGACCTTGCCGTTATCGAACCAGCCGCGTGCGATCTGGACGCCAACGTCGGTCTTCATCTGGTGATCGGCAGAGACAATCTCGATCGGCTTTCCGAGCACGGTCGGCCCGAATTCCTCCACCGCCATCTTCGCCGCTTCCACTGAGCCGGGACCGGAATTGTCGCGGCCCCAGCTCGAGAGATCGGTGAGCACGCCGATGCGGACAACGTCGTCGGAGATTTGCGCATTCGCAGCGCAGGTCATCGCGGCCAGGATCGCGAGCATGGCCGCGCAGGCCAGTAGCTTCATCTTCATGGGTTCCCTTCCCTGATTATCCGCTCTGCGGCGGCTTTCCGGAGCATGATTTTGGAATGAGAATGAGTTAGATATTAGCGAAGTCATTTGTCAATAGCGAATTTGGATGCGCATGATCGCTGGCGCTGCGGGAACCGGCGAGAACGCGCCGGCAACACCGCTCTGGACGCGCCAGATATGCCGGCGCATTTCTGGATTTCAGTGATTGAGTAGAAAGCGGTCTAGACGGCGGGACCTCGGACGAGCCGTTCGAGCGTCGCCCGCACGCCGAATCTAAACAGTTTGTCGAGCGCGGCTTCGACTTCAGCCGTGAAGCGCGGATCGGCGGGCAAATCGCCGCCGAAGACTTCGCGTACGGTAAACAGGGCCGGCGCCAGCCGTGCCGCGATCGGGCCGGCTTGTTCAGCGATGGCGCGCAGGCGGCCGGCGAGGGGATCGCGGACGTCGATCGGCTGGCCCTGTTCGTCGATGCCGGTGACATAACGCATCCAGGCGGCGACACCGAGCGCAAGGCGATCGATTGGCTCGTTCTTGGCGAGGCGGTCGCGGATGGTGCCGAGCAGGCGCTGCGGCAGCTTCTGTGATCCGTCCATCGCGATCTGCCAGGTGCGGTGCTTCAGGGTCGGATTGCGGAAGCGCTCCAACAGTGAGGTGCGGTAGGCCGCAAGATCGATGCCCTCAAGCGAGGGAAGCGTTGGGGTCACCTCGTCGCGCATCATGCCTTCGAGCAACCGCGTGAGGCCATCGTCCTGCATCGCGGCTGCGACGGTGTCGCGGCCCATGAGGTAGCCGAGATAGGCGAGCGTGGAATGCGCGCCGTTGAGCAGGCGCAGCTTCATCAATTCATAAGGGGCGACATCGCGGACGAACTGCGCGCCGGACTGGTCCCAGGCGGGACGCCCGATGCTGAAATCATCCTCGATGACCCATTGGGAGAACGGCTCGGCGACCACGGGCCAGGCGTCGGCGAGGCCGAGCGCAGCGGCAACGCGGGCGCGATCCTCGTCGGTTGTGGCCGGCACGATGCGATCGACCATGGTGGAGGGAAAGCGCACCTCGCCTGCGAGCCATCTGCCAAGCTCGGGATCGAGCAGCTCCGCGAAGCTGATCACGAGGCCGCGCAGCGTATGACCATTGGCGGGGAGATTGTCGCAGGCGAGCACGGTGAACGGGGCAACGCCCAGTTCCTTGCGGCGCTTCAGGCCGGCGACGATGGTGCCGAGCGTCGTGCGAGGCCGGTCGATATGGATGAGATCGTGCCGGACATCTCGATCACCCTCCCGCAAGGCGCCAGTCGCGGGATCGTGGCTATGTCCCTTCTCGGTGACCGTGGTCGAGACGATGCGGACTGCGGGATCGGCGAGTCGTGCGATCAGTGCGGCTGGATTCTCAGGTGCGACGGCCTGGCCCGTCAGTGCGCCGATCACGCGATGGCGGGCTCCGCGGCCGTCCATGGTCTCGACGCAGTAGAGCCCATCCTGCGGGCCCAGCGCATCGCGGGTCTCGGGTGAACGCAGCGAGACGCCGAGAATGCCCCAGCGTGGATCCGACGCGAGCAGCGTGTCGGTGTAGACCGCCTGGTGCGCGCGCTGAAACGCGCCGAGGCCGAGATGGACGATGCCGGTTGCAAGCGTCGTGCGGTCATATGCTGGCTTGCTAACCCCGGTGGCAAGCCGGGCGAGGGTGGCGTTGCAGAGGCGATCCATCGGAGCTTCAACCGGCAATCAGAGGGCGGCGCTTTAGAACATCAGCTGCACTTTGCAGCATTCGGTCGGATTGTGTTGGAAGGTATCGAAGGCGGTCGCATAGTCCTCGAGCCCGTAGCGATGAGTGATCAGCCGCTCGGGGTGCAGCTTGCCGCTCGCAAACCAGTCGATGACCTTGCTGAACTTGCCGCAATTGAGCCTGGACGAATGGATCGCAAGCTCCTTGCTGGTGATCTTCTGCTGCACGATGGTGGAGGGATCGCCGGAAAATCCCATGATGCCGATCCGCGCCGCCGGCGAGGCAATCTCGATGGCTTCCCCGAGAATGCCCGGATGACAGGCGGCATCGATGATCAAGGTCGGTCGCGTCTTGCTCGCCGCAAGCTCGTCCGTCAGCGCAATGTGGCCCGTGTTGATGACGCGGTCGGCGCCGTTGGCGCGCGCCGCATCCAGCCGTGCGCCGATGCGGTCGGTCACGATCACCTCGCGCACGCCATGGACGTGCTTCAACACCTGGATCACCGTGAGTCCGATCGGGCCTGCGCCGTAGACCAGCGCCACATCGGAGGCGAAGACCTTCGTGTGATCGGTCATGTTGGCGGCGACCGAGAACGGCTCGACCAGCGGCGCTTTGTCGTCACCGATGCCATCGGGCAGCAGATGAACATTGCCGATCGGCACGCAGGCAAATTCCGAGAAGCCGCCGTCGCGATGCACTCCCAGCACCTGAAGCTCGGTGCAGACATTGGGCCGGCCGACGGAGCAGGGATAGCAGCGACCGCAGGCGATAACGGGGTCGATCACCGCGCGTGCGCCGAGATGCGCCAGCACGCCTTCGCCCGCCGCGTCGATGCGGCCGAAGAATTCGTGGCCGATGACGCGCGGATAGCGCGCAAACGGATTGGAGCCATGGAGGATGTGGATATCGGAGCCGCAAATGCCGGCGCGCTCGACGCGAATGCGGACCTCGCCGGGAGCGGGTTCGGGCTTGGCGCGGGTCTCGATGCGCAGACTGCCAGGTCGCTCAACGACAAGGCTCTTCACGTTTTCCTCCGGTTTTTCTGAGGCTTGGCTTCGCCTTTGAAACGGCCAGAACGCCTTTGGCCGGCCTTCAGCCTCGTCGATATCAGATCTCCATCTTGGATACAAGTTTCGTCTTGAATACGATATTAGTATCCATTATAACCGCATGAGCTTAGAGCAGTATCCAAAATGGCTCAAACAAGAGCCGTCAAAGCCAACAGGGAGGTCATTGATGCCGCTGTCTCGCCGTACCCTTGTCTTCGGAGCCACGCTCGCCGGCGCTGCCGCGGCGTTGCCGCTCACGCGCACCACCGCACAATCGGCGAAGTACCGGCTGCGCTACGGCACCGCGTTTCCCGCGAGCCATCCGGGCGTCACGCGCATCATCGAGGCGGCGGAGAGCATCAAGAAGCAGACGGGCGGCCTCGTCGACCTGCAGGTCTATCCAAACAGCCAGCTCGGCAGCGAGCCCGACATGTTCAGCCAGACCCGTTCCGGCGCCCTCGACCTCATGTCGACATCAGGTGCGAACCAGACCGTGGTGTCGATTGGCAGCATCAACACAGTGGCCTTCGCTTTCGAGAATTACGATCAGATCTGGGGCGCGATGGACGGCGCGCTCGGCGATCACGTCCGCGGCGAGTTCGGCAAGGTCGGCCTGTTCGTGCTGCCGAAGATGCTCGACAACGGCTATCGCAACATCACCGCAAGCGCGAAGCCGATCATCACTCCCGACGATCTCAAGGGTTTCAAGATCCGCGTGCCCGGCAATCCGCTGTGGGTGACCCTGTTCAAGACGCTGGGTGCTGCGCCGACCCCGATCAATTTCGGCGAGCTCTATGCTGCGCTGCAGACCCATGTGGTCGATGGGCAGGAGAATCCGCTGACGCTGATCCAGAGCGCCAAGCTCTATGAGGTGCAGAAATACATTTCGCTCTCCGGGCACATCTGGGACGGTCATTACATCTTCGCCAACCAGATCCGCTGGAACGGCCTGCCGCAGGATGTCCGCAACACCATCACGTCCGCGCTTTCGGATGCCGCGATGAAAGAGCGGCAGGACATCCAGCGCCTCAACGACGAGGCCGCCAAGGACATGGAAGCCAAGGGCATCGTCTTCAACAAGGTCGACACCAGGCCGTTCCGCGACGCCCTGCGTGCCGGTGGCTTCTACACCGACTGGAAATCCAAGTTCGGCAATGACGCCTGGGCGCTGCTGGAGAAATCCGTCGGTCAGCTCTGATCATTGCGGTCGCCGAGCGCGGGTGAGGGAGGAATGAGCGCCATGGACATCACCGCCGATGCGTCAGTCCCGTCAACAGGCACCTTCGCCCGCTTCGACCGCCTGCTCGGGCGCATCATCGAGGCCGCGGCTGCGGCAATCGTCGTGGCCGAGTTGGTTCTGCTGGGAGCCGCCACCACCGCACGCTATGTCTTCGACGCGCCTCTGATCTGGTCGGACGAGCTTGCGACCGTCCTGTTCGTCTGGCTCTCGGTGCTCGGCTCGGCGGTCGCGCTTCGTCGCGGCGAGCACATGCGCCTGACGGCGTTCGTGCGCAACCTCTCGCCGTCCTGGCGCGCCCGCGTCGATGCGCTGGCCCTGATGCTGGTCTGCACCGTGCTGGTGGCGCTGATTGCGCCGAGCTGGGATCATGTGCAAAGCCACCTGATCAGCCCGATGCCGGTGCTGCAGATCAGTGAAGCATGGCGCGAAGCGGCAATCCTGGTCGGCATGTTCCTGATGCTGATGACGGCGATCGACAAGCTGATCCAGCACGCGAGCCTGTTGCAGATCCTGGGCTCGCTGATCGTGGTCGCGGCAGTCGGCGCGATCCTTTTTACCTTAGCTCCGCAGCTCGAGGATCTCGGCAATTACAATCTGCTGATCTTCTTCTTCGGTCTCGTCGCGGTGTCGATGGTGATCGGCATGCCGATCGCGTTCGCCTTTTTGCTCGCAACTGTCGCCTATCTGCAATTCAGTACCACGGTGCCGGTCCTGATCGTACCCGGCCGCGTGAGCGAGGGCATGTCGCATATGGTGCTTCTGGCGGTGCCGATGTTCGTGTTGCTCGGCGCGCTGATCGAGCTGGCGGGCCTTGCGCGCGCCATGATCACGTTCCTGGTATCGCTGATCGGGCATCTGCGGGGCGGCCTGCAATATGTGCTGCTGGGTGCAATGTACCTGGTCTCGGGCATTTCCGGCGCCAAAGCTGCCGACATGGCCGCCATTGCGCCTGCGCTGTTTCCGGAGATGAAGAAGCGCGGCGCTGCCGAAGGCGATCTCGTCTCGCTCTTGTCGGCCTCGGCCGTGATGTCCGAAACCATCCCGCCTTCGATCGTGCTGATCACCGTCGGCTCGGTGACGGGCGTGTCGATCGCCGCGCTATTCACCGGTGGCCTGCTGCCGGCTGTCGTCGGCCTGATCGCGCTCGCGGCGGTGGTGTTCGTGCAGACCCGCGGCGAGGACATGGGCGCGGCCAAGCGTTTCGATGCGAAGACAAAGCTGCGGCTGTTTGCCGTTGCACTGCCGGGGCTGGGGCTACCGATCGTGATCCGCTCCGCGGTGGTGGAAGGCGTTGCGACCGCGACCGAAGTGGCGACGATCGGGGTGGTCTATACCATCCTGGTCGGGATGCTCTTCTACCGCTGCTTCGACTGGCGACGCGTGTATCCGATCCTCGTCGATACCGCCTCGCTCTCGGGCGCGATCCTGCTTGTGGTGGGAGCCGCGACCGCCATGGCCTGGGCGCTGACCCAATCAGGCTTCTCCCAGCAGCTCGTCGATCTCATGGTCGCCATGCCCGGCGGACGTTTTGGCTTCCTCGCCGTCTCGGCGCTCGCCTTTGTCGTGCTCGGCAGCGTGCTGGAAGGCGTGCCGGCCATCGTGCTGTTTGGTCCGCTGTTGTTTCCGATTGCCCGGCTGATGGGCGTCAATGAGGTGCATTACGCGATCATCGCCGTGTTTTCGATGGGGCTCGGCCTGTTCACGCCGCCGTTCGGTGTCGGCTTCTATCTGGCCTGCGCCATCGGTCGCGCCTCGCCCGACGACGCGATCCGGCATGTTTGGCCGCACCTTGCCGCCCTCGTCGCAGCGCTGGTGCTGATCATCCTGATCCCCTGGATCTCGACGGGTTTCCTCTGACGCGGGAAGATGAGCGGGCAAACTCCATGCTTGAGTCGGAAGACATGACTGACAAGGCGCCAGAGCCGATCCAGCCGAAGTCCGGAGCGCCCGAGAAGGCGGGTCGGCTCGCCGACCAGGTCTATCAGCGGTTATTGGACGAGATCGTCTCCGGCGCGCTGCCGCCGGGTACGCCGATGGCCGAGCTCGATCTCTGTAATCGGCTTGGCGTCAGCCGAACACCCGTGCGCGAAGCCCTGATCAAGCTCGCGGACGCCGATCTGGTCCGCATCTATCCGCAGAGCGGCACGGTCGTGGCGCCGATCTCGCGCGAGGCCTTCGGTCATGCCCAGTTCATTCGCGAGCATCTGGAATGCGCGCTGGTTGCCGAAGCGGTGCGCTTCATTGACGCAACTGCGCTACGCGAGTTCGGCGAGATCATCGCCGAACAGGAGCAAGCGACGTCGCCGGCGGAGTTCTATGCCCGCGACGAGGCCTTTCACCAGGCGATTGCCCGCATCAGCCGGCATGAAGACGTCTGGCAGGTGATCCGCCAGACCAAGATCCATTTCGACCGCGTCCGCCATCTCACCTTACAGGAAGATGCCGGCCATATCCCGCTGCTGATCCAGCAGCACCGCGAGATCCTGAGCGGCCTTGCCGATCTCAACGAGGAACGGGCGGTCGCTGCGATGCGCCGCCATCTGCGCGAGGTGTTTCGCCGGGCCGATGGCATCTTCGCTCGCCAGGAGGAGAATGCTGCCGAGCTCGCGGCAAAGCGCCGGCCGCGTCGGCGACGATGAACGATTCCATCAACATCGAAGAAGAGTAGTTATGGAACAGCTCGTCATGGAACAGACTTGGCGTTGGTTCGGCCCCGATGATCCCATCCGCTTGCCCCAGATCAGGCAGGCCGGCGCGACGGGCATTGTCACGGCCCTGCACCACATTCCCTATGGTGTGGTCTGGAGCAGGGACGAAATCACCAGGCGGCGCAGCATGATCGAGGCCGATGGTGGGCTCGGCTTGCGCTGGAGCGTGGTCGAGAGCCTTCCGGTCTCGGAGGCAATCAAGCTCGGCGAGGGCGATCTTTCGCCGCTATTCGAGAATTACCGGCAATCGCTGCGCAACCTGGCGGCCTGCGGGGTCACCACGGTCTGCTATAATTTCATGGCGGTGCTGGACTGGACGCGGACGGATCTCGCGCATCCCTTGCCCGGAGGCGGCACCGCGCTGCGCTTCGATGCGGTGGCTTATGCGGCGTTCGACTGCTACATCCTCGAGCGCTCCGGCGCCGCGGCTGACTACGCCCCTGATGTGCTTGAGCGCGCGCGCCGCTGGGTGGCGCGGGCCTCTGAATCGGACAAGAGCAAGCTGCTCGCCACCATCATGGCCGGCCTGCCGGGCGCGTTCGACCGCTATGACGTGCCAGGCTTGCGCGCCGTGCTCGCGCGCTACCGCGACATCGGTCACAAGGAGCTGCGTGCCAATTATGCACGCTTTCTGCGCGAGGTGGTGCCTGCGGCGGAAGAGTGCGGTGTCAGCCTCTGCGTGCATCCGGACGATCCACCGCGCGACCTGTTCGGCCTGCCGCGCGTGGTCTCCACCGCGGATGATCTGCAATTCATCGTCGACGCCTGTCCATCGCCGGCGAACGGCATCACCTTCTGCACGGGTGCACTGGGCGCGGGTGCAAAGAACGACGTGCCGGCAATGGCAAGGCGGTTCGCCCCGCACATTCGCTTCGCTCATTTGCGCAACGTCACCAAGATGCCGGACGGCTCCTTCATGGAAGCGGATCATCTCGGCGGCGATGTCGACATGGTTGCGGTCGTGGCGGTGCTGCTAAAGGAGCAGGCGCGGCGCAAGGATGCGGGTGAGCTGAACTGGCGGATTCCGTTCCGTCCCGATCACGGCCACGAGCTGCTTGACGATATCGGCCGGGGCACGCATCCCGGCTATCCGCTGATCGGCCGCCTCAAGGGCCTTGCGGAAATCCGCGGAGTCATGACGGCGCTTGCTCACACCGGCGGGTTGCCGGTGTGAGCCTTGTTCTTGCGCGGCCGTCAGTCGTGCTCGTAGCCATAGACCTCGGGCAGGATGAAGGTCGCCGCAAGCAGGCCGATCAGCGGGAAGATTGCGACGAACAGCGTGGCATTGGCCTGGCCGATCGCCGTGAACAGCGAAGGGAACAGGAAGATCGCCAGGAACGAGGGCAGCTTCACGAACATGTAGGCGAAGCCGCTCGCGGTGCCGCGGTATTCGGGCTTGGCCACCATGGTCGGAATGGTCATGCAGTTCGAGGCATCCCAATAATGGCCCCACAGCATGCCGGCGGCCGCGAACGGCAGGATGTACTTGTGGTCGGTGTAGAGCGCGGCTGCCGCGACCAGCAACGACACCAGCACAATGGCGAAGCCCCAGATGGCAATCCCGCGATGGCCGATCTTCGGTGTCAACAGCGGTCCGACCCAGCCCGACACCGCGGCGAAGCAGAACAGCGCCATGGTCACGAGGTTGTTGCCGAGCATGCTGGAGACGCCGATCATGGCAAACAGCACCGGAAGATAGAAGGCGAAGGTGGAGAATTCGCTGGCCTGCATGAAGCAGGCGATCCAGCCATAGATCGTGGCGCGCCAGCGAATCGGATCGTTGGGCAGATCGGCGAGAAACGCAGTCGGACGCGCCTTCGGCGGCGTGATGTCCTGGTTGGGCAGCATGTCCAGCGGATCATTGTACATCTGTCGCGCGACTTCCTTTGCTTCCCGGAAGCGGCCCTTCTGCACCAGCCAGACCGCCGTTTCCGGCACGTCGTGACGCAGGAACAGGATGATCAGCGCCGGCACGGCGCCGAGGCCGAGCGTGATCCGCCACACCAGCTCGTGATTGATGTCGAGCACGAGGAACACCGCGATCACGGCGAGAGTCAGCACTTCGCCGACGGCGAACATGAACTGCCAGCGATTGCCCATCACTTCGCGCTGGCCCTTGGCCATGGACTCCATGATGTAGGTGTAGCCAGTCGAGATGTCGCTGCCCAGGGGAACGCCGAGCAGGAACCGGATCGCGATCAGCCAGGCGATGCTGGACACGAAGGCCTGCGCCAGCGCCAGCACGACGAACATGATCATGGTGATCAGGAACATCACGCGGCGGCCGATCTTGTCGGAGAGCCAGCCGCCGATCATCGCGCCGACCAACGCGCCGCCCTGCGTTCCCGCCGCAGCGAGACCGAGTGCGAGGGGGCTGGGGTTGTACTGCTCGCGAATGAAGACCAGCACGAAGGCGATGGAGTAGAGGTCCCAGGCTTCGACCAGGATCGAGGCCATCATCAGCCAGCCGACCTTGTTGCCCTTGGGGGTATAGTTCTGCAGCAGGTAGCGCACGGTATTCTGGATCACCGCCTGTTGCGGTGCGGATTGTTGCGGCGCAGGGCCGCTGCTGGCGATTGTCGTCATGAGGGCGTTCCTTCTCTTGTTCCTTTTAAGCTAGTTGCCGGGCAAAGGTTCGATGCTGCAATCCAGGAGACTCGGGTCGAGGCCGGCTTCCATGTCCACGAACATGGAGTCCATGAAACTCATCAGCTCATCACTCGCCTTGACCGCATCCTCCGCGCGCCGATTGGCGACCGCGTTGAGGATTGCGGCATGGCGGTCGATGGTGCCGGTCAAATCGGTGTGGCCAGCCAGCAGGCGATGGTAGATGAAGCCAATGCGGCGGTAGATCGTGTGCAAGGGGCGCATGGTGTGCGCCAGAAAGGGTTCGCCGCTCGCCTCCAGGATCAACGCATCGATGCGGCGGTCGAGTTTATTGAAGGCATCGATCGACGTTGTCGTGCGCCGTTCGCCCAGCGCGCGCTCGATATGAAGCATCTGGTTGCGGTGCGACAGCGACGCGCGCTCGGCCGCAAGCCGAATGACAAATCGTTCCATGTCACGTCGCAAGCCGAGCAGGAGGCGCTCACGCGCGACATCGACGGGCGCGATCTGCAGGCCATGGCGCGGGCGGATGACAATCAGCGTGTCGGCGGCGAAGCGGTTGACGGCGCTGTGCACCGGCGTGCGGCCGTAGCCGGTGAGGCTCTGCAACTCTTGAACGGTAAGGAAGCGTCCCGGTTTGAGCTGACAATTGACCAGCAGCTCCTCGATGCGCTGATAGGCGAGCTCGAACAGGTTGACCCGATTGCGCCGGCCCGGCGCCGCGTTTTTTTCGGGATCGGCCGTTTTGAGAGCGCTCTTGCGCCGCGCCATGAAGGCTTCCTTTGGGGTTTCCTCGAGCCGCGTCTTGGGCGCAGCCCTGTTCCCGACATTAAACATATTGTGATATATTACAAGAGCGCGTATGGCTTCCGGCCACACCGGGGGCGGATCGGTCCGATCCGCAGCCGGCGGAGCGACAAAGAGAGACAGCAGGGAAGGAGGCGTCACGTGAGGATCACGTCGATCGAGACCTTGCGCACGGACGAGTTCGCCAATGTGCTGTGGGTCCGCGTGCATACCGATGCCGGCCTGGTCGGCCTCGGCGAGACCTTTTACGGCGCGGGCGCCGTCGAAGCGCAGATCCACGATACCTTTGCCGGCCGCCTGCTCGGACGCGACCCGCTTCGAATCGAGGCGCTGCACCGCGAGATGCTCAGCCTGCCGATGGCGCAGTCCTCGACCGGGGTGGAATACCGCGCGGCCTCTGCGATCGATATCGCGCTGTGGGACCTGTTCGGCAAGGTCTGCGGCCAGCCGGTACACCAGATGCTAGGCGGCCTCTGCCGCGACAAGCAGCGCATCTACAATACCTGCGCCGGAACCAAATATGTGCGTTCCACCAACATCCGCCCGGTGTCGAACTGGAGCCTGGGCGAGGCTGAAAGCCCTTACGAGGACCTCGACGCATTCATGAACCGCGCGGATGCTCTGGCCGAGAGTCTGCTGGAGAGCGGTATCTCCGCCATGAAGATCTGGCCATTCGATCCGCCGGCGCAGGAAAACCAGGGGCTCTTCATCTCGGCGGCTCAGATGAAAAAGGCGGTCGAGCCGTTCGAGAAGATCCGCAAAGCCGTCGGCGACAAGATGGAGATCATGGTCGAGCTTCACTCGCTGTGGAACCTGCCGACCGCCATGCAGATTGCGCGCGTACTCGAGGACTATCAGCCGACCTGGTATGAAGACCCGATCAAGATGAACTCGCCGCAGGCGCTTGCTGAATTTGCGCGCTCGACAAGCGTGTGGACCTGCGCCAGCGAGACGCTGGGCTCGCGTTATCCCTACAAGGACATGCTCGACCGCGACGCCATGCATGTGGTGATGGCCGATCTGTGCTGGACCGGTGGGCTCACCGAGGGCCGCAAGATCGCAGCGATGGCCGAGACCTATCACCGTCCGTTCGCGCCGCATGATTGCATCGGACCGGTCGGCTTTATTGCCGCCATCCATATGTCGTTCAGCCAACCCAATACGCTGATCCAGGAATCGGTGCGCGCCTTATACAAGGGCTGGTACAACGAGCTTGTCACGACCATGCCGGTGATCAAGGATGGCTATGTCTATCCGATGGAAGGGCCCGGCCTTGGCGTCGACCTGCTGCCCGCCGTGTTCGAGCGCTCCGACCTCGTCGTGCGCCGCAGCAATCTGTGAGGACATGATCGATGTCGCTTTCGCTTTTTGATCTGAACGGCCGGACCGCGCTGGTGACGGGCTCCAGCCGCGGGCTCGGTCGCGCCATTGCCGAGGGCATGGCGAAAGCCGGTGCGCGGCTCGTCATCAACGGCACCGATCCGGCGCGGGTCGAAACGGCGGTCGGCGAGTTGCGCGCCGCCGGCTTTGCCGCTGAAGGCGCAGCCTTCGACGTCACCGATGAAGCGGCCGTCGTGAGCGCGTTCGAAGGCTTCGACAAGGCCGGCATCGAGATCGACATTCTCGTCAACAATGCCGGCATTCAGATGCGCAAGCCGCTGGTCGAATTCTCCAGCGCCGACTGGCGCAAGGTGATCGAGACCAACCTGACCAGTGCCTTTATCATCGGCCGCGAGGCGGCCAAGCGCATGATCCCGCGCAAGCGCGGCAAGATCATCAACATCGCCTCGCTCGCGAGCGAATTGGCGCGGCCGACGATCGCGCCCTATACCGCTGCAAAGGCCGGCATCAAGAACCTCACCAAGTCGATGGCGGTGGAATGGGCGGCGAGCGGCATCCAGGCGAATGCGATCGGACCCGGCTACATGCTGACCGACATGAACCAGGCACTGATGAGCAACATCGACTTCAACAATTGGCTGATGTCGCGCGTCCCGGCCAAGCGCTGGGGCAACCCGGATGAGTTGGTCGGCGCGGCGATCTTCCTGGCATCATCGGCATCGAATTATGTGAATGGGCAGACCATCTATGTCGATGGCGGCATGCTGGCTGCGATGTGAGCGGGAGAATTGGCCATGCGCGCAGTCGTCATTCACGCTCCGAAGGATTTGCGGATCGACAATTTTCCCGATCCAGCACCCGGCCGCGGTGAGGTCCGCGTCAAAATCGCCGCGGGCGGCATCTGCGGCTCCGATCTGCATTATTATCACCATGGCGGCTTCGGCACGGTGCGGATCCAGCAGCCGATGGCGCTCGGCCACGAGATTGCTGGCGTCATCGCCGCGGTCGGTGAGGGCGTGTCGCACCTTGCACCGGGTATGCGCGTAGCCGTCAATCCGAGCCGTCCGTGCGGGGTCTGCATTCATTGTAGCGAAGGCTTGCACAACCAGTGCCTGGACATGCGTTTCATGGGCAGCGCGATGCGCATGCCGCATGTGCAGGGCGGCTTCCGCGAGCATGTCACGGTCGATGCCTCGCAGACGATTCCGATCGCGGAGGGATTGTCGCTGGCTGAGGCCGCGATGGCTGAGCCGCTGTCGGTCTGCCTGCATGCTGCCAAGCAGGCGGGTCCATTGATGGGCAGGCGCGTGCTGGTGACGGGCTGCGGCCCGATCGGCGCGCTGATGGTGGTAATGTCGCGCTATGCGGGCGCAGCCGAAATCGTGGTGACCGATGTTGCGGAGGCGCCGCTTACGGTCGCGCGCAAGCTCGGCGCGACCCATGCCTTCAATGTCGCCAACGATCCATTTGCGCTCGATGCGTGGCGCGCCGGCAAGGGCGTGTTCGACGTGCTGTTCGAGGCTTCCGGCAACCAGGCGGCGCTGCGCGCCGCGCTTGATCTGATGCGGCCGGGCGGGGTGATCGTGCAGCTCGGACTCGGCAGCGAGATGACCTTGCCGATCAACACCATCGTGGCGAAGGAGCTGCAATTGCGCGGCACGTTCCGCTTCGATTCCGAGTTCGAGCTGGCGTTGCGCCTGATGGGCGAGGGACTCATCGACGTCAAGCCGTTGATCTCGGCCTCGCTGCCGTTCGACAATGCGGTTGCCGCCTTCGAGCTTGCCAGCGACCGCTCGAAATCGATGAAAGTTCAACTCACGTTTTAGGCTGGACGCACGGGACACAGCATGAAGGTCGCCTCCATCGGCGAATGCATGATCGAGTTCTCCGCCGCCGGCGGTGGTCTGTTCGCGCGCGGCTTTGGCGGCGACACGCTCAACACTGCCGTCTATCTGTCACGGCTCGGGATCGACGCTGCCTATGTCACCGCACTCGGCGACGATGCGATGAGTGAGGCCATGCTGGCCGCCTGGCAGGCTGAGGGCATCGACACTCGCGAGGTGCTGCGCATTCCAGGCCGCGTGCCAGGGCTCTATTTGATCGAGCGCGACGCGCACGGCGAACGCAGTTTTCTCTATTGGCGCGATCACGCACCGGCGCGCGAGTTTTTTGATCGCGCTGATGATGCCGCCTTGGAGCGGCTGGCTGGCTTCGACTGGCTTTATCTTTCCGGCATCAGCCTGTCGCTCTATGGCGAAACGGGCAGGGCGCGCTTGCGCGAGCTTCTGGTCACGCTCCGCCGCCGCGGCGGGCGGCTCGCCTTTGACGGCAATTACCGGCCACGGGGCTGGAGCGATGCGGAGACCGCGCGGCGTGCGTTCAATGCCATCCTGCCACTGGTCGACCTTGCGCTGCCGACGTTCGAGGACGAGCAGGCTCTGTTCGGCGACGTGGACGGCGCCGCATGTATTGCGCGCATTAGGGCGCATGGCATTGGCGAGATCGTTGTCAAGCGTGGCGCGCTCGGCTGCCTGATCGAGGCCGCCGGCCAGCGATCGGAGATTCCGCCGCCGCATGTCGTGCAACCGGTCGACACCACGGCAGCCGGCGATTCCTTCAATGCGGCGTACTTGGCCGCACGCATCTCGGGTGCGGCACCTGAGCAGGCGGCGCAGGCCGGCCATCGCCTTGCCTCGGTCGTGATCATGTCGCCTGGTGCCGTCATCGCGCGCGAGGCAATGCCCAAGGATGTATTGTCAATCGGAGCGTCACGATGATCGAGAAGACCCGAACCCGGCTGTTGGAGCTGTTTGCGCTGGCGCCCGTCATTCCCGTCATCACCATCGACGAGGCCAAGGCTGCAGTGCCGCTGGCGCGGGCGCTGGTCGCCGGAGGCTTGCGCGTCATCGAGATAACGCTCCGCACAGCCGCCGCGGTCGACGCGGCACGAGCCATTATCGCCGAGGTGCCGGAGGCGCTGGTCGGGATCGGCACCGTGCTGACGGCCAAGGATTTCGATCAGGCGGCCACCCTGCGCGCCGCCTTCGCGATCAGCCCGGGACAGTCGGCCGAGCTGTTGGATGCCGCGGCCACGAGCGAATTGCCATTCGCGCCGGGCATACAGACGGCGTCCGACCTGATCGCCTGCGTGACGCGTGGCTTTGACCTCGTGAAATTCTTTCCCGCCGTGCCGGCGGGCGGCTTGCCGGCCCTCAGCGCGCTGGCTGGCCCGTTCCCGCAGGTGCGTTACTGCCCGACTGGTGGCATTTCAGAGGCCAATGTCGCGCAATGGCTGGCGCACCCGAAGGTCTTGGCCGTCGGCGGCTCCTGGGTCGCCCCTGGCTCCGATATCAAGGCGGGCAACTGGGGCGTGATCGAATCACGCGCCCGGGTCGCAGCGGGATTGCCGCGGCCGGCCGCTTGAGCGACGTGTTAGGACTAGGCCCTATCCCGCTCTAAAAGCAGGGATGGCGACGGCCGTCCTGGCCGATATAGGCGACTGAGCCGCGGTAGCACAGATTGGTCGAGGGGCCGTCGTAATAGGCGAAGGTGCCGGGCTCCAGGCCCGGGCCATAATTGTGCAGGTAGCTGATCGGGTAGGCCAGCCCCCAGCGGTAGCCATAATGGTGATGATGATGGCGGGCTTCCGCAGCCTGTGGCTGAAATGCGGCCGCGATCAAGAGGGCGGCGGCGGCAACAAGCTTGGCGTATTTCATCCCGATTCTCCAAAGATTCCCGTAAGTAGCACGCTGTTCAGGCGTGGCCGGCTGTCAAATCAGGGCCAAGCTTAGCGCAGACCCCGGCCAAAGGCTCGCCGAAATCCTTGGCCGGCGTGCCCATTTTTGCCCTTTTCCTGATGCTTAACACTTTCCCAACACAGTCCAGCGACATTGCCGCCGGAGCCAACCGGCGCCTCGTTTCCCTTGATCAGGTGACCCGCTAGACCCCTTTGGCCTGAATGCGCATCACATCCTTCGCCCTGCTTGTGCTCTCGCTCATCGCCGCCACCCCGGCGCATGCGCTGTTGCACATCACGCGCGACCATGGCGGCTATGTCGATGAGTACAAGGAGAAGTACAAGCGCGTCCGCGACAGCGGCGAGCGCGTGGTCATCGACGGCATCTGCAATTCCGCCTGCACGCTGGTATTTGGCATCGTGCCGATGAACAGGATCTGCGTCACCCCGCGCGCCAGCCTCGGCTTCCACCAGGCCTATTACGACAAGGCCTTCACCTTCGGCATCAAGGTCACGAGCCTCGAGGGCACCTCCGACCTGATGTCCTACTATCCCGACACGGTGAAGGACTGGATCCGGCGCAATGGCGGGCTGACCACCGAGATGAAGAAGATCACCAACGGCACGGAGCTGTGGAAGATCGTCGATCCCTGCCCGGACGATTGGTAGGGGCGCCACCCCGCGAGGCACGTTCACGCAAGAACCTCCGGGCCCTGCTTCCGGAGGTTCTTGCTTTGGGTCTCGGCGCTTGGCTTTCTTTGTCTCCCTCGTAGTTGTCCTGAGGCTTGGCGAGCCGCAAACGGCTCTCCCGTTAAGGCGATTGTAAGCGGGATTGGTCAAATTCGCCTCTTTAGAGGGGGATTTCTCATGTCCGGGCCGAACTGGAAGCTCGTCTCGCAGCTCAAGCTCAGGCTTGGCACCAAGGCGGTGATCTCCGCCATTGTCCTGATTGCGATGAACACTGCGCTTGTCGTGGGGGCGGCCTATTGGTCGTTGTCCCAGGAGTTCAACGAGCGGGCGCTGCGCGACATCGAGGTCAATCTGCGCACGCTGGCGCTGGCCTTCGGCGAGAGCTTCAAGGACGCCAAGATCACGCTTCATGAGGGCGTCGTCACCCGTATCGAGCTGCCGCAGATGCCCGAGCTGAAGGATCACGCGGTTGTCGACCGGGCGGTATCCTATGTCGGCGGCAACGCGACACTGTTCGTCTATGACGAAGCGAGTGGGCAGTTCGTGCGCCGCTCGACCAATGTCAAGAAGGAGAATGGCGAGCGCGCCGTCGGCACCCAGCTCGCCGCCGACCATCCGGGCCAGGCGCTGCTGCGCCGCGGCGAGGCCTATAAGGGGCCGGCCAACCTGTTCGGCAGGTCGTTCATGACCGCCTATTTCCCGGTGGTCAGTCCGGCCGGCAAGGTGATCGGCATTCTCTATGTGGGCATTCCGATGGCCCAGCTCGAGGTAATGCTGGCGCGGGCCCTGCAGCTGATGGCGATTGCCGGCGGCGTTGCGGCGCTGCTCGTCATCGCCCTGACCCTGCTGATCGTGCGCCGGGTGACGGGGCCGCTCACCTCGGTGACGGCATCGCTGACCGCGATTGCCAATGGCCACAGCGATGTCGCCATCGACTGCGATGACCGGGGCGATGAGATCGGCGAGATCGCGCGCACGGTTGCGGTCTTCAGGAGCAACTCCCAGGAGCGCCAGCGGCTGCGTTCGGAGCAGGCAGCCGCAGCGGCCGCCGCCGCCGACCAGCGCAAGGCGGAGCTCGGCCACTTTGTCGACTCCTTCGAGACCAGCGTCGGCAGCATTCTCGACCATGTGCTCAACGCGTCCAGCGAATTCGAGCGGGTGGCTCGCCAGCTCACCGAGACCGCGCGCTCGACGGCCACGCTGTCCTCGCAATCCGCGCAGGCCTCCGAGGCGGCCTCCGACCACGTCCGCAATGCGGCCAGCGCGTCCGACGAACTGTCCGGCTCGATCGCCGAGATCACCCGGCGTGTCCAGGAATCCAACGGCATCGCCAGCGAAGCGGTCAGGCAGGCCGCGGCAACCGATCAGCGCATTGCCGAGCTGTCGGCCGCGGGCGGGCGGATCGGCGACGTCGTCAAGCTGATCACCCAGATCGCCGAGCAGACCAATCTGCTTGCGCTCAACGCCACCATCGAGGCGGCGCGGGCAGGCGATGCGGGCCGCGGCTTCGCCGTGGTCGCGCAGGAGGTGAAGAATCTCGCAGGCCAGACCGCCAAGGCGACCGACGAGATCTCCGGCCATATCGCCAACATGCAGGTCGCGACCGAGGAGTCGGTCACCGCGATCAAGGCGATCGGCGAGACCATCGAGCGCATCAGCGGGATCGCAGGCTCGATCTCGGCGGCGGTGGAGCAGCAGCGTGCCGCCACGCAGAATATCGCGCAGAGCGTCCGCGCCGCGGCCGGTGGCACCGCCGAGGTTGCCGGCACCATCGGCAATGCAGCGCGCGGCGCCGGCGAGACTGGCGAGACCTCCAGCCGCATGTTCGAATCGGCACGGGCGCTGTCGGGCGAGAGCCTGCGCCTGAAGGCGGAGGTGGATAAGTTCCTCGCGCGCGTGCGGGCGGCGTGAGCGCTACGCTTTCGTTGTCATTCCGGGGCGGTCCGGCAGGACCGAACCCGCAATCTCGAGATTCTCAGGTGCGCAATTGCGCACCGTAGTTCACCTCTTCGAGGTGCTCCGGAATGACGGCCCCATATCAGCGCGGCTGCGGCACGATGCGGAGGTAGGGCTTCGGCGCCTTCCAGCCGTTGGGATAGATCTTCTTGGCCTCGTCGTCGCTGACCGAGCCCGCGATGATCACGTCCTCACCCTGCTTCCAGTCGGACGGCGTGGCGACGCGGTGCTTGGCCGTGAGTTGCAGCGAGTCGATGACCCGCAGAATTTCCTGGAAGTTGCGGCCCGTGGTCATCGGATAGACCAGCACCAGCTTGATCTTCTTGTCGGGGCCAATGATGAAGACGTTGCGCACCGTCTGGTTGTCGGCCGCGGTGCGGGTGCCCACGTCGCCGGAGGTCGAAGCCGGCAGCATGTCGTAGAGCTTCGACACGTTGAAGTCGGTGTCGCCGATCATGGGATAGTTCGGCGCCGTCCCCTGCGTCTCCTTGATGTCCTCCGACCATTTGGCATGGTTTAAGACGGGATCGACGGACAGTCCGATCAGCTTGACGCCGCGCTTATCGAATTCGGGCTTCAGCCGGGCGAGGGCGCCGAGCTCGGTGGTGCAGACGGGGGTAAAATCCTTGGGATGGGAGAACAACAGCGCCCAGCTGTCGCCGATCCAGTCGTGGAATTTGATTTTGCCTTCGGTGGTTTCGGCCTCGAAATCCGGGGCCACGGAGCCGATCTGGAGTGGCATGTTACAGCCTCATGTCGTTCAAGTTACAGGTGATTTCGCCTTGGCCAGTATAGGCCGTAGTTCTACTGATGTGAACGGGCGCCTCTCAAATGGGAAGGATATTCTCTCTCTTGCAGGCTTGCAGCCATGCCCTTTTGGCGCAAGGGCTTGCGGCGAAAGATCACAGTTCCGGCAGAAGGCCCGGTTGCCCCGATATTGCCTTTTATGGTCCTCATCACGCCGGCCCCGGCCTTGCATGGCCGAACCTTGGGCGTGCTGGGTGCGACGAATCGGCAACCATCTCCAAATTGAAGGATGGCGGTTTCGAATCGTTAACCACTCGTTTACGCCCGCATCGCAATGCTGGATAGAAACAAGCAACTGAGAAGTGAGAATATGTCTGCCCCTCGCATAGAGGGCGCTCAATCCCAGAGCGTTCTCGAACCTACCTGCCGTGATACCGCCGCCCACGCGCTCACCATCGTGCGCGACGGCGTGATCACCGGCGAAGGCCCGACCACCAAGGGCCGTGTGCATTTTTCCCGTTCCCTCGATGCCGATGACGCCGCCTGGTGCGAGCGCATCCTGACCGCTGGAGCGGTCGAGCATCAGCCGGTCAGCCGGGCCGAGGCCGAGGCGCTGTTCGAGATCGCGCAGGCCGCGACCGAGCGGAGCGACGACGGCCGTTTCGACGATCTCCTCGCCAAGGCGGTCGCCCATCACGCAGCCGCGATGTCCGGCCTTGCCGTGCCGCCACGCTCGGTGGCGCTGTCGGCCGACACCGATATCGAGAGCTGGGCGCCGGCGCATGCCAAGGGCGTCGACACCGATATCCTGGAATGGATCGCCGCCCAGATGCGCGGCAAGCGCAATACCAACCGCAGGCTGATCGCGATGGTGGCTACGATCGTCGGCGTCGCCGCGCTGCCGCTGGCTCAGCTGCCCAACGTCTTCGACATCGGGATGTAGGCGCATCCAGACCGCAATTCCGTAGACGGCGGGGTCAGCGCCCCGCCGTTTTTTGTTTCCCGGCAGCGTCTTCGTCGAGGCCCACGGTGCGGCCGGGGAAGCCGGCGACGTCGAAATAGCGCTGGGTCAGCACGCGCTGGTACTTGACGACCGTCTGCAGGCCGTTGGCGGCTGGCTTGGAGACGATCTTGGCCTCCACCGCCTTCGGCGTGATGCCGTTCGGCAGCGCCTCCGAAATCACACGCCCCTCCAGCCCGCCATTCGCCTCGGCATGCAGCCCGAGCAGCCGCGCAGCGGTCATGCCGACATCGGCATTGCTCACCGGCAGCGCATCGACATAGCCCGCCTTGAAGTCGGGTCCGATCGCCGCCATGAAGTTCAGCGTATCGCCGCGGCCGAAGCTGCCATGCATGCCCTGGCCCTGCCGCAGCACGGTGTCGGCAACCTCGACCGAGCAGTTGGTCGGCTCGTTGCAGCCTTCGACATAGGAGCGGAAGTTCACCACGATCGACGGGTTCGGCGTCACCGCCTTGCCCTTCAGGTTGATCTCCGACATTGGCAGCGTGCCCGGGAAGCGCCCGAGCTTGTCGTCGACGAAGAGGCCCGAGACGTAGTCCTGCTCCAAGAGCGCCTTGATGGTGCGGTCGGCAAGCTTCTTGTCCCTGTTGGGCAGATAGATCAGGTCCGAGCCGCCATTGGTGGCGACCACGAGGTCGGGCTTGGTCGGGTCCTTGCCGAGCACGCCATTGCCGGCCTTCGGATGGGCGTCTTGGCTGACGGCGGCGTTCTTGTCGTTGGGATCGAACAGCGGCAGGTCGAGCGCCTTCGCAAGATCGAGCGCGAGGAAGCCCATTGGCAGGAAGCCTTCGGGCGTGTCGCCATACTTTGCCTTGGCGGATGGCGAGGTCTTGCTCTCCTTGGAGATGGTGGAGAAGCCGTGGTCGGCCGAGATGATGATGTCGGTGGTCGAGGCAAGGCCGAGATCGTCGAGTGCCTTGCGCAGCTCGGCGAGATTGTCGTCGGCGTTCTTGATCGACGCCATCGAGGTCGGCCCGTTGATGCCGGGCGTCAGCTTGTTGAGGCTGTCGCCCTGGTTATGCTGGCTGCCGTCGGGATCGCGCGACCAGAACACCAGCACGAACGGCTTGTTGCGCGCCTTGAACATCGGCAGCACGACCTTGGCCGCGACATCGGCGAAATAGGCCTGCTGGGTGACGTTGGCGCTGGTTGTGCCCGGCGTCTTGGCATCGCCCGCCTTGCCATTGTCGCCGCGCGATGGCGTGGCCAGCGGCAGGTTCGCTTTGGTCAGCGCGTCCTTCATCTCGTCCGACAGCGGCACGCCGGTCTTGCCGCCGGTGGAATCGTCGATCACGATCGAGTGCAGGCCCGGCTTGTCGGCGCGATCGGTGTGGTCGAACAGCAGCGTCGGGCCGACCTTGCCGATCGCGGCGGTCGAATACCCCTTGCGCCGCGCGAGCTGCAGCAGCACGTCCTCGTTGAGATAGTTGCCGGAGAAATGCGCGTCGATGTCGCCGAGCACGGCATCGTTTTCGAGGAACGGCACCACGGTGTCGCCGGCGGGCGCGTTGGTGTAGCCGGAGAAGATGGTGTTGGAGAAAGTGCCGGTGTCGCCGAGATAATGGCCGGTCGACATCGCCGAGCCATTGGCCATGGTGAAGGTCGGGAACAGCGAGTGCGAGTTCTTGAAGTTCACGCCCTTGTCGCGCACGTCGGCCATCGCCGGCGCCGTTTCCGGTGTGACCTTCAGTGCGCGCAATCCGTCGGGGACGAACAGGATCAGATTGTGGGGCGTGGCATTGTTCTGGGCGGACGCGGCGCTGGCGGCCAGGGTCAACAGACTGGCGGACAGCAGCATGATGGCGCGGCGCATTGGTTGGTCTCCCTGCGGGTAAACGGATTCGCGGATGTGGTGGGCCGAAACCTTGTCTAGTTTTGTCATGTGACAGTTTTGTTACAAGGCTCGCAAGTGTCGGTGAAGCCGGCGATTTTTGGTGGAGGGGAGGGGCGGACAAGAGAGCCTTGCTCGCTCCGCTTGCGGGTTGCCGGAAATGCGCGGCTGCGCATCGATGTGCCCTCGCCCACAAGGGGCGAGGCACAATAACGAGCAGCGCGTTCAATTCGAGGCTAAGTCCTCTTATGACCTGGAGACACATAGCTCCGCGACCTCGCGACGGCATTCGCCCGAGTTTTTGCATCCGTCATCGCCCTCGAAAAAAACGAGGGCGCAGGGAAGGCCGGGTGGCCGCTGCACCCGGGGCCTTCGCGCAAAAAGGATTGCGCGAAGCGCGCGAAAGTCCACAGGTACAGGCGGAGACACTCCGGCCTTCCCCGCGCAGTGGTTTACGGCTTATACGTGCTCTTGTGTCTGCAAAATCTGCCAGAATGTGCGAACGGGCGGTTCTAACCAACCGCCCGTCGCTGGATCTGAGCCCGTACGTGCTCAAAGGCCGCAAGAGCCT
>Ga0070741_10000829_pt1 | contig 102912 bp, 79 predicted proteins | sample Coa_R1_4_FD_66440 | JGI IMG/M metagenome (GOLD analysis project Ga0070741, IMG submission 66440) | Surface soil microbial communities from Centralia Pennsylvania, which are recovering from an underground coalmine fire - Coalmine... | ecosystem: Environmental > Terrestrial > Soil > Unclassified... | reverse complement strand
CGTCGCCCTCGGTGGAAGGGATTCTTCATTCTCTATTCTGCACTCTGCCTTCTGCCTTCTGCATTCAATCTCTCGTCGGGTGCCGCTCGAGCTACGAAAAAGCAGAACGCAGAACGCAGAATTGAGAATTGAGAACTGATGTGGCGCTTCGCGCGTCGCGCTTTCTAAATTCTTCATTCTGCGTTCTGCGTTCTGCGTTCAATCTCTGGTGCGGTCTTGCTGCGCTGGGATCCGCAAGATCTTCGAAATCACCCACTGAAAAGTGTGAAGCCCCAGAATTCAAAATGAAAAATGGAAGGCCGCGTTGGCCTCCCCAAAAAAATGCGGCGCGCCGGTGGGCGGCGCGCCGCGAGAACTTACCAGCAGCGCTCACTCTCGAAAGCCGGCACCGTTGGAACGTCCGGCCTCCGGGTGGGCCTGCCGCTGGTCAGCTGCAATACACTCAACCTAAATGCTCCGCCGCCTTCTCGTCGTGATCCTGCTCACAGTTTTTTCCTGTCATCGGGTGACGGAACGGAAACGGGTCGTCTTCATCGGCCTCGATGGCGCCGACTGGCAGCTCCTCGATCGATTCATGGCCGGCGGCACCATGCCGAACCTCCTAAGCATCGTTCATGCCGGAGAAAAACGGGTGATGCTCACCCAGCACCCGCCCCTCTCCCCTCTCGTCTGGACGACGATGATGACCGGCGTCTCGCCTCTCGATCATCGCATCCTCGACTTCGCGCGCTTCAACCCGATGACCGGCGAGAAGGAGCTGATCACCAGCGACGAGCGGCGCGTTCCCGCCATCTGGAACATGCTCACGATGAAAGGTCAACATGTTGACGTGATCGGCATGTGGGCAACGGAGCCTCCGGAGAACGTCAACGGCACGATCGTCTCCGACCGGCAGGTCGAGGGGCACAGCACCGACCCCTGGCAGCGGATGCTCGAACAGACCGAAAACGTCCGGCGCGCCGCGCAGTCTGCCATCGCAAAGGACAATCCCGATCTCGCGATCGTCTACTTTCAGGGGACGGACATCATCGGCCATCTCTACGCGTCGTCACCGGAGCATGCGGACGACGTCCGCCGCTACTTCGCCCGCATCGACGCCATCCTCGGCGAGTACGCGAAGAGCGGCGCGGAGCTGGTGATCGCCTCCGATCACGGCTTCGCCTGGGATGACGCGGCGAAGATCAGAGTCTCCAGCACTGCGGTCGCCACCGCGGCGAAATGGCATCGCGATGAAGGAATCCTCGTCGTCCCCAAAGGGGCGCCGGCGTGCGCGGCGGCGCAGTGCATCACGCCGATGCTGCTGCAGATGCTCGGGCTGCCTCCGGACGTCGGCGGGTACCGCCGCGAGTGGCGGCAGACCAGGGCGCCGGCCGCCTCGCACGATGGCAAGCAGAACGACGAAGCGATCGCGAATCTGAAGGCGCTGGGGTACATCGGCAGCAGCGAGTCCGCGCATGCGCCGGCGTCGTACAAGGGGACCCGCACCGCGGCGTCTTTCGACAATGAAGCGCTCATCCTGCTCGAGCAGCATCGCGATGAGGAGGCGATCAAGGCGTTCGAAGCAGCGCTGCAGATCGATCCGCACAGCGCGAGCGCGCTGTGGAACCTCAGCGAGCTGCTGCATCGTAAACATGTTGACCTTCCTCGCGCGGACCGGCTGCTGGACGAAGCGATCTCCATCGACGCGACGCAACCGCACTGGCTGATGATGCGCGGCCGTTACCGGATGGAGAAGCGCGACTGCCGCGGCGCACTCGACGATTTTCATCGCGCGGCGCCGATCGCCGGCGACAACGCGCTGCTCTACGCTTCGATCGGCGCGGCGAGTCTCTGCCTCGGCGACGAGGCCGGCGCGCGCACCGCATTCGAGAAGTCGCTGGCCATCGATCCCGCTCAGCCGCAGTTGCGTGCCATGCTCCGCTGATGCGCATCCTCATCCTCGCACCCCGTCCTCCCTGGCCGCCGATCGACGGCGGGCGCCTGGCGATGGCTCGCCTCGCGGAAGGACTCGCACACGCGGGAGCCGACGTCGAGGTGCTGGCGCTGAATCCGAAGAAGCATCGCGTCGATCCGGGCGGCGCGCCGCTGCCGTTGCGCGCGGTCGACATCGACACGTCGCGGCCGTCTCTGGGTGCGTTGCGATCCGCGCCGCTTCTCGTCGCGCGATTCGTGTCGGAGCATTTCCGCCGTGCGCTCGATGAGACCATCCGCCGGTTCCGGCCGGACGTCGTCCAGATCGAGAGCCCGTTTCTCCTCCCCTACGCGCGGCAGGCGAAGAGCGCGCTCGTCGTGCTGCGGTCGCTGAATGTCGAGTTTCAGATCTGGGAGCGGCTCGCCGGGCAGTCGCGGAATCCGCTGCGCCGTGCCGCGTTGCGGGCCGTTGCCGCGTCGCTGCGGCGGTATGAGGTGCGGCAGCTCGACACGCCCGACGCGATCGTGACGATCACGCGCGATGATGCCGCGACCTTTCGCGCGCTGGGCTGCACGAAGCCGATTCATGTCGCGCCGTGCGGCGTCGCCGTGGGGCCGCCGTCCGAGCCCGAGCCTCTGACCGCAGGCTTCATCGGCTCGCTCGATTTCCGGCCGAATCAGGAGGCGGTGCAGTGGATCGTTAGCCGCCTCTGGCCGCTCGTGCGCTCGAAGCTTCCTGCCGCGCGGCTCTCGATCGCCGGGAGCTCGCCGCCCTCCTGGTTGCGCGATGCCGCGTACGTCGGGCCTGTGCCCGATGCGAATGCCTTCATGGCGCGCCAGTCCGTGATGCTCGCGCCGCTGTTCGCGGGCGGCGGAATGCGGATCAAAGTGCTCGAGGCCATGGCCCTCGGCAAGCCGGTGGTGGCCACGACGCTCGGCGCAGGCGGAATCGATGTGACGCCGGGGCAGGACATCATGATCGCGGACGATCTCGCGTCATTCGCAGATGCGGTGGTGCAGCTCCTTCAGGATCCCGTCGCAGCAGCGCGCCTTGGGCACGCCGCGCGGGAGTCGGTGCGCACGCGATACGACAACCAGGCGATCGCCCGCGCCCTCCTGGGATTTTACGGAGAGAGGTGAGCACCGCGGACGAGACGTCCGCGCCCCAACCCAGCGGAGTGCGGACGCCTCGTCCGCACACTCTCACACCACAAACCACCGCAGACGGGACGTCCGCGGACGCCTCGTCCGCACACTCCTGCACCACAAACCACCGCGGACGGGACGTCCGCGCTCCAACCCAGCGGGGTGCGGACGTCTCGTCCGCACACTCTCACACCACAAACCACCGCGGACGGGACGTCCGCGCCCCAACCCAGTGGGGTGCGGACGTCTCGTCCGCACACTCCTGCACACAAACCACCGCGGACGGGACGTCCGCGCCCCAACCCAGTGGGGTGCGGACGCCTCGTCCGCACACTCCTGCACCACAAACCACCGCGGACGGGGCGTCCGCGCTCCAACCCAGTGGGGTGCGGACGCCTCGTCCGCACACTCCTGCACCACAAACCACCGCGGACGAGGCGTCCGCGCCCCAACACAGCGGAGTGCGGACGCCTCGTCCGCACACTCTCACACCATCGCGGCGATTGCGATCAGGATCCGCGCGGGCAACAGCCAGGCGCGGCCATAGCGCCGGCCGCCCCAGGTCAGGAGATCTGCGGCCAGGATCCTACGGTGCAGCGCATTGTTAGCCTTGATCGTGCGGCCCAGGCCGTGGACCACGCGCGCTTCGGGGACGATGCACACCTCCCACCCGGCCGCGCGCGCCGCGAGCGAGAAGTCGATGTCCTGGCAGTAGAAGCGATACGTCGTGTCCAACGGACCGCACCTCTCCCACACCTCGCGTCGAAAGGCCATCGCCGCACCGCTGACCCAATCGACCTCTCTTCGCGGCTCGCTTCGCTTCCGCCGGAAGTGCCGCGCGAATCTCCCCGCACCGCTAACAGCCGCCAGCATCCACAGCAGCGTCGGCGCCGCCCCGCCGCTCCACTGCGGCGATCCATCCTCATTGAGAAGTTGCGCGCCAACGACACCCAGCCGCGGATTCGCATCGAACGCCCGCAGGAAGGCCACAAGCGCGTCCGGCTCGACGACCGCGTCGCTGTTGAGCAGCACGATGATCTCGCCCGTCGATGCCGCAACTCCCGCGTTCGCGGCAACCGCGAACCCGCGATTCTCCTCGAGCCGGAGAACGTTTTCACCAAGCAGCTCGGCGGTCCCGTCGGTCGATCCGTCATCGACGACGATCACCTCCGCATCGCGCACCGCACGAACACACCGCTGCGTCATCGCCGCCGTGTTGTAGGTCGGAATCACGACCGAGACGCGCGTCACGATCCCTGCGCCTTGTACTTCGCGATCACTTCGGCCGACGGCCCGTCGGCGGCGATCTCTCCCTTCGCGACCCAGATCGTGCGCGAACAGAAACTCTCGATCGCTTCGAGCTCGTGCGACACGAGCACGACCGTCGAGCCGCGCGCCACGAATCCTTCGATGCGCGTCTTGCACTGCCGTTTGAACGCGCCGTCGCCGACCGCGAGGATCTCATCGAGGAGAATCGTCTCGGCGTCGATCGTGGTCGCGACCGCGAACGCCAGCCGCGCGACCATGCCCGTCGAATAGGTGCGCAGCGGCGCGTCGATGAACGCCTCGAGTCCCGAAAACGAGATGATCTCGTCGAGCCGCGAGCGCATGTACGCGCGCGAGCAGCCGAGGAGCGCGCCGTTGAAGAAGATGTTCTCGCGGCCGGAGAGCTCGGCCTCGAAGCCGGTGCCGAGCTCCATCACCGGAGCCACGGTGCCGCGCGTGACCACCACGCCCAGCGACGGAGTGATGATCCCGGCGGCGACGCGCAGCAGCGTCGACTTCCCCGCGCCGTTGGCGCCGATCATGCCGACCGCCTCGCCATGGTGAATCGCGAGACTCACGTCGCGCAGCGCGTAGAAGTAATCCGCCTTCGCGTGACCCTTCACCGCACGAATCGCCGCCTCTTTCAGGCTGCGGACCTTCGTCTCGCGATACCGCACGCTCACGCGCTCGAGCTCGATGACGTTCATAAATGCGCGTGGAAGCGCGGCGCGAGGTACCGGAAGATCATCCAGCCGATGATCAGCGAGCCGAGTGACGTCACGACGGCGATCAGCAAAGTCATGCGCGCGGGAATGATCGCGTAATAGATCGGATCGCGCACGATTTCGACGAGGTAGACGAGAGGATTCAACTTGATCATCCAGCGAAACCGCTCCGGCACCACCGAGATGGGATAGATGATCGGCGTCAGATACATCAGCGCCGGCAGCCCCGCCTGCACCATCTCGCGGATGTCGCCGAAAAAAATCGACACGGCCGTCAGGCCGAGGGAAATGCCGAGGGTGAAGATCCAGACGATGGTGAGGCTGACCGGCAGAAAGAGCAGCGCCGGCCGCAGCGGCACTCCGGTAATCGCCATGATGGCGAAGAGCACGACGAGCGACAGCGCGAGATTCACGAGGCCGGAGACGGTCGATGCGACGGTGAAGACCGAGAGCGGCACACGCACGCGCTTCATCAGCGGCCCGTTCCAGGCGATGCCGGCCATGCCGTTCACGATCGTCTGCGCGAAGAAGTTCCAGGCGACGTAGGCGGAGAGAAAGTACGTCTCGTAATGCGGCGTGCGGGTCTGGAACAGCGCGGAGAAGACAATGAGGAAGATCAGCATCAGCAGCAGCGGATGCAGCATCGTCCAGAAGAAACCGAGGAAGGAGCGCTTGTAGCGGACGGTGAGATCGCGATGCACGAGCTCGTAGAGGAGCGACGAGCGATGCGCGATGTCGCGGAGCTCGACGTTCCATTGCAGCGGCTGTCCCGCGATGCTGCGGTGCTCGATCACGGTTGCGTTTGTACCACGGGAGAGGCAGATACAATCGCTGCGCTTGCGCTCACCGATCGACTGGACACGCGGCGCCGGGCGGCCGATGCCGCCGCGGCCGGAGGGCGTGGACATCATCATTCCCGTCTACGGCGCGGCGGAGCTGCTTCGCGCCTGTCTGGAAAGCGTCGGCGCGGAGACGGATCTCACGCGCCATCGCCTTCTCATCATCGTCGACGGTCCGCAGGAGCGCGCGGTCGAAGACGTCCTCCGCGGCCGCGATGTCCTTCGCAATGACACACGCCTCGGTTTCGTCGGAAGTGTGAATCGTGGGATGGCTTCGTCGGCGCGCGATGTGATTCTTCTCAATAGCGACACGGTCGTGACGACCCGCTGGGTCGAGAAGCTGATCGACGCTGCCTGTTCGCGCGGCGACATCGGCACGGTGACTCCGCTCTCCAATCACGCGACGCTTTGCTCCGTTCCGCGCCCGTTCGAGGAGAACCTGCTGCCGCGCGGATACGATGCGCGCTCCTTCGCCGCGCTCATCGAGCGTTGCTCCGCGCGCGAGTATCCGCGCCTGCCGACCGCGGTCGGCGTCTGCATGTACATCCGGCGCGCGCTGCTCGACGACATCGGATTCTTCGACGCGGAGCGCTTCGGCCTCGGCTACGGCGAGGAGAACGACTTCTGTTTCCGCGCGCTGGCGCGAGGGTGGATTCATGTCGCCGACGATGCGACGTTCATCGGCCACGCGGGGCATGGAAGTTTCGGAACGTCGCGCAAGGCGCTGCAGAAATCGGCCGCGGCTGCGCTTCGGCGGAAGCATCCGCGATACATGGCAACGATCGCGGAGTTCATGCGGCGCGATCCGCTGCGGGATGTCCGGGCACGGATCACCGCCTGCCTGCGGGGCCGGGACGTCCGCACGTCGACGCGGCACGTCGTGCATCTCGTGCATGGCTGGCCGCCCTTTCAGCATGCGGGGACGGAGTTGTACGCCTACTGGCTCGTGCGCCAGCAGCAGCGGGAGCACGGCGTCGCGGTGTACGCGCGGGCCGACGCGCCGCATCGCGAGCACGGCGAGGCGATCGAATATTGGGACGAGGGCGCGCGAGTGCGGCTGGTGGCGAACAACTTCACGTCGCGCAATCCGGTCGTGCGCAACGCCATCGCGGACGGCGTTCTGGAGCGTGACTTCGAGCGCTTCCTTCGCGAAGAGAAGCCGGACCTGCTGCACGTGCACCATCTCGCGGGACATGCCTTCAGCCTGATCGCCGTCGCCAAACGCCTCGGCATTCCCGTAGTGCTGCAGATTCAGGACTGGTGGTTTCTCTGCGGCCGGGTGAATCTGCTGGATCGGAACGGAAACCGCTGCAGCGGCCCGGGGCTGATGAAGTGCGCCGCATGCCGGACTCTGACGAATGTGCCGATGGCTAACGTTCCGCTGCACTTCCTGCGGCGGCGGGCTGCCCGCGCCGCCCTGCGCGCATGCGATGCGTATGTCGCCGGCTCCGAAGCGATCAGGCGGGACTACGCGGGGATGATCGATCCGGCGAAGCCGTTCCATGTCCTCCCCTACGGCGTCGACATCGAACCGGCGGAGGCCAATCGCCCGCCGGCAGCGCTGCCGGTCCGCTTCGGCTACGTCGGCTCGATCGCGCCGCACAAGGGAGTACACACCGCCGTCGAAGCGATGCGCGGCGTCCCTAACGCTTCGCTGCACCTCTGGGGCGACGCGGCCGCGCTGCCCGATTACGTCCGCAGGCTGCAGGAGCCGGCGGTCATCTTCGAGGGGCGTTTCGCGGAGGAGGAGAAGCCTCGCGTGTTCGGCGCGATGGATGTGCTGATCGTCCCTTCGATCGGACTCGAGTCCTTCGGCCTTGCCGCGCGCGAGGCAATGGCCTGCGGCGTGCCGGTGATCGCGACCCGCGGCGGGGCATTGTCGGAAATGCCGGCGGCCGCATTCTTCGAGGCCGGCGATGCCGCGGCGCTGCGCGTGATCCTTCAAGGCATCGTGCAGCGACCGTCGATCATCGACGAATGGCGGGCGGCGCTCATTCCGCCGAAGCGGACCGAGGAGCATGCCGCGGAGATCCGGCGCGTATACGAGGCTCTGCTGTCGCGATGATCCGCACGATTGCCAACGTCATTCGCGGCGAAGGACTCGCCTCCGCGGTTCGCAGGGGGGCGGAGCGGATTGCCGACGGCATGCGCCTGCGGCGCCTCGACGATCGCGGGGCGACGATCCGCAACGTCTGCGGCACGCCGGTCGCGGCGCGCTTCGGAGGAGTGCAGGCGCAACTGCTCACGCGCCTCATCGAGGAGCAGAAGCTGCGGCCGGTCTCGTTGACGCGCGGGGACGTCATCCACCTCGAGGGCTACTCTAACACTTCGCTGCACCCGGCGGTCATCAGTGTGCACGACTTCTCCTTTCTCGAAGGCAACCGCGAGCTGCTGCAGCGCGCACGGATCCTCATCTTCCCTTCGCGCTTCCTGCTCGAGCACTACAGGCAGGCCCTCGCCCTGCCCGATGCGGAAATCATCGAGCCCGGCTGCATCGGTGACGACGCGCGCGGCGGCGAGCGAACGGCGTACGCCTATGCGGGAAGCGTCAAACGGCACAAGGGCGGGCATCTTCTGCCGGAGATCATCCGGAGGACCGGCGGCACCTGGCACATCTTCGGCGGCGGCGACCTCGAGCTGCTCCTCCCGTTGCGCCGGCTCGCGAACGTGCACGTCCATGGCTACTACACGAACGGCTCGCTGAGCTCTCTGCTGCGCCGGCATCGCGTGCGCAGGGTCGTGCTGCCTTCGATCGTGCCGGAATCGTTCAGCCTCGCGCTGTCGGAATGCTGGCGCGGCGGTGCGGCGGTCGCCGCATTCGATCACGGCGCGATCGCCGAACGGATCCGAACCCACGGCGGCGGCTGGCTCGCGCCACTCGAGCATGGCGCCGAAGGCCTGGCAGCAATTCTTCGCGAAAGCCCCGACACCCCCATCCCATCACAAGTACAAACCGCGTCCGACGCAGCCCGCCAATACATCGCGATGTATACCCGCCTAGCCCTCCTCCGTTAAGTTGGTTTTTGGGGGTCACACCTGGAAAATCAACTTAACTGCACGGTTCAGCGCCGAGTTAAGTTGATTTTCCAGGTGTGACCCCCGAAAACCAACTTAACTCGGGGTAGTTAAGTTGATTTTCCAGGTGTGACCCCCGAAAACCAACTTAGATGCCGCTGCCGGAGAGGGCGGCGGCTACGCTTGACAGGAGGAGGCGGAGGTCGAGCCAGAGCGACCAGGAGCACATGTACGTCAGGTCGTAGCGGAGCTTCACGGCGGGGCGCGAATCGTATTCCGCGAGGATCTGGGCGAGTCCCGCGATTCCCGGCCGCACGAGACACCGCAGATCGAAGTCGGGCACTTCCTCCATGATCTTCTCCGCGATCTGCGGCTGCTCGGGGCGCGGCCCGACGAGGCTCATGTCACCCGTCAACACATTGACCAGTTGAGGCAGCTCGTCGAGCCGGTAACGCCGCAGCAAGCGCCCGACCCGCGTCGGCGCTCCGTCGCGCATCGAACGGAACTTCCACATGCCGAACGTCGTCCCGCCGAGGCCGAGGCGGGGCTGACGGAGGAAAAGTGGGCGGCCGTCGTCGAGCCAGGCCGCAATCGCAATCGTGATCCAGAGCGGTGACGCGACGACGAGCAACAGCGCCGAGCCGATGATGTCGATCGCGCGCTTGATCGCCGCCCGAATGCCGAAGCCGCAACCGATGCGGACTTCGATCAGCGGCTCGTCGCCCATCCAGCCGAGCACGGAGGAAACCAGCAGTGCGTCGGCGGGCGATGCGAGCAGCATGTAGCCGCGCGGTCCGCGAATCCTCAACAGCTCGAGCCGCCGTTTCAGTTGATCATCCGCGGACACGCAGATCACTTCTTCGATGTCGCGCGCAACATCGCGCACATGCGGATCGTCGAGCGAGCCATAGGCAATCACACGGATCCGCTCGTCGCGCGCACTGCGGATGACGTCGAGAGCGGCGGCCACCTCGCGGCGCTCGCCGACGAGCAGCGTGTCGCGCGGCCGCACCGGCCAGAGGCGCTGCTGGGCCATTCTCCAGAGAGGAAACAGCAGCGCCTCGAACAACGGAACTGCAAAGAGAATCGTGCGCGGCAGCGGACGCTCGAGCAGCGTTCCGCCGATTGCAATCAACGCGATCTGGATGAGAAGCGCGACGCCGAGGATCGGACGTGCGCGAGCCAGGACGCGCGCGCGATAGAAGCCGGCAAGCGCCAGCGCCGCGAGGAACGAGCCGCCGAACAGAAGCGCCGCCCGCAGATCGACCGGCAGCTTTTCGGCGGGAAGCAACGCGCGCGTGAACGGCAGCGGCATCGTCCGCCGCGCGTACACAGCCACCGCGAGCGTCAGCCAGGCGATGCCGAAGTCGCCTGCGATCAGCAGTGCCGTGCGAATCCATCGCTCGCGCGAGCCGGGACGGATCATCGTCCCTCCGCGATCGCAGCGAGCTTGCCAATCGTTTCGTCACGCCCGTAATGCATCACGACCGCCTCGCGGAGCTTCCGCCCAACCTCGGCACGAAGCTGCTCGTCGCCGATCAACTCCACGGCCGCGGCGGCGATCGCCTGCGCGTCCCGCTCGACACGCGCCAGCCGCGTGAGCGGCTCCAATCCGCGCATCGCGGCAGGCGTACCGACGATCGCGCATCCCGCCTCGGCGGCCTCGAGGACCTTGTTCAACTGCCCGCTACCAAAGCGGACCGGCATCAGTGCGACGCGGATGCTGCGGCCGAACGCGGCAACATCCTTGATCGGCGAGACGAGCGTCACTCCCCTTTTCTCCGCCAGCTTCACCAGCGATGGCGGAGCTTCAGCGCCGCCGACGACCATCGTCGACTCCGGACGCAGCACGCGGATCGCGGGCCAGATCTCGTTCAACAACCAGCGCGCCGCGTCCGCGTTCGCGAAGTACGGGAAGCGCCCCCAGAAACCGAAGTCGAACCTGCGCGGCTCTCCATCGAGCGGCGCCGTCTTCACTCCGTTCGGCACCGCAGTCGCACCGCCGAACTCGATCGCTTCCTCTTCGCTGAGGATCACGACATCGTCATATTGCGCCGCGAGCGTCCGCTCGAGTCTCGCCATGCGCCGCTGTTCGATGCTCCAGAGAATCCGCATCGGACCGGCGGCCGCCTTCCACCGTTCCTCCGCGCTCCGCCGCAACGAATCGACGGCGTCCAGCACGCGCTTCCCCGTCAGCGCTCCGGCAACCCACGGATGCATGCGCGACAGGAGCACGACCGTCACGTCGAACTCGCCCGCATCGGCGACGGCACGCTTCCAGTCATAACCCGACGAGAGCAAACACTGCAGCGGCAATCCATCGCGAATGATCGCGATCGCGCCGCGCACGTTCTGCATCAGCGAACGGCGTGCGGCGATGAACCGCACGTGCGAGAACGCCTCTGGAATCCGTCCTTCCGGCGCGACGAGCGTCGCGTCCGCAACTCGTGCGAGTGCCGACAGCCAGATCGTGGCGCGCAAGCGTTCACCGGTGTGAGATGGCCACGGAAATCGCGGCGCAATAACGAGGGCTTTCATGAAGGAGATTCGGACCGTGACGTCGCGGACAGCGTACCGTAGAATGCCGCGCGGAGATGGAGAAGTCCCGAGATGTGGCGATTCTGAGCATCGTCTTGCTCGGCGCCATCATTCTTCCTCTCGCGTTCCGAATCGATCCCACCGACCTGTTCCGCCTCGCGAAGATCGTGACGCTCCGCGCCGAGGCCATCCTGCTCGTCTTCGTGGCGGGAACCGCGCTCATCCTGGGAACGCGGCCGCCGCGCGTGCCATGGAGAGATCCCGCATTCGCGCTCCCCGCCGCCACGCTTTTCATCATCACCGTTCTGACGCTGATGTCGACCAACAGGACTCTGAGCGCAGCGGCGTGGTGGTCGGCAGTGGCAAGCGCCATCGTGTTTTTCGCGACGGTTGCCGCCGCCAGAAAATTCGACACCGTGCTCCTCGCTGCTCCGCTGATCGCCGCGGTGCCGAATGTGGTGCTGATCATTCTCGAAGAATCGCGCGTCTGGATGCCGTTCGGCGAAGAGAAATCGATCGCGCATCATCTGCAGTGCGATGCATTGATCGGGAATCCGAACGAGGCCGGATGCTACTTCGCGGCGGCGGCGCTGGCGTGTGTCGCCTATGCGGTCACTCGCTCACGCACGGCGGGAGTGATCTCCGGTCTTGTCGTCATCGCGGGACTCATCGCAAGCCAGACGCTGACGGCACTCGTCGCGTTCGCTGCGGGGGTGTTCTGCATGGTCGCCGTGATGTCGTGGCGCAATGCGCTGCGCACCGCGGTTGCAGCCGCGGCCGTGGCGCTGCTGCTCGTCCTCTTCGTCTCACCGCTCCGGCAGCGGGTCACACACGTCCGCACCTGGATCGCGCAGGGAGAGTACAACCAGCTATTCACGGAGCGATTCACGTCGTTCGTCGCGGCGTGGTCGATGTTCCGGAGCCATCCTCTCAACGGAGTGGGACCGGGCGCGTTTTCATGGCACTACTACGATGCGAAGATCGCGGCGGAGGAACAATTTCCGTCGCTGCGGCATGCGTGGAATCGCGGCGTGAACTTCGGTGAAGTGCACAACGACTACTTGCAGTCGCTCGCCGAGGGAGGATTGCCCGGCGGCCTTTGCTTCGTGGCCTTGCTCGGCTTTCTCGGCTCTCTCTCGTTCCGGCGCGCGGAGACGCCACGCCAGCGATTCGTCCGAGCGCTCGCGTTGCCGCTTGCAGTGCTGTGGGGAGTGCTGTCGCTCGCGCAGTTTCCGCTCGAGTCGACGGTCGTGCGCACTCTGCTGCTGCATCTCACTGCGATCTGTGCCGGGTGGCGGGAATGATCGCGAGGGTGGCGGCGGCGCTCGTGCTCGCGATTGCGTCGGCCGTGGCGCTCGATCGCGGCGTCATCGAGCCGCTGCGCTGCAGCCACGCCGCCTCCAAGGCCTCGGTGCTCCTCGACTCGCTGTCCGAGGCAACCGACATGCGGAGGCGCGCAGTGGCCGCGCGCGTGCTCGATCGCCTGCAGGACTGCGAGCAGATCTCACCGCCCGACGTCACGATTCCGTTCGCACAGGCGGTCGCCGAGGAAATGTCGGAAAACGAGCAGGCGGCGATCGCCGCCTATCAGCGCGCACTTCAGATCGACCGGCGGCCGGAGATCTACTTCCGGCTTGGAGTCGTGCAGCTTGCAGCACTCGATCGCAACGGCGGCATCGAGAGTCTAACCCGCGCCTGCACCTTCGATCCAAGACTGCTGGGGGAGATTCCCTACGAGGATGTGCGGCGGGAAGTGCAGGAGAGGATTCGGGCGAGGTATGGGGCTGACTGGTGAGGGATGGCAGGATGGGACCGATGGGACCGATGGGACCGATGGGACCTATGGGACCTATGGGTGGCTACCTATCCGTCCCATCCGTCCCATCCGTCCCATCATCATCTTCGCGTCAGCGCGAGCATCGTCACGTCGTCGCCTGCCGGCGCATCCTTTGTGAACGCGTGCACGTGCTGATCGATCGTCTGCAGGAGGGCTGCGGCGCTCGTTCCATGAAACGGGGCGAGCAGTGTCGCGACCGGGTCGAGGCCTAGTTGCTCTTCCTGCTCGTTCTCGGCCTCCGTCACTCCGTCGGTGAAGAGCACGAGTGAATCGCCCGGATTGAGCGTCACCGACTGATTGCGATACTGCGCAGCGGCAAACAGCCCGACCACCATGTCGGTCGACGTCAACTGCTGCACGCCATCGCGTCCGATGACGAGGGGCGGTACATGCCCCGCGTTCGTGAAGTCGATGCGGCCGGTGGCCGGATCGAGCACGGCGGCGAAGAGCGTCGCGAATTTCGTCGGCGCCGTCTTGGGCGCGAGCGTCACATTGAGCTCGCGCACGAGATCGGCCGGCGCTGGATCGGTGCGCGTGAAGATGCTGAACGCCGTCGCCAGACTCGTCATCACGAGCGCTGCCGTGATCCCCTTCCCGCTCACGTCGGCGATGACGAAGTAGATCCGCCCGTCGGGACGGACGATGACGTCGTAGTAATCACCGCTGACGGTGCGGCAGGGTTTGTTCGAGCCGGCGAACTCATAGCCGTCGAGAACCGGCAGCTTCGCCGGCAGCAGACGGCTTTGAATGACGTACGCCGTCCGCAGTTCCTCTTCCATCTTCGCCTTGGCGATCGACTCCTCGCGCAGGCGCGTCGTCTCGAGTTTGACGGCCGCGAATCGGGCGATCTGCGCAATGAGGCGGAGGTCGTCCTGCGTGACCGCGCCCCGCGTGGCGAGGAAGTCGAGGTAGAGCACGCCGCTCACTGCTTCATCGACGACGAGCGGCGCGCAGACCGCGGCGCGGATCTGCTGGCCGATGATCGATTGCGCGTTGGCCAGCTTCTGATTGGCGCCGGAATCGACATCGATGAAGGAGATGACGTTCTTCTCCTCGATCACTTCACCGAGGAGGGTGCGGCTGATGGTTAGATCGGCCGGATCGTTGGGATCGGAGCGGCGCAGCCGGACTTCGCTGAACGTGCGGCCGTCGGGGCCGAGCAGCGCCAGCGCGGCGCGCGAGGGAGACATCAGCGTGATGACCTTGTCCAGGATGAAATCGAACAGCGCGCTCATCGGGCGTTCTTCGATGAACTCGATGGCCAGCTCCGAGAGGAGCGTCGCGCGCTCGCGTCCGCGCGTGGCGCGATCGACGACCGCTTCGTTGATCGGTATCGCCAGATTGCGCGTGGCCGAATTGCTCTCGATGGCGAGGATCTGCGAGCGCAGCTCGCCGCCCTGCACGATCACTTCGCTGTCGCCGAGCGTGATCTTGTCGCCCGGCCGCAGCATCGTCGCCTCGACGAGCTTGTTGCCGTTGAGCAGCGTGCCGTTCACGCTGCCGCAATCGCGCACGTACCACTGGCCGGAGTGCCACATGATCTCCGCATGCCGGCGCGAGAGGAACCGGTCTTTGATCGGGATCGTGCATTCCGCGGCGCGTCCGAGGGTGATCGTCTCCTCGGATGAAACCTTGATCGAGGCCGGAGGAAGGTTCGGCTGATTCAGAACGATCTGCAGCTCAGGAGCGCTCATCGTTTTTTTCGGACGACCCGCGAGCCCGCGAAACCGCGAAACCGCGAGCCCCTATTGTAGACTCCTGCAAACAAGTCCAACGCATCAGGAGGTCTGAATGTCCTTTCCACGGTTGATCACCGTAATCCTCCTCCTAGTCATCGCGGCACTTCCTCTCACAGCACAGACGACAGGCTCACTCAGCGGCGCGGTGACTGACGCCAGTGGCGGCGCGGTTCCCGGCGTCACCGTCGAAGCGAAGAGCTCGGCACTGCAAGGCGTCCGGACGACGGTCACGGATCGCGAGGGTCTCTACCGGATTCCGCTTCTCCCGCCGGGCGAATACGCACTGACGTATAAGCTGGAAGGATTCGCGCCGGAGATGCGGCGCGGAATCACGATCTCGCTCGGCAAAGAGACGTCCATCGACGTCAAGCTGAAGCCGTCAGCATCGCAGGAGATCACGGTCACGGCCGAGGCGCCGGTGCTCGACACGTCGTCGACGACGCTGGGGACGAACCTCAACACGCGCGCGATCGAGACGCTGCCTACCGGGCGCAACTATTCCTCCATCGTGCAGGTCGCACCGGGCGTCTCCACGGACGCGAGCAACAACAACACGGGCCAGTCGACGATCACCGTCTACGGCTCCTCCGGATCCGAGAATGCCTTCTACATCGACGGCGTCAACACGACGGGCGCCGAATATGGGCAGCAGGGTAAGGAGCTGAACTTCGAGTTCATCCAGGAAGTCGATGTCAAGACCGGCGGATATGAAGCGGAATTCGGCCGCGCCACCGGCGGCATCATCAACGTGATCACGAAGTCGGGAGGCAACGACCTGCGCGGCGATGCCTTCGGCTACTACTTCAACGACGGCCTGCAGGCGAGCAACAAGAAAGTCGTTCTGGCGACGCCGCAGGGGTTCACGCAGGAAGACTACGGCGCGGATCTCGGCGGATTCTTCATCAAGGACAAGCTCTGGTTCTTCGTGGCCTACGACCGCGTCCGGAACTCGACCGACAACGCGCTCCCCGCGGGACCGCGCGAAGGGGCGATCGTCACCTCGAAGAGCAGCCGCAATCTCGGTTCGGCAAAGCTGACGTGGAACATCACGTCGGGGCACTCGCTGGTGGCGACTTTCCTGCAGGATCCTCGCGCCGATACGGGTGCGATCTCCGACAGCAGCCACTCGCTGAACGGCGATGAGTCGACTTACGCGGGACGCCAGGACTTCGGCGGCCGCGACTATGCCCTCAGCTACGACGGCAGCGTCGCCTCGCAGTGGATTCTCTCCGGCCGGATCGCACGCCATCGCGATACGAACTCCGTCGGACCGGCCACGAGTGCGGGAGATCAGATTCAGTATCGCGATCTCGCCGCCGATTCCTTCCAGACCGGCGGCTTCGGTCTGATTCAGCACAAGCGTTTCGATCGAAAGTTCTACGGCACTTCCGCCGATCACTACGTCGGGCATCATGAGATCAAAGGCGGCTTCGAGTATCAGACGGAGTCGGCCGACGTCACCAAGCGCATGTCAGGTGGTCAACAGGTTGACATTCTGGGCAACGACGTCAACCCGGCGAAGAAGATCTACGAGCATCACTACTGGACGACGCCCGACGCGACGGTGGCCAACGCGCCGATCGGCGCGCTCATCGCCAAGCCTGAGCACAAGAACACCGCGATCTACCTTCAGGATCGCTGGTCGCTGAACGACGTCACCGTGAACGCCGGCGTCCGCTGGGACCGCCAGCGCATCATCGACGCCTCCGGCATCACGCAGATCGACCTGAAGAAGGATTACGCGCCGCGCCTCGGCTTCAGTTGGGATCCGTCCGGACTGCACAAGTCGAAGGTCTTCGGCTCCTACGGCCGCTACTACGAGGAGATCCCGATGGATCTCGTCATCCGCTCGTTCTCTTACGAGCGGCAGCCGCGCATCGTCAATTACAGCCCCACGAGCGTGGTTCCCGATCCCAATGCCGAAGCGGATCTCGGCACCTCCTCGGCGATCCTCGGCGGATTCACGGAGCCGAGCGATCCCGATCTCAAGAATCAGTACATCAGCGAGTACATCGTCGGCGGTGAGCGCGAGATCGCGCCGAATATCTCCGTCGGTGTGAAAGGCATCTATCGCAGCTACGGCGAAGTCATCGAAGACTTCCTCTGCGCCGACGACGGGACGTACTGCATCGGAAATCCCGGCCGCGGCATCATGAAGGAGATCTTCACGCTGGACTACTCGCACACGCTGCCGGCGCCGAAACCGAAGCGGACGTACAAGGGTCTGCAGTTCGACGCGACGAAGCGCTTCTCCGATCACTGGCAGGCGATCGCGTCCTACATCTACTCGCGGCTCGACGGCAATTACGACGGCGAGGTCGCGCCGTTCACGAACGTCGGCCCCGATCCGAACATCTCCGCCGCATACGACTACTACGACTTCTTCACCAACGGCAGCGATCTGTCGAAGATCACGAACCGCGGCCCGTTGTCTAACGATCGCCGGCACCAACTGAAAGTCTCGGGTGTGTACGAGACGCCGTGGAAGCTGTCGATCGGCGCCTCCGCGTACTGGCGGAGCGGCACGCCACTGACGCGTTACGGCTACTCCGACGCATATGGCCGCTACGAGTTCTTCCTGACTCGCCGCGGAGCCGAGGGAAGGACGCCGGACAATTACGAGGCAGATGTCCACATCGGATATCCGCTCGATCTCGGAAAAGCGCGCATCAATTTCCTGCTGGACGTGTTCAACATCCTGAATGCGCAGCGGCCGGTGCTGCTCGATCAACGATGGGGATTCGAGGAGGCCGACAACGCTTCACCGACTCCCGTCAATCCGAACTACGGGAAAGCGTTCCTCCGCACGCCGCCGACCTCGGCACGGCTCGGCGTACGCGTCTCGTTCTGATGCTGTCATCCTGAGAAACGCGAAGGACCCCCTGATCTGCAGCGGGGTCCTTCGCAACTCAGAGCACCGCTGCCCGCTCGGCAGCGGCTCGCGGACGGGACGTCCGCGCTCCACTTCATGAAGTCAAACACTCGCTCCTATGCACTCGCCGTCCTCTGGACAGCCTGCGTTCTGCTCGCGTCCTCGGATGCGTTCTCCGCACAACACACGGGCGGAGGGCTGCAGTGGCTCGTACGCTCGCTCACCGGGCACACGCTCTCCGATCTCGCGCTGGAGGTGACGCAGTTCATCATCCGCAAGCTCGCCCATCTGACGGAGTACGGCATCCTCGGATTTCTCTGGAGCCGGGCGCTGCGCGGTGAGGAGCGCTGGACGCTCCGATCGTCAGCGATCGCGGTTCTGATCGCGCTGGCGGTCGCCATTACGGACGAAGTGCACCAGTCCTTCGTTCCTTCCCGAACCGCATCACCTCTCGACGTCGTCATCGATGTTTGCGGAGCGTTACTCGCGCAGTTGCGGCGTAGACCATAAACTGTGCCGCCATGAAGCGACTCGTACTCCTGCTGTTCGCGTTTGCCGCGCAGGCGGCGACAAAACTTCCTCCGACACATGAAGCGCTCTGGATGATGCCGCGCGTCGGCGCGCCGGCCGTCAGTCCGGATGGCAGGTGGGCCGTCACGTCCGTGACCCGCCCTTCCTACGACGAGAAGGAACAGTCCTCCGATCTCTGGCTCGTCCCTGCCGACGGCAGCGCGAAGCCGCGGCAGATCACGTTCACGAAGGCGTCGGAAAGCGATGCGGTCTTCTCGCCCGACGGCCGCCGCATCGCGTTCGCGACGAAGCGTGAAGGCGATGACGCAGCGCAGATCTATCTTCTCGATCTCGCCGGCGGTGAAGCGCGGCGCATCACGAATGTCGTCTCGGGCGCACGCGCGCCGCAATTCAGCCCTGACGGAAACTCGATTCTCTTCGTCACGAACGTCTGGCCCGGCGCGGCGGACGACGATGCGAATCGCAAGCTCGCCAAAGAGCGGAAAGAGCGTAAGTACAACGTACGCGCCTACGACTCCTTCCCCATCCGGCAATGGGATCGCTGGCTGGATGAGCAGCAGGTCCACATCGAGGTGCAATCGCTCGAGCCGGGATCGAAGCCGAAAGACCTGCTGGCGGGAACGAAGCTCGCCGCGGAGCGGGGATTCGGCGGGCGCGGCGGCGAAGGCTCGCGCGAAGAGCTCGATCCGGTCTGGTCGCCTGACGGAAAGTCGGTCGTGTTCGCGGTCACGACGAAGCAAAACACCGCGGCGTATGCCGAGGTTGCGTACGATCTCTATCGCGTCGATGCGGGCGGCTCGGAGCCGCAGCTTCTCGCGCATGGCGAAGGAGCCTACTCGCGCCCGCGCTTCAGTCCCGACGGCAAGCTGCTCGTCGCGGCGTTCGAGCCGATCAACGGAAAGGTCTACAACCTCACCCGGCTCGTCTCGTTCGACTGGCCGGCGATGACGAACCGCCGCACGCTCACGGCATCGAGCGATCGCTCCGTCGATTCGTATGCGTTCAGCACCGACAGCCGCACGATCTACTTCACCGCGGAGGACGCGGGGCTGATCAGGATCTACTCCGTTCCATCGGCCGGCGGCGAAGTGAAAGTCGCGGCCGAACCGGAGCGCGGCGTTTACACGGACCTCACGATCCCGGAGAAGTCGCCGGTCACGACGCTCTTCGCGCGCTGGGGCAGTTCGGTCGATCCGGCCGAGGTGGTGAGGATCGATCAGGGAAAGCGGCGGGCATTGACTGCATTCACGGCGGAGGCAGCGGCGGCCATCGACTGGCAGCCGCCGCGTCATTTCTGGTTCACGTCGTCGAAGGGCCGCCGCATCCACAACATGCTGATCGTCCCCGCCGGCTTCGACGAGTCGAAGAAATATCCCTTGTTCGTGCTGATCCATGGCGGAGCCGCGAACATGTGGCGCGATCAGATCACGCTGCGCTGGAACTACCACCTGCTCGCGCGGCCCGGCTATGTGATCCTTCTGACGAACTACACCGGCTCGACGGGATTCGGTGAAGAGTTTGCACAGCGCATTCAGGGCGATCCGTTCAAGACGCCCGCGGAAGAGATCAACGAGGCTGCGGATGAGGCAATCAAGCGATTCGCATTCATCGACGGCACGCGGCAGGCGGCCGGTGGCGCGAGTTACGGCGGCCATCTGGCCAACTGGCTCGAAGCAACCACGACGCGGTACAAATGCCTGATCAGCCACGCGGGCCTCATCAATTCCGAATCGCAGTGGGGAACGTCGGACACGATTTACGGGCGCGAGCTGATGAATCTTGGGCCTCCCTGGGAGCAGGGCAAGGTGTGGCGCGAACAGAATCCGATTCGATTTGCAGCGCACTTCAGGACGCCGATGCTGGTCTCGGTCGGCGAGCACGACTTCCGTGTGCCGATGAACGAGACGCTGGAGAACTGGGCTGCACTGCAGAGGATGCGCGTGCCGTCGCGTCTGCTCGTCTGGCCGGAAGAGAATCACTGGATCCTCAACGCGGAGAACTCGCGCTACTTTTACAAGGAAGTTGCCGACTGGCTGGCGCGCTGGCTATGAACATAAGGAGAGACCGATGAAACGATTGACGTTGCTGCTGCTGGGAGCGCTCACACTCGCACCGCTGGCGCGAGCGAAGGAAGTGCTTCCGTTCATTCAAAACGACTATGCGAAGGCGTTGCGCGAGGCGAAGAGCGCGCACAAGCCGATCTTCGTCGAGGCCTGGGCACCCTGGTGACACACGTGCCGCTCGATGCAGGCGTTCGTCTTCACCGACAAGCGCCTCGAGCGGTATGCCGGACAGTTTGTCTGGCTTCAGGTGGACATCGAGAACGGGGCCAACGCTGCGTTCCTCGCGAAATACAAGATTCCGGCAGTGCCGACACTGCTGGTCATCGATCCGAAGAAGGAGTCGGTCGCACTGCGCTACATGAGCGGCGCCACCGTCCAGCAACTGACGAAGCTGCTCGACGATGGCAAACGAGCCGTCAAGCCCGAGCCGCCGGCAAGTGCAGATGCACTGCTGACACTCGCTGACAAATACGCATCCGATGGTTTGAACGACGAAGCGATCGCGGCGTACCAGCAGGCGCTGGCGAAAGCGCCGAAGAACTGGAGCCGCGCCGGACGCGCTTCCGAGTCGTACATCGGCGTGCTCTCGCTGAAGAAGGGTGAGGAGCAGCGCTGCGCGCAGTTCGCGCTCGATGCCTATCCGCGACTCAAGGGAACCTCATCCGGCGCGAATGTCGCGGCCACCGGCCTCGGATGCGCCGCGGAGCTCGATGCGAAAACGGAGAAGCGTGACGCGATGATCGCCGCGCTCGAGGCGGCAACTCGCGAATCGATGAACGATCCGAAGATCCCGCTCTCCGGCGACGACAAGTCGGGGATGTATCAGTCGCTCATCGCCGCGCGCGAAGCGCTGAAGGACGAACAGGGACAGCGGAAGCTGACCGAAGAGTGGTCGGCGTTCCTCGATGCGGAAGCGGCGAAGGCGAAGACGCCCGAAGAGCGCGTCGTTTACGACTCTCATCGCCTCGGCGCCTACATGGCTCTCGGGACTCCGGAGAAAGCGATCCCGATGCTCGAGCAGTCGGAGAAGGATTTCCCCAACGACTACAACGCGCCGTCACGCCTGTCGGTCGCGTACAAGGCGCTGAAGAAATACGACGAGGCGCTCGCCGCATCGGAGCGCGCACTGAAGCACGTGTACGGCCCGCGCAAGATCACCGTACTGAGGAATCGCGCCGACATCTACGCCGCAAAAGGCGACAAGGAAAGCGCGAAGAAAACACTTCAGGAAGCAATCGACTACGCATCGTCACTCCCCAATGGACAGCGAAGCGAGGCGACGATTGCCGCGCTGAAAAAGAAGATGGATTCGATGTAGATAACGGGGTGCTGGGTGCTGGGGCGCTGGGTAACCCAGCACCCCGAGCGCCCCAAAAATTCACCTCTTACTGGGCCGGCGGCGCGGCGTCACTACCTTGATCGTCAGAGTTTCACTGCTGACCGTGCCGCATGCGTTCTGCACCGTGACGAAGTAGTTCGTATCTGATGTAAGGGGGCCGGTGGTAAACGACGCGGAGTCGGTTCCGACGGGCTTGCTCGTGTCCCCCTTTGTTCCCTGGAACCACTGATAGTGAAGCGGCGCAGTGCCGGCGGTGGCGGTCACGGTCAATGTGGCACTCGTACCGGTATAGATCCCGATTGCGGACGGCAGAGGCGAGATCGCCGGAGGGACGCAGTTCGACGATACCGTCACTGTCACGGTCTGACTATTCGCTGCAGCAGCACCGCATCCGCTCGACACGCGCACCCAGTAGGAAGTCGTTGCCGAGGGGGTGTCGGTGAAAGAGGAATTCGTCGCGCCCGGAATGAGATTGGACGTGTCGCCGGAGTTACCTTTGAACCACTGGTACGAGAGCGATGTTCCGGCCGCGATCACGGTCAGCGTCGTGCTGCTGCCGGGCGTTAGAGAGGCAGGCGTCGCCGAAACGGTGGTGATCGAAGGCGCAGTGCAGCTCGCCGTCGCCGTGACCGTCACGGTTCTCGTGCGCGCGATGCCGCAGCTATTCTGCGCTTTCGCCCAGAAGTTCGTGGTCGCCGTGATCACCGGCGAGGTAATCGTCTTTCCGGTGCCGACGGGATTCGATTCATCCGGCGACGTGCCGCGGAACCAGGTGAAGGTGACGGGATTCGTCGCGAGATTGATATCAAACGACAACTGCACCGTTCCGCCGGTCACGACGGACTGATCCTGAGGATCGACGACGATTGCCGGCGCGACACACGTCCCGCCGCTGCCGATCGTAATCGTCCTCGGGCTGTTCGCCGTGTTCGCGCAACTGTTGCTCACCTGCACCCAGAACGTGCGCGAGGTTGTCACATTGTTGATCGTGAACGGATTGCCTGTGCCCACCGGCGAGCCCGACCCGACGCTGCCACCTTCGAACCAGGTGAACGTCAGACCGCTGCCGCCGCTCGCTGTGACCGAGAGCTGGAAGCTGCCATTGCCGAGATCCTGGGAGGTGGGATTCCCGACAGTGATGGTTGGACAACCACCGGTCACCGTCACCGTCGCCGCGTTGCTGTTCGCGGAACCACACGCATTCGTGACCTGAACCCAATACGTCGTCGTGCTCGTCGGTGAGACCTGAATCGACGCACCGGTTCCATTCGAGGCCGGCGTCGCCGTCGAAGGAGGATTGCCGATGTACCACTGATACGTGAAAGGTGCGGTGCCGTTCGCGCCGACACTCAGCGTCGTGGAATTGCCTGAGGTGATGGTCGTGCCGGAAGGCTGGGTGCCAATGGACGGGGCCGTGCACGTTTGAGCGTTGGGATCGAGATAGACCGTCCGTACCGCGCTGCGATCCCACGTCTGGAGTGCGCCACTGAGGCCGGTAAGAAGCTGAGCCTTCATGACCGCGGTGCTCGAGCAGTCCAGCGTCGGATCCCCGCTGCACGATGATGTCGATGACGACGGCCTCGTCTTGTCCGAGTGACGGAATCCGAGTGTGTGCCCCAGCTCATGTGTGATTGCCGTGATGAAGTCGCCGCTACTGAGGACGCTCGTGCAGTTTGCCAGGCCTTGATTCATCTCGACATCGCCTTCCGACGTTGTCGCGAATGACTCACTGTTGAACGTGTGCGACCCGGACGCATTACTGACACCGCCGATTCCGAGAGTTCCGCCTGATCCACAGGAAAACGCCGGGGCGCCAAAGCCGGTAAGGTTCCGATCGAAGATGACCGTGTTTCTCCCATCCGGCGAGTTCAAACCTCCGGTGTGCGTTGCAGGGCTCTCCAGTCCTGCAAAGGAATAGGTCACCTGCGATCCTGAATCCCCAACCCACTTACTGATTGAGGAACTGACAGCCGTACTTCCCGGGGGAGTTCCGGGCGCGCCGGCCTCGGTATTTTCCATGTACCAGTTCACAGTCGACGGGAACGAATTCCACCGGCACCCGATACCGGTACCCGAGCAGTCCAGCATGTACGAGTTCGCGGAGAAGGCATTCGACACCACGCGCAACGAGTCGGATCCAACCGATGGAGCAGCAACCCCGGCGGCGAAATAGCTGGTATCAGACACCACTCCGCGCGCTTCAGCGCGCAAAAAGCGGAGGAACTGCTCAGCATCTCGCGCCGGATTCGAATAGTTGGATCCATCAGGATTCCACCCATCGACATCGCCTTCAGGCCTGACCGCGAGCTGCTTTCCTCGACCCTCAGTCAGGAGGAACCGGCCGAGAGCAAGGTCAGTAATCGCCCACGTACCCTGTGGCGTGCGGCTTAAAAGAAGGATGTCGCGTTCCTGATTCGAAAATCGAGGAACACCTTCGATTGCCGTCACACGATTCTCGAAGGCGCCTCCCGGTTCATGAACGTCGATCACGTCGAGACCAACAGAACCCTTGATGACCTCCTCGATGCGGAAACGGGTCACTGTCTCCACTCCGCCCAAGGCCGAGATCTGCGTATACGAATACGAGGGAGACCCAACGATGATCGCGTCAGCGAGATGGACGAGATCTCGGTCGCTCCTCACGACATAGGTCGTCGCAAATAGCGGCGTGACGCAAAGCAGGACGAATGCGAACAAGATTCGCCTTACGAACATGATCATCGACGGACCTCCAAACTTGCTTGCGACCAATATCGGCCCTTCGATAGCGAAAAGCCGTAATCGGGATCACAAAATCAGTGCCGGGAGGTCCGGCGGCGTGCTGCCACCGGCGTGACCGTCACCGCCGCACTGCTGGCGGAGCCGCAGGCTCCGTCGATCCGCAGCCAGAACCGCTGCGACTCGGTGATGACGGGGGTGATCACTTCCGGCGAGCTCGCGCCGATCGGATGCGTGAAGTCGAACACGTCCCCCTGATACCAGCGGTACGTGAGGTTGTCCCCGCTCGCCACGACGCTCAGCCGTGCCGTGGAGCCGGTCGTGGTCTCGACGCTCCTCGGCGGCACGACGATCGACGGCGCCGCGCAGACTGCATCGACCGTCACCGTCGCCTCGAGCGAATCGACGGCGCCGCACTCGTTCGTCACACGCAGCCAGTACGACGTCGTCTGCGCGAGATTCGCTACCGAAAGCGTCGAGGAATCACTCCCCACACTCCTCGACGTGTCTCCGGCATGTCCCGCGTACCACTGATAACGCAGCGGCGCGGTTCCGCTCGCCTGCGCCACGACGATCGCCGTGCTGTTGGCCAGCACGTTGCCGCCATGCGGCTGGATGTCGACCGAGGGCGCCGTACATGGCGTGACCGTCACGACCACCGCCGCACTGTCGACCACCGCGCCGCACGAATTCGAGACGCGCACCCAGTAGCTCGCCGTCGAGGACGGCTGCACGGAGACCGTCGCACCCGCCGGCAGCGGACGGCTGATGTCGCCCGGCGAGCCGCTGTACCACTGCACGTTCACTCCGCTGCCGCCGCTCGCGCTGACGCTGAGCGAAACCGACTTCCCCTGCACGATCGTCGTCGACGACGAGATCGAATTGATGACGACGCCCGGACAGCCATTCACCGTCACTGTCGCAGTCACGCTGTCCGCCGGTGGATCGCAGCCGTTCGACACGCGCACCCAGTACGACGTCGTGTTGTCGGGAGAGACGGAGATCGCTGCGCTCGTCTGTCCTCCGACAGGTGTGGACGTATTGCCGGTCGCACCGATATACCACTGGAACGATGCCGCGACGGAACTGCTGATCGACACCGACAGCGTAATGCTCTGCCCTTTGTTGATGCTGCCCGACTGCGGCTGCGTCACGATCGAGGGCGGCGTGCAGGACCCACCACCACCGCCACCTCCACCACCACCTCCGCCTCCACCGCCGCCGCCGCCACCACCACCGCCGCCTCCACCACCACCCGAGCCATAAACCGCGGCTGCGGCTTCGCGATCCCACGCCTGCAGCGCGGCTCCGGTCGCATCCGAATCGAAGAAGACGAACGACGTCATCAGTGCACTGCTCGAACAACTGAGCGGCGCTGCGCAACTCGCATCATCGGTCGGCACTTTGTCGGAATGCCGGAAGCCGAGGGTGTGGCCGAGCTCGTGCGCGAGGACGTGATCGAATCCATTGCCGCTGATGCCCGGCCCGGTGATCCCATCCTGCACAACGAGATCCGCCTCGGCGATCGTGAAGAACGTTTCGCCGTTGAAGGTGTGCGTCGCCGATCCATACCACGCGCCGCCGATCGCGAGCGTCGATCCATTCGCGCCCGTGTAGCTGCCGTTGATCTCGTTCGCCGGATCGTTGAACTGCACGGTGTTGACGCCGTCGTTGCGGCCCGACTTGAAGCCGGTCTGTGCGATCGTCGTCGTGCCGCCGTACTGATAGACGATGTTCGAGCCGGCGTCGTTCGTCCAGGCGCTGAGTCCGCGCTGCAGCGCGGTCAGCCCACCGTTCAACGCACCGGGCTGCGTGCCGTGACTGAGAAACGTGACGGGGAATGCCGCCCAGCGCGGCCCTTGCGCGACGCCCGCCGACTGCAGCAGATAGCTGTTGATCGACGGCGTGGCATCGGAGGCGATGGCCGGACGCCGCGGCATGATCTGCGGCACGAAATAGTCTTCGGCCGATGCCACGCCGCGCGCGATGTCGCGAACGTAGCGGAGAAACGGTTGTGCAGCGCGCGCCTTCTCCACATGCGGCGCGCCATTCGAATCCCAGCCATAGAGCTCGCCGGAATCGCGCAGCAACAACTCCTGGCCTCCGGCGTCGGTGACGAATGAGAACTTCCCGACGGCCATATTCTCCGCCGCCCACTCGCCGCGATCGTTCGTCTCCAGCATGAGAAGCACGCGCTCGCCGCTGCGATAGTGCGGCGCGCCGGGGACGAGGTACGTCCAGCCATCGATGCTGCCGCCGAGCTCCACCACCTCGAACGTCTCGCCGATGCGTCCCTTGATCACTTCCTCGGACTGCATCGTCGTGACGGTTTCGATCCATCCGCCCGGAGCCCAGCGCGTGTGCGATTCGAGCGCGGTGGCGACGACGATGCCCTTCGCGACGCGCACCATCGTGGCGTCCGGCGCGATGATGAACGTCGCGGCGCGGGCGCGATCCGGCAGCAGGCAACAGGCAACGGACAGGAGGAGGACAAGGACTCTGCCTTTCACCGCCTGCTGTCTCCTGCCGGCTGCCTGCTGTCTCATGTTCGTCAGCGTCTCAGGACGAGTTTACGTCCGAAGTGGAAAGCTCCAAGGATGCCAATGGCGCTGGCGACGACGGCGAAGAACTTCGCGCCGCCGCTGAAGTAGTTCGGATAGCGCACGAGGTTGAGGATGAGAATGCCGCTGACGATCAGGAACGTGGCCACACGTCCGGCGTAGAGAATCGGCGTGGGGCGGCGGGCGCGGATGATGTCGCTCCAGATGATCCAGAGCATGATCGTCATCGCGGCGATCGCCATTCCAATCGGCGGAATCATTCCTACGGCAGTTCCTCGTACTTCGCGGCGTCGAATCCGAAGATCGCTTTCTTTCCGCCGACGAGCAGCGGGCGGCGAATCAGATTCGGCTCTTCCATCATCAGATCGATCGCCTGCTTCTTCGTCATGCGGGTCACGTCGAGGCCGCGCTCTTTGTACGCGGGGCTGCGCGTGTTCACGAACTCTTCGAGCCGCTTCTCATCGATGAGCTTCTCGAGCAGCTCACGGCTCGGGCGCTCTTTCGCCAGATCGTGCTTCACCACTTCGATGCCGCGGGATTCGAGCAAGGCGACCGCCTTGCGGCAGCTCGTTCAGCTCGGCTTCTGCCAGAATTCGTATTTCATTTCTTCACCCACCAGGCATTCGCGGGCGGCGTGCTCGCCGGTTTCGGCGTCTGCTGCGCATAGGCCGGCGCGTGCTCGGCAATCATCTGCAGGATGTCAGGCGTGCAGCTTCCACCGCAATGACCCGTCGTCGCGGTCGTGCGGGTAGCGATCTGAGCAAGCGTACACGCCCCTTCGCGGATCGCTTTCTCGATCGTCTTGTACTTGATGTTGTTGCAGCGGCAAACCGTTTTCAGTCCACGAATTGCCGGATGCAGAGACTCGGAACCCTCATCCATTTCGTTCGAGGCTAACACAGGACGGGATGCCGGCCTTCCCGCCGGATCGCCGGCAGATGGCGGACAAGCTGAGAGCTTGTCCTACACCCTGTACAATTTCTCCTACCGGTCCCGGTTCCCATGAGACGCCTACTCGCACTTGCGACGGTGGTGGCGATCGCCGTAGCGCCGCTGGGCGCCGACGATCTCGCCGATGTGCGTGCGCAAACCGGTGCGCGCTACTTCCGCGCCTTTCTCAGCGCGGATCTCGACCTCGACCGCAAGAAGGTCGAGAAGGATCAGATCCTCGTCGTTTTTCTCTACACCGATGACCGCCGGCGAGCGGCCGATCTGGCGGAATCGTTTGCGGGGAAGACGAAGGACGGGGCGACCATTCACGGTTCGCCGATCCTTGTCGAGCTCTCTTCGGATGCGACGCTCGCCAATTACACATCGCGCGTCCCCGCCGGAATCTTTCTCGCGCAGCCTCCCGCGCAGAACAATCTCAAGTCGATCATCAAGTACGGCATCGACCATCACGTGATCGTCTACTCGCCATTCGAAGGCCACGTGGAGCGCGGCGTCCTCGGCGGGCTCTCGGTCGAAGCGCAGGTCCGGCCCTACGTGAATCGCGCGACGCTCGATGCGTCGAGCATCACGCTGAAACCGCTCTTCTTCAAAGTGACGAAGGTGTATCAATGAACGGGAGCAACGCGAATCGCGCGGAGACCGGCCGTCCGGCACTGCTCGTCACGGCAGTCTTCCTTCTGCTCGCGGTCGCCGTCGCGGCGCTGATGGCGGTGTATTGGGTCACGGTCCTCCGGCCGCGTCTCGAATCGGAAGCCGTCGCGCAGGCCGACATCGTCGCGCGCTCGCAGGCGAACACGATCGTCAACGCGTTGCGCAGCGGCGAAGGGAGCGATCGCGTCCGCAACGTCGTCACCGCGCTCGACGAGCTTCTGCTCCTGCGCGACACACAGACGCGGAGTCCGTTCTTCCGCAGCGTCGACCTCAAGATCGATTACGACGTCGTGCGCGCGGAGCGGGGCTCGCTCGATCTTCGCCGCGGCGCCCATGACGAAGGCGGCTTCCGCTCGGAAGTCGCGCTCTACGATCCATCGACGTTCGAGCTGATGGGTGTCGCGACGTTCCGCGTGAGCGACCGTTTCTTCGTACAGCTCAGCCGCGATGTCAGCAAAGAGCTGGTGATCGTCGCACTCTCCGTCGTGCTCCTGATGTTCCTCGTCTGGGGCGTGCTCGTGCTCATGCTCGCGAAACTGCAGCGGCAGCGGCTGGAGCGCGATCTGGCCGTGCGCGAGCTCGTCGACCAGGAGCGGAAGTATCAGCGCCTCGTGAGCTCGCTCAGCACCTACTTCGTGTACGCGCGCAATCCGCGCGGCGAGATCACCTACATCAGCGACGCCGCGACGCGCCTGTTCGGAATGCCGATCGGCGACGTGATCAGCCGCGTGCAGGCGAAGCTCGCACCGCCGCCGCGCGAAGGCGAAGCGGAACGCAACTACGCGATCGAAGTGCTGGATGCCGAAGGACGGCCGCGCCACATCGAGTTGTCCGAAGTGCGGATCCTCGACGCGAATCGCGCAATCGAAGGATTCGACGGCATCGCGCGCGACATGACGCCGCAGAAGCTCGTCGAAGAAGAGCTGCGGCAGGCGAAGGACCATGCGGAGAGCGCGGACCGCGCGAAGAGCCAGTTCCTCGCCAACATGAGCCACGAGATCCGCACGCCGCTCAATGCGATTCTCGGCATGACTGCGCTGGCGGACAAACAGGATCCATCGCCGAAGATCCGCGAATACCTCGGCAAGATCGGCTCGTCGGCCCGCCTCCTCGCGGAGCTGATCGAAGACATCCTCGATCTCTCGCGCATCGAGACCGGCCGCATCGAGATCTCGCGCGTCGACTTCGATCTCGACGAATTGCTCGCGGAGCTCTCCGATGTCGTCGGCGTGCGCGCCGGCCAGAAGAGCCTCGAGATTCTCTTCAACACGCTCGCCGATGTGCCGCGCCGCCTGCGCGGCGATCCGGTGCGGCTCAAACAGGTGCTGCTCAATCTGCTGAACAACGCGCTGAAGTTCACGACCTCGGGAGAGATCGTCGTGGAGATCGCGCCGGTGGAACTGCGGCGCGACCGCGCCGAGATCCGCTTCTCCGTTCGCGACACAGGCATCGGCATCGCGCCGGAGCATCAGCAGACTCTCTTCGAGCCATTCACGCAGGTCGACGCGACCATGGCGCGCCGCTTCGGCGGCATGGGCCTCGGCCTCGCGATCTCGCGCCGGCTCGTGCGGATGATGGGCGGCGATCTGCAGGTCGAGAGCGCGGTCGGACTCGGCAGCACGTTCACATTCACCGCGCAATTCGACTTGCCGCGCGGCGCCACCGGCACGCGCCGGCTCGCCGATGAGTTCCGCGACCTCCCCGTGCTCGTCGCCGACGACAACGCGAGCGCGCGCACCGTGCTGACGAACATGCTGCGCTCGCTGTCGTGCCAGGTGACCGCCGTGGACCGCGGCGATGCAGCGGTCGCCGAGGCCGTTCGTGCCGCGCGCGAAGGAACGCCCTACCGGCTCGCGGTTCTCGACTGGAAGATGCCGGGACTCGATGGCGCTGCCGCCGCTGCGCGGCTTTCCGATGAGCTCTCGCATCCGCTGCCGGTCATCCTCGTCACCGCCTACGAGCGCGAATATGCGAGCGAACGCCCGCCGACGAGCGGGATCGACGCCGTTCTGCACAAACCGGTGAGCCCCTCGATGCTGCACGACGCCGTGCTCAACGTGCTGCAGCCCGCACCGCGCCGCCCGCGGACACAGGAAACGCCGGCGCCGGTCCGCTTCACCGGCAACAAGCGCGTGCTGCTCGTGGAAGACAACGAGATCAATCGCGAGGTCGCCCGCGAGCTGCTCACCTACGCGGGACTGAACGTGACGGAAGCGCACAACGGCTATCAGGCGATGGAGAAGCTGTCATCGGAAACGTTCGACGCCGTGCTGATGGACGTGCAGATGCCGGAGCTCGACGGCATCGAAACGGTCAAGGCGATCCGCGCGGCGCGCGGGCGCTTCGGGAACCTGCCGGTGATCGCGATGACGGCCCACGCGATGCTCGGCGATCGCGAGCGCTTTCTCGAAGCCGGCATGAGCGACTACATCGCGAAGCCGATCGAAGAGAAGGAACTGATCACGGTGCTGACGAAGTGGATCGGCGCCACCGAACCGATCACGGCGAAGCAGCGCATCGAGAGACCGGCAGCGGATGCCGGCAGCGACGACGTCCTCCCCGGCCTTCTCATCAGCGACGGCGTGCGGAGAACGAACGGCAACATGCAGCTCTACAAGCGCCTCCTCGCGGAGTTTCGCCGCGAGATGGACGAAGTCGTGCCGCACCTCCATGCGTTGGTCGACGGCAATGTCACGAGCGAAGCTCAGGATGTGCTGCACACGGTGAAAGGATCGTCTGCGACGCTCGGGGCGCGCCGCGTGGCGGAGATCGCCGCGGCGCTCGAATCGCGGCTGCGCAAAGGCGAAGCGATCGCGCTCAACGAATTCGAAGCCGCCGTAGGCGAAGTCCGCGAGAGTATCGACATGTTCCTCGCGAAGGGAAGCGATGCGCCTTCCTCCACGGACACGGTAAACGAGCCGCGGCCGCCGCAGCAGATTCTTCTGCCGATCGCGAAGCAGCTCGACGAGCAACTGCGCCAGAACAATCTCGCGGCGATGACGAGCTTCGAAGAGTTGAAATCGGCGGCGGGATCGCGCTTCCGCGAACCAATGCAGCAGCTCGAGCAGAGCCTCGACCGCCTCGATTTCGACGCAGCGCGCGTTCATCTCGAAGCGATCCAGTCGCAGCTCGGCCCGGAGGACCGCGGATGATGCGGCCCGACGGGAAAGAGCGCCTCCTCATCGTCGACGACCAGTCGGCCAACATCCGCGTGATGGCCGAGGTGCTGCGGGGCGAGTACGAGCTCTTCTTCGCGACGAGCGGCGCGAAGGCGCTGGAGATCGTGGCCGCCAACGATATCGGCCTCGTCCTGCTCGACGTCGTGATGCCGGAGATGGATGGCTTCGAAGTGTGCCGCAGGCTGAAAGCCGACGAGCGCACGAGCCGCATCCCCGTCATCTTCGTGACGGCGCGCGAAGAAACACACGACGAAACGCGCGGATTCGATGCGGGCGCGGTCGACTACATCATCAAACCGATCGTGCCGCCGATCGTCCGCGCGCGCGTCAGGACGCATCTCGAACTGAAGCGCGCGCGCGATCTGCTGGAGCGCATGGCGTCGATCGACGGGCTCACCGGCATCGCCAACCGGCGGCAGCTCGATCAGTTCCTCCTGCAGGAGTGGAAGCGCGCGGCCGCGACGCAGTCGCCTCTCTCGCTCGCGATCATCGACGTCGACGAGTTCAAGAAGTACAACGACACGTACGGACATCAGAAAGGCGACGAGTGCCTTCGCTCCGTGGCCGGCGCGATTCTCGGCATCGCGCGGCGCTCGTCCGATCTCGCTGCGCGCTACGGCGGCGAAGAGTTCGCGGTCGTTCTGCCGGATGCGGATGCCGGTGCGGCAGCGCTGCTGATCGGCGCGCTCCTGGACTCGGTCCGCTCGCTGGCCATCGAGCACTCGGCATCGAGTTGTTCAACCTGCGTCACAGTGAGCGCCGGCGCCGTCACGCTCATCCCCGAGCCCGGTTCCGATCCTGCGGCGGCGCTGGAGATCGCCGACCGCCTGCTTTACGACGTAAAACGAGGAGGCCGTAACCACGCTCTGCATGCGGATCTCATGCGTGCCGGGAAGCAGCGCATCGACTCCGCACAGCCTGTGGCCGGAGAAGCCGTATGAAGAAAATCATCGCCGCGTTCCTGTGGGTCCTTGCCCTTCCCGCATTCGCCGCCGATGGAACAGCCGGAGCTCAGACCGAGGAGAAAGAGCTCGCCGACCTGCTGAACATCGTGCAGCAGGAGACGGATGTGGCGACGAAGACGCGCCTCAACAGCGACTATGTGCCGGGCATCGTCACGGTGCTGGAGGGCGACGAGCTGGAGGCGCTCGGCATCCGCAATGCGGGTGAAGCGCTGGGGCTCGTGCCGGGCATGCAGGCCATGATGAACGAGCGCGGCGCGGCGTCGGTGATCGTGCGCGGTCTCGACTTTCCGTTCAACGCCGGCAACACGCAGGTCCTTTTGAACGGAATTCCTGTCGCCCGGCAGGACGGCGGATTCAACACCTCGGTGCTGATGATTCCCGTCGAGCAGATCGACCGCGTCGAAGTGATTCGCGGCCCCGGCTCGGTCGTGTATGGCGACTTCGCGTTCATGGGCCTCGTCAACATCATCACCCGCAAGCAGGGAACGCGCGTGGCGGGCCGCTTCGAGATTCCGCACACGTCGCGAATGGCCGCCGCGCGTGTGGGATCGAAGGCGGACGCGCCTTTCGCCTGGTCATTCAATGCATCCGATTTCGGCAGCGCGTCGACGATCGCACCGTCGAATCTGAGAGGAGTGCAGGACGGCCGTTCCGTGATCGTCGCCAACGCTGCGTATCGAGGACTGTCGCTCACAGCGCAAAGCGTTCATCGCACCTACGCGCCGAATACCGGCTCCCACAGCAAGGAGACGACGTGGGACGCCGAAGCGAAGTACACGCACGAGTTGCGAAAGGCACTGACCGGCGAGCTCCGCGTGATCCGGCTGCACAACGACATCGCGGAGCCCGTCGACATTCTTTCCGGCGGGCTCTCGAAGATCTCCGCGAATCTGACGTGGACAGGCTGGCGGCGCCAGTCGCTGCTCGGTGGCCTCGACTACTCGCGCTCCGGTCTCGACTCCGCGTACCACGCTCCCCCACCCCCTCCGGGACAGCCGCCGGGCAACCCTGTCCTCTTCGCAAGCGATGTCCATCGCGTGATTCGCGGCGTGGTCCTGCAGGATCAGATCGAGCTCAACGACGCGACGACGCTGACGGTCGGCGGACGCTACGACGACTACAGCGATCTGAGCTCGAGATTCACGCCGCGCATCTCGATCGTCTGGCGCGTCAATGAGCGCCACATCGTGAAGGCGCAGTATGCCGAAGGGTTCCGTCCGCCGACCTTCTTCGAGTTCTATCAACCCGTTGCACCACGCTTCGTGCCGCGTTATCCCTTCGAGACGAATGCGACTTCCGAGTTGAACTACGTCTATCGCACCAGCGGCCGCGTGGGCCGCGCGACTCTGTTCCATTCCATGCTGAGCGACATGATTCGCCCCGGCGGCGTGGTCGTGAAGGGCGATGCGTGGGCACAGGGTGCCGAGCTCGAATGGAGTCAGGAAGTGGGCTCGCGCCTGAAAGCCGGGTCGAACATCTCGTACACCGAGACATTCGATCCGCGCACGCCCAACGGCGGCGGAGCGAATCTCGTTTCTTCCAAATACCTCGGCAATCTGATGGCGCTGTACCGCGTGATGCCGAATCTCCTGATCGGTGCGCGATACAACTACGTGGGAGATCGCGCGACCAGCAAAGGGTATCGAACGATGGACATCACGATCTCGCGGCAGGATCTCTTCGTTCCCGGCTTCGGCGTGCGCGCCGGAGTGAAGAACGGACTCGACTCCGATATCAGCTATCTGAACCTGCGCCCCTCGGGCGAGTTGGTGACGACGCGCTGGCCGGGACGGAGCGTGTGGCTGCAGGTGTACTGGAAGCAGTGAAGCGTTAGTACGCTTTCGCGAACTGCACGCTCGGATCGTTCGTCGTGTTGTCCGTCGTCGAGCCGTAGATGAACGCGCTGCCGTTCGTCACGCTGAAGCTGATCGACTCCCCGCCGTTGAGCGCGTAGCCGTCGAGCAATTGCGCCGAAGGCTGCTGCGTGAAGTAGGTCGGGCCGAAGCTCTTCGTGGTGGTCTTGACGACGTTGCCATCTTTGTCCCGGACAGTGATCGCCAGATCGGCGCCCGAGGACAACGTTCGAATCCCGATGTTGAGGCGAAACCGCTGAACGTCGGAAGGAGCGAGCAGCGCAGCGTTGTTCCCCGTTTTGAGCGCATCGCTTTCGCTCATCGGATCTTCGACGAGGCCGGTCGTACCGGCCGTGCCTGCATCGTTGAAGACGCGCACGAGTGCGACCGGCAACGAAGAATTGAGATCGGCGATGATGTCCGCGGTTCCGAGTCCGCTGCTGATTCCCATCGCCGGCAGAAGATCTGCGTAGACGAGCGTCTTGCCGGGAGCAAGGGAGTAGACGAGCGAAGGATCGGACGCGGTGCCGGATGCAGCCTGCGTGTGAAAGACGATCTTGCCGGAGATGGTTGCGGACTTCGGGTTGTAGAGCTGCACCGACGTCTTGAAGTTCGAGCCGAAGCTACCCTGCACCGATCCCACGACGGCGAGGAAACGAGTCTCGGCAACGGGCGCGGGCGTCACGTAGACGGTGGCCATCGTCGAGTAGCCCGAGAGCACGTTGCACGTACCCGCCGCGTTGTGCGCGCGAACGCGATAGTAGTAGTAGCCGCTCGTGTGCGTGAACGTCGCGGAGGTCGTCGTCAGCACCTGGGACGTGACTCCGTTCGAAAAGTCGGTCGTCGTGGACTCATCGAGCAGATACTCGGTCGCATCGGCAACAGCGCCCCACGAGACTGTGTATGCCGCGCCCGCGTTCGCACTCGCCGGAGCGGTGACGACCGGGGCCACCGGCGTGTTGCATTGAACGGGTGCATCGACGACCGTGATATCCGCGGTCGCGGTGGAACTGCCGAGCGTCGCCGTGACCACCGAGGTGCCGAGCGCGACACCGGTGACGTTGAAGGTCGCAGAGGTGGATCCTGCAGGAATCACGACGGAGGCGGGAACGCGGGCGATCGCCGTCTTCGATGAGCTGAGATTGACGGTGACGTTGCTCGCCGGGGCGACGTTCAGTACCGCACCCAATTGCGCACTCCCTCCCACCGGCACATTCCTCGCGGACGGGACGAGTGACACGCTGAGCGTCGGAATGTTGATCGTGCCGTTGACGAGTGAGAGCGCACCGTTGGCGGTCGTCTCCTTCGTCGCCGCGGTACCGCCGGCATCGGTGAGCTGAGTCACGGAGCTGTCGAGCGTCAGCGAGATCGATGAGCCGGGCGTCGCCGACGCGTTCAACGTGAACGTGAGATGCGCGATGAGATTTCCGGGTGCGGCCGCGTTCAATGTGAACGGGATGAGATTCGTCGATTCCTGAAACGTGTCGAGGATCGAGATCGAGTTGCTCGTCGCAGGCTTCGACTCGAACGTCGGGGTCAGCGATGCCGTGATCCCTGCACGCGCGATCGACACCGAATCGACGGCGGTCGACGGCGAGTAGGTCACCTTGATGCTGAACGACTGAATCTTCGATCCCGTCGGTTGATCCATGCCGAGCGGTGTCGCGGACACGTCGCGAATGTAGATCGGAACGTCGACGGTGGTGCCCGTGGCACTCACCGTCGACACCGTGACGACATCAGAGGCTGCGCGCGCGGCGGCAGGCGCAAACAGCACGACTGCCGCAGCGATCAGGAGTGCGACTTTCCGGGGCATGGGAGGGGTTCCTTACATTCGGATTCGGACAGCAGCGACCGCGAGCGCGAGGGCGAGAACACCGAGCGCCCATTCGGCGAGCGTGGGGATGACGGGAATCGCGGCGACGGTGATGGAACCGTTGACCAGCGCGAGCGTGGCCGTACCGGAGCTTTCCGCCGTCGTTCCCGCTTCATTCGTCAGCTGCGTGAGAACGGGATCGAGCGTGAGCGTAATGACCGTGCCGGGCGCGGCCGCCGGATTGAGCGTCACGTGAAGATTCGCGACCTGATTGCCGGGCAGTGTTGCGTTGGACGTGAACGGAATCAGATTCGTCGACTCCGAAAACGTATCGAGCAGCGCGATCATCCCCGAGCATGCAGGTTTCGTCTCGAACGTCGGCGTGAGTCCCGCGGTGATTCCCGCGCGGCTGATCGAGATGGACTGCACGGCACTCGCCGGCGAGTACGTCACGCGCAGGCTGTACGCCTGGATGCGCGAGCCGGCAGGTTGATCGATGCCAAGGGGAGTTCCCGAGGCATCGCGAATCGAGATCGGCACGTCGACGACGCCGCCGCCGGTGACGGTACCGACCGTCACCGTGTCCTGCTGCGCGGCCGCGGGTGCGGCCGGCAGCATCATGATCAGAATCGAAACGAGCAGTGTCGCCCGGACGACGAGTTTCATTGTGCGTTGGTTCCCTTCGAATCAGTTTTGGGGGCGCGGATGACGTGTTCGCCGTCCAGGTGCAGCATTCCGTTAGAGACGGTGGCGCTGCGCGTGCCGCCGACATTGCTCAGCATCGTGCGCGTACCGTCGATCGCCAGTCTCGAGACCGCATCCGTGATTTCGATCTCGGCGATGACGGCCGAGCGGTCGGCACCGAGAACCAGCGGCGTCTGCGGATCGACCGACAGAACGTACGCCACCGAATCATTCGCCGCGCGGCTGACTTCGAACATCGCCTTCAGCCCCTCGGTTGCTCCGGCTCGGCGGATCGCAATGCCACCGCCTTTGACCACCAGCGAGAACGCCTGCGGCGTCTCCGATCCCTCGTTCATGGCCAGAAGGACGGGCACGTACGTCTTGCCGCCGCGCACTTCCGGATCACCGAGCAGCAGTGCGCCCGAAAGCTTCGCCGCACCAATCACCGCTTCCGAGGCAGGACGATCCGCGACGGCCCATGGCTTGGGACCGCTGCCGAACAGATAGTTCACGACATAGAAGATGTCCGACGGATCGACCACGCCATCGCGGTTCGCGTCGCCGGAGGGAAGCATTCCCGCCGATCCATGCGGAGCCGGGCCGTTCAGATAGAGATAGTTGACGAGGAAGAAGATGTCCGACGGATCGACGACACCGTCTCCGTTCGGATCGAAGATCTGCGGCTGATAGGTGTAGCCGTTGGTCAGTGTGCCGGACGTCGTGTTCGTGTTGGTCACCGTGACGTTGACGGCGCCGGTCGCATGGGCCGGCGTCTTCGCGGTGATCTGCGTGCTGTTCACGACGACGACGTTCGTCGCCGCTACTCCTCCGAACGTCACGCTCGCACCGCTCAGGAAACCGGTTCCATTCACGGTGACGGACTGGCCGCCGAAGTACGGTCCCGCGGCGGGCGACACGGAGGTCACCGTGATCGCGGGCGTGACCGTCACGTTCGCGGACTTCGCATCGCTGCAGGCTGCGGACGTGGTCACCGTCACGTTCAGCGTCAGAGTGCCGACGGCGCCCGCCGTGAAGGTGATCGACGAGGTGCCGGTGCCGGCGGTAATCGTGCCGTTCGTGATGGCCCAGTTGTAAGTCGCACCGCTGCCCGCATTCGCGACGGACGCCACGTTGCCGGCCGACAGTTGCGAGACCGACGCCGGAGCCGTGATCGTCGCATTGGGAAGCGGGTTCACGGTAACCGTCGTCGGAGCCGAGGCCGCACTCGTGCAGCCGTTGCCGTCCGTCGTCCTCACGGTGTAGCTGCCGGACGCCGACGCTGTATACGTCGGGCCGTTGGCGCCGCCGATCGGATTGCCGTTGAGATACCACTGATTGCCCTGCGCGCTGCTCGCCGTCAGTACGACGCTGCCGCCCTGGCAGAACGACGTCGGTCCGCCGGCGTTGATCGTCGGAGTCGCCGGCAGAGGATTCACAGTCACTGCAATCGCATTCGATGCGGCGCTCGTGCAGCTGTTGCCATCCGTCGTCTTGACGGTGTAGCTGCCGCTGGCGGTCGCGCTGTACGTCTGGTTCGTCGCGCCGCCGATCGAATTGCCGTTGAGGTACCACTGATTGCCGGTGGTGCTGCTGGAAGTTAGAGTCACGGAGCCGCCGGCGCAGAACGTGGTCGGTCCGCCTGCATTCGCGGTCGGCGCGGCCGGCAGCGGATTCACGGTCAGCGTGACGTTGCGGCCGAACTGGCTGTGGCAGCCGAGCGCATTCAACTGCGCCGTGTAGACACCCGACTGAGTCGCCGTGTAGCTCTGGCTCCCCGCACCCGGAATTGCGACGCCGTCCTTGTACCACTGGATTCCCGTGGCGCTGTCGGAGTCGATGATCTGGCTCTGCCCCTGGCAAATCGACAGCGTCGTCGTCGCAGAAGACTGGTTACGGAAGCTGATGAACGGCGAGTGCGGCGTCGGGTTCTGCACGACATAGGTCGCCGAGTGCGGCGTGGTGCAGGTGCCGTTGGTCGCGGTGACGGAGATGTTGCCCACGCCGGTCATGACGAGCGTCGAGGTGGTTTCGTTCGGAATCACCGCGTTGTCGCTGTACCAGGTGTACGAGGTCGCACCGGTGGCACCGTTGGCGTGCAGAGTGAGCGGCTGCTCGGGGCAGGCCTGATCCTGCGTGCCGGTGCCGTTGGTATCGCCGGAGATCGTCGGCGTCGGCGGCATCGCATCCACCGTCACCGTCACATTGCGCCCGAACTGGCTGTGGCAGCCGAGTGCATTCAATTGTGCGGTGTACACGCCGGCGGCCGTCACCGTGAGGCTCTGGCTGCCGGGGCCGAGATCGACGCCGTCCTTCCACCAGTGAATACCGGTGGCGCTGTCGGAGTCGATGATCTGGCTGCTGCCCTGGCAGATGGCGAGCGTCGTGACCGAAGAGTCCTGATTGCGGAAGCTGACGAAGGGCGAATGCGGCGTCGGATTCTGAACGACATAGCCCGCCGATTTCACCGTCGTACCGCACGAGTTGGTCGCAGTCACGTAGTACGTCGCTGCGCCCGTCGCCTGGTACGTGGAGTTGGTTTCACCCGGGAGGAGATCGATGTCCTTGTACCACTGATACGACGTCGCACCCGTTGCGCCATTCGCATGCAGCGTCAATGGCTGTTCGGGGCACGCCTGATCCTGCGTACCGGTGCCGTTCGTATCGGCGCTGATCGTCGGCGTCGCAGGAATGTTGGTGATCGAAGAGACCACGCGGCCTGCCGACTGCGGGCTCGTGCAGCCGTTGACCGTCTGCGTGACCGTGTAGGTGCCGGTCAAAGTAATGGTCAGCGTCTGGTTCGTCTCACCCGGTAGGAGGCTGGCGTCCTTGTACCACTGGTTGCCGGAGGCCACGCTCGACGTCATGACGGAACCGCTGCAATAAGCGCCGTCGGCTCCGTCGATCGTCGGAGCGGATGGAATCGGATTGATCGTGACGTTGACGGAATTCGACTGATGGCAGCCGTTCGCCAGGACGACGTTGAGACCGAGGACCACATTGCCTGATGCACCAGCGGTGTAGGTCACCGTCTGGGTCGTGCCGCCGCCTGTGATCGTTCCGTTCGTGATCGACCAGGAGTAGGAAGTCGCTCCTGCCGGACCACTCGCGGTGTTGCCGGTCGAATTCGCGCAGACCTGCGACGGCGACGGCGTGATCGTTGGCGTGCCGCTGCAATCGACGTCGTTGAAGCACATCGTGACGTCATTGAGTGCCGGAGTGACTGCGCTGTTCGTGCTCGCGAGATACGCTTTGTACTCGAGATACCGGAAGTTGTAGAACTGCCCAAGGGATGCGGGTGACGTCGTGAAGAACGTTGCCGCCGTGCCGTCCGGGCCGACGAAGTTGAACGGACCGCCCGGATTGTTCGTGCCGGCCACCTGGAACTGCAATGACGTATTGGCCGGGAGCGTGGCGTTCCAGGAAAGCGTGGACCAGATCGGCGTCAGACCCGCCGCCGGATTTGAGTCTTTCAGTCCCGAAACGAAATTACCCGACGCGGCGTATCCGGTCTGCATGTACGCCCTGAAGTTGAAGTCGCGGGTTGAATCCGCTGTCCACGTGACACCGTTGTCGGTGGAGATGACACGCTGGCCATTCGCGTAAGTACTCGGGCTCGAACGAATCCAGAAATAGCCGCCAGCCGACGGCGCTGCCACCGGACGGAGAATGAGTGCGTACTGTGTACCGGATGTCAGGGTAGCGGGCGAACCAAACGTTCCTGTGTAGTACGTCCCGGAGCCGCTGCTGAACCCCGGAATGGTTGTCGAGGCCAGATCTGCACCCGTGGGCAGGCCGGCGCTCGTTGCACGCACAGAAAGTGTGAGGTTCGGAGTTGTTCCCGTACAACCGGAACAGAACAGCTGGACATCAACTTTGACGAGCTGGCCGGTCACTGCGGGGATGAACGTCTCACCGCCCCAGCTCGTGGTCCCGAAGCTCGTACCGGTCGTCGTGCCGGCGGTGTTCTGCTGATCGATGGCAGGCGCATTGGAAAGAACCACATCGCCTGGGCTCGCATTGAGGTCCGCGGTCGGCGACGCCACACCCGCGAGAAAGTCCCCTTGCGTCGTGTCCGTGAGACATGCGCTCGGCGAGGCGGCGGTAAGTGCGAAATTCTGAGTCGTCGTTCCGCCATCGGTAACGGCGATGCTGGACGCTGACGCGGAAACGAATCCCGGTTTCGCTGCAGTCATCGACGGATACGTACCTGCAGGAATACTCGAGAACGAGTAATTGCCGCTTCCGTCCGTCGTCGTGGAGCGCGCGCCGAGATTGACGGTCGCGCCGGAGACCGGATTCCCGCTGGTCGTGACCGTGCCGCTCACCGTTCCGCCTGCACCGACGGGGGTGCAGCCGGGGAACGGCCCGAACGATCCGAACTTCGTCTTCCAGCGTTTGTTGAACGACGTCGGATCGACGGTCGTGTTGTCGAGACCTGTTGCGTACTCGCTCGTGTACCAGAATGTGCATCCGTCCGGATCGAGCGTCATCGAGCTGTAATCGCCCCAGCGCGTGGAACTCAACTGCGATGCGGTACCGGCGAAGAACGTCTGTTCGGTTTCGCTGAATGTGTTTACGGGATCAGAGGCAAGCCGGCCCGCGTACTTGATCGAAGGGAACGTCGAGCTGCTCGACGTGGTGTAGCCCAGCGCCATGTTCCCCGCGCGGTCGAGTGCGAGACTCGGCATCCAGCGATGCATGACGTTCGCACCATCCGGATCCCAGGTCGTCGCCTGCGGCAGATTCGCGGCCACGGTGCCGCCGGTGACATCGACCTGATACCAGCGCGGTGCTGCGAACCCGCTCGTGTTGCCGCGCCGTACCGTGTGCGGAACCCACAGCGACTCGGTCCCGCCGAAGTTCGTGTACTGGTTCTGCACCATCGCACGAATCTGCAGTGCATCGAGGAGCTGCGACGTCCCTGATTGCGGGACGTTGGCGACTGCCGCATTCGGCCAGCTCGTGGAGGCCAGCGGGACATCCGGGCCGGTGAACGTCGACAGAGAAATGTTGTTCCAGTCGACGTGAAACTTATAAACCGTCAGTCCATTGAGGAACTGCCATGTCGAGACGAAGAGATTCGGACGGCCGACGGGCGGCGTACCCGTCTGCAGTCGCGCGTTCGACGGGATCACGGTGAAATCGCCGCCGCCCACATCGAACTGCACGATCTTCACGGTGGGGCTGCCCGCGTACATCTGCGCCTTGTTGAGCGCCCAGACGCGAGCGCCCTTGAAGGACGAGCCTGCACCGAACGAGAACATGTTGGCCGACATGTAGATGCCGTCCGGCCAGATGCCCAGCTTCGGGTAGTCGTTGAGATTGTCGCTGACCTGGATTGAATAGAAGTTCCACCCGGTCGTCACCGGATTTCCGGTGAGCGAGACCGCGAAACACTCATACGCCGGCGCGAGGACGTTGCCGCTTCCATCAGTCAGAAACGCGAAGTTCGTAAGGACCCAGCGGTCCTCGAACGTGTCGTACAGCACCACGGGATCGCCGAAGTTGTTCGTGTCGCACAGATTTCCGAAGTTGCCCTGCGACATGAATGTGTTGAAGGTGAACGCGGCTTCCTGAAAGCCGTCTGATTTGCGGTAGACCCCGATCGACGTATTGACGGTCTGAATGTAATGCGTCGGACCCACATCACCATTCGTATCCGGCGGACTGCCTGCGCCCCAGTTGAAACGATCGAGACCTTCGAAGACATTGTTCGGAGGCGGTGCCGGCGCGTTCGGCACGAACGGCGGCTGGAAGCTCGTCTCGAAGTGGGGACCGGTCCTCGTATCGACCGCGACCGGCGCCGGCTGAGGTCCTTCGAGCTCGACCCGTTCACGCGAGGGCGGAGCGGTGCGCGGCAGCTTGCGAAGGTCGATCGTCTTCCCACTCCCCGCCGCCTTCGTCAGGCGAAGCTCCTTCGGTGACCCGAACGAGCGACGATCCGGAGGAGGGACGCTCTTTGGCTCCTCCTGGTCATCTTCCCCACCGGACTTGCGCTCCGGCTTGATCGATCCTGCGCGGATCGCGCCGCTCTCGTTCTCCGCCTCTTTCTCTACTGCGGGCACAGGTTTTGGTTTTCTGGTCCTGCGCGTCTTGCCGTGCGCAACACCTCCCAGCAGCAGAGAGAGCCCAAGAACGAGAAGGAAAAGGAGACGAACGTTTTGCTTGAGACGATTCATAGGATATTCCTTCGATTACACGAAATTGGCGAACGCATGGACCTGAGACAGACCCTGCCCGGAAAATGAATTGTTTGATTTGGGACGCCGAGCTAACCCACCCGCTCTTGAGACCGAAGGCGAGATTGTCACATGGACTCGGGTGAAAAGAGTGAAAAAAAAGAAGGCGAGGAGCGGCTCAGCGAGCGCCGCCGCAGTCCTGCTCAGCGATTGACGGCACGCCGTCTCGCCCGCGGCTCCGCCCCGACGACGAACAGCTCACCCGCGTTCTGCGTGTAGATCCGGCCATCGCCTCCGATCGACAGCGGCGTGTACGCCGCGCCGAGAGCGAGATTCAGAAAGAGACGCTGGCGCAGCGTACCGCCCTGCTCGATCGCATAGACGTTCCCATCCTCCGCATTCGCGTAGACGACGCCCCATTCATCGACTGCGATCGCATTCACGCACCACTCGAATCCCGCCGGATGATCGGCGACACACTGAATGCCGGAATCGGCGCGCACACAACTCCGCGTCTCGCTGTTCCTGAACTTCCACTCCGGCTGCAACGACGGGTTGAGCTGCGTGATGAAGTACTGCTCGGGATCGTTCGGCGTATTCAACGTCCGATCGGCGGGACAACTCGCGACGCGATCCGAGCAGTACGGCGGCGCGTCGTAGTGATTCTCCTTCAACAGCAGCGAGTACGTTCCATCATGCCGGTATACGGCAGGCGTGAGATCCCATCCCCATCCATAGGCACCCTGGAAGTTGCCGGCTGCATCGAACTCCATCAGGTGTCCCTGCGAATAGTTGTAGCGCGTATACGCACCATAGAAGATGCGCCCATCGGGCCCGACGACCGGCGATGACGTGCCGTTGTCGCTGACGCGTCCGGAGCCGGGCATATTGTCTGCGGGATCGACACCGGTCAATGCTCCCGCGCGGCATCCGCCCGGCGTTCCATTCGGCGGGATCATCACATTGCAGCCGTCGTGCAATCGATTGCGCAGGGACGCGGTCCACTTCGGCGTCAGATCGGGATTGACCGCGGCGAGATATCCCCAGCGATCATTGAAGTGCGCTCTGCTGATCGTGTAGATCGTGCCGTCCGGCGCGACCGCCGGCGCCACATTGATTCCCGGCCGCTGCGAGCCGCACGGAATCGACGGAGCCACTGCTGCGGGAGACGGCGGCCACGGAAGCTGCGCCGATGGGAATGCGCTCGTACACTGCGCACTCGCCGAAGGAGCACCGGCGACGATCGCGCTGAACGGCGCGCGCGACATGCTGCCATCGGAGGCGATGCGCACCAGCCATGCGCCCTGTGCATCCGACGTCCATGGCGCATTCAAGTCGAGCTTCACCGTGTTGTAGTAGATCGTTCCCGAGTCATCGATCACCGGCGGTCCGGTCACGAAGATCGATGCGTCGATCGCGTTGCCAAACGGATTCAAGCGCGCGATGCGATGCCCGTCCTCGCGGCTGACGCGATCGATCGTTCCGCCGAGGCCGGGCACCCATACGTCGGCCGCAGTCAACGCGGGATGGAACACCGGCTCCCACACCGGCCCGCCGCCGCCGGGCGTCGGTACAGGCTTCCAGTCGCTCGCATAGATCCATCGCTCCGCGTAGCTCGCGCCGCTGCGGCGCAGTGCGCGAACGTTCCACGACTGCGTCGCGCGATGCTGATTGTCGGTGTAGGTGCCGCTCTTGAAGATCAGCACGACGTCGTCGCCGTCGACGAGCGGCACCGGATAGTGCGCGAGAAGATCGTCGCCGGAGAGCGTCATCTCCTGTTCGACGAAGGGATCGATGACGACCTGCGCGTCGATCCGCTCGAGCCGTTGCCCCGCGACTCCGACGGAGCTCTCGTGACGCGCGTTCGCACCCCACTGCATCCAGCTCTGCGCAAACAGCGGCGTCGCAGCGAAGAGCAGAGCCAGGGACCCGAGCAGTCGCGCCATCCGCTGATTGTCGCCAAAAACAGCAGCGGCGGCCTGTTGGCCGCCGTCGATGTTTTCGTTTTGTTTGGTGGAGCCGATGAGGATCGAACTCACGACCTCCTGAATGCCATTCAGGCGCTCTCCCAGCTGAGCTACGGCCCCACGATTGGTTGCTAGTCGGCTAACGCGGGCGCGTCTCGAAAATTCCGGCGCGCGGCGCGCATTCTAACCGATTCGGTTTAGGATGGAGCAAATGCGAAAACCGAGCTTCGGTAAACCGCGTTCCGCGGCTGCGGTCTTCTCTCTCTCTCGCAAGCTTCCCCACCTCAAGGCCCCCCTCGGCGCGGCAAGCATCGCGGTGCAACGCCCGAGACCGCAGGTCGGCCGCCCCGGCTCGCCGCTCCCGGCGCCGGATGCCGGCCAATCGCGTTGCGGGCGCTGCGCACACCCCGAGTCGTTCCATCCGCTGCGCTACATCTGCGACAAGTATCCGCATCCTGATCCTCTGCAGATCTGCGGCTGCGAGACCTCTCAGCCGGCCCTCGATCCCTGCCCGACTTGCGGTCACTCCGCGAGGAGGCACAAACCCCGCAAGACCTGCCGCGCTGGCGATGGCTGTGGCTGTTGGGCATACGACCCGCAAGAGCCTTTCGTGACAACGTGAGAGTGACGGTGTTAACGTCGCTGACTTCAGGACAAATCAGGCGGTTCGTTTTAACGGTGCGACCGTGTCGAACTGTCGAAGGGATCAACCGCCATGTTCGATGACGTCCTCATTGAGTCCGCCGGGCGCGATAAGAAGAAGGCCGGATGGGTTACCGGCCTCATCTCCGCGATCATTCACCTCTTCATCGTCGGTGGCGTCATCGCCGCCGGGCTGTACGTGAAGAAGAATCCCGAGGTGGTGCAGAAACCGATTCAGGCGTTCATGGTGCAGGCCGCGCCGCCTCCCCCGCCTCCACCTCCCCCTCCCGCAGCCTCGAGCGCTTCGACGCCGCACGTGAAGGTGGAGACTCCGCGCGAACAGCCTACGTTCCATCAGCCGACGGAGATTCCGCGGGAGACTCCGCACGAGGAAGCATCCACCGACACGTCTAATTCGTCACAAGGGGTCGTGGGTGGACAAGCAGGAGGAGTTGCAGGAGGCGTCGTCGGAGGCGTCGTCGGAGGCGTGGTGGGCGGAACGCTCGGCGGACAGCTCGGCGGACAGCTCGGCGGCACCGGCGACAAACCGATGCGCGTCGGCGGCGACGTGAATGCTCCGACGAACATCTCGCGCACGCAGCCGATCTACCCCGACATCGCCCGCAAGGCGCGGCGCGAGGGGATCGTCGTCATCGAAGCCGTGATCGACCGCAACGGCAACGTCACCGATGCCCGCGTCCTCAAAGGCCTCGGCTTCGGTCTCGATGAAGCGGCGGTCAACGCCGTGCGCCAGTGGAAGTACCACCCTGGCACGCTCAATGGAGTTCCCGTACCGGTCTTCTTTACGCTGACAGTCAATTTCAGGCTGCAGTAAATAGTTAGAGGTTTCGAGAGGAGAGTCACATGGAAGGGATGAACACGAATTTCAGCCTGATCAGCATGTGGGGCACGATGAACTGGGTCGCCAAGGGCGTCGTCATCGTGCTGGCCATCATGTCCGTCTGGTCGCTGACCATCGCCATCGAGCGTCTCTGGCGCTTCCAGAATGCGAAGAAACAGTCGCTGAAACTGGCGCGCGAGGTCACACCCATGCTGAAGAACCACAAGCTGGAGGAAGCGATTCGTCACGCCAACAGCCAGCAGTTCAAGCACAGCCACCTCGCACGCGTGCTCAGCGCGGGACTCACCGAGTTTCAGTACGAGAGCACGCAGGATCTGCCCGAAGATTTCGACATCGTCGAATCGGGCAAGCGCGCGATCGAGCGCGAGACGCTGATGACCACCGCGGAGATGAAGAAAGGTCTCGGCAATCTGGCGACGATCTCGACGACCGCGCCGTTCGTCGGTCTCTTCGGCACCGTCGCCGGCATCATTCACGCGTTCCAGGGGATGGCGCTCACCGGTTCGGGCGGACTCGGCGCCGTCTCCGCCGGTATCGCAGAAGCGCTCGTCACGACGGCCTTCGGTCTGTTCGTCGCGATCCCCGCGGTATGGCTCTACAACTACTTCCTGCAGAAGGTCGATCGCTTCCAGGTGGAGATGTCCAACTCCTCCTCGCAGCTCGTCGACTACTTCATCAAGAACGAAGCGCGTGCACGGGCGCGCGTGTAGCGGAGGCGAGCGATGGCATTCGGAGCCGGTGGCGGCAGTCCGGACGAAGTCAAAGGCGACATCAACGTCACGCCGCTCGTCGACGTCTGTCTCGTGCTGCTCATCATCTTCATGGTCGTCACGCCGATGCTCCAGCAGGGCGTCGACGTGCTCCTGCCCGAGGGGCCGCACGCGGAGAAGAAGCCGGGCAAGGAAGGCGATCTGATTCTTTCGATCAAGCCCGACGGCACGATCTTCGTCGGCCAGGACTGGATTCCCGATCGCGACGTGCCGAAGTACATCGCAGCCGAGCATCAGAAGGATCCGAATCGCGCCGTCATGCTGAAGGCCGACAAGCGGATCAACTACGGCAAGGTGCGCATGGTGATGAAGGCAGCGAACGACGCCGGCTTCACCCAGGTCGCCTTCCTGACGCAGAACCAGCAGGCGGGCGAACAGATCGCGAAGCATGGGGTATGAAGAGGCAGTGACGAGTGACTAGTGAGGAGTGACGAGTGACTAGTGACGAGTGATGAGTGACTAGTGCTGAGTGCTGAGTGCTGAGTACAGAGCCGAGTCAACTCGGTACTCAGCACTCAGTACTCGGTACTCAGCACTCGGTACTAGTCACTAGTCACTCGTCACTCTTCACTCAACACTCTGTTCTGGGTACTACTCGCCTTGGAGGAGCAATGGGATTTGGTGGAAGCAGCGGTGGCGGAGTTCGCAGCGAGATCAACATCACGCCTCTCGTCGATGTCGTGCTCGTGCTGCTGATCATCTTCATGGTGGCGACGCCGATCCTGCAGATGGGATTGGATGTCGAGGTGCCGCCGAAGGTCGAGGTGCAGGGCGCACCTCCGCCGCAGGAACAGAATCAGCTCGTCGTCACCGTGCGCCATGACGGCATCTATCTGAACTCGCAGAACGTCGGCAACGCGAAGGGCCTTCGCGATGCACTCGGCCGAACCGGTCTCGCGAATCGCGCCCCCGCCGATCGCGTCGTCTTCATCAATTCCGAGGATCAGGTGCCGTTCGATCGCGCGGTCGAGGCGATGGATGTGGCGCATGAGGCGGGCGCGCAGAAGGTCGGCTTCCTGACCGATCCGCCGCATTAAGGGACAACGGGTTAGAATCCGCTCCCTCTCTCCTCCTTGTTGCCCGAGGAGCCTGAGGAGGCGAATGGGGTCTGGTGGCTCCCGCGGTCTTCAAAACCGTTGCGTCGGCGCGGAAGCGTCGATGGGTTGGTTCGATTCCGACGCGCCTCCGCCATAATGCCCGCCACGAATGATGTTCCTCGCCCTCTATGCGTTCGCCATCGGCGCGGTCATCGGCAGCTTTCTCAATGTCGTCATTCATCGCTATCCGCGTGAAGAGTCGATCGTCTTTCCGGCAAGCCACTGTCCCCACTGCAATGCGCTGATTCGCTGGTACGACAACCTCCCGATCGTCAGCTATCTGATCCTCGGCGCGCGCTGCCGCAGGTGCCGCGAGCGGATCTCGATCCGTTATCCGCTCATCGAGCTCGCGAATGCTCTTTTCTATCTCGCGATTTTCGAGAGGACAGGCGTCTCCCCCGCATTTCTCCCGATCGCCGCAATCGTTTCGATGACGATCGTGCTCATCTACATCGACCTCGAAGTCGGATTGCTGCCCGATGTGATCACCTATCCCGGCATCGTCATCGGAATCGCGATCGGGCTTCTGCAGCTCGGCGAGAGGTTCCCCGACTTCACGCTCGCGGAGTCGTGGATCGATTCGCTGATCGGCGCCGCGATGGGCGCGCTGGTCATCTTCGGCATTCGCGTGACGTGGCAGTTCGTCCGCGGACGGGAAGGCATGGGCTGGGGCGATGTGAAGATGCTGGCGATGATCGGCGCGGTCGTCGGCTGGCGCGCGCTCTATCCGGAACTGATGATCGCGTCGATCACGGGCGCGATCGCCGGAGGTCTCGTCGCGTTGCGCAGCGCCCGCGGCATGCAGGCCGCGATTCCCTTCGGCATCTTCCTCGGTATCTCGCTTTTGGTGGTGGTCTTCTTCGGACCTGCACTGCTCGGATGGTATCTCGCCCTGCTCCTGCGCTGACGGCAGGATGATCGGACTACACTCTCCGCATGGTCGCTGCGCCTGCTCGTACACGGCTCACGGGGTTGAGCTTTCGCCGTGACGTCCATATCTTCCTCGCCAGCCTCGTCACATTCCTGCTCGTGCTTCTCGTCGGCGCGCTCGTTCTCCTGCAGCGCTTCGAACAACAGATGGAGCTTGCAGTCCGCGGGCGATGGGATCAGAGCGCGACTCTCGCCGTGCGCGAGCTCAACTCGTTGACGCCGGCGGAGCAGGAGGAGCTTCAGCCGCGCCTCATTGGACTCCTGAGCCGCTATGAACTGGCGGGCGTTTCCGTCTCGCAACCTGGGAAGCAGGTCCTGTCGGAGGGTTTGGGCAGCGGACAGATGGGAATCGAAACCGTGCGAAAGCCTCTCGCGCACGGCACCATGACCGCGACCTTCGACGCGACACCGCTGATTCAGGCCCGGCGCGCGTTCAAGGTCAGCGTGGCCATCACCGTCGGCGCTTCCATATTCGCCACGATCCTGCTCGTGCTCTACATCCCGCGCATCACACGCCCGGTGGAGGAAATGCTCACGAGCGCGGGAGAGATACGCACGCGCAGTCCTGACGATGATGAACAGCAGTTCCTGATCGACACGTTTCGAGACTCGATCTCCCGGTTGAAAGTGCAGGAGGAAGAGCTCCACCGGCTGCACCAGGCCGAGCGTACGCGGGCGGACGAACTGGAGCGCGTCACCGCGGCGCTCACGAGAAGCATCGCGTCGGGATTCATCTCTCTCGATGCGCGAGGCTGCATCGTGGAAATGAACGCCGCCGCCAGAGAAATCCTCTGCCTCACAGCGGAGGAGACGCGCGGCGAGACGATCGAACAAGCCCTCGGCGACGGTGAATTCGCAACGCTGCTGCGGACATCCATCGAAGAACAGACGCCGATCAATCGACGGGAGCTCCGCATTCCTCTCGCTCAGGGCGAGAGAATCATCGGGATCACGACCGTTCCGCTCCTCGGCGTCAATCTCGGATTCCTCGGCATGCTGGTTCTGTTCACGGATCTGACCCCGGTGCGAAGGCTCGAAGACCGCCTTCGCGAATTGCAGAACCTCGCCGATCTGGGCGAGCTCTCGGCCGGAATCGCACATGAGTTCAGGAACTCACTCTCCGCGATACTCGGATCTCTGCGCCTGACGCGGGACAAGCCGCTGCACGAGGTGCAGCGGCTCGTCGAAGATGCGCAACGCGAAGCGCGCTCCCTGGCGGAGGCGGTCGATGGACTGCTGGTGTTCGCCAAGCCGATGACGCTGGAAGCGGACAGACTCGATCTCGCGGAATTGGCCGGGGATGTGGTGGCCCGCCTGTCGCCTCACGCAAGCCCTGCCGTCATCGAGTACAGCGCAAGCAGCGCGATCATCAATGGCGACGCGCATCTGCTGGAGCGGGCAATCGACAACCTGCTGCGAAACGCGATCGAGTCCGTTCGCCAGAAAGGCGCGGGATCGGTACGCGTCACCGTGTCGAGCGATCCGCAGCCGCTGCTTCGCATCGAGGATGAGGGAATCGGAGTGGATCCCGCTGCGGTCGCACGCTTGTTCCTCCCATTCCAGTCGGACTCGCCGGGGGGCTACGGCATGGGTCTCCCGCTGGTCAAGAAGATCATTCTGCTGCACGAGGGCTCCGTGGAGCTCACCGGTGTTCCGGGAGAGGGGGCGCAGGTGACGGTTCGGCTGCCTGCCGCGTGATCGAGATGGTACAAAAGGTACCAGTTCGGGCGCGTCGAGCCGCAGCGCACGATCCGGTCAAATATCGTAAACTTCCCTCTACACGATAGTTAGTCGTTCACTGAGTTCATGGCATCTACGCGGCATAGGGAGGCGCCCATGAGATCCCGCCACACTGCTGGTTATTCGCTGCCGGAGATCCTCGTCGTCATGGCGATCATTGGGGTGCTGAGCCTCATCACCGTTCCCCAGTTTCTGACCTATCGCCAGTCGTCGCAGATGAAGGCAGCGATGCGAAGCTTCTGCGCCGACGTACGGAACTGCCGCCAGCTCGCGGTGGCCCGGCACATCCAGGTCAAGCTGGAGTTCGACTCCGCGAACTCGTACAGGTTCTACTCGCGAAACACGACCTCGGATCCGTGGGCGGTGATGCCGCAGGAACTACTGATGGCACTTCGTATCAGCGGCGTGTCGGGCAACGTGAAGACGCTCGAGTCTCCTCTCTACTTCGACAGCGTTACGTGTATCGATCAGGACTCGAATTCGAAGAACGATATGTACTTCAACAACGACGGCACGATTCAGTTCAAAGCCGATGGCTCCCAGAGCAGCGGGAGTGTGACGATCGGCACTACATGGACGAACGTCCTGTACAACCGGATGCTGATCACCGTTTATACAACGGGCAAGATTACGACCACTCCATCGAAGGTTTGAGGAAGCTCGATGATGAGAAGGAAGTCAAACGGTTACAGCCTCATTGAAGTCATGATCGCCATGGCGATCCTCGGCAGTGTATTGATCGCCATCATGTCGTTGTTCGTCTGGGGCCGCCGGAACGTCTACTCCGGCAAGCAGATGACCAAGGCGATCGCAATCGGGAACCGTGTGCTCGAGGATTTCGCGCCTCTGACCAAGAAGGACATCTATAGCGGTGCCTTCAACATGGCGACAACGGCAACAGGAACTGCGTCCGTCACGATTCTGGGGACGACCTATACGAACTGCTCGATCCGGTCGACCGATCCCAACGTCATCCCTTCTCCGCCAGCCGACATCAGCACCCAGACCAGCGGAGGTCCGGATTTCCTTACGAAATGGCAGACGCAGATGGGAAGCGATCTCGCAAACGGCTCGGTCACGGTCCTGTTGCAGCCGACCGACGATCCAACCAACACCCCCGCCCAGTACGGTACCGCGCAGGTGCTGCGAGTACGCGTCATCGTCCAATGGCAGGAATCAGCGGGAGCAAAGCGCAACCGCAATGTCACTTTGGACACGGTCAAGACCTTCTAGTTACAGAGGAACATATGTCATCCAGCACTCAGGATCGTTCGAGACAGCGCGGCTTTTCGCTCGTCGAAGTGATGACGGCGATGGCGGTCTTCATCGTGATTTTCGTTTCGGCGCTGCTCCTCTATGACCGCGCCAACCGGGTATTCACGAACAGCACACAGGCCGCGACGATGCAGCAGACGACGCGCGTCGGCTTCGACAAGCTCGTCCAGGACATCCGTCTTGCGGGGTTCGACTACAAGCGCGGAGGAGTTCCGACATCCGCCTTCAATACCCGGCGCGCCTCGCAGGCGTACGTCGTCGGTCAGATGGCCCTCCCCGACGTCGCCAATGGCCATGTGTACAAGTGCACGACCGCCGGCACGACCGCCGCCACGAGTCCAACCTGGAATGCCGGGTCCGGATCGACGACGACGGACGGTGGTGTAGTGTGGACCGAGGCAGGCACGATCCAGGCTGCGTTCGACCCGCCCGATGAACAGATCGAATACGCCTGGCACTCCGCAATCACGATCCGCGCGAACTACAACTACGACGCGCCTGATGATGCAAAGCACTACGAACATGGCCGTGAGAGCGAGCTGGAGTCCGCCTACTTCCCGATCGTGACGACCAACAACGACGAGATCGTCACGTACGTCCTCCACTCCGACAAGCCCGGCGCAGCCAACAGCGATTCTGTTACGTTCTATGCGGACGTAAACAACGGCGGAAGCCCCTCTCGAACGGCGTATCCGGGTGGAAACCCGGAACGTCTGATCACGATCGACAATGTCGATCTCTCGAACAACAACCCACCGTATACGCTCTATCGCGTTACCCTCGCCCCGGATGGCAGTCCGGTTCGCACCCCACTTGCGGACAATATCCGCAGCCTTACGTTCGAGTATTTCACCGACCAGCAGGGCCTCATTCCACTCAAGGACCTGAGCAATCCGCCTGTGAACATCACCGATGTCGGCGGCGGCGGTCAATTCGACCCGTCGAATGCAGCAACACGCACCCAAGCCGACCGCCTCGTGCGCGGCAACATCCGCTCCATCAAGGTGACACTGGTCGGCATGAACGAGACGAAGGATGGGTCCTATACCGATCCCACGGATACGGTCGCGCCAAACTACCGGAAAATATCTCTCGCGACGACGATCGTCCCCCGTAATCTCGGAATCATCGCGCAACCGCAATCGCCGCTCCAGCCGCCACCCAAGCCGGTCAATGTGGCAGTCTGTTATGGCTACTGTGGAATTCCGTTCGTCACGTGGCTTCCCGGCGACCCGTCTTCGTACAGCACTGGCAGCACAGGGGCGGAGAGTTTCAGCATCGCCTACGACACCAACCAGACCGGTCCATTTTCGAACGTGGAGCCGGCCGGTACGCTGACGAGTTATGCCGTCGACATGACCCAGATCGGGAACGCGGCCATCGCTGGCAATACGTACTATTTCAAAGTAATCGCGACAAATGCAGCGGGCTCCGCACCGTCCGACGTCGTTGGCCCGATCTCCATCAAGAACTCGACCAAACCTTCCCCTCCCGGCGGTGTCTCCGCTGTGGGATCGGGCGGAGCTTCGACGCCCAAGATCTCTCTCTATTGGACGTCTCCAACGTCGAATTCGTCCGGCGCTCCCTCGTGTACATCCGGCACGACTACGGTCACGAACGTCGCCGACGAACTAAAGGGATTCCAGATCTTCCGCTCCACGTCCTCGGGCTTCACACCTAATTCCTCGAACATGATCGTGGATGCCGGCGTTTCCGGCCCTGTCGGCAACGGTGTTGGCGGCTGGTCGTTCGATGACACGACGGTGAGCGCCTGTACTCCTTACTACTACAAGATCAGAGCCGTCGAGTGGTGCAATGCCGCCGACAATATGAATACGACGGGCGATAAGAACGACGCTATCAGCAATGCGAGCGCCGAAGTCAGCGCGACAGTGACGGCAAACCAGGCGAGCACGCCGACCGGCTTCATGGTCGATCCGACCACGACCTGCGGTGCCACCCAATGTTCACCGGTCACGATCAAGTGGAACAAGGTCACCACGGATACGGGCGGCGGTGCGATCAACGTCGACACCTATGAGGTCTATCGGAAAGTGCGTCACGGCACGTATACGAGCCCTGTCGCCAAAGTCGCAACGCTTACAGGGATGGTCGGCGCTAGCTCTCCGATCAGTTGGAGTGAACCGTCTCCTCTGCAGGCGTTTGAAACGAGTGCACCGTTCGATCAGGACTTCTACGACTACTACGTGATCGCCAAGTTCGCCTGCGGCGACGCGACACAGACGTCCACCATTACGGTTCCCAGCAACTGCGACACCGGTGTGACAATCACGTCGACCAATGCCGTCAGCGGCAATGGAACGACCACGTCGCCATGGGTCGCACCGTCGAACAGCTCTCTCGTCGTGAAGCTGAACCAGGGCGCTTCTCCCTACACCGCGATCACGGCGGGAACCGTCTCGCTCGATGGCGGCGCGCAGACGGCGCTTTCCGGAGGAAGCTCGCCTCCATGGTCGACGAGCTGGACAGACACGGGCGACGGCGCCACGCACACGATGACCTTCACGGCGACGACGACGTGCACACAGGCTCTCCCAACCGTCTACATCCAGGCGTCGCCGGTCGGCTGCCATCTGCAGACGGAAGCCGTGGATGGAAACACGATCAAACTGGCCACAACGCCGGAAGCGGGCTCCGACTATGAGCTCGACGTCACTCTCAAGAACCTGTCCCAGGATACGGTCACCGTCACTTCGTTTGTCATTACCGACAGCGTGCCCAAGAAGGGCAATTGGAACTACCTCGAATATCCGAGCGGCACGAAGACGCAAACAGCGTCGACATCCAACCTGCCGGCTGCAGGCGGTAATAGTGGAGCGGTGACATACACCAAGACCTTCGATTTCACGAGCGTGGCTGCGGCGGACAAGACCATCGGGCCGGGAGCCTCGAAGGTTTACAAGCTCCTTTACACAGTTGGCAGTGGCGGTAATGCGGTCGCCGATACGAACATCACGTCCTTCGTCGTCAACATGAAGACGGCGGCTGGCGGAACCACAACGTTCAACTGCGCGATCAAATAGGTGAAGCGATGACGAACATCAAACGCGCTGCAAGAAGGCTACTTCGCGGAAAACGGCAGGACGGCTCGGCGCTTCTCGTCTCGCTGATGGTGATGGTGGGGCTCTCGCTTCTGGGTCTTGCCTTCGTTGCGATCAGCGAGACGGAGAACGCCATTGCGCTCAATGAGCGCAATCACGCACAGACTGTCTCCGTCGCGGAAGCCGGCGCAAAACTCGTCGTCCAATGGTTTCAGGACCCGACGACGAACCTCAATCGAGGCCTGATGCCTGCCAATACCAACGCCATCAAGGCGAATCGTACGATTGGTGGTTATACGGGTTATTACAAGCCGACCGCAGGCACGAAGATCTGCGATCTTCCATTCGGGCCCGACTACCCCGATCTTTTCTGTGGTGACGAAAACAACCCGGATGTCATCATCAACGAGACGACAGCACCGAGCTTCCTCGCCTCGCTGAACAGCACTCTGTTCCAATCGCTCGACAATGGGCAAATCACCGAAATCATCATCTACGCTCCGCCCATCATTGGAGGGAATAAGCCGGCAGGCTATTACACGAAAGACGGCCAGCGTTTCGGCATTGCCTCCGTACGAGTCACTGCTCAGAAGAGGCCCGGTACCCTGGGAGCGGTTGCGCAAGCCATTGTCCGCATCGTCGTGGGTCCCTTCCCTCTGCCCGGTCCTACCGGCGCCCTCCAGGCCATTGGTGGCGTCGGCTCGAACGGTGACTTCGATGTCCACTGGGGAACGGTCGAATCCGAAGTCTCGACCGGTCTCAAGAAACAGTACAGTGCGATTCCATGGTTCAACGCCTGGGACATCGCCCACATTGAACGCGGCTGGGACTCATCCCGCCAGTGGGCGGCTGGCACCTCCTATCAGGGAAATTCAACGTATCCTCTTGGAGATACTGTACGGCCAACGCCGGCGGCATCCGCTGCGGCACAAGCCCATGAGTACACCGCAATTCAGGTCGGCGCCGGTACTTCGGGCGGCACGGAGCCGGCGTGGCCAACCTCACCGGGTGCTACCGTGGTTGACGGTTCCGTTACGTGGAAGGAACGTCCTCCGACGATGTACCCGATCAAGACCGCCGACTCCCTCAACTACGATAATCATGCCTGGCTATACGAGATCCCGAACAAGACAGTAGACGACCCTTGGTTCCAGTTGCGGTCCTGGGGCCAGGTACAAGGCAATGCGACGAGCAGCCCGCATCCCTATCCATGGACTGCATCGACCGTCACTGCCACGTGGGGCTACACTCACTACTTCCAGTATCAGACCTTCAGTTCGCGCCCGGACTATAAGATCGTACAGGTGCCGCGCTTCAATTATGACTTCTGGAAAGCGGCGGCACTCGGAGGGCGCGGCCAACCCGGCGTCTACTATCTGACGAAGAACGGCGCGAACTACACGGATGGTGTTGCGACCAAGAGCATGAGCTCATGGCTCAGCAGCGGAAATGGTTTTTACTTTTTCGAAACCGTCAATAATCAGAATCCGCAAAATGGCGGACCCGGAATTCTGGATACCGGTGGCGGAGACCCCTGCGGCTTCAAGGGATTCGTTTATGCGAATCTCGATCAGATCAAGAGCACTGGATGCGGCGGAAGCACCGGCTGGTATCAGCAGCCGGGTGAACCGTATCGCGACATCGGTTACCGGCAAGTCGTAGAGACGACCACCGGAACACAAACCCGCGGCGACTGGGACACGGATGCAGCCGGCAACTTCGTCGTCGCCGGCGCGTTCAACGGACGCTGGGACTATCAGGATCTCGATTGGAGCAACACGAATACGTCAGGCGGCAGTACCGGCACAAAGAATCAGATCTTCGATCTGTTCATGGCGCAGCGCACTGTGAAACCGGAAGATGGTGGCGCCGCCTTCACAGACTGGTTCCCAGTCGAGTACTTTCCGGGATGCAAACCGGGCAACAACATCACCTGCCCAACCTGCAACTGTTCGGAACCCCACGAACCCTATTTGAATATCCGTTACAACGGCGTCAAAACCTCGATTACATTGGGATGGAGCGATCCCTCCACTGCTGGGAGACCCAAGGTCACCGACACGGGGGATCCGAGCGGCACACCGGTTACGTGTGCAGCGGCCGACGTCTCCACCGCCGCGGGGCAGGCGAACTGCACGACCAACGCGTATGACTACAACGGAGGTCTGGCCCAGTTGGCTCCCGGCGTAAACGGCGTCATCTACAACGAGGGCCAGTTCACATCGACCGGCAATGGTGTTTATTACGGCTCGATCGTTCTCGGTCAATCCAGCGATCCCAAGGGCACTTGCGAGGTTTACTTCGACGAAACACTCCTCAAGGGCGGCTGGCCGCCCAAAGGAGTCACGTTCCCTCGCGTGATGATCGTTTCTGAGCAGATCCAGTAGTTACAGCGAGTGCGGGCCGCAAAGGCCCGCACTCGCTTCAACGGAGCGCTGCACCCAGTTGCTGTGGCTCGGCTGACTTGTAGGCCTCAAAATCCCGGTTGGCCTGAACCGCCCGCGGATCCCGCTGCTGCGAGTAACAGCGTGCCCGCGCCTCCAGATAATCGTGCTGCCACGGGAAAGCCGGCTCCCAGCTCTTGATCAGTTCGTACTCTGTCGCGGAGCACACAATCCCGCCCGCCTCCCTCTGCGCCAGCAGCAACAGCGCAGAACGCCGGTACTCGTCGAACACCTGAACCGGAAACGGCTTCGACAGCGAGTCCATCAACCTGGAAACGATCGCGGCGCCGTCCTGGTCGCGTGCAATTTCCAGAATGAGGGTGAGGCCGCGGCGAGTCGCGATGGGGAGCGGCCAGGGGGTTGTTCGATACATCCGGAAAGCACGATCCAGCGCCGCTGCAGTTTCCTGCAGCCTGCGTTGCCGCCAGCGGAGCCGGGCGAGCACCATGTCGGCTTCCACCGGTGCCGCGAGGCGCAGTTTTTCGATGTACGGCAGTGCCTGTTCGTCGCCACGCTGAGCCAGAGCCTCTGCATACGCGAGGATTTCCAGCGGCGTGAGAACGGGACCGGCTGACTGCCACCCGGTCCAGACGCGCGCGTAGTCGGCCGCTACATAGCCGTTCTGTGCGCTGCCGGCTGCGTAGAGCTCCGGGCTGACGTTCGACAGATCGAAGAAGGAATTGTCGGGAATGCCCATCGAGACTCTGCGGCGCTGAATCCTCTGCGGCAAATCGCCGAATCGGACGGGCGCCGGAAAATCATCGCCTCGTACGCGCGCATAGGAACGCAACTGCGCCGAGTTGAATGTATCGCCTCGCCCCAGTGTTCGCGCAAACGCGTACTCCACTGTCGTACGGTCATCCGTGTTGATTCGTCCCATCGCCGCGAGCGCCCTGGCCGTTGAATTCCCACAGACATAGTGTGCAAGGACATCTTCGGGATCGGTTGCCCACCAGACATCCCACACACCCTCCCGTACTGCAGGGATCTTCAATCGCTCCGCGAGCGAGTCATAGTCGTATTTCAGCGGTGTTCGCGAGCCTACGAGAAGCAGGTCCCCGGACTGCGACTGCCACGTCTCGACGAAAGGAAAAACAGACGTAATCGTGGCATAGACCGTCTCAATCGTAGCGGCATCGACTTCATAGGCCTGCAGGAACTGGACGAAGATTCCGCCATCCTCCAGCTTCGAATCGCAGGCTTTGTAGAACTCTTGTGTAAACAGGCTCGCAATTCCAGCTCGATAAGGATTCGAAGGCTCGGACGAAATCACGTCATATTTCCGGTTGCGCGCGAGAAGAAATTCGCGCCCGTCGCCGGCAATCACATGCACCTTTGGATTCGCGAGGGCATTGCGATTCACGGCGGCGCACATCTCAGCCACGTGCCTGATGGAGGGCTCGATCTCGAGCACGTCGACGCTCTGAATACCCGGCAGAGACGCGAGCCAGCCTGCGGTCGAACCGGTCCCCAATCCAACAACCACTGCAGTACGAGGATTGGGATGCAGCAGACCGGGAAGAACGCCGCTCATTACTTGTGTACCTGCATCCATTCGTGAATGACCGTCGCCTTTACCGTTGACGATGAACGCATAGCCTTCGTCGTCTGCGACCGACACGCTGCTTTCGACTCCATCCGTCTCCCATAGAGTCTCCCGCCGCCGCGTCTGGCCAAGATCACGCAACTTGTTCAGGGTCATCCCGGCGATATTGACTCGTCCCGCGCCGATCGGTGTGTGGCGCCAGAATGCGGTCGGACCTACACGCGTGATGAGAACGATCGCTGCGCAGGCGGCGGCGAACGCACAAGCGCGCAGCACCGCTGCATCTCTCGATGCAAAGACGAACAGGATGGCCACGAGCGCCGACAGAACCGCTACAAGTCGCCAGACTCCGGGGGCCGTGAGAAGAGGCAGGAAACCAAATCCGCCAGCGAGCGATCCTGCAATGGCGCCTGCTGTGTTCCACGCGTACGCAGTTCCGACTTCGTTCGCGACACCTCGACGGCCGCTCCCCAGAAAGGACACGAGCATCGGAAACTGCAGGCCGGACAGAAACGCGGGCATCACGACTACGGCCGCCGTAACCAATGTCCAGCCGAAGATGTATCCGGAGAATCCGACCATGCCAATAGGCCGCAGCAGAAGAGCGAGCACCGCGAGCCTGTCCCCGAGCGAGAACGGGATTGCAATGAACACCGCCTCGAGCGCGCACGTGAGTGCAAACGCTCCTACAGTGGCACGCGAGGAACGAAACAAGGAATAGGCAAAACTGCCTGAGCCAATCCCGAATAGTGCGACCGCGAGGATCAAACCGAAGGTAAACGTCGTGCCTCCGAGCAGAGGCGTCAACATCCGGTACCAGACGATTTCCATCAATAGAAATACGAATCCGGTCACCGCCGCGGCGAAGAAAACCCACCGGTGATCCAGAACTTCACCCCGCGATTCCACTGTTCCTGTTTCGTCGTTCTCCAGTTCATCGGCCCGGCCTGCACGACCGCTCCTGGAACGTCTGATCGCGTTGGACATCAACATGGCGTACATGCCGACGAGTGAATTGAGCAGCGCGGCGCCAATGAGTGTGTTGCGGTTGCCGGCGCGTTCCAGAAAGTAAAAGGTCGTTGCCGCGGCTCCAAGGACGGCGCCGAGCGTATTGAATGCATACGCGATGGCCACACCTCGCCGGCTGTGATCTCCCGCGAATTCAATGGCCCGCGATACGGCCGGCAGCGTTCCTCCCATGAGCGTGGTAGGAATTCCGAGAATCAATGCTGCGAGGAAGAGCCTGATCACAGTAACGATCGGATAGGGCAGCAAGAACGAGCCACCGGCCGCCAGATAGATCTTTCGCGTCACTACGAGAATCCCGAGACTGAGCACTGCGGAGGCAGCGACGCCAACTTCCAGCCACCCATAGAGACTCAATGGATTGCGCGATTGCTCCGCGCGGCGGCCGATGTAATAGCCGCCTGCACCGAGACCGGCCATGAAGATCGCAACGACCGCCGCCGACGCCGCCGTCGACGCTCCGAAGATGAGTCGAAGCTGTCGCAGCCAGACGGTTTCGTAGGTCATTGCACAGAAACCCGATACAAAGAGCAGCAGAGGTACACGCCACAACGCCCGATTCATCATCGAATGATACGGTAGCCGCGTCATGGAAAGGGCCCGCTCCGGCATATACTTTTCGAGTCCATGGCCCTCTTCACATCCGAAACGAAGGATGCGCTCAAGAAGCTCTCGGCGAAGAGCTACGCCACTCCTGAAGAGCGCGACGTCCTCCTCGGCAAGGTTGCAGCGGCCGAGGGGCTGAAGGCCAACGACATCGTCTGGATGCTGTTTCGGCCCGATCGCGCGCTGCGCGACTGGGGAGCAGCGTGGCTTCGCAAACAGAATCCTCCCGATCTGCTCGATGCGTTTCTCGTCGAGGCGCGCGGCAAGCCCGATCAGGCGTTCCGCGCCGCGGCAGTCGCGCTCAACGCGATGAACGTGCCGAACATCGAGACGCGTCTGATGCAGCTCATCTCAGCGCCGGTTCCCAATAAGGAATTCGGAGAGATTCAGGAGCTCGGCCGCAAGCTCGTCGCAGAGTTCACGCCGACACCTGCACTACAGCCGCTCATCTGGCAGCTTCTGACGAATGCACGCCCCGATGAGGTGATGAAGTACCTCAACCTCCTCGCGGGACTCGACCTCGACGACAAGAGCCTCGTGCGCTGGCAGACCCTCGTCAAGACCGAGGAAGGACCGGTGCGCGACAAGGCGCTGGAGGTCCTTGCGGACCGCGCTCCGCTCTCCTCGCTCGATCTCTTCATCCAGCACCTCGGCACTGCGGGCTACATGGTCCAGCAGAAGATGGCCGCCGCGCTTGCCCAGGCCGCGGAACAACGCCCCGCAGAAGTCGTCGCACGGCTTCTCCCCTTCGTCGCCTCGGACAATCCCGCCACGCGCAACACCGTGCTCTCGATTCTCGCGCGCACGCCGGACAGGAACGCGGTTGCACGCCAGTACATCGCGTTCTCGCGCACGCTCGCCGGCTTCGTTCGCGATCGTGCGCTCGACGCACTCCGCACGTTCGGCGACTCTTTCATCGAGCCGGTGATCTCGCTGCTCGACGACGAGGATCAGGATGTCCGCGCGGCCGCCGTACAGATCGCGAGCCTCATCGGAGATCCGCGTGCGGTTCCGGGCACGATCCGCCTTCTGCAGGATCCCGACTGGTGGGTGCGGATCGCAGCGGCCGACATGCTGGGGCACATGAAGGATCCCCGCGCCGTCGAGCCGCTGATCAATGCGATCGCGGATCCCGAGATGAAGTGGGGTGCGATCGAAGCGCTGGGACGCATCGGCGATCCGCGCGCACTCAACGCGCTCGGCCGCATGCTCGGTGATCCGCTTCCCGACGTGCGCATCGAAGTCATGCTCGCGCTGAGAAACTTCCAGCATCCGAGCATTCCGCAAATCATCGCGAAGATCGCGCAGACGGATCCGGAGCGCTCGGTCCGTCAGAAAGCGCTCGACATCCTCGAATCGCAGACCGCGGCCGCACAGACGACGGACATCGCTTCCGTGCGCAGTGCCGCGCTGCAGGCGCGCTCCGAGGCGGGCGAGCCGAAACTGCACACGCTGCTGATCGCGACGCGCAATCAGAGCGGCTCCGACTTCCATCTGAGCGTCGGCCAGCCTCCGATCGTCCGCCTCGCCTCGGAACTGCTGCGCGTCAACGCTCCGCCGTTCACGCCGGAAGAGACGGAGTCGATGATTCGCGAGGTGCTGACCGAACAGCAGTGGTCCCTGTTACAGCAGCACTTCCAGCTCGACTTCTCGTACTACATCCCGAATGCCGGACGTTATCGCGCGAACGTCTTCTACGACCATCGCGGCTATCACGGCGTGTTTCGCGTCATCCCCGAGCGGCCGCCGACGATCGCCGAGCTCGGGCTTCCCTCCCATCTCGCGGAGATCGCCGACTATCACCAGGGGCTGGTGATCGTCTGCGGACCTTCGGGCTCGGGCAAATCGACGACGCTCGCCGCGCTCGTGAATCTCTTCAACGAAACGCGCAGCGATCACGTCATCACACTCGAAGATCCGATCGAGTTCGTCCATCCCTTCAAGAACTGCCTCATCAATCAACGCGAGGTCGGGACGCACACGGTGAGCTACGCGCGTGCCCTGCGCGCAGCGCTGCGCGAAGATCCCGATGTGATCGTGATTGGCGAGCTGCGCGACAACGAGTCGGTATCGCTCGCGCTCACGGCCGCGGAGACAGGGCACATCGTGCTCGGCACGCTGAACTCGACGAGCGCTCCGAAGGCAATCGATCGCGTGATCTCGAGCTTCACGATCGATGAGCAGCCGCAGATCCGCGCGTCGATCTCCGAATCGCTGAAATACATCGTCGCCCAGCGCCTCCTGCCTGCGAAAGAAGGGCGGCGCCAGGTGGCGGCGTTTGAAGTCCTCAAAGGAACGCCGAACATCGCGAACATGATCCGCGACGAAAAGACCTTCCAGATCTACTCCGCGATGCAGATCGGCAAGGCCCTCGGGATGGTGACCTTCGACGATGCGCTCAAGGACCTCCTGCGGAAGAACGAGATCACGGCTGAGACGGCCTACCTCGCGGCGCAGAAGAAGGAAGACTTCGAGAGCCTCGTGCCGGCGGAGTTCATCCAGGGGGCGTTCCGGTAGGAGCGCCGGCTGCGGGCGCGACGACCGCGCTCCATTTCCGGAATCCCAAGGTACTATCCTCCGTTGTATCCGGCGCCCCGGAACCGCCCGAAAATGCAGAACTTTCGCGCGTGTGGCCCGTCCCACCACGGGAGCCCGGATTAACTGAATGCCCGAATTCATCGTACGAGTCGGAACGCCCGACGGAGAGATCGTCGAACGCACCGTGCAGGCAAGCTCGGCCCGCGCCGCTCAGGAAGAGCTGCAGCGGCAGGGAATGCACGTGTTCGAGGCCCGGCGCGGCGTTTTCGCATGGCGCGATCTGTTCCCACGCGGCAAGCGCGTGATCTCGACCGAACGGTTTCTGCTCTTCAATCAGGAACTGCTCGCGCTCGTAAAGGCGGGTCTGCCGATCATCCAGTCATTCGACATCATGCTCGAGCGGCAGAAGGATGCGCGCTTCCGCGAAGTGCTGGCCGAGATCCGGGAGAAGATCAAGTCGGGCGTCGCGCTCTCCGACGCGTTCTCGTCCTACGGCGACATGTTCCCGCCGATCTACTCCACATCGCTGCGCGCCGGCGAGCGCTCCGGCGATCTGGAAGGTGTGCTTCGCCGCTTTCTGCGCTATCAGAAGATCATCGTCAATCTGCGCAAGCGCGTGGTCGGCGCGCTGATCTACCCCGCCGTTCTCATCGCGCTCTCCATCTGCATGATCGTCATCATGTTGACGAAAGTCATTCCGAAGTTCATCGAGTTCTTCGCCGGCTTCGGCGCCGAACTGCCGCCGGTGACCCGCTTCGCGATCGCGGCGACCTCGCTTCTCAATGATCACTTCTGGATCATCGCCGCGACGTTCATCATCGTCGCGGTCTCGCTGCGCAAGTGGATCTCCTCCACCGGCCGGATGACCTGGGACCGCATCAAATTGCGCATCCCGATGGTCGGCGGCATCCTGCATCGCTTCGCGATCATGCAGTTCACCCAGTCACTCGGCACCCTGCTGAGCGGCGGCACGCCGATGGTTCCGGCGATCGAGATCTCCTCGCAGTCGGTCACGAACCAGGACATCTCGGCGAAGATCTTCTCCGTGGTCCAGAACGTGCGGGAAGGGGAGCCGCTGTGGCGCTCGCTGGAGGGAACCGGAGCCATCAGCGATCTCGCGGTGGAGATGATCAAGGTCGGCGAATCGACCGGGGCGCTGACGGAAATGCTCAACAATGTCAGCGAGTTTTACGACGAAGAAATCGAAGCAAGACTCTCGCGTCTGGTGGCCGCGATCGAACCGATCATCCTCGTGGTGATGGGAATCGTGATCGCTGTCCTCCTCTACGCGTTCTATCTGCCGTTGTTCCAGTTGTCGACGGTGGGACAGCAATGATGAGAGAAGTGCTGAGTGATGAGTACCGAGTGCTGAGCAAACCCAATAACCCACTCAGCACTCATCACTCATCACTCATCACTAAACACTATGGCCAGTGATCCTCGCGCCCTTCTGAAGAATGCCGATGTGAACGGTGAAGCCGCGCGCGCGCAGCGCGTCGCGGAGCAGTACGGCTTCCCCTTCGTCGACCTGGAGCACTTCCAGATCGACCATCAGTTGTTCCACGATGTTCCACTGGAGCTGATGATCCGTTATCAGTTCCTGCCCGAGCGCCGCGAGAACGGCCACATTCACATCGTCGTCGGCGATCCGACCGACGTCCTTCGTCTCGACGAGCTCGAGCTCCTTCTCGGCGCTCCGCTCAAGGTGAAGGTCGCCTCGCCTGCTGCCATTAGAGACAAGCTGCAGAAGTCGGAATCGACCCAGCGCGTCCTCGACGAAGCCACGGAAGGCTTCCGCATGCAGCTCGTCGGCGAGGATGAAGAAGGCGAAGAGACGCTGACGATCGACACGATCACGCAGCAGGAAACGTCGCCGATCATCAAGCTCGTCGACTCGATCGTCTTCAACGCGATCCAGCGCCGCGCATCGGACATTCACATCGAAACGCGCGACAACGAAGTCGTCGTCAAGTACCGCATCGACGGCGTGCTCTACGAAGCGCTCGAGCCGATCGACAAACGCCATCACTCGACGATCATCAGCCGTATCAAGGTCATGTCCGAGCTCGACATCGCCGAGAAGCGCGTCCCCCAGGACGGCCGCTTCAAACTGCGGATCACGGGACGCACGATCGACTTCCGCGTCTCGATCGTCCCCACCGCGCACGGCGAAGACTCCGTCATCCGTATTCTCGACAAGGAGTCGATGAACTCCGAGTTCAAGAATCTGCGGCTCGACGTCCTCGGCTTCGACAAAGACATGCTGCTGAAGTTCCGCAAGTTCATCAAGGAGCCGTACGGCATGGTGCTCGTCACCGGCCCCACCGGCTCCGGCAAGACGACGACGCTCTATGCCGCGCTCTCCGAGATTCAGACGCCGGAGGACAAGATCATCACGATCGAGGATCCGGTCGAGTACCAGCTCCGCGGCATCACTCAGATTCCCGTCAACGAGAAGAAGGGGCTGACGTTCGCACGCGGCCTGCGCGCAATCCTCCGCCACGATCCCGACAAGATCATGGTCGGCGAGATCCGCGACGAAGAGACCGCGGCGATTGCCGTGCAGTCCGCGCTCACCGGCCATCTCGTCTTCACGACCGTCCACGCGAACAACGTCGTCGACGTTCTAGGCCGCTTCCTCAACATGAAGGTCGACCTCTACAACTTCGTCTCGGCGCTGAACTGCGTGCTCGCGCAGCGTCTCGTGCGCCGCATCTGCGATCACTGCAAGCACGAGGTGACCTACAAGGACGACTTCCTGATCGAGTCAGGCCTCAACCCGAAGGAGTACCGCGGTCACAAGTTCTACGAGGGGGCGGGATGTCTGGAGTGCAACGGCACCGGCTTCCATGGCCGGCAGGCAATCTCCGAGCTGCTCGATCTCTCCGACCGCATCCGCACCATGATTCTGGAGCGGCGTCCTGCATCGGAGATCAAGAAGGCTGCACACGAGGAAGGGATGACGTTCCTCCGCGAATCCGCACTCCAGAAGGCAAGGGAAGGAACGACGACGCTCCGCGAGATCAACAAGGTGACGTTCGTCGATTGATGATGGCCCACTGCACGATTGAAAATCTCCGGTGGAGCGACAGGGGCCTCGCCTGCCGGCTCGGTGGACAGGCGAGGCGCCTGTCCCTCCACGAGGAAGTTACCTGATGAGATCTTTCCCCCCGGACGTCATCGTTCTCGACGGCGGCTCGCTCACGCACACTCGTCTGGCGCGCGGCAAATCGTCCAACCTGCAGATTACGCACGCGAAGAGCTATCGCCTCGCGGCGGACACGTTCTCGCCGGCGGTCGTGACTCCGAACCTGACGAACGAAGCCTCGCTGGCCGAGGCACTTCGCCGTTTGAAGATGGAGACGGGGAAGTGGGACAAGGCCTCGCTGCTGCTGCCCGACTCCTGGTTTCGCATCAACATCATCGATCTCCCCTCGCTGCCGGAGAAGGCGTCCGAGGCGATGGAGATGGTGCGCTGGAGTCTGAAACGGACGATTCCGATTCCGCCCGAGTCGCTGCGCGTCGCCTTCACGGTTCTCGCGAAGACGGCGGCCGGCGTCAAACTTCTCGTGGTCAGCGCAGTGGAGAAGACGCTCACGGACATCGATCGTCTGTTCGCCGCGGCGGGACTCGAAATCATTCTGATCGAGCCGATCGGCCTCAACATCTGGAACGCGGTTGCCGTGCGGGAAGCCGAGACGGCGAACGATCGTCTCTTCCTTTACGTGCGCGACGACGAATTCACGACGGCGATGTTCCGCGGCGAGCAGCCGCTGTTCATCCGCTCGCGCAATCTCGGCGCGGAGCGGACGCTCGATCAGGAGATTCGCCTCTCCGCGAGCTATCTGCGCGAGACGCTGCGCAGCGATGTCATCGAACAGTGCTACGTTGCGGGCAACGGCATCGAGAGCAGCATCGCGAATGTCCTCTCCGAAGAGTTCGCGGCGCCGGTGAAGACGATTGCCCTGCGCGAATTCGTGGAGCAGTCACCAGCCGATTTCCGAGGCGCGGACGCTGAGCTCGTCGCCTGCACAGGAGTATTCACCGGGTGAAACCGATCCATCTGAACCTCGCCTCGCGGCCCTACGAAGACAAGCGGATCTTCATCGCGACCGTCGTCGGCGCATCGATCGTCGTCGCCGCACTGCTCTTCGTGAACATCGACACCTATCTCCGTTACCGCGTCGAAACGCGCACGACGCGTGCGCGCATCGCGACGCTCGCGGCACAGACCGAGCAGGAGAATCGCCGCAACGAGATCGTGTCGCAGCAGCTCAAGCAGATCGACCTCGTCGCGCTCTCCAAGCAGACGTCGTTCATCAACGCGCAACTTGCGGAGCGCTCTTTCTCCTGGAGCGAGTTGCTCGACGATCTGGAGAAGGTGCTCGCCGATGATGTGCGCATCCTCTCGATCGTACCGTCGTTCCGTCCCGACGGCATCATTCACCTCGAACTGCAACTCGAGGCCAAGACGTCCGAGGGACTGGTGGACATGCTGAACCGCTTCAACAGGAATCCGCGGTTTGCGAATCCGTTCCCGACGGTCGAAGCAAATCAGGGAGGCAGCTATCGCATTGCGCTCGGCGTCGACTACAGGCCGGTGACGCTGAAGATCGTACCGGGAGTGCAGCAATGATCTGGCGCGAAAAACAGATCCTCCTCGGCGTCCTCGCCGTCCTGTTCGTCGCGAATCTAGTCTACTTCTTCACGTATCGCGTCCAGTTCCAGGCGCGCCTCGCCGACTACTCCGATCGCGCGCATCAGGCCCAGGAGCAGCTCGACCGGGCGCGCGCGACGCGAATCGCGTCGGAGCGGCAGCTTGCCGGCTACCGCAAGCTGCAGAAGGACATTCAGGACGTCTACAACACCCGCTGGTCGACGCAGGCCGTGCGCCTCGCGCCGATGATCACCGAGGTGAAGAAGCTCGCGGTGGTGAGCCAGCTCGTGCCGCAGACTTACTCGTTCAGCAACGTCAGTGGCAGCGACAAGACAGGCTCGCTCGGCGCGTCGGTCGTCGGGATCAACTTCACGGTTCAGGGAACGTATCAGCAGGTTCGCCGTCTCATCAATCTGCTCGAACTGTCGCAGCAGTTCGTGATCGTCGACCAGGTCGGCCTCAGCAGTGGAGGCGAAGGAGTCTTGACGATGAGCCTTCATCTGAAGACTCTGTTCCGAAACCCGGAGGCACCGGCGGGGACGCGTCCGTCGAATCGAACGTTGTGAAGGACTGGATGAACTGGAAGACCCTGATCATCGCGGGAGTGGTGCTCCTCGCCCTCTTCGCGATTTATTCGTTTGCGATGCCCGACTCACAGCCCGTGAGCCAGGAGCAGCACACGTCCGGCTCCGCATTGGACGAGGGCGAGAAGACGGCGCCTGCCGTGACGGCGAAGAAGCAGGCGTTCGTGCCGGGCATCGAGCCGATTCATTTCGAGTGGCTCGATGCGCAGGCCGGCAGCTACAAGAGCGATCGCAATCTGTTCGCCTTCAAGGAACCGCCGCCGCCACCGCCGCCGCCTGCACCCAAGCCGCCTCCACCGCCGCCTGACCGCGACAAGGACGGCGTTCCCGATTTCAAGGACAACTGTCCCGACAAGTACAACCCCGATCAGACCGACCTCGATCAGAACGGGATCGGTGACGCGTGCCAGACGACGCCGGTGATTCCGCCGCCGCCGCCTCCACCCGTTCCGCCGAATTTCACGTACAAGTACATCGGCACGTTCGGACCGCCGTCCAGCCCGCTCGCGACCTTCATCAATGGCGACGAGATCATCAATGCGCACGCCGGCGACACGATCGCGCAGCGCTTCATCCTCAGAAGTATTGGAATCGAGTCGGTGGAAATCGGCTTCGTCGGTTTCCCGAAAGTTGTGACACGCCGTATCCCATTGGGGCAGTAGTACGTCACACGTTGTGTAGCGCAGCAGACATCGTCAGAAAGAACGACAACGAAATGAATCGATTGAAGATCGCAACGGCCGCCTCCGCGCTCACGCTCCTGCTTGGGAGCTGCGCGAGCTACAACGCTTACCAGAAGGCGCGCTCCGCCGAGACGATGAGCGACTGGGATCAGGCCGTCATCGAGTACCAGAAGGCACTCGACCTCTCGCCTGACAACATCGAGCTGAAGATGAAGCTGATGCACGCGAAGCTCGAGGCTTCGCGCTCGCACTTCGAGAAGGGGAAATCGCTTCGGGCCGCGGCAGTCTCGGCGACGGGCTCGGAACAGCTTCGCCTTGCAGAGCTCGCCGCGACGGAGCTGCAGTTGACGGTGAAGCTCGACTCGACGAACCAGTACGCGGCGGTGGAGCTCGGCAAGGTCATTCAGATCCTGCAGGACGCACAGCACTCAGCCGATCAGAACTCGCTCGAAGAGCGGAAGAAGCGCGCGAAGAACATCACGAAGACGGCCCCTCCCCAACTCAACCCTGCATCCGATCAGCCGATCTCGCTCAGCTTCCCGCGCGACACGCCGGTGAAGGACATCTACCGCGCCCTCGGCAACGCGTTCGGCATCAACGTGATGTTCGATCAGGCGGTGAAGGATGACCGCATTTCGATCGAGCTGAAGGACGTCACGGCGCAGCAGGCGCTGGAGCGCGTGATGCAGGCGGCGAATCACTTCTACAAGCCGCTCGACGAGCACACGATCATCATCATCCCCGACAACCCGCAGTCGCGCCGCGACTACGAAGATCTCGTGATCCGCACGTTCTATCTCTCGAACGGTGACGCGGAGCAGGTGACGAACGTCGTCCGGACGATGATCGAAGCGCGCAACGTCTTCCCGCTGAAGGCACTCAACGCGATCACGATCCGCGATACGGCGGACAAGGTGCGCATCGCGGAGAAGATCATCGAGGCCAACGACAAGGCGAAGGCGGAAGTCGTCGTCGATGTGGAGTTGCTGCAACTCGATCTGAACAAGGCGCGCAACATCGGAGTGCAGTTACTCGGCGCGAACGGTTCCACGTGGCCTGGTGTGTCGGCCGGCCTGGTTGGTCCGGATGGCAAGGCGGTCGGCGCACTGACGCTCGATCAGATTCGGGCTCTCAGTTCGAACTTCGAAGACCGCAAGTTCGGCACGCATGTGTTCCCGGGCAGCGCCGGCGTTCTCAATTTCACAGTACCGAGCTTTGCGTACAACCTGATGAAGAGCGCGTCGGACTCGGAATTGCTCGCGAATCCGGAGCTGCGCATCTCGGAAGGTGAGAAGGCGACGCTGCATATCGGCAGCCGTATCCCAGTTCCTGTCTCAACATTCAACGCCATCACGACCGGAACGCAAGCCGGTGGAACGGTGGCACCAGTTACCTCGTACCAGTATCAGGACGTAGGCATCAAGGTGTCGATCGAGCCGCGCGTTCACCACAATCGAGAGGCGACCCTGAAGCTTACCGTCGAGGTCTCAAACCTCGCGGGAAACGCACCGGGATCGAATCCGCCTCAGCCGATCATCAGCACACGCACCATCGAATCGACGATCCGGCTCAAAGATGGCGAGACGAACTTTCTCGCCGGACTCATTCAACATACGGATAACGCCGATAACACGAAGATTCCCATCCTCGGTGACATCCCGGTTCTCGGCCGCATCTTCCAGAACGAAAACAAATCGCACAGCTCGACGGACCTCGTGCTGACGATGACGCCGCACATCATCCGCATCCCCGACATCACCGACGACGATCTCGCACCGATGTGGGTCGGCACGCAGAACAACCTGACGTTCCGCGGGGTCTCGCCGCGCATCGAATCGCAGGCCGGCACCGATCCGTTCAGCGCACCGCCGCCGCGCGGTCCGAATGGCCGTCCGCTGCAGCTCGCACCGGATGGTGAGCCGGGCAACTACATCGTTCCGGATCAGAGCACTGCCGCACCCGCGACGACGGGCCCTCAGCCTGCGCAGGGCAGCGCCCCGGCGAATCCGTTCACCAAGCCGGCACCACCGCCGCCGCAACCGGAACAGCCGCAGAATCCGGAGCTTGGGGCTAACCGGCCGAAGCAGCCGCCCGTCCTTCTCGGCACACCAAAGCCGGCGACGCAGAGCACCGCGATGGAAGAACAATCGCAGCCGACCATGGCAGAGATGCGGCTCGCACCGCGGCTCTCACCGCAGCCTGCGACCCTCAGCATCAAGCCGGGACAGGAAGCTGTCTGGAACGTCATCGGGATGGACCTCGATGGACTGCAGGCGAACAACATCACGATGCACTACGACCCGATGGCGCTCTCCGTCGATGAAGTCTCCATCGGCTCGGCGATCGTGAGCGATCCGAAAACACCCCCCATCGTGAAGATCGACAAGGACAAAGGCATCATCATTCTCTTCTCGAGCACCGGCAAGCCGCTGGAGTTTGCATCGGGCGGCGAAGTCGCGATGCTGCGCGTGCACGGCGGCCTCTCGGGCGACACGATGCTCGTGCTCGACGATCCTGCGCTGCACAAACCGTCCGGTCCGGCCGTCGAGTCGGCGATCACCGGCGGAAGGGCCAAAGTCCAGTAAGCAACCATGCGCCGCTCCCGCAACAGCCGTGGCTTCACGCTCGCCGAACTGATCACGGTCGTCGGCATCGTGGCCATCCTTGCCTCGATCGCGCTGCCGGTCGCGAGCTTCGGCATCCGCCGGCAGAAGGAGATCGAGCTGCGCGAGAAGCTGCGGAAGATCACCGAGGCGATCGATCGCTATCACGAACTGCGCGTTGCGAATCCACCGAACAACATCAAGGCGCCTCCCGATCTCGCCGTCGGCTCGTATCCGAAGAGTCTCGAAGAGCTGGCCAAACCGATCGAGCTCTCGAATGGCAAGAGCGTCCGCCTCCTGCGCGAGCGCGACCTCATCGATCCGATGACAGGCAAAGCCGACTGGATCTGCCTCGCCGACACCGACGAGCCGGACGCCAGCGGCAGCCAGAGCGGCCAGAGCCGCAATGTGTTCGAGGTCCGCTCGAACTCGCACACGCTCTCGCTGGACGGGAAAACGCACTATAACGAATGGTGAACGGGCCCGGATAACGATGAACGTTCAACGATGATCTAAACGATGAACGATGAACGATGAACGATGAACTGGGTGACTACGAGCGAGAAACGATGTTCATGACGAACGAGGAACGAGGAATGATGAACCAACTGGCGCCGATGAATGAGGATCAGGAAACGGTGAGCGCTCCCCGTTCATCGTTCATCGTTCATCGTTCATCGTTGCCTTCCGTTCATCGTTCATCGTTCTCATCCCGCGGCTTCACTCTCATCGAACTGCTCGTCGTCGTCACGATCATCGGGATTCTTGCGGGGATCGCGATGGCCAATGTGCGCAACGCACAGCACAAGGCGGCGGATGCGGCGTTGCGCGCTGATCTGCATGAGATGCGCAAGGCGATCGACGACTACTACGCCGACAAGCAGAAGTTTCCCAGCGATCTGAAGGATCTCGTTCCGCATTACCTCCGCAGGATCCCCACCGATCCCATCACGAAGACCGCGGACTGGGACACGGTTCAGAATCAGCCCGGCTCCGAGGACAATCCCGCGCCCGAGCCAACCGAGGCGGAGAAGGCAAACGATCAGGGCGGCGGCGGCATCATCGATGTGAAGAGCAAGGCCAAGGGAAAGACGCTCGACAATGTGCCGTACGACCAGTTGTGACCGAAGCAGCGAGCAGGGCTTCACGCTTGCCGGCGTCCTCGTCATCCTGACGATCATCTCGGTCTTCGTCGCCTACACGGTTCCACGGCAGTGGTCGATCGCGATCAAGCGCGATCGTGAGCGCCAGACCATCTTCATCATGAAGCAGTACGCGCGCGCCATCGACGCATTCCAGAACGTCCATAAGTCGCTGCCCGTGAGCCTCGATCAACTCAAGGACGCGCGCAGCCCGCGCCTGCTGCGCGGGGTGAAGGCAGAGTGGGCCGATCCGCTGACGGGCAAGGTCGACTGGGTGCTCGTTCCGCCTCAGGCGGCCGCGCAGGGAACGCCGACGAATGTCCCCGGCCCGAATGCCGTGCCGCGTTCTCCATGGGAGCGCTCGACCGACACGTCCGGCAACACGAGCGAGCGCACGCAGACCAATCAACCCAATCCGACCGGGCAGAAAGTCAACTCGCCGAAGGACTACAAAGGTCCGTTCGTCGGCGTGCGCCCGCCGATCTCGGGCAAGTCGTACATCATTCTCAATGGGGCAGATGACTACGGCGACTGGATGTACACCCTCAACGATCTGCAGGCGGAGATCAAGGCTCGCGATCAGGCGCTCGCGCAGGAAGCGCAGTGGAAGTAGCCGGCGTTTGATGCCTCGACTGCGCTCGGCATAAACTGCGCCCCGCCCATGATCGACCGCATTACCCTTCCTTCCGGCCTGACGATTCTCATCGAGACGCTCCCCTACGTGCGGTCGGTGGCTCTCGGTTATACGCTGCGCAGCGGCTCGGCGGTGGAGTCCGTCGAACATGGCGGCGCCTCGCACTTTCTCGAACATCTCGTGTTCAAGGGAACGGCACACCGCAACACCACCGAGATCGCGCAGGTGATCGACATCCTCGGCGGCGACGTCGACGCGTTCACCGGCAAGGAGTACACCTCGTTCTACGCGCACGTCCTCGACGAGCAGGTCGGCACCGCGCTCGATCTGCTGACCGACATCGTCACCTCGCCGCGCTTCACCGACGAAGATCTGGAGATGGAGCGGCGGGTAATCCTCGAAGAGATCAACATGGTCGAGGACACGCCCGATGACCTGGTGCACGAAATCTTCGTCACGGCGTTCTGGCGCGATCATCCGCTCGGCCGCCCCATCCTCGGAACCGAGGAGACGGTGATGCGGCTGCAGCGGCCGCAGATCGAAGCGCACTACGCGGAGACCTTCCATCCGACGAATCTCATCTTCTGCGCGTCGGGAAATGTGCGCGCGGAGCAGATCGTCCCCTTCCTCGAGAAAACGTTTCCAGTCGACTCGCGCTCGCCGGTTCGCAACACGTGGACCGCGCCCCAGCCGTCGCAGCACGTCATCTTCAAGGAAAAGAAGGAGCTCGAGCAGGTCCATCTCTGCCTCGGCTCGCGCGGTTACCCGCAGGAGATGAAGGAGCGTTTCGCCGCCGCGCTGTTCAACACGATTCTCGGCGGCGGGATGTCATCGCGGCTCTTTCAGCGCATTCGCGAGAAGGAAGGCCTCGCCTACTCCGTCGCGTCGTTTCACAACGGATACCTCCACGGCGGCTATCAGGCGGTCTACGCCGCATGCGTGCCGAAGAATCTCCGCCGCGTGCTGAACATCACACTCGAGGAAATGCGCGAATTCAAGCGCCATGGTGCGACCGCCGCGGAGTTGTCCTCGGCGAAGCTGCATCTCAAGGGATCGATCCTCCTGTCGCTCGAGTCGACGATCAGCCGCATGAGCGGCATCGCGCGCCAGGAGTACTACTTCGGCAAGCAGTTCAGCCCGGATGAGATCATCCAGCAGATCGACGCCGTCACGCTCGAGGACATCCTCAGCGTCGCGAACACGGTCGTCGATCCCGAGTCGCTCTCGCTGACCGTGATCGGAAACGTGAAGACGCCTTCGATCACGACAGAGATGTTGAGAGACGCCGTGTAGGACAGGCGCCCCCGCCTGTCTTCGTGTAGGACAGGCGCCCCCGCCTGTCCGATGAGACGACAGGCGAGGGCGCCTGTCCTACACCTCAATCGTGTTTCGTGTCGACGAACGCGACCGGGACTCCCTTCGTGATTCTGTGCGAGACCTCCGCCGCATCCCAGTTCGTCAGCCGTACGCAGCCGTGCGATGACGCGTAGCCGATCGACTCCGGATCATTCGTGCCGTGCATCCCATAGTGCGGCTTGCTGAGCGCCATCCAGACGACGCCGACGGGCGAGTTCGGCCCCGGCTTCAAGTGCGCGTCGGGCTCGGAGTCCGGCACCTCGTGATAGAGCGTCGGATCGTAATGGAAGTTCGGATCGTGCACGACTTCGACGACGTGCAGCGTTTCGGTCGGCGAAGGATCGTACGTCGAGCCGACCGTCGTCGGCGCGTGGAAGATGATGTTGCCCGCCGCGTCGTACGCGTTGTACGAATTCCCGCGCAGCGAGATCACGATCTTCGCGATGTCCGCCTGATCGCTCGTCACCGGCGGCCGCACGTTGGGAACGTTGATGGTCGATCCCGCCTGCAGTTCCGAGAACTTCACATCAGGGTTGAGCGTTTCGAGAAAATCCTCGGTGGAGTGAAAGCGCTCGGCGAGTTTCTCGCGCAGGGTCTCGTAGCAGAGGCAGTCGAGCTTCGCCTTCTCGTAGGGACTGTCGGGAATGTGCGTGAACGGACCCTTCACGTCGTCCGCGGTGAGCGTGTACTGCGTCACCGCCTGCGCATACCCCGCCGTGCGAGCCAGCGCGCGGAACGTCGCCTCGTCGACCTCGCCCGTGCCCGGCAAGCCATGCGCTCGCTGCCAGTACCAGACGGTGATCGCCGAGTTGCGGCCCCAGCGTCCGTCGAGCGCGCCAACCGAGAAATGCAAACGGTCGAGAAAGATCTGCGCCTTCAGCACCGAAGGTCCGGAGACGTCACCCTTGATGGGAATCATGACCGGCGCGGAGTTGATCGCATCGGCGGTCATTCCCTTGAACGTCTCTTTGCTCTTCTTCGTCCGCTCTACGAACTGTAGAGGCTGTTCCGCCGGTTCGTTCGAGACCGCCTGCTGCTGCTGCGCTGCCGGCGCCGGCTGCGGATTGAACGAATGCAGCTGGCGCCACTGTTCGTCGAACCGCTCTTTCTCGCGCCCCGCCGTGTCGTCCGCCTGTCCGAGCGGCGCGGAGATGTCGAAGGTATCGCGAACCTTCTGTTTGACTTTCTCTTTGGTAACGTGTGCTTGCTCGCGACTGCAGGCAACCGCGGCGGCAAGCAACGCCGCGACTGCCAGATTCTTGATCGTCATCTTGACTCTGCACAAAGCAAACGGGCTGCCGAGGTAGACTGCAGGAAAGTGATTACGTATCTGAAAGTACGCAATCTGGCGATCGTTGAAGAGTTCGCCATCGAGCCGGGGCCGGGGCTCAACGTGCTGACGGGCGAGACCGGAGCGGGCAAATCGCTCCTCATCGACTCGCTCGAATTTCTTCGCGGCGCGCGTGGGTCGACGGAGATGATCCGCGGCGGCGCGGACAAGATGTCGGCCGAAGCCGTGTTTCATCTTCCCCGCTCGGCGGCCACGACGCTGGATGAAATCGGCGTTGAGCTCGAGGAATCGGGCGAGCTGATCGTTCGCCGCGAGATCGCGACGAGCGGCCGCGGACGCGTGCTGATGAATGGATCGCCCGTCGCGGTGCGCGATCTCGCGATCGCGATGGACGCGGTGCTCGAGATCCACGGCCAGCACGAATCCAACCAGCGCGTCGCCGGACAGGGATACCGCGAACTGCTCGACGAGTTCGCAGGACACGATGCGCTGCTCGACGCCACGCGTGCGACGCATCTCGACTGGACGCGCGCCGCGGCGCAGCTCGAAGAGCTGACAGGCGCACAACGCGATCGCGCGCTGCGTCTCGATCTCCTCCGCTATCAGCTCGACGAGATCTCGCAGGCGCGCCTCGATCCGGCTGAGGAGGAGACGCTGCGCGGCGAGCGCAACATCCTCGCCAATGCCCGCGAGATGATCGAAGCAACGTCCGGCGCGTTCGCCCTCGTCGACGACGATGAGTCGTCCGCGCTGGCGCAGCTCGGCCGTGCAGCGCATCTGCTCCAGCCGCTGTCGCGCGAAGTCGCGGAGATCGGGCAGGTCGCCGATGAGCTTCAGGAGATCGTCTACCGGCTTCAGGATCTCGCGCGCACGCTCGGCAATCTGAGCGAGTCCGTGCGTCACGATCCCGCGCGCCTCGAGGACGTCGAAGACCGTCTGGTGACGATCGAGCGCCTCAAGAAAAAATACGGCGGCAGCGTCGAGGGAGTGCTCGAACACCTCTCGCGCATCCAGGATGAATACGAGCGGCTCTCCGATTTCGAGACGAACGTCGAGAAGCTGCAATCGCTGGAGCGCGCGAATCACGCCGCATACCGGAAGGCCGCAGACAAGCTCGCGGCGTCGCGCCGGAAGGCCGCAACTCTGTTCCAGCAGTCGATCCAGAAGGAATTGAACGATCTGGCGATGGAGAGAACGACGGTGCGCGTGGTCTGCGAGCAGGCGGACACGGAGGCTGCGCACGGCACCGACCGAATCGAGATTCTCATCGCGCCGAATCGCGGCGAGGAGCCCAAGCCGATGCAGCGCATCGCGTCGGGCGGCGAGCTTTCCCGCATTCAACTCGCCATCGCCGCCGCTCTCTTCAAGGCATCACCCCGCGCGGCCGCGGCCACGCTCGTGTTCGACGAAATCGATGCAGGCATCGGCGGCCGCGTCGCGGAAGTCGTCGGAAAGAAACTGCAGGAGCTCTCCGCGAAGAATCAGGTCGTCTGCGTCACGCATCTTCCGCAGATCGCGAGCTTCGGCACGACGCACTTCCGCGTCTGGAAGGAAGACGCCGCGGGACACACACGCGCGCGCATCGTGCGTCTCGATGATGATGAGGCGCGCGTAGACGAGCTCGCGCGGATGCTCGGCGGCGAGAAGATCTCGCAGTCCGCCATCGCGCACGCAAGAGAGCTCCTCACGGTCGCTCGTCACCCTCTCCCCGCACGCGGCGAGAGGAACCAGGGATGACGGGCATCTCGTAAACTTTCACGCGTGAAACACTGGCACTTCTCCAACGTTCCCACTCCCCAGCAGATCGACGACATTGCCGATTGCCTCGGCGATGGCGCCGTGCTCCTTCTCCCCACCGACACGATCTACGGCCTGCACGCGCTCGCAGACAGCGAGGACGCCGTCGCCAGAGTCGCAGCGATCAAAGGCCGCGACGGCGACAAGCCCTTCGTCGTACTCGGAGCGTCTGCTGCGGACTTCGAGAAAATCGGCATCACGATTCCAGAGCGATATCGACAGCAGCTCGATGGGCTCTGGCCTGCGCCGTTGACGGCCATCCTGCCGCTTCAGACGCCGATCGCTGCCAGCCGCGGCGCGCAGACGCTCGCCTGCCGCGTGCCTGCGCTCGACTGGTTGCGAGAACTGCTGGCGAGAACCGGCCCGCTCGTGTCGACGAGTGCGAATCGCAGCGGGCAACCTCCTGTCGACCGGCCTGATGCACTCGAGCTTTCACTGCAGACTCTGCTCGACGGAATCGTCGATGCCGGCGCGCTCAGCGGCGAACCTTCGACGATCGTGGATCTCAGCAGCGACACGCCGGAGATCAAGCGGACCGGGGACGTTTTCTTTTCACAGAAAGTGTGGAAAACGCTGCGGAAAAACCTGTGAAAATCGCAAAAAGCCGCAAAAATAGCGGCATTTCTCCAGTTTGCACATCGTTTTGGGCGAAATCAACCAACTATCTTTGTTTTCTATCACTTAGGCATAAATGGCCTCATCCATAGCAGCGCGTTTTGTGCACTTGACATCCGCCGTTTTCACTTTCCACAAACCCGCCTGTAAATTCAGTGAAAGCGAAACTCCACTATTTATGCGCTGTTCACACAGATTTCACACAGTTATTAATTTGAATGGAAAGCGGTCTGAGCTTTGCGGATGGTGAAAATTCGGACTTCCCCATCACGCCGCCGAACGGGGCTACAATCCGTCTTCCCATGACCACCACAGCTCCTGAGCAGAAGCCTGCCGCAGCCGCCGAGACCGCTTTGCAGCGCCAGTTCGTCAACTTCATGTTCTTCCGCGTCGATCGCGCATTCCGCTCGCAGCCCGCGGAAGTCAAAGCCGAGGCGAAGCGCGAGTTCGAAGAGATCGTGAAGCGCTACACCGGCCCGATGATGCTGCTCCCCTACTCGACGATGGGACTCAAGGCCGGCGTCGACTTCATGCTGTGGCGCATCGGCTACGACCTCGAGCCAATGCAGAAGATGGCCGCCGACATCAACCGCTCCATCCTCGGCCGTTTCCTCGACGTCCCCTTCTCGTATCTCTCGATGACGAAGCACTCGCAGTACGTCGACGAGCATGTGCACGAAGGACAGGAAGGCCGGCGGCTCCGCATCGTTCCCGGCAAGCGGCCGTTCCTCTTCGTCTATCCGTTCGTCAAGACGCGCGACTGGTATCTGCTTCCGATGGCCGATCGCCAGCGCATCATGAACGAGCACATCGCGATCGGGCACAAGTATCCGCGCGTGAAGATCAACACCACGTATTCGTTCGGGCTCGATGACCAGGATTTCGTCGTCGCGTTCGAAGCGGATCTGCCGCACGAGTTCCTCGATCTCGTGCAGGATCTTCGCGAGACGGAATCGTCGAAGTACACCGTGCGCGATACGCCGATGTACACCTGCCGCCGGACGGAGCTAAGCGAGATCCTCGACTCGATCGGGTAGCGGCTCCACGCGCGCGATCGCGACGATCATCGCAGTGAGGACGACGCCGCCTCCCATGACGAGCAGCGCGCTCTTCAGGCCGGCGTGCTCCGCGATCGCGCCCGCCAGCAGATTGCCGACCGGCAGAAACGCGAAGAACGAGTAGGTGTACATGCTCATCACGCGGCCGCGAACTTCGTCCGGCACGCGTTGCTGAATCCATGTATTCACCAGCGCGAACGAGAACACCATCGCCAATCCGGATACGAAGACGAGGGGAACGACGATCGGAAGCGAGTGTCCGAACGCGATGGCTCCGATGGCGAGACCGAAGACTGCCATCGCGCCATTGATCACTCGCGGCATCCGCTCCACCGGGGGCATCCGCAGCGCCAGCATCAGCGCCGCGGCGAGAGCACCGCAGCCGAATGCCGCCATCAGGTAGCCGAGGCCGCTCGCATCGTCGGTGAAGAGAGTGCGGGCGACGACAGGCATGAGCGTGATGATCGGAAAGCCGAAGAGACTCGCGATCATCGTCACGCACAACAGAATCAGCACCGTGCGCTCGCCGCGCACATAGCGGAACCCTTCGGCGAGACGCGCGATCATCCTCTGCTCCACGGTCACGTTGCGGCGCTGGCGATCCTTCAATCTGCCGAGTACCCGGATGAGAGGGAGAAACGACAGCGCATTGAGGATGAAGCACGACACGCTCCCCCACGCGGCGAGCGTGAGGCCGGCGAGCAGAGGTCCGATCGCGCGCGAGAGATTGAACTGCAGCGAATTCAGCGCGACTGCGTTCGGCAGATTCTTTCGATCATCGAGAAGGTCGACGATCATCGCCTGATACGCAGGCGACGAGAAGGACATCGCAACGCCGGTGATCAGCGATGCGGCGATGATCTGCCAGACGTTGATCCGATGCGTCCAGATCGAAACGCCGAGCGCGAGCGCCGCGAAGGTCTGCGCCCACTGCGACAGCCGCAGCACCTTGCGCCGGTCGAGCTGATCGGCGAGCACGCCGCCGGGAAGCATCAGCACGATCGACGGAGCCGAGGCGGCGAACCCGACGATCCCCAGAAGCATCGGAGAATTCGTCAGGCGATAGACGAGCCATCCCTGCGCAACCGACTGCATCCACGACCCGATGTTCGAGATGAACTGCGTGATCCAGAAGCGGCGGTAGTCGTGTTCGCGGAGAGCAGGGAACATGGGGAGTCCGGTTTTACCCCGAGCGAAGTCGAGGGGTCAACGACGGCACCGGAACATCGCGGCGCCGCCGATGATCCCTCGATTCGCTTCGCTCAGCCGGGATGATTGGATGCGCTCCTATTTCCCGCCGTAGAACACAGGATCGCCCGACGTGTTGTCGACGATCGATCCATACGCGAACAGATTCGCCGCACCATCGACATGCGCCTTGAGCGTCACACTGCCGAGGGCCTGCACGTTCACCGAGGGGAACATCGCGGCCAGCGGCATCTGCGTTTGTGAGCGCGGCTGCAGCGTCACGAATCCGCTGGCGAGCACCTGTCCGTTCGCTCCGAGCAGCTCGGTCGTCACGCCGATGATGTCGTCGCCGCCATTCGCGAAGCCGACGTTCGAGCGATAGCGCGCATCGCTGCGCAGCCCCGGCACGTACGCATCATTCGTGAACTCCGTGACCGGATCGATCGACTGGCCGTACGTTCCGCCCGATGCCGTCGTCGTGTACGTGCGGCTTGTGACCACAGGTCCGGCCCCCGCGGTCCAGCGGAGATCGAGCGCCCCCGTGCCGGACGAAACGCCCATCCACGTCAGGATGTCGGCGAGCATCAGCGTCTTCCCGGCAGCGACCGGCACCGTGCGCACCTGCGTGAATCGATCGTCGGCACCCGCCGGCAGATACTGCAGCGACAGCGTCATCGCCGACGAGGTGGGGTTGTACATCGTTACGTCACTGCGCCAGAAAGTCCCGTTCGCTCCGGCGACATGACCGACGGCGGGGATGATCATCCGTCCGCCGGCGGGCGCAGGAGACGCCTGCACGTACACCGGATCCTGCGTGCGATTGTCGACGACGGAGGCGTACGTGCTGACCGCATTCTCGGCGCCGGCCGTCACGCGCATCGTCAGCACCTGGCTCACGATCCCGCCGAAGAGAGTCGTCAGCGGAAGTTGCTGGAAGCTGTTCGCCGCAAGCCCGAGGCTGGTGAGACCGACTCGATTGCCCGAGGCATCGAACAACTCGAGTCTGACATTGACCGGAGCAGCGCTGCGATTGACGAGGCCAACGTTCGTACGGAACGCAGCATCCGACTCGAGGCCGGTCAGGTACGTCGTCGACGGAAGATCGGCAGGCATCACGCCACCGACGGCCTGGCCGTACGAGCCGGCGGTTCCATCGGTGAACGTGCGGCTCGACACGCGCAAATCAGGAGACGCCGTGATGCCGTCCGCCTCGATTCCAAGCCCGCCGGCCGTGTTCTGGAGTCCGAAGATCTCCAGCAGCGCATTCGAGTACGTCACCGACTGCCGCGGCGCGAGATAGATCGCGCGCGACTGCACCTGACCTCCCGCGCTCGGCACGAAGATGAGCTGCGGCGCCACACCTTCGACGCCCGCATTGAAAATCGTCAGCTCCGTCCGCCACGACGAGCCCCCTGCCCCCTCGGTCTGTGTGATGACCGGCACCAGCGAACGATACGGCACGATCGCCTGCACGACCGCGACTGCACGCGTCACCGTGCTGCTCGAGACTGCATTCGCGACGGTCAGCGTCACGCTGTAGGTTCCTGCACTCGCGAACGCATGCTGCGGATTGCGCTGCGACGACGTGAACCCATCGCCGAATGACCAGGACCACGACGCCGGCGATCCCGCCGACTGATCGGTGAAGGCGACGCTCTGGTTCGTCGACGGCGCATCCGGCGCAAACGCGAATGCAGCAACGACCGGCGGCGTCGCCGGGACCGGGTTCGCGACCGTGATCGTGTGCGTCACGCTCGACGAAGCCGCGCCGGAGCGCGAGATCGTCAGCGTGACGCTGTACGTCCCGCCGGCCGCATACTGCTTCGACGGATTCTGAAGCTGCGAGCCGGTGCCGTCACCGAAGTTCCACTGCCACGACGCCGGCGAGCCCGCCGATTGATCGCTGAAGGTGAACATCGTCTGGCCCGCGATGCCGCTCTGCGGCGTGAAGCCGAATGCCGCCTGCAGCGCGACCGCCGAGCCGAGCGTAACCGACGCAGTGTTCGACGGCGCCGATTCGCCCGTCGCATTCGACGCGGTGACGTAGAAGCGATAGGTGCCGGCCGTGAATCCGGTCAGCGTCACGGACGTGCTTCCCGCCGCGACATCGCCAACCTTCGAGAAGGAACCCGATCCCGCGGCCATGTAGACCGACTGCAGCGTCTCGTTAGACGCGTTGTCGGTCCACGACAGAGTGACGTTGAGGCCGCTGCCGGACGCGACGAGATTCGACGGCGCGGCAGGCGCGGACGCAGCCGGCGGCGGCGCGGGCGTACCGTTCGGATAGAGCCACCGCGCGGCAACCTGATCGTCGGCGCGCAGCGACGGCCCGCCGGGCGAGACCGTCGCGTACATCAGCGCGGTCGCATCGCTGCTGTGGCCGAAGCCGAGGGTGTGGCCGAACTCGTGGGCTACGATCTCGGCAAGCGTCGAGCTCGAGATGCCCGCCGACGGCGACACGTTGTCCTGAATCGTCAGATTTCCCTCGGTGATGTTCCACGCGGTGTACGCGCGCTGCGTGTGCGACGCGTCGGCGGTGAAGGGCCCATTCCACGTCGCGCTTCCTGACACGGCGTTGAAGCCGCCCTGCCCGACGACTCCGCCCGTCGACGGATTCCATGAACCCGAGATCTCATTCTTCGGATCGTTGAAGAGAATCTCGTTGATGCCGTTGGGGGAACTGAGCCCGCCAAGCGTCGCCGTCGTGCCGCTGTACGCGTAGCGGATGAGGGCCGCGGAGTAGCCGCTCCAGACGTTGATCGCCGTCTGGATCTCATTGACGCCGCCGTTCGTGTAACCGGGCTGCGTCCCGTTGCTGTACCACTTCACGGTTTGCCCCTGATCGAATGCGAACCAGCGATAGATCGTCGGCTCCGAGATCATCGTGAACTGCGACTCGATGCGCGACGGACTCGCTTCCTGCTGGTGCGCGATCACCGGATTCGCGACTTCGTAGCCGCGGATGCCGGCGCGCCCCGCTGCGCGGTCGCCGACATACTGCTCGAAGCGCTCCGCGTCGCGTTGCATGTGCGCCGGCGCGATCGGATCGAAGTCCCTGTCGAGCAGCGTGACGTCGTTGACGTCATCATGCCGCGACCAGAGCTTCTCTCCGGCAAGCGTTCTCTCTTCGACGAACTTCCCGACATAGAGATCGACCGTCTGGTAGTCGCCGCGCGGAGTCGGCGTGAGAAACAACAGCACGTGCTCGCCGTTGTGATACTCCGGCGCGCCGAATACTTTGGTCAACTTGTTGTCGATCTGGCCGCCGATCTCGCGGATGGTGACCGTCTCCGCCGCCGTTCCCTTCAGCACCTTCGACACGGCGACGGTGGTCTCGGTCCAGATCGAACTTCCGCGATCGACCGCGGCCGACTGCACGACCGTTCCTTCGACGATGAGCGGCGATTTTGCGATGAGCTGATCGTCAGTAGGCATGACGATCGTCGTCGCGCCGGCGACTGCAGCAAACAGCATCAAAAAGACACACGTAAGCCAGTACACCTGTGGGCGCATCAAGATGGGTCTCCTTGGGACGATAAAAGTTATTTAGCGGAACTGCGCAAAAGAGGGGACAAATTCCGGAGGGAGGATGGGACGGATGGGACCTATAGGACCTATAGGACCTATGGGCGGAACGTTCTTCGGTCTCTTCCTATAGGTCCCATAGGTCCCATAGGTCCCATAGTCCCATCAAGCCGCCACCTCCACCCTGTTCCGCCCCTCGGCTTTCGCCATGTACAGCGCGCGATCTGCGGCAGCGACCGCATCCGCTGGCGTCCAGTCGCCGTCGGGGATCACGGACACCACACCGAAGCTGGCTGTGAGGTGGCCGCCGGGGGCGGCATCGTGGCGCAGCGACAGCTCTTCGATTCCGTTCCGCAGCCGTTCTGCGAACTGCGCGGCGGCGGCGAGCTCCGTGTTCGGCAACACGAGGGCGAACTCCTCTCCTCCATACCGCGAGACGAGATCTCCGCTCCGCTGCGCGCTCGAGCTCAGATAGTCGGCCACCGCGCGCAGATACTGATCGCCGACCTGATGCCCGCGCGAGTCGTTGAGCGCCTTGAACCAGTCGATGTCGATGAAGATCAGCGCGAGAGGCGTTTGCGCGCGGCGTGCGCGGCTCCATTCGGCGCGCAGCGTCTCGTCGAACTGGCGCCGGTTCGCGATCCCCGTCAGAGGATCATCGAACGACAGCTCTTCCAGTCTCACGTTCGCGATGCGCAGCCGCTCGACTGCATCCTGCAGTTCGTGCGTGCGCTCCGCGACTTCCTTCTCCAGCATACGCGCGCGGCGCCGGAGCGCTCGCGTGCGCAGCCGCAACAGGATTCCGATTCCTGCAATCGCGATCACGAGCCAGGCGATCCATGCGAGAGGCGTGCGATACCACGGCGGCGAAACATGGAACGGCACTTTCACGACGCTGCTCACCGCGCCGCGAATGTTCTTCGTGCGCACCAGCAGCCTGTAGTCGCCTTCCCAGAGATTTCGGAACTCCGTGAACGGCTCGTCGGTCCATGGTCCCCACGACTCATCGACAGGGTCGAGCCGGTACTGATACATCGTGCCGGGATCGTAGGAGGCGGCTGAGACATCGAAGCGGAGACGCGCGCGCCCGAAGGGAACATTGCGCGGCATTTCCACCGGCTTCCCTTCGAGCGTCACGCCGCGCAGAAGCGGCTCGCGCGGTGCGGCGGCGACGGAGTCCTGCGAATGCGAATCGAAGCGCACCAGGCCGCGCTCGCTGCCGAACCAGATGACGCCATCCTCCTCGGGAAGAATGACGTCGACCGAGGTACCGGGGATCGCAGCGAGCGCCTTCGGGACGAATCGATACTTCCCCCCGGCCGAAGGAACGCCCACTCCCGTGCTGCGCGACGAAGCCCATATGCGCTTCTCGCGATCCTCGGCGATCGCGCTGATCTCATCGCCTTCGCCGATCGAGCCGAGAATCGGATCCATCGTGAACCGTCCGCGCGCATCGAGCGTGCAGACGCGCTTCGAATCGACGAGGAAGACGAGCCGGCCCGCGAGATGAACAGGGTAAACCGCATCTTTTCCATACTGCTTGAACTGCGGTTTCGGACGGAACGTCGCGTGGGAGACTCCGTTGAACGACGTCCCGAGCCACAGCGAGCCATCATCCTCTTCGGTGATCGTCCGGATCATCGGAGGCGAGTCGGGAAGAAGTCCGCTGCTCGTCCAACCGTTCTCCGTTCGCCGCAGCATGAGGAGTCCGCGATCCGTTCCGGCGTAGACGAGATTCGGATCGTGGCTGGACACCACCATGGCGTACGGCGTCGTCGAGTCGGTCGCCTCGAGGCGCTCGACCGAGGTGCCGTCGTGCACGACGTAAACGGCGTCATTGGCGCCGCAGAGGATGTCGTTGCCAACCGACACGAGCGACCAGCCCCCCGTCAGGCGCTGCTCCGCTCCGATCTGCTCCGCGAGCTTCCCTTCGGGAGTCGTCGTAATGCGATAGAGGCCGCTGGTCGTGCCGGCGTACAGCACGCCCTTGAAGCGCAGGAGCGACTCGACACTGCCTCGAAGTCCGCCGCGGGTATCGATCAAGGAAAACGGCGACGAGACATCGACGCGAGAGAGCCCGTTGTCCATCGCGAGCCAGAGCGCTCCATCGGCATCGACGAATCCGTGATTGATGTCGCTGTCGGGAAGTCCTGTGCCGGCGTCGATCGCTTCTTCGACGCTGCCATCCTGCCGCACGATCTGAATGCCCTGCCTGCGGGTGACCACCGCGATTCTGCCGCCGGTCAGCGGAATCATGTCCGCGACCGCATCGCGCCTGATCTGCTGCGAGAGCTGTGGAGCGAAAGGCGTGATCGATGATCCGTCGAACAGAAAGAGCCCTTCGCGCGAAACCCAGACCAGCAACTTGCCATCCGCCAGCGGAAGCACGTGGCGAACGCGCTTGCCGCCGAAGAAGCTCGTGTTCGGAATCGGCACCAGCTCATTGCCGCGGATCGTCCGGAGATCCTTCAACGTGATGACGTCGCCGTTGCCGACGGCAAGCGTCGTGCGCGAAGGATCGGGCTCGCCGATTCTGGTCAGACTCTTCCCATCCCAGCGCAGGAGGACGCCGGAGCTGAACGAGTAGATCGCAACGCCGTCGTGCACATCGAGTTGTACGATCTGCTCGAGGTCGCCGGCGTCTTTCGGTACCTGCTTCACGAGCGACACGTACTGCATCGTCCCTGTCGCATCGCGCTCGAGATAGCCGAACTCCGGCGCGGAGCCGACGGCGATCACGCCCGGCTTGACGATCTTGAGCCGGAGCGCAGGTGCTTCATGCGGCAGCGAGATGACGCGCCAGCGGACGCCGTCGTACTCGAGCACGCCGGCGAGATTGCCGACGTAGATCAGCCCGCGGTCATCCTGAATGACGTCGAAGTTCTGCGTTCCTGCGCCGCTGTGCTCCCCCGTGTAATAGAAGGTGATCAGCCGAAAGCTTCGCTCGCGCGGATGGACGGATGCCGCGAGAAGGAAAATCGTGACCAGCACCAGGAGGCGGACCCGCATTGGATGTCCCGATGGTAACGCAAGGATGACAGCTACTTCTGCGACGCGTTGAACCGTGCTTCCGTTTCGTCGACGAACTTCTTCCATCCGTCGCGGTCGACGAATGGATTCGTTCCCTTCTCCGTGCGCTTCGCGGCCTTCCCCTCGAAATCGAAGAGACTTCCGCGCGCGGCGAGAAACACATCGGGCTGCATCGTGCGAAAGACCTCGAACGTATGCCGGTAAGTTGCCCGTGAGTCCTCGCCGAGTTTCAGCGCGGCGGGAAGCGTTGGATCGCATGCGAAGACGACGGCGAACGGCTTCCGCTCCCAGCGGACCGTCGTCGTCCATGTCGTGCAGCCGGGCGTCGAGCCGGGCGTCACGTGAGCCGTGAAGATCAGGCCGCCGATCGCCACGTGATCGCCGTCCGCGATCGTCTGATCGATCACCGGCGCCGGAAACTTCTCGACAGGATGGATCAGCAGCCGGGCATCGGCGTCCGACACCATGAGGCGAGCTCCGGTCTCGCGGCGGAATGAATAGAGATTGCCGACGTGCGCGGCGTCAGCCTGCGACACGAGGATGATCTTCACATCTCCGAGGTCGAATCCGAGCTTCTTGATGTTGGCGCGGATCTTCGCCTCTTCACCCGCGGCACCGGTATTCAGCAGCACGAGCCCTTTCGGCGTCGCGATCAGAAAGACGGTCGCATCGGAGACGCCGATGGAGTAGATGTTCGCGATGACGCGGAAGGGTTCCGCAGCAGGAGTGGCTGTCGCAGAGTGAGCGAGGACGAGAAAAAGTACCAGCCAGGCTCTGCGCATGGCTGATTGTTCTTTACAATCCGCGCCGCATGCAACTCGTGACCACGCTCGAGGGCCTCGAATCACTCCTTCCACAATGGGAATCGCTGTGGCGCAACGCGCCGGGCGCGACGCCCTTTCAGTCTCCGCAATGGCTGCTTCCCTGGTGGAAGCACTTCGGATCGGGAGGCGAGCTCGCCATCGTCAGTTCAGCGAATGCGCTCGCGCCGCTCTACGTCCTGCGCGACGAGGATTCGGGAGAATCGCTCGGCATGTTCCTCGGCACCGGGATCAGCGATTACCTCGACGTGCTCACGATGGATGGCGATGCGACCTCGTTGATCGCGACGCTGGCGGATGTCTCCTGCCAGATGTGGGACCTGCAGCAACTCCGCCCTTCGTCGGCAGTCCTTACGGCATCACTGCCCGAAGGGTGGAACGAGTATCGGGAGGAGATGGAGCCGTGCCCGGTGCTGTCGATCGAGAACGCCGGCGAGGAGCTCTCCGGGCTGCTGTCGGCGCATGCACGGAAAAAGCTCCGTTACTACAGGCGCCTCGCTGCGCGTGAAGCGACCGTGACGTATGAGAGTGCGGCGCCGGAGACGCTCGATGAGCAGCTCGCCGCACTCTTCGAGTTGCACGCGGCGCGCTGGCAGCGGCGCGGATTGCCGGGCGTGCTTGCCGATGACGTGACGCAGTCGTTCCATCGCGAAGCCGCGCGAGGATTTCTCGCCGCGGGTGCGCTGCGCATGTACGCGATGAAGATGAATGGCAGGATCGTCGCGGTGTTCTACGGATTCGCGCATCAGGGAACCGTCTACTACTACCTGAGCGGCTACGACCCCACCCTCGATCGCCTCAGCCTCGGCAGCCTCATCGTGGCGCACGCCGTCGAAAGCGCCGTGAACGAAGGAGCCACCTCCTTCGACTTCCTCCGCGGCGCCGAAGAGTACAAATACTCCTGGGGCGCCACCGACCGAATCAACCACCGCCGCCAACTCCTCCGTTAAGTTGGTTTTCGGGGGTCACACCTGGAAAATCAACTTAACGAGCTCGTTAAGTTGATTTTCCAGGTGTGACCCCCGAAAACCAACTTAACCATTTGTGCGCGAGGACGCTGCCGAGGCCGGCGCAGGGGTTCCAGCCACGGCCGGCGTTGTAGACGCCGAGCTTGCCGGTGTAGTCGTTGTTCTTGCGCGTCACCTCGCGGCAGATGTCGCGGCGCTTGTAGAGGTCGGGATTGATGAATCCGAGCGTCGGCAGCCGCTTCCTCTTTCGCGCCTGATTCAGCAGCGCGACCAGACCGGCGAGCAGCGGCGCCACCGCGCTCGTCCCTCCGATCACCACCGGCTTTCCTTCGAAGATCACCCGGTAGCCCGTCATCGGATCCGCATTGCCGCACACATCGGGCACACCTCGACCGTCGATCCCTTTCGGCGACTTCGGCACGCGGACCCTCGACTGATACGCCGGCCGTGCGAAGTAATCGCTGACGCCTCCCCCTCCCGCGCCCTCGCCCTTCGGCCCGTTGTTCCAGACGGTCTCCGACCTCGCAGTGAGCCGCGTCCCGCCGCACGCAAGCACATGCGGGCTCGACGCCGGAAAATCGACGTGCGGCCTGCCATCCTCGACTCCGTCGGATGAGCCGTCGTCGCCCGCCGCTGCCAGCACGGTCACGCCCATCGACGCCGCGGCCTGAAACGCGGCATCGAAGCTGCGGCGCGAGGCATCCGTCCACGTCGGCTCCGCGCCGCCCCAACTGATCGAGACGATCGACGGATTGCGGACATCATCATGAATGGCCGCATTGACCGCGTTGAGAAAGCCGGCATTCGTATTCGATGTGAAGTAGACGACGATCTTCGCCTTCGGCGCGACCGCAAGAGCGACTTCGATATCGAGCGTGACTTCGCCATCCGATGCCTCGTCGCGTCCCGGATGATTCCGCGAATCGCCGACACCGACCGCGGTGATCGCCGGCGGCGCGATGCCGATCGACTTGCAATAGGCGTCGATGTCGCTCTTCCGATATCCGCCTCCAAGCTCGATGATCGCAATGCACTGCCCCCGGCCATCGAGCTTCTTCGGGAAGCGATACATCGATGCGACCTCGCGGACGCTGAGCGACTTGTGGACACGTCCCGCCACCTGCCGGCGAACCAGCAGCTTCGGTTCGGCAACGCGGCGCAGATGCGGCTTCGCAACCGGCCGGTCATCGAGGCCGAACACCGACTCGATGATCCCTTCCAATTCCTCGGGGATCATCACCGGACCGCTGCGGCCGCGAAAGAGCTCCTGCTTCGCGGTCTCGTACAACTTCAACTCGACGCCGAACGCCTGCTGCAGATCCGCGGCACGGCCGCGCAAAACGACCGAGCGCGCACCGAGATTCACTTCTGCAACGCTGAGATGATGCGAGGCGGCCCACTCTTCGACACGCGCCACGTCGCCCGAATCCGCGCCATGCATCTCCGCGAACTGCTGCCGCGTCAGACGCCCTCTCTGCGCATCGAGGTCGAGACTCTCCTTCGGGCGAAGGATCACGGTCACGCTGACGACGTGCTCGGGATCGACATCGCCCGCCGGCCGCGCGTTGTCCGCCGGCTCCTTATGGCTTCCGGGAAGCGGCTTCATGATTGGATCGCGCTTATGCTACCGCACGAATGAAGACCAACGCCGCCCGCCTCCTCGACTCCCTCGGCATCCGCTACGAGGTGCGCGAGTACGAGGTCGATCCGGATGATCTCGCCGCGGAGAGCGTCGCGAAAAAAGTCGGACTGCCGCCGGAGCAGGTGTTCAAGACTCTCGTTGCGCGCGGCGACCGGCATGGCGTCTGTTTCGCGGTCGTCCCCGGCGATCAGCAGCTCGATCTGAAAGCGCTCGCGCAACTCTCCGGCGACAAGAAGATCGACACCGTGGCGCTGAAGGAAGTGCAGCCACTGACGGGATACATTCGCGGCGGCGTCACCGCGCTGGCTGCGAAGAAGGACTATCCCGTCTTCGCCGATGAAACGATCGAGCTGTTCGATATCATCTCGATCTCGGCAGGAATGCGAGGTGCACAGTTGATCCTGTCACCCGCTGATTACCTCCGCGCGACGAAGGCGAAGGTAGGCGCCATCGCCCGGGAAAAGGAATAGCAGCCGCCGCTGTTTTGTAGAGCAACGCACAACCATGATGGGGAGTCGCCAAGTGGTAAGGCATCGGTCTTTGGAGCCGACATTCGGTGGTTCGAATCCACCCTCCCCAGCCAGTGCCCTGAGAATCGAAATCCGCTATCCGTTTCTTATCCCTGCTCCGCCATGGGCGGTCAACGAAATCTCGTCGACGTCTCAGTGACTTGCAACTGCGGCGATCAGCTCCTTCGCGAACGCCTCTTCGGAATGAGCGATTCCGCCGCATGCGCGACGTACTCATCAAGCGCAGCCGCGGTCCGCATTGCGGAGCCTTCGTGCCGCAAGTGCAGTAGTCCGATATACGCGCTGTAAACGAGCAACGCACGGCGACGAGCATCACCACCGGAGAACCCAAGCTCCTGGTAGGCGCCCACGAGAAACGCCACGCGCTTCTGGGAGACCCGGCGAATCGCGGCTGATACTCGTGGCACCGCAGAACCGGACAGAGCAATGTAGAGCCCATGGGCCTGCGGCGCGTCGACCGCTTCACGAAACAGAGCCTCGAGCCGCGCACGTGGATCGGCAACGGCCCCGAGCCTTTTCAGCGCGTCACGATCGCGCTCCTCCCATCGTCTAAGCGACCGTTCTAGCAGCTCTTCGAAGCTGGTGAAGTGCCAGTAGAAGCTCCCCTTCGTGACTCCCAGCTCCCGGGCGAGCTGCGGAATCGAGACGGCGTGTACTCCGCCCGAGGCAAGCGCCCTGAGCGCCGCCTCCTCCCAGTCGAATGCGCTGCGACGCGTGTCGGGTGAAGATTTCGAGTTCTCCATACTGCCCGGTACTGTACTATTCCATACCGTACGGTATGGAGGCGCACATGAAACGGCTTGCAGCAATCCTGATCCTTCAGTACCTGACGGGCTGCGCGACGGTGACCCATGGACGATTTCAGAAGATTCCGGTTACATCGGAGCCGAGCGGCGCCGACATCGAGCTTGCACAGTGCGGCGCGGGCCGCGGCGGCAGCGCCCGCACACCAGCGATCGTAAGCGTGCGGCGCAACGCGGACGGCTGCACGATCACGCTCCACAAGGATGGTTACGAAAGCGCACACATCGTGCTGCGGCGCGACCGGAGTCGCGCGCTTTACGCAAACGCCCTTCCGGCGATCGTATTGGGAGCGGCAACGGGACTCGTCGCTGCAATTCCGTTCGTCCTCGGCGATAGTCAGGGCGCCCACGACGCCGCGGACGCGTCGTTCAAAATCGGCTTCGCCGCAGGCGCCGCAGCGCCATTCCTCGTCGATTCAAAGACGGGCGCAGCTTACAGACAGTTCCCTGACTCGGTCCACGTTGCTCTGCATCCTGCACCATGAGTGAGCATGAGCGGTTGTCGCCGGCCTCGAGCGAGTTCCAGCCGTTGTTTCCAACAAGTCCTTTACACGGCACCGGGCGCGGACGGAGACTGAGATCGATCTCTCACTCGATTGTTCGAGCATTCCATTCGCGCTTCCTGCTTCGAGAGTCATGAGAACGCTACTCCGTCTTTTTGCCGCTTCTCTGCTTCTGATCACCCTTGCGTCGGCCGCATCTCGAACCGAGCGGCGCCCACGCAATCGCGAAGCGGCCGGCGACTCCGAACAGCCCGGCCTCGCGGAGTATCTGTCGAAGACGGAAGCCGACATTGCGCGGATCGACGCGGCCGATGCGCGGCTGCCCAGGAAGCCCATCGTCCTCGGCTGCAATTTGATCCTTGCTCATGGCTCGACCATTGCGCGCGTCCCTGATGACGTGCTTCTCGCTTACGCAGACGCATTGAAAGAGGCGGGAGCGCAACGGATCGAGATCAATCCGCTCGTTACAGCACGGGACGAGGCTCAGGTCGAGGCGAAGTACACCGCTCTTGTGAATCACATCAGAAAGCTCGGCCTCAAGGTCGCCATCAACCCGGAGGCAACCGAACCTTCCCGCGGCGGGATCACCACCTTCGAGCAATATCAGAAAGAAGCGATCAGCCGCTACGAATCGTGGGCTTCTCGTCTTCAGCCCGATGAATTCGTTCTCGTTCACGAGCCGACGACCATGTCAGCGCGCATGCACATCGAGACGCGTCCCGAGCAGTGGCGCGCCTTCATCGAAGCCACGGCCTCCGTTGTTCGCCGCGCTTCGCCCAGGACGCGCATCGGTGCGGGCTGCTTCGCCGGCACCAGCGCACGGGAGACTCCGTTCTTCGAGGAATTCTCCAGGATCCCCGTGCTGCAATTCCTGACAGCCGACAACTATGTGAGCGACGCAGCAGCGATCGAGCGAATGGACCACATGGCGGCCGTGGCGCACAGCGCGAAGAAGCCGATCTACATCGAGGAGACGTGGCGCCCGCATTTCATTCTTCCCGGTACCAGGCACGAGCATGGGAAGTCGATGGAGTCGGAGTCGGCACTCGGCTTTGGTTACAAGGGATTCGAAGCACTTGATGCGAAGTGGCTGGATGCGATGGCTCGTTACGCGGCAACGCACGGTTTCGAGTCGATGACCGCATTTCAGACGCGGTGTTTCTTTCTCTACGTTGATGCGAAACCGACGGACGGTCCTGAGTTCGATTCCAAAGTCGAACAAGCGATCCGCCATCGGGACCGGACCGACACGTTCCGCGCGTTTCAGCGCATCGCGAATGAATCACGGTGATCAGAAGGTGTCTGAAGGTTCGCCCAACCTCAAACATTCACAATGACTCGTCCACTCTCCCCAGCCACGACCATCCTCCCTTTTGCCTTCGCCGCCGGAGCCGCGACCCTGGTCCTGGGGTTCATCGGTGCGCTTCTCTGGTGGCCTCACTCGAATGACGCCCCACTCTTTGCTTTCCTGGTGCTGGCGCCGCTCGGGTTTCTGGCAGGTGCTGCCTACGGCTTGGTGCGCCGGCGGCCCGGCATCCTGTGGCGGATCGCCGGCATGCTGTTTACCGCCTCCTACGCGTGGTGCCTGCTTCGTCTGAGTCCGCGCTTCGGAGTGTTCGCGGCCGCTGCGTTCGCGATGATGGCCATCGCCACATTCGCCGCCGCAAGGGAGCTGCCGCGCAATCGCCGCGCTGCACTCCTGGCTTGCGCCGCGCTACTCGCGATCTCGGCGCTGTTCGTGCCCGTCGAGCAACATGCGCTGGCACCTACGAGCAAGGTCCCTCCGGTTCTCTTCGTGCTCGACGCCCGCCTCGACGCGACGCACGCAGTGCCGCAGGTTCGAATCAACACGCTGATCCTGCTGCTCGAATGGCTCGCCCTCGGAAAGGCGGCAGCCGTCCTCATGGCGAAGCGCACCCGCGCCGCATGACCATCGATTTTCGCACCCCCCTTGCCAGACTCATGAACCTGAACCCATATTCATGTTCATGCTGCTGCGCGGAATCGTTCTCTGGCTCGCCGGCACCATCGCCATCCGGCTGGCGGGGCAATGGCTGCTGCGGCCCGGCCTCGCCTCGCTCGGACTCTATGCCGCCAGCTTCACGGTCATGGCGCTGCTCGTCCCGCGAATCGCGCGCACGCACACGGCCGTCCTGCTGATCATCCTGCCGACGCTCGTCCTCGACTCGATCGCCTGCGTCTTCTTTCCCGCCGTCTATCCGAACCTTGCACCCGCCGCGGCCGGCCTCTTCGGCGGATGGATGCTCGCCTGCTGCGGCGGCGCAGTTGCGGGCGCGATTGCCCGCCGATGAAAAACGCGCCGCGCGCTCTCGCGCAAGACGAACTGCCGCCGCAACCGCAACAGCAGCGCAGCATCGCACGCAGACAGCGCCTCCTCGACGCCGCCCGCAAGCTCTTCGCGGAAAACGGTTACGGCGCGACGTCGATCGAGGACATCGCCTCGCGCGCCGGTGCCGCCTCAGGAGCGTTCTATCTCTACTTCCGCTCCAAACGCCAACTGCTTCTCGTCCTCGTCGATGAGCTGATGCAGTCGATCGAGAGTCTCGAGCTTGCGCGCGACACGAACCTCCGCAGGTTTCTCGGCCGCGCCCTGCGCGAGGACCGGCGGCACTACGGCGTTGTGCGCGCATTCCACGAAGTCTGTGCGTCCGATCCTGAGCTCAGCGCTCTGCGCGAGCGGATCGAACGCTGGACGTCGCGCCGCATTCTGAAATTCTTCGAGCAGCTCGCGAAGCATCCACGCGCGCGCCGCAACCTCGATCTGCAGCCGTTCGCGCAGATGATGGACCGGCACTTCTGGTCTCTCCTCGCACGCGCCGCCTCCCTTTCCCCACGCGCCTTCCAACGCGAGCTCGATCTGGCCGCGAGCGTCATCGAGCATTATCTTTGGACATGACTCCGAAGAGGCTCGCGCTCCTCCTTCTAGTCTTCGCGCTTCCACTCCGCGCCGCCGATACGACGGAAGCCGCGAAGGCGGCCGCATGGCTGCGCTCCATCCCTCCTCTCGCTCCCGACGATGCGCATTTCGGCGCCCTCGGCGCGATCAACACCGCATTCGTTGGCGCCGCCGCGCTCGATGTCATTCACACGAAAGGGCCGGCCGCGTTCTACAACGATTCCGCTGCTCTCGCATCGGCAAGGCAAATGCTCGCGCAACGCGGCTCGTCGTATCTGCCGCCGCTCATCGCAAGCGATCTCCCCTGGTTTCGCGACGTGCAGAACGTTCCCTGGGGCATGCTCGAAGTCTCGCGCGGCACGTTCAGACACGAGGCGCTCGACGCAGTGATCACCGCCGTGCAGAACGCAGGCGGCCGTTATGTCGGCACCGTCATGCCCTACGCAGGCTGGGAGCTCATCGCCGCAGGCTACGGGCCCACCACGGACGAGCAGTGCCAGCGGCTGCTCAACGAAGACTTCTTCTATCTCACCTTCGACCGGCGCATGGACCGCTACAAGGATCTCGCCGAGTACTCCGCGTTCCTCGCCGACATCGTCGAGCGCTACGACGGCGATGGCATCAACGACATGCCCGGCCTCACGACTCCTGTCCTCTTCTGGCAGATTCACAACGAGCCGGAAGGCGATCATTGCGGGCTGTTCCGCAATGACGCCGCCGCGTTCATGACCTTGATGAAGACCTCGTACGAGCTCATTCATCAGTCGTGTCCCAACTGCAAGGTCCTCAACGGAGGCGCCGGCATTCCGCTCTGGCGCGAAAGCGACAACCTCCCCGGCACGACCTTCTGGCGCGACTACGCCGCCCTCGGCGGCGCGCAGTACATCGACGTGATCGCCATCCACTACAACGACGGAAAATCCGCAGGCTTCGGCAGCATCGACAACTTCGAAACGCAGATCCGGCGCGCGCGCGAGCTTCTCGGTCCCACGAAACCGGTGTGGGTGACCGAGTACGGCGTACAACTCGGCACTGCCGGCAATTTCGCCGGCATGACGGAAGCGCAGGCAGGCGCATGGTTCATCCGCTTTGACGCGGCCGGACTCGCCGGCGGCGTCTCGCGATTCTTTCCCGACGCCGCATCGTTCACGACTCCCGATGGCCGCACGTATCTCCCCTACTACGTGAATCGACTCGTGGAGGCGGAGCTCGGCGGATTCAGCGCGGCGACGAAAATCGCGAGCGGCCAGTACAAGTTCACCGTTCGCGGATCAGACGTCTACGTTCTCTGGAGCGGTGTCCCGTCGACGGTCAAAGGCAACGTCACCGCGACCGACATGTACGGCAATCAGACCAGCATGAACGCGAGCGCACTCGCGCCCAGCGAAGCAAACCCGCTGTTCGTGCGAGTGGAGCCCCCGCGGCGAAGAGCATCGCGATAGTGGATGGGACGATGGGACCTATGGGACCTATGGGACCTATAGGTGGATACCCGTTTCCGCCTATAGGTCCCATAGGTCCCATAGGTCCCATAGTCCCATCCATCACACCATTGCGGGCGCGTGCACGATTGGCAGGCTCACGGTGACTCGCGTTCCTCTGTCGGGGCCTTCGCTCTCGGCGCGAATCTCGCCGTGATGCAGCTCGACGATGTGGCGTGCGATCGCGAGGCCGAGCCCGAGGCCGCTGCGAGTTGCGGCGTTGCCCTGGCGGAGGCGCTCGAACACGTAGGGAAGAAACGCCGGCTCGATCCCTTCGCCTTTATCGGTCACCGCGATCTGCAGCCGGTCATCCTCGCGAAACACGCGCAACTCGATCTCGCCGCCTTGGCGTGAGAACTTGATCGCGTTGGAGAGGATGTTCCCGATGACCTGCTGCAGTCGCACCGCATCCGCTTCGATCTGCGCGTCGTCATCTTCGATCTTCGCGATCAGCTTCAGCTCGCACTCCGCGGCCGCGGGACGCGCGGTCCGCAGCGCAGCCTCGACGACATCCGCGGCGCGCATTCTCCGCATCTCGACCTGGAACTTGCCGAGCACGATGCGCGAGACGTCGAGCATGTCATCGATGAGCCGCGCCTGCAGGCGTGCACTCGTCTCGATCGTGCGCAGCGCTTCTTCCAGTTCCTCTTCGTTGTAGCCGCCGATGCGGAGGAACTGCACCCAGCCGAGGATGGAGGTCATCGGCGTGCGCAACTCGTGCGACAGCGTCGCGAGGAAATTGTCTTTCGCGCGATTCGCCGCTTCGGCTTCGCGATAACGCCGCTCCACTTCTGCCGCGAGCGCCGCTTCCCGCTTCTCGGTCACGTTGCGGAACGTCACGACGGAGCCCAGCGGCTCGCGTTCCGCGTCGCGCATCTGCGACGCCGAGAACTCGACGGGGAAACTCGTGCCGTCAGCGCGGAAGAACGTATCTTCGCCTTCGGTCAGCGACTCCTGCCGGTGCAGCGCCGCGTAGAACCTGCATTCATCGACGTTGCACGTCGCGACGCGCGGCAGCGGCGGATGCACGAGCGAGTGAATGTCCTGCCCGCGCACTTCATCCATCCGCCGTCCGATCATTCTTGCAGCGGCAGGATTGACGAACGTCGTCCGCCCGACCTGGTCGACGCCGAACACTCCTTCCGCGACGGCATTGAGAATCAGTTGATTCTGCCGCGACAGGCGCGCGAGCTCCTGCGCCTGCATCTTGATCGCTTCACGCTTGCTGAAGAGATCGACGAAGACGTTCACCTTCGAGCGCAGGATCTCCTGCTGGATCGGCTTGAAGATGTAGTCGACGGCGCCGAGCTCGTAGCCGCGGAACACATTCGTCTCGCTGCGGCTCATCGCCGTCAGAAAGATGATCGGCGTGTCGCGCGAGCGCTCGCGTTCGCGGATGAGGGACGCGGTCTCGAATCCGTCGAGGCCGGGCATCTGCACGTCGAGCAGAATCACGGCGAACTCCGTATCGAGCAGATGCCGGAGTGCCTGGCGTCCTGATTCCGCGATGATGAGCCGCCGCCCCTCGTCAGCAAGGATCGACTGCAGCGCAAGCAGGTTGTTTGGCTGGTCGTCGACCAGCAGGATGTTGACGATTCCGTCGGAGGTCATGTGCGGCTCTGTCGCCAAAGCTCGACCAGATAGGGCCCGATGCGTTCGAGAGGCAAGATCCGGTCCACTTGCGCTGTATCGATTCCCGATTGCGGCATCTCCGGAGCCTCGGCCGATGCCGGATCCTCGACGATCACGAATCCTCCCTGTTTCTTGATCCGCACCAGACCCTGCGCCCCATCGTCGTTCGAGCCGGTGAGCAGCACACCGACGCACTGCGCGCGATACGCATCCGCAGCCGACTCGAAAAGCACATCGATCGACGGACGCGAATACTTCACCGCCGGATCCTTGGAAAGATCGAACGATCCGCGCTCGACCAGCAGGTGATAGTCCGCCGGCGCGAGATAGACATGGCGCGGACGGATGAACAGCTTGTCATCGACATCGACGACCGGCAGCTTCGACTTCGTCCGCAGATACGCGGGCAGACTCTCATTCGAAAATCGGTAGCGATGCTGCACGGCTGCAATCGGCGGATCGAAATCGGGCGGCAGCGCGCCGAGCAGAACCGAGAGCGCGTGCATGCCTCCCAGCGACGTGCCGATCACGATGATGCCTATCTGCCGCATGCCCCCCTCTCGTCAGGTCTCATCGCACCCTCCGGTACAGACGCTCTTCCGCGTCGATCTCTTCATACGAGTCGGCGACGGACGTGAAGCGGATCGACTCCTTCCTGCCGAGGCCGAGGATGCCGAAGTTGTCGAGGCTGTTGAGGAAGAGCTGCTGCACGCGCTCCTGCAGCGCGTTGTTGAAATAGATGAGCACGTTGCGGCAGAAGATGACGTTGAACTGGTTGAACGACGCGTCGGTGACGAGGTTGTGCTGCGCGAAGACGATGTTCTCGCGCAGCGACGGCCGGAAGATCGCGTAGTCGTAACGCGCGGTGTAGTACTCGCTGAACGTGTCCTTGCCGCCCGCGCTGATGTAGTTGCTCGTGTTCTCCTGCATCGATGCGATCGGAAAAATCCCATCCTTGGCCTTCTGCAGGACCGCTTCGTTGATATCGGTCGCGTAGATGCGGCAGCGGTTGTAGATCCCTTCCTCGGTCAGCAGCATCGCCATCGACCAGACCTCTTCGCCCGTCGAACAGCCGGCGTGCCAGATGCGGACGAAGGGATACGTGCGGAGGATCGGGACGACTTTGTTGCGGAACGCGAGATAGAAGGTCGGATCGCGAAACATCGCGGTCGTGTTGATCGAGAGGTCGAGCAGCAGCCGCTCCATGCAACCCGAATCGTGGAGCACTTTCTCCTGCAGCGCGGAGATCGTGCTCAGCCCTTCCGCGTACACGCGCTTCCAGATGCGGCGGCGCATCGACGGGAGGGAGTAGTCTCGAAAATCGAATCCGTAGTGGCGGTAGATCCCCTCGGTGAGAAGATGAATCTCCACCATCTCCAGGTCGAGTTTTTCCTGCTCGGCCGCGGGATTGAAGGCCGCTTGAGACATTTGGAAAGGGAGCTGAGCAAATGCGATGCCGTGCAAGAATACCGGCCGTGCGACGAGCTCTCTTCATCGCCCTTTTCGCCGCCTGCTCGCTTCACGCGGCCGAGGTCACCGTCTCCGCGGCGGCGAGTCTCAGCGATGCGATGACGGAGATCGCGCACCTCTACGAGTCGAGGCCGGGGGAGAAGATCATCCTCAACTTCGGCGCCTCGAGCACTCTCGCGACGCAGATCGTGAACGGCGCGCCGGTGGATCTCTTTCTTTCCGCGGATGACGCGCAGATGGATCGGGTGGCCACGGCCGTGCGCGTGCCGCTGCTTGGAAACCGGCTGGCGATCGTCGGCGCGCCTCTGGCGAAAGCGAGACGCATCGCGATCGCGAATCCTGAGGCTGTGCCTGCCGGCGTCTATGCGAAGCAGTGGCTCATCCGGCGCGGGCTGTGGAGCACGGTCGAGGGGAAGATCGTCCCGGCGGAGAACGTGCGCGCCGCGCTCGCCGCGGTGCTCCATGGAAACGCGGACACAGCGATCGTCTACGCGACCGATTCGCGGCTCGGCGTCGTGATCGAGGACGGACCGCCGATCTCCTATCCCGCCGCGGTGCTGCGCAACGCGAAGAACGGCGCGGCCGCGCGGCGCTTCCTCGAGTTCCTGCAGTCGCGCGACGCCGCGGCAATCTTTCGCAAGTACGGGTTCATCGTGAAGTGAGCGACGCGTCGATCATCTGGTTCACGCTCCGGATGGCGGCGCTCGCGACGGCGCTGTTGATCCCTCCTGCGCTCGCGCTGGGGCTCGCGCTCGCGCGCGGCCACTGGCGCGGCAAGTCGATCGTCGAGACGATCGTCGCGCTGCCGCTCGTCATGCCGCCGGTGGCGACGGGCCTCATCCTTCTCCGGCTCGTGCCGCGCGAGGTGGTCTTCACGTGGCGCGCGGTCGTCATCGCGATGATGGTCATGGCGTCGCCCTTCGTCGTCCGCGCATCGCGCGTGGCGTTCGAAGGCGTCCCTCTGCGCTATGAGCAGATCGCGCGGACGCTCGGCGCGAGCGAGGGGCGCGTGTTCTTCACGATCACACTCCCGCTCGCCCTTCGCGGCATCTCCAGCGGTGTCGTCCTCGGATTCGCGCGCGCGCTGGGCGAGTTCGGCGCGACGATTCTCGTTGCCGGAAACATCCCGGGACGCACGACGACGCTCGCCGTCGCGATCTACGATCGCGTGCAACTGGGGAAGGACGCCGCGGCGTGGGACCTCGTCGCGGCAGGGATCATCGTTGCGTTCATCGCGATCTGGCTCAGCGAGAAGCTGACGAGGCGCCGCGCATGACGCTCATCCTCGAGGATGTCGTCGTGCCGCTCGCACACTTCGAGCTCGAGGTGACGGCGACGATGAGCGCGCGCGTCACCGCGATCTTCGGCCCTTCCGGCGCGGGAAAGACATCGCTGCTCGACGCGATCGCGGGACTGCGTCCGCTGAAGCGCGGGCGCATCGCGATGGATGGCGTCACGCTGAGCGGCCTGGCAGCGCGCGAGCGCCGCATCGGCTACATGCCGCAGGAGACCGCGCTCTTTCCCCATCTCTCCGTTGCATCCAACATCCGCTACGGCGGACAGCACGATGAGCAGCATGTGATCGAAGTGCTCGAGATCGGGCATCTGCTCGATCGAGGAGTGACCGCGCTGTCCGGCGGAGAGCAGAAGCGGGTCGCGCTCGCACGGGCGCTGCTGTCCGCGCCGCGTTTGCTGCTGCTCGACGAGCCGCTCTCCGGGCTCGACCGCCCGCTGCGCGATCGCGTGATGACGCTGCTGCAACGCGTCCGCGATGACTTCAACGTGCCGATGCTGTACGTGACCCACGACGAACAGGAACTGGCGATGATCGCGGATGAAGTCATAGAAGTGGAGCGCGGACGTCTCGTCCGCAGTCGCTGGGCGTCCCGCCCGGCGACTAATTCTCCTCGCGCGGAATCGTGACCGGGCGGGACGCCCGGTCACTGCGCGCGAGGACGCCCGCGCTCCTAGTGCTCTGCCCTCGAATTCGGCGCAATACCGCTGGTGGTGCTTGCGAGGCAAGATCAAGGAGCGAGGAGGAGGCGATGCGGGACATCGTTGACGACGAGCGACGCCGAGATTGCCTCGCAATCACCACC
>Ga0070741_10000828_pt1 | contig 102930 bp, 108 predicted proteins | sample Coa_R1_4_FD_66440 | JGI IMG/M metagenome (GOLD analysis project Ga0070741, IMG submission 66440) | Surface soil microbial communities from Centralia Pennsylvania, which are recovering from an underground coalmine fire - Coalmine... | ecosystem: Environmental > Terrestrial > Soil >... | reverse complement strand
TGTTGGTGACATTGATGGCTGTCAGGCGAAGGCTCCATTTGTACTTGTCGCCACGAAAGAGATTGCCGTCTCCCACGGCGAGATCGAAGAGGTGTCGAGGTGCGATGCGCGGTGGATTTTTGTCGTCATTCTCGGTCCCGGGAGCCGGAATCGTGACTCGGGTGGCGCCGTATTGTGAAGGTGCACAACTAGTCAGCGGAGAGTTCAGCGTCGGAAACACGTTACCGCAGAACAACCCTGCCTGCATCTGCTGATCTGCGGTCAACCCGGTCAAATCCACCGGTGTTGTTGTATCTGAGGCGAACGGAACTGCTCCCGCCACCAGCCCGCTATCATAGCGCCAGTTGAAACCGATCCATGGCCCGTTCTGCCAAGGTTGATATTGCAGATGCGTTGTCTGGTTGAATCGCTCATCGTGGTCGATGCGGAAGACGCCTCCGGCTGCTGAAGGCGTCGCTCCGGCCCCACTAACCTGCGGCAGGAAGAAGCGCGCCGAAACCGTCGAGAAGACCATGAGCGCCGAAAACCCGTGGAAGTTCGGCACGCTGACAAGGCCCGCAAAGCCGGGGATCTTGGACCGGTCCCACGCGATCGGGAAGAAGATGGGAGTGTTCCCGAGGATGCTGAAATCATACGCATTATGCGTGTACTTCCAGATGTACTCTCCCGAAAACACCAGATACTTCCCGAATGCCTGCTGCAATCCAGCATGGAATTCGTTGCGGAAGCCCGGACTCAACGGAGTGGAGGCTGAAGAAGCACAGCCAAGCAGCGGGTTTAGCACCGGGCTGTCGCATCCCACGCTGGCGACGATCAGGTTCTCGTTGAAAGGCGTTTCCAGCAATCGCGCATAGGAAACACGAAGCACAGTGTTGGTTCGCTTGATGTTGTAGGCAACGCCCAGGCGCGGCTGGGCCTCTTTGTGTGTAGTCAGGCCGTTGTAGAAGTCTCCGCGTAAGCCGACGTTGAACGACCAATTTCCCTTGGTGATCTGGTCCTGGATGTAGAGCGCGAGTTGCTTAACATCGGTGTGGCCGCGAAAGCTGAACAGACCTCCTCCGCGTGTCAGGTCAAAGGGGAGCAAGTCGGAACATGGAGAATCCAGGGCGACGCCGCTCACAAAGCAAGGGTTGCCGTTCGCGTCGGTGAGCGACGGAAGTAATCCGTTGTCCACGATCCCTAGATTGTCATTCTCGTTGAGAAACGTGTGTTGATAGGTGGCTCCTACTTTGAGGTTGTGGGCCCCTTTTACGTACGACAACGCTGTCCGCAGGCCGGCGTTGGTCAGAGTCCGGTCTTGAGCGACGGTCTCCTGCTGGATGGGCGAGAGGTCATCAAAGAGGTTGCCACTCGGATAGTAATTGTAGTGGTCTCGCCGGACGAAGCCACCCAGGGTGAAGACAGCGTTGTTATTGAGGACTCGAGTCCACGAGGGCGCAATGTTGAACGTCTTGATCTGCGACCGCTGGTCGGTTGGACCCAGTGGGTTCCCGGAAGGGTCGGCCTGTCCTGTGTGAAGTAGGTTGTCGAAGCTGTTTGGGTTCTGAAACCAGGAGCGCGTGAAGCCGAGATTCATCTGGATCGAATCGGCCTTTGAAAGCTGGTAGTCAATCCTGTCGAAAATGTTCTCTTCGTTGCCCTTCGCGTGGATGACTGTGAATTCCGGCGGATCGAGGAAACGGCCGGTATTCAGTCCACTGGCCGAGAGGAAGTTACCCCACTTCGGTCCGCCATAACCCAGGTTGAGGCCCAGCGTTGAAGTCCCGAAACTGCCATAGCTCGCGGTGACGCTCCCAGTCGGCCTCGTGAGGCCCTGGCCTGATCGGGTGGTGGCGCTGATTACCACGCTCGTCTTTTCGCCGAACTCGGCCGGAGGCGCGCCGGAAATGACTTCCATTGACGCGATGGCATCCAGCGGAATCTGGTTCGAAAAGACTTTGCTTTGCTGGTCGGTGATCGGCTGCCCATCGACCGAGAAGGAATTCTCGGCGTGATCGCCCATTCCGTGAAACAGACCATTGGAGTCTGCGGCAATGCCCGGCGAAGACAGCGTAACAAGCGAACTGAGGGACGACGATTGGCTCTCCAGAGGCAGCTTGTCGAACAGGCCCCGGTCCACGTCGGTGTGAAAGGTAGACGTGTTTTCAAGCAAATCTTCACCATTGCCTTCAACCGTAACCGTCTCCGCTGACCCAGCTACCCTCAGGGTGATACTGAGATTGACGGGGACAGTCGAGCGGACTTCGACGTCTTGCGCAGAGGGAGCAAAACCCTTGCCAGTGACAGTCACATGGTAGGGGTTGAAGGGGACGTTCGGGACCACGAATTTTCCCGCCGTGTCGGTCACCGCAATCCGAGAGAAGCCGCTGACCGGGTTTTCGACTGTGACGGTTGCGCTGGGCACGACCGCACCGGATGAGTCCACTACCGTTCCGACAATCGACGTGGAATTACCGGATTGGGCGTACGCACCCAGACCCAGCGCCAGAAACAATACGAATAGAAAAGCCGCAGACCGCGGCTTCTTAGAAAGAGCCAGCATGATTCCTCCCGAAATAAATGAAAAATGAATTCAGTACGAACCGTTCGATCTGTCTGAATGCCTAGAGGGCGGGAGGTGGACGGACGCTGAGCGCGAAAGCCACGATGCGTTCGGCGGCCGAAATGGGCTCAGGCAGGAAGGTGAGGACGGGAACAAACGTTACTTTCAGCGGGGCTACTGCGGTTCTGGGAGTCGCCGAATGCGCAGCTACGCAAACCGTGCACTTGGCAGATTCAACGCCGTTCGAGTGGTGATGCGCGGCAAAGGCCAGCGACGACCATAAGGTCAGCGTCAGGCACAATAGCGCCACGCATTTCACTTTGGACCGCATGCTGCTTACCCCACTTGAGGAAATCTACACCGAAACGAGAATCCCGCGCAATCCGAAGCTTGTGTTGCGAAGGTGACGGGTCTCACGGAGGTGCGGGACCCCAGGTAACCGCTGCTGCCTTGGGCCCACGAATTTGCGAGTTGGTGGGAGTGATCGACGCCCAGGCTAATCGCTGCCCTTTGTTCTTGTGTTTGTCTTGTTTTCTCCGCCGAAGTTCAGCCCAGCATTAGTTTGCCCACCACCTGAGGAGTTCCATGCCCGAACTATCCACGATTTATGACTACATGCGCGCCAACGCTGGTCTACTCGGGGCGCGAATTCTCGAAGAGTACCCGGCTCTGCACCAGTTCGAGGATCCAATCTCACCACGGGTGGAGGGATTGTTGCGAAGGCCGTTTCCCGCGCAAGCCATCGCGATTATGGGTCTCGCCAAACGCTGGCGAGAAGCGCGGACTGCGATGGTGGTTGCCGAATGCGGCACTGGGAAAACGTTGATCTCCTTGGGTGGTGTCCATGTCCATAGTGCGGGAAGGCCGTACATCGCATTGGCGATGGTACCTCCACACCTAGTCGAAAAGTGGGCGCGGGAAGCGTTCCTCACGCTGCCAGGAGTACGAGTGTTCCTGATCGATGATTTGCGGAACGGCGGTGATGAAAACAAGTCTCACGGAGTAAACGAAGTGCGGCTCAGGCACGGGCGAATCGTACGAGAAGGGTTGCAGACGAGTCTCAGCGATCTGCGATTGCGAAAGGGGGCGTCGAGTCCCCGGAAACGCTGGCAGGTATTGTGTGGAAGACCGTCCTTGTTCATCGTCGGCCGCGAACGAGCGAAGCTCGGATACTTCTGGCGTCACGCCTACCGCGTTCCAGGGTCCGGTCCCTACCTCGGATGCGTTGTGAATTCCGACACGGGAAAGCCAGTCATCCTGGACAGCGGTCGGTTAACTGCCGCTGAGTTCGAGAAGGTCAAGATCGCAGAGACCGTCGAGAGCCGGGAGGGGAAGTCCTGCAGGCCATTTCATAGCCCCTTGTGGCAGGCCGATGGCGACAAGATCCGCCGGATGGCCCCCATTGAGTTCATTGGCCGCTATATGCCCGGATGGTTTGACTACGCGGTTTGCGATGAGATTCACCAGTTAGCCGGCGATACGGCGCAAGGTAACGCTCTCGGCACCCTTTCGTCTTGTACCGATCGGATCGTGGGCCTGACTGGGACTCTCCTAGGCGGTTATGCGGACGACTTGTTCAACACCCTGTTTCGACTTGAAGCCGCCAGGATGAAGGAACACGGTTACGAGTGGGGCACGGCAGGACGAAGTTCCTTCACGCAGGACTACGGGGTCCTCGAAACGATCACGAAGGTCGAGCCTGCCGAGAACCGGTGCTCCAAATCGAAGACCACCAGCACGGTCCGGCGGAAGCCAGGCGCTTCTCCTCTGCTTTTCGGGGAATTCCTGATGCAGCTGTGCGCCTTCGTCTTTCTGGAAGACATCTCGGGAGAGTTGCCACCGTACGAAGAAAGCTACCTTAGCGTCCCGATGGATCCGCTGCTGATGGCGTCGTATCGGGAGCTGGAAGATGCCATTCGGAAGGCCTTGAAGGAACACAGGGGCAATCGGTCCGTGTTGAGCACGATGCTGAACACACTGCTCCTTTATCCAGACCACCCCTATGGGTTGGGAACGCTCTACGGTAAGGAGTTCGATGAGGAGCTGAAGCGAAACGTGCGGTTTGTGATTGCCGAGACCCGTGATCTCCCTGAGGACGGGCTGTATGCCAAGGAACGGAAACTGATCGAAGAGATCAGAAGGGAACTGGCCGAAGGCCGACGCTGCCAGGTGTTTGCGGTGTACACGCAGAAGCACGACGTCACTGCCCGTCTGCAGCGGATCCTGAGCGCTGAGGGAATCCGGACCGCGGTTCTGCGGGCGAGCGTAGATAGCTCCAAGCGCGAAGCCTGGTACGCGCGACAAATCAAGGAAGGAGTCGAGGTCGTAATCTCCCATCCCAAGTTGGTAGAGACGGGTCTCGACTTGCTGGACTTTCCGACCATCATCTTTTACGAGTCGGGATACTCGCTGCACACTTTGCGGCAGGCCAGCCGCAGGTCATGGCGCATCGGGCAGAGAAAGCGAGTGCGGGTGAAATTTCTCTGCTATGAAGGAACCATGCAGACGGCATGCTTGCGGCTGATGGGCAAGAAGCTTCTGGTCGCACTCACCATGGAGGGGAAGTTTGCCGGAGAAGGACTCCAATCGATTGACGAAGACGATGACATGCTCTCGGCGATGGCGCGCGAGTTGGTCGAGAGAAACGGGATAGGGGAGTCGGCGGACGCAGTCTGGAAAGCGCTCAACACAGAACATCAGAAGCTGTTTCCCTCAACTTCACGGTCAAACGGGGAAGAGCCTTTGCTCGAAGCGCCGGATGTCTTGCCGCAGGCTCAGCCCGACCCTGCCCAGCTTGTCGAGGAAGCCCTCGAAAGCAGCGCGATCCTGGTCTTCGGTCAACGACCGCGATCGGTCTCAGGCAGAAGGCCCCGTGGGAGGCAGGCTGTCCCCGAACAGGCGTCGCTATTCGGTTTCAGTTGATGAACTCCACAGGACGGCATCAGCCTGGCCGACGCCCCTAGCGCGTCCAGTCTTCCGGCGGCGACTGGATACCCCACACGTTGTCGGGCTCATGCAGCGCCAATCCTAGCAGCCACAGCTTATCGTACTCCCCGATCGAGATGCAGTTCACTACCCGCGCCGTAACTCCCGTCCTTGTGGGAAGACCCTCCAACCGGACTGCGGATCCGACTTCCAACGGACGACGGAACCGCGCCGCACATCCCTGGGGGTTCACCAGGATTATCAGCCACGGCTCGGAAAACGGATCATCCGGACGCATGCCGGCAAGAGTAACCGGAATCTTGCAAGGAACTCGAGTGCCGCGGCGGACCCCTGCTTTGTTAGCCCATCGAACACATGCTCAAGTCTAGAAGGTCGCGAGGGTGCGTCCAAGGTGCGGGAGCTATTTCTGCCCTTCAGAGCTCGTATTTCAAATCAACCAGGAGGAAAGCAGTATGTCAGAAACCAGTACGCTCATTGGCTATGGCGGCAGGACGATTGGCCGCGAAGAACTAACTCTGGTGCCGACACCACCAGCAACGGAAACGCACCGTCCGATCCCGCATCACGAGATCGTGCGGGCATTGATCGAAACTCTCGGATTCCGTCATATCGGAGTTGTTCACGACGAGTACGCTGTGTCGCCGGACGGCATGAAGGCCTTCGGCGTCCTTGATCTCGAAACCGAGATGGAGGGATGCCGGTTTTCCATCGGATTGCGCAACTCGCATGACAAGAGCATGCGGTTGGCGATGACCTGCGGATACCGCGTGTTCGTGTGCTCGAACATGGCCTTCGCGGGAGACTTTACGCCGGTGCTCGCCAAACACTCGAAGTCGTTCTCGCTCATCGACTGTATCTCGGTGGGAGTGGACCGGATGCAGAGAAACTTCGAGCCCATGCGAAAGCAGGTAGAGGCGTGGCAGAAAAGCGAACTCACCGATGTGACGGCCAAGGTTGTAATCTACGAGGCCTTCGTGGAGGCCAAGTTGGAAGCCCCGAAACACTTGGCCCGCACCGTGCATGATCTCTACTTCGAACCGAAGTATGAGGAGTTCCGGCCGCGGACCATCTGGAGTCTCTCGAATGCCTTCACGTCAGCCTTCAAGGAACTGGATCCGATTCCTCAGTTCAAGGCAACCGCGAAACTTGGAGAGTTCCTGGAATCTCGGTTCTCACAGTCGTTCTGAGCCCAACGGCGGTTCCGGCCGGCCGCCGCTGCTTATTACTCAGCATTGACCGGCAGTGAAACACTCGTGTCACGGCGGTGCTCTCGTACTAGAAAGGGCATACGTTTCCCCGTAGAGTTAGGATGGCAGCATTTTGCCGCGAACGTGGTCGGCTAAAAACGTCGAGTATTGGCGATCGAGCTCGCGAATTGACCAATGACAATCCTTTCGAACCAAACTTCGTTGTAGCAAGGGAGCGAAAAATGAACGGACTTTCCAGAACAGCCACAATTTCACTCTGTCTTCTGGGTGTTTGCGGAATAACTATCATTTGCGCAAACGCACAATCACTAACGTCTGCACCGCAACCCTCGACTGAACTTCAGAGTCTGACGAAAGCGCTCTCTGGAGAGTGGTCGCTCAATGTGAAGTTTGAGCCTGACGCCACGATGCCGAACGGTCTAGTCAACACTGGAGAAGAAACCTGGCGTCCTGGGCCAGGAGGTTTTACGTTGCTGGAAGAAGAGCATCTGCGTATGCCGCAGAGCGAGGTCTTTCTGCTCGGCATTTTATGGTGGAATACCGGGACGAAGAATCTTCAGGGGATGGAATGCCAAAATCGCCTGCCGTACACCTGTGACGTTAAGGGTGCGCAAAATGACATCACCATGAACTGGGATGGCAAACAATTCGTCATCGATGAAATGGAAACGTCCAAAAGCGGTAAGAAATCTGTGTGGCACGAGGTCTGGTCAGAGATCACTCCCAATTCGTTCACACAGACCGGGGACTACGGCGATCCAGGTGGACCTCGGAAGCGGTTGTTCACGATTCACGCGACGAAAGTTGCGAATGGCCAGATCAAGAACGATCAGTCACAGTCCAAGGACAGCGCACCAGCACCAGAAATGCAGAGTCTTGCAAAGGCCCTGAAGAGCAACTGGTCCACAACGTATGAATTTGCTCCCGGTGGCATCTCTCCGACCGGTGGCACTGGCACAGGTGAAGAGAACTGGCGAACAGGCCCGGGTGGATACGTTTTGATGGAAGAGGAACACGTGCGTGCTCCTTCTGAAGAAATGTTTCTTATCGCGTTTCATTGGTGGGATAAAACCACCAGCAGCTTGCGTGGGATGCTTTGCAACAATTCCGGTCCGGCCGCATGCGATTTCAACACTTACTCCAACAGTTCACTGAGGTGGGATGGAAAACAGTTAATCATCGACCTGGAATTCCCGCAGAACGGCAAGAAAATGATTTGGCACGAAGTCTGGTCGGGCATCACGGCCACTTCCTTTACGCAAACTGGTGACGCGGGCGAGGTGGGTGGCCCTCTGAAGAGAGCCCTCACAATTCACGGGACTAAGGTCGGTGCAACTGAAAAGAGTTCAGGAATGTAACCACTTTTCGTGAGGTGTCGATGGGAAAAATCTTAAAGTACCGCGTCTTGGTTTCGGGAATCCTCTCGCCTGTGATGGCGGTTCTCTTGAGTGCCCTAGTAAACCAGGTGTTGATGCGCCGGAGCGCCGACCCCGAGAAAGACTGGCTGTTTCGACTGTTCGTCTCCACTGTCGTCATGGTTGTGCCTTTCGCTGTCACGTTGGTATTTGCCACAAAAGACAGCCGCCGCTCGGGCTTTCTGCTTTCAGGAAAGATTGGGCTTGCCTTCGCTATTTTTTCGCTGGGTCTCATCGCCAAGCCGGTGAGCGATGGCTTTACCCGGTCCAAGCAAGAGCGAAACAAACTAATGCGGGACGTGGAAGCCCCGCTCTTTGAAACCATAGACGTATCTGGAAATCGGCAACGCCTGGCGGATTACAAGGGCAAGGTCGTACTTGTAAATATCTGGGCGACTTGGTGTGCGCCCTGCCGTGCGGAAATGCCAGCTCTGGATCGTTTGTACCAGGAACGCAAGGATCGCGGATTCGTGGTGCTTGGCATGTCCGGCGAAAGCAGAACATCCCAAGAGAGATTTCTGAAAGAAGTTAAGGTGAGCTATCCTCTTCTCCTTTTGACTCGAGACGTCCCGAGCCTCTATCGCGACATTGCGCGCTATCCCGAAATATTTCTGATTGATCGCGGAGGCCGCCTTCAACCCACGCCGGGTGCCGGACAACCGTTTGAGAAGCTGGAGGCGGACATAGATGCCTTGCTCGCCAGAGATTCGCAGTGAACATTCTTATAGAGAGTTCGATCGATGATACGCAGAGACTTTCTTACCTCCTTAGCGCCGGAGCGGCCAGTCTGGGCTTTCGTTTCGGGCGTGACGTGCCAAACCATACATCCAACCCAGCGCCGGCAAGGCAGCGTTGCGCGTTACAAAGGGATTCATCGCATCCGATGCACGGAAGATAATTGCGTTCCGCGGAGCACCGCAGACCACAGGACATCCGAAGTGCCGCTCGATGGCCTTCGCATGCTTGCGAGGTTGAATGAACTCGACACGAAGGGGAGAGAGGCGAGTACCAGTGCCGTGCCGGGCGATTGAGAGCACCCAGGAAAAAGCACACTCGATAAGCACTTGGAGGCTCGATCTCCTGAGCTTTCTCGTAGTCCTTCTAACCGTATTGTAGCGGTACCGGCCGGGCCGCCGCTCCCGATTCTCTTTTTCTTGAACTGGCAGGAGTTGCGCGGAAGGCGACGCTTCACAACCCCGACTGGTTTGTCGACCGCCGCCGCCTTTTCATTGCTGCGTACTATGGCTTTCAACAACTTAACTTACCGGATCTATCCCCCTTTGCGGAGTGGCCCCCAGTTTTGTGACCATTCTGTGACCAGCGCCGATGTTCGCCTAAGCGTCGGCAATGAACTGGGAAATCGTGGGGATGTATTCAAGCAAGAAACGTCGGTTCGAATAATCGACGAACCGCGCACGATCACTCTTGCCGACGAACTAGTAAAGGCCTTGAAAACGCTAAAGGCGATTCACGATCTCAATTGGCCGGATGGCGAAAGTGTGTTCATGAGGAAGGGAAAGCGGATTCGCACCTTTTACGTTGCTGGAAATCCGCCTGCACGTGTTCAGGAATGCTTCGCCGTCTGCTGCAGTCTAGACAAGAGCATCTGTATTTCTGAAAGTGCGGCAGCATCTCCCTTGGCCAGGTCTGCCGTGATCTGATCACGGGTTGCCAGGGTTTCACGAAGCAAGTTGCGAAGCCCAGGGTCCTCCGTGCTATTCGCAATTTGCTGCGCCTGATCAAAAACCTCCCTGGAATACTCACCGGCCTTCCCGTAGTTTTTTTGCACCACCTCCAGATACATCATCGTGGCTGTGTCGCGAAGCTGCGACAGTTGTTGGCTGGACTGACAGGACCCTAATTGTTTTGTGGAGGCAGACAGTTCCTCGTTTACGCGCTGCAGTCTGGAATACTGCAGGATGAAGCCAATCAGGAAGCCAGTAAGCAGCAACAGAAACCAGACCACGATTTTGCGTCGCATTGAGCTTTCCCTTCCGTATTCACCAAGCTCGGCGAAGTCGCCAGCAGTCCCCATTCGATACGCGCGTCCTGGCCAGGCTGACCTAGACCTTCTTGAGTGACGGTTGGTGCACCCTCACACGACCGTCGTCATCCCACTTGACGACCGCGTCCTCTTCGTTGGCTTGCTTAACTGTGCCAAATTCTCCAGTCGGGTTTCCAAAGTTGCCCAAGCCCTCGACCCGATCTCCGGGAATCAACTGTTCGCCAGTGGCAGAGGACTCGGAGAGCGGTGGTCTCTTGGCGCGGTCTGAGTCAGGGATCGCCCCAGCATGCGACAGCGGTGGTTGGGGCGCTTTACGCAGTTTGGGTATCAGCTTATTGGCACCATGGGTCATATTGTTTTCTTTTCCCCGAGGCCGGAGGATCGCGCTTCGCCACGACTGTTTATCGGCTCCAAAGATAAAGGATAGGCCTGAAAGGATATCCCAGCCGGTCCAAACTGCACAGTTCTGATAATTAGTTGGGCAACGTGCCGCGCCGTAGCAATTGAATCGCTGAAAGTGGTTCAATGTGATCAGACATAGCCCTTGGCCACTTCTATGATGTTGTGTAGTGAGGAAGTGAGACGACCGTTCCAAAGGCCCGTCAGCTTCCTCGTACAAAGAGGCACAACATGTCAACTATATTGATCGTTCTTTTGGTGCTGTTTCTGCTCGGTGGCGGGGGCTGGGGATACTCTCGTTGGCGTGGCTAACGCGATCGCAGGATGAACGCGTCACCATGCTGTTTGATCTTAACATCTTGCGGCATTTATGAGGGGGTTCGACTCCGGCAGACCCCGAACCTTCTTTCAGGTTCCATGAGCTAAGTCAGCCCACCTGAAGCTTTCTTTTCTTAGTTCTCAGGAAAGCCGGGTACCTCATGTCTTCGATTGCGATTCTGCACGAAGTTAAACAACTCTACAACGTGAGTGACCGTCTGGACTCGTTGGCCGAGCTACACCCCGTTGTCTCCGCAGCGCTCATCACCATCTCGGGAAGCGTTCGTAACACGGCCATGCTGTTGGAGGTGTTGGTTGCGACGAAAATGACGCCCCTCTCCGGATTGGATCCAGCAGATGCGTGAATGGCCATCGCCGTCCTGGAGTTGCGCTTTGGGATTGAGATGCGGGAACTAGTCATGGAGGACGATATTTAGAAGGGAGCTATGAACTTGCAATTCACTTGCGGCGTCATAGTTGATGAAGCCTAACCTTCTGAACCGGTTCATGAAGAAACTGACGCGCGACCGGGTGGTGCCTACCATCTCGGCGAGCGTTTCCTGACTGATCCTGGGGATGACAGACTGGGGCACACCGTCCTTACCGAAGTGAGCCAGCAACAGCAGAACCCTGGCGAGTCTCTTTTCGCTGGAATTGAAGAGTTGGTCAACCAAATCCTCTTCGTATCGGATGTTTCGCGCGAGCAGATACGCAACGAACAGATCAGAGAACGTAGATTCCCGGTGGAGCGCGAGCATCATGGCCTTCTTGTCAATTTGCAGAAGTTCGCAGTCCGTCATCGTGGTTGCAGACCCCATGCGTAACGGCTGTCCTGCTAGTGCGCTTTCTCCGAAAAAGTCTCCCTCGTTCAATATGCCCAGGGTTGCTTCCTTGCCGCTTTCTGATACAACCGTGAGTCTCACCTTGCCTTCCTGAATATAGAAGACAGCGTCAGCTGCATCCCCCTGTGTGAAGATTGTTTGCTTTCTCGGAAAGGCGACGACTTTCCGACCCTCCCCAATGCTGGCAAGGAATTTCCTTGGGTCGAAATCGCGTTTTTTCTTAGCCGGCACAGCTGATGCTCTCAATGATTCTCCTGGCGCGGAGCTACACTCCCCAATATTCTGGCAGAATTGAAATCACAAAAAGTGTTCACTTTTGCACAGAATTGGGGAGAATCGCCGGCGGAGTCGAGTAAAAACTGCTGCCCAGCTAACACGTTGAAAATGAGCAATATTGAGCATTCTAGTAGCAGTGAGCCGTTGCAATCTTTGGGGATGAAAACCAGAGAACTCACCGCGAAACAGATATTATCCGTGCCTTGTCCTACTTGTGGTGCCGCGATGGGGGATGCGTGCGAACTCCATACCGGTGCCCTGCGCACCGAGCCACATCGGGATCGGACGCTGTCCGCTGCGGAAATGAAGGCCCCCAAACGACGACAACCGGCGAGGCCATTGCCGAAGATCCGGATAAAACACCCTCAGTTCAAGCGAGCAATTTTGACCAGACCTCCGAAGGCACTGAATGAAAGAATTCATGAACTCTGAAGGAAGCGTTCGTGTCGCCCACCGCTACTGAGGAGGACCCATGTGGATTCCTTCAAAGCATTTGAAAAAATCAGGGCTGTCCCACGCTCAACTTGAATCATTGGTCTCACAACGCACAATAGCATTGCAGAACCTTTCCCAGCGGCTGCTCAAGGTGCAGGACGAGGAGAGACGAAAAGTAGCCCGTGACTTGCACGACAGTACCGGTCAAACACTGGCCGCACTGAAAATGGGCATAGCGGTCCTCGACGAAAGACTAAAACAAAACCAATGTACGTCCGATGTGTTGTCCGAGATTGCTGCATTGGCCGATCAGGCGATCCAGGAAATTCGCACCACCTCATACCTGCTGCACCCTCCGCTGTTGGACGAGGCAGGGTTCAATTCCGCCGCACAGTGGTACGTCGACGGCTTCGGGAAGCGAAGCGGGATTAAGGTAAGGCTGGATCTCCCGCCTAAACGTGAACGATTGCCTATCGCGATCGAGACTGCTCTCTTCCGTGTGCTACAGGAGAGCCTCACGAATGTGCATCGCCACTCTGGAGCTTTGGAGGTCAGCATCCGTTTTCAGTACCAAGCCGAAACGGTGCTGCTTGAGATACGAGATTGCGGACGCGGCATACCGATGGAGCGATTGAATGGACTTCGTGAAGCGAGCTCGGAAACGGGTGTGGGGCTGGCCGGAATGCGCGAGCGCTTGACCGAACTGAACGGCAGGCTTGAAATAGAATCGGATCGTCACGGAACGAGCCTGCGAGCCATAGTTCCGCTTCCGGTTGTAGCTCCATCGGTTCCCCATGAAGATTTCACACAGGTTGCTTTTGACTGCGAAACAAAGGCTGATGCGCTCTTGATGGTGAGCACGACGGGATTGGCTTGCAGCTCAGGGTAGACTGCGTCAGGGTTTTGATTCGCCTTTTGTCCAAGCGATGGTGAGCGGCTAGACCTATTTTGTTCATCACCCGGCAACCAACTGTGGACGAGACTTTCATTGAGCGAACGATGACCGGCTAGGAGAGCCAAGACTCGTTAGAGGTAATTATGAGTTCACAAATAGTGAAACTAGAGGTGAGCGCCAGCATACCGATTGAGTGCGAATTCTGGCCGGAAGATGACGGCTGGAAGGGGCTCTCTGGAAGTCCTTCGGTCACCGTCCGTGGCAGTAGTTTCGAAGATGCGAAAAAGAACATGGCAACTGAATTACAAGCCCAGATCGAAGAAATCCTGCGTGACCATCCTACGAAAAGTGTGCGGCGAATTGCCTGAGCGACTCTCTACCGCATTTCTGGGGCAGAATCACTTCGTTTGTGTTTCCCTTTTCCTGAATTACCGGTCTCAATTGAACTGAGCAAGGTAGATCAGCTCCCACTCCTTCGTGCCTTTACGATCTTAATGCTGGAGACGACAACTTCTTTTCTCTCTTTCAGGTTCCCTGACTAAGGCAGCCCATCCGAAGCCCCTCTTGGAGGGTTTGTCCCTCGGCTTTGCAAAACTCGCTGGTTTTGCGAAGAATAAGGACATGGGTTGGAGCCGAATCAACCTCGTTTCGGCCCTACTGGAGGGACCGAAACGATGTCGTATCAGCCGATAGAAAATTACGGAATCATTGGCAACATGCGGACAGTTGCCTTGGTAGGCATGAACGGCTCGATCGACTGGTACTGCTACCCACACTTTGATTCGCCCAGTGTTTTCGGCGCGATCCTGGATGATGAAAAGGGAGGCCGCTTCCAAATATCCGCCGATACTGATGGCGTTCGGCACAAGCAGTTTTATTGGCCTTCCACGAACGTCCTGGTTACGCGCTTCCTGCTGACGGACGGAATCGCTGAACTAGAAGACTTCATGCCGGTAGGGCTGCCTTCCGACTCGCCCGAGTATCGTCACGTCTACCGCCGCATTCGCTGCGTCAGGGGATCAGTGCGTATTTCCGTCACTTGCCGCCCCGCTTTTGACTATGGACGACAGACCCACGACACGCGGATAGAAGCTAACGGAGCGACATTCAAGACAGGCAGCTTGACCTTAGCTCTCTCAACTGCGGTGGCGCTCAGGAATGCAGGACGCGGAGGGGTGTCCGCCGAGTTCATGCTTTCCGAAGGACAATCACAGGTCTTCATTCTTACGGACGACTGCAACGAGAGCGGGGTGCCCTGTCCGCCGTCCGAACAAGAAACTGAGGAGGTGCTGCGGGGCACCGTGAAATTCTGGCAGCAATGGCTCTCTGCGTGTACCTACCACGGGCGTTGGCGTGACCAGGTGCACAGATCAGCCTTGGCGCTAAAACTTCTTACCTTTGATCCTACCGGAGCGATTATTGCTGCCCCCACCACGAGCTTGCCTGAAGTCATTGGAGGCGCTCGCAACTGGGACTACCGCTACACCTGGATTCGCGATGCCGCCTTCACGGTTTATGCATTTCTTCGCATCGGCTTCAGAGGCGAGGCGGCTGCCTTCATGCGCTGGATCGAAGATTACGCATCCCAGCACGCACGCCCGAGGGAGCGCGGCGCAGTTGTCTTCACGATTAATGGTGACAACCAGCTCCCCGAGCAGACGTTGGATCACTGGGAAGGCTATCGAGGGTCCAGCCCAGTGCGCATCGGCAACGACGCCGTTGCGCAATTCCAGGGAGACATCTACGGCGAGCTGATGGACGCGTTTTACCTCTCTAACAAGTACGTCAGTCCCACCTCATACGACGTTTGGGTGAAGATCCGCGAGCGTCTTGAGTGGATCTGCGAAAACTGGCAGCTTCCTGATGCCGGCATTTGGGAGATGCGCAATCGCCAGGAACATTTCGTCTACTCAAAGGTCATGAACTGGGTTGCTCTGGATCGGGGTATTCGCTTGGCCGACAAGCGTGCGCTTCCAGCCGATCGCGCAAAGTGGATGCGCGAGCGCGACCGAATCTACGAAGAAGTAATGACCAAAGGCTGGAACGAGAAGCGCCACGCATTTACGCAGTTTTACGGCAGTGAGGACCTGGACGCGTCGCTCCTGATCATGCCTCTGGTCTTCTTCATGGCTTCGACCGATCCGCGGATGATCGGTACCATCGACGCGATTCTTGAGAATCCCCGCGACGGGGGCCTCCTCAGCGATAGCCTGGTATATCGCTATCCGCCGCAACCCCGCATCGACGGATTGCCGGGCGAGGAAGGCACTTTCAACATGTGCTCCTTTTGGCTGGTAGAGGCGCTGACCCGCGCCGGCCAGGCATTTCCCAAAAAACTGGATCAGGCAAGGTTGCTGTTTGAGCGGGTGCTGGGGTATGCCAATCATCTCGGGCTTTACGCGGAACAGACCGGGCCACAGGGCGAGGCTCTGGGCAATTTCCCGCAGGCATTTACACACTTAGCATTGATCAGCGCTGCATTCAACCTGGACCGAACCTTGGGGAGCCAGGTTTGAACGGCGCAAGTTGGTACATTCCGCACTAGGAGAAGCTCATGCCGGATCTCAGAAAAGGATGCGTAACAGGCGCGGAAGATACAGCGCCAGCCGATGCCCTGGTTCTTTTCGGAGCGATGGGGGACTTGGCTCACAAGAAAATCTTCCCTGCTCTTTATCATATGGTCCAGCATGGTCACCTGGACGTGCCCGTAATTGGCGTTGCCCGGTCCGGACGCACCAACGAACATCTCAAAGAGCGCGTGCGCGACAGCATCCAGCAGCAAGGAGGCGAGATCGATCAAGAAGCCTTGGCCAAGCTGCTGAAGTTGCTTCGCTATGTTGGCGGGGACTATGAGAAACCTGGGACCTTTGAGTTATTGAAGAAAACGCTTGGCTCAGCCAGCCGCCCGGCGCATTATCTGGCAATTCCACCTGATCTCTTTACAAGCGTCGTCGAGTCTCTCGCAAAATCGAGCTGCATCAAGAATGCGAGAGTCATTGTCGAGAAGCCCTTTGGACACGATCTTGCCTCGGCCCAGCAGTTGAATGCGGCACTTCATGCGGCGCTTCCGGAATCGAAGATCTTTCGCATCGACCACTACCTCGGTAAAGAGGCAGTCCTCAATCTTCTGTTCTTTCGCTTCGCCAACAGTTTTCTGGAGCCGATCTGGAATCGGAATTACGTCGAGAGTGTGCAGATCACGATGGCGGAAAAGTTCGGCATCGAGGGGCGAGGTCAGTTTTACGACGCCACCGGTGCGATCCGCGATGTGATCGAGAACCACATGCTTCAGGTTGTAGCCTTTCTGGCCATGGAGCCTCCCACTGGGCTGCATTGCGACGCTATCCGCGATGAACAGGTCAAAGTATTCCGCACCATTCCACCGCTGGACCCAAAGCATCTGGTACGAGGCCAATTCAACGGATACAAAAAAGAAAAGGGAGTCGCACCAGAATCCAAGGTGGAGACGTTTGCGGCGGTGCGCCTGGAGATTCAATCATGGCGGTGGTCAGGCGTCCCGTTCCTGATTCGCGCCGGAAAGTACCTGCCGGTTACGACTACGGAAGTATTGGTCAAACTCAGAAAGCCTCCACTCGACACTTTGGCAGGCGAATCGAGCAATCTCTTCCGCTTCCGCCTTGGTCCAAGAGAAATTTCGCTTAGCCTCAGCGCCCGAGTGAAACGGCCCGGCGAAGAACTTGTCTCCAAGGCCGCTCATCTTTCGATAGTCGAGGAGCCCACCGCGGACGAGGTGGATGCGTATGAGCGTCTCTTGGGAGATGCTATGCATGGAGATGGCATGCTGTTCGTTCGCGAAGACGCGGTGGAAGCTGCGTGGGCGATTGTCGATCCCATACTCGCCAATGACACAGCTCTGCATCCATACGAACCAGGCTCATGGGGACCTCGTGAGGCGAACCATCTGGCTCTCGACGTGGGCGGCTGGCACAATCCCGAAGACAAAGAGCCCTCAGTCCATGGTCCGAAAGCTGCGTAAGACAAACGCACTCAATTATTTGTCGCCAACAACGATAGCCGCGACAGACTGGAGATCGCTATGCCGACCGCCTCAGCGTGCTCTGATAATCAGCCACAAACTTCTGAATCCCTTTGGTCGCACTTCCTCGAAGCTCAGATCGTAGTTGGCGATGAGCTCTTTTGCGCCTTCGAGGTTGTGCAGCGTCCCGATGAATTGACTTCCGTATTCCACGAACTGCGTCGATCCGGTCGGTTGGCGTGCACAAATCACCCGCCGATGTGCGCCAGATCACATTAGGCTGGGGCTCGCCGAGAGCGATAATGAAATCGGCTCATGAATAGCGAGGAGAGGAAAACATGGCGGAGAGCGTGGTCACGAAGCCCGAAGCGGAAATTGTCAAGGGAACTCCCGGTGCACCGATCAAGCGATCGGTGAAAGCCTTCAATTCATTTGAGATCGCGCAATCCCAGTTCGACAAAGTGGCCGAGTACCTGGCGCTCGATGCCGCAACCCGGGATCTCCTGCGCTATCCGTTGCGTGAGTATCAATTTGCCATCCCGGTGCGGATGGACGACGGTTCGGTCAAGGTCTTCCGCGGCTTCCGCGTGCAGCACAACGATGCTCGCGGGCCGGGCAAGGGTGGCATCCGCTTTCACCCTCAGGAGACCATCGACACCGTCCGCGCCCTGGCCATGTGGATGACATGGAAGTGTGCGGTCGTGGATATTCCGCTGGGTGGAGCGAAGGGCGGAGTGGTCTGCGACCCCCACAATCTCAGCGCGCGCGAGCAAGAGCAGATCTGCCGTGGCTGGGTACGGCAGGTGGCACGGGATGTCGGGCCAGTGACGGATGTGCCTGCGCCAGACGTGATGACCGACGCACAACACATGTTGTGGATGCTCGACGAGTTTGAAAAAATTCACGGTGGCCGCTTCCCCGGTTTTATAACCGGCAAGCCGGTTGGGCTTGGAGGCTCGCTCGGCCGCACTGAAGCGACTGGCTACGGCGTCGTCATCGCCCTGCGCGAGGCACTCAAGGAACTTGGCATCCGTGCCGACAATACGCAGGCCAGCGTCCAGGGCTTCGGCAATGTGGCCCAACACGCAATCGAACTCTACCATCGCTTGGGCGGGCGTGTTACAGGAGTATCCTGCTGGGATCAGGCGGACCAGATCGCCTATACGTACCGCAAGACGGGTGGAATCGACCTGGGCGAGCTTTCTTCAATCACCGATCGCTTCGGCGGCATCGATCGCGCAAAGGCAAAGGGGTTGGGGTACGAAGTGCTGCCGGGTGAGGCATGGCTGGAGCAGGACGTCGATATTCTGATTCCCGCCGCGATGGAGAACCAGATCACGGGCGAGAATGTAGGCCGCATCGCTCCCCGAGTCCGGATCATTGCCGAAGGCGCCAACGGACCGACCACACCGGATGCGGATGCCCAAATTCAGAAACGCGGCATTGTCGTGATCCCGGATTTTCTGGCGAACGCGGGCGGCGTGACCTGCAGCTACTTCGAACAGGTACAGAGCAACATGAACTACTTCTGGGAAAAGGATGAAGTACTCGGAAAGCTTGATGTGAAGATGACCTCCGCGTACTTTGCGGTCTCCGACCTGGCCCGGCGCGAAAAGTTGCCGATGCGGGATGCGGCTTACGCCATCGCCATCGGGCGCGTAGCGCGTGCCTGCCACGAACGCGGCTGGGTGTGAACGAGACGAATCCCCCGGACGGCCGCAGGCCCACTGCGCTGCCATGCATGGAACGCCCAGGCATCCACTATCATGGGGTGGGAGAGCCCGATGAGCATCCTTAAACCGCTGGTTGCTGAATTGCCGCGTTTCGACCGGAAGTTCTGGGACGGCAGGTTCTGCTGCACGCAAATCGGCTCCGGTTCGCTTGGCGGGAAAGCGAACGGACTGGTGTTCATCAAAGATCTCCTGGCCGAGCAGATCCCGCCTGGATCTTTTCCTGATATCGAGATCCATGTCCCCACCATGGCCGTCATCGCAACGGACTCATTCGATCAATTCATGGCGCAGAACCGCCTGTCCGATTTGGCCTTCGCCGAAATGGCGGACGACCGCATTGCCCACTCCTTCCAGAAGGCCGATCTGCCCATGGAATTGCTCGGCGACCTCCGCGCCCTGACCGTCGAGGTGAAATCTCCCTTGGCGGTCCGCTCCTCGAGCCTCTTAGAAGACGCGCTCGATCGCCCGTTTGCTGGGGTCTACGCCACCAAGATGATCCCCAACAACCAGCACGATCCCGATGCCCGCTTCCGGCGTCTGGTCGAGGCCATTAAGTTCGTCTATGCGTCGACTTATTTCCGCGAGGCTCGCGATTACCGCGCAGTCTGCGGTGCGCCGGGAGAGAAAATGGCCGTGATCCTTCAGAAAGTTGTTGGGCAGCGGCGGGACGAACGGTTCTATCCCGACATCTCCGGCGTTGCGCGTTCGTACAACTTCTACGCCTTCGAACCGGCGCGACCCGAAGATGGTGTCGTCACGCTGGCACTGGGCCTTGGGAAGACGATTGTGGACGGCGGAATCGCGTGGACCTATTCACCGGCTTACCCGAAGAAGCCGCCGCCATTTGCATCGGTCGCGGAACTTCTCAAAGGCACCCAGTCGGAGTTCTGGGCGATCAATATGGGAAAGCCGCCTGCCTACGATCCGGTAAGCGAGACCGAATATATGGTGCGCGGCAGTTTGACCGATGCTGAGGCGGACGGATCGCTCGAGTTCCTCGCCTCCACGTATGATCCGGAGCGCGACCGCGTGGTTCCGGGTATAGGCGCGCGCGGACCACGCGTCTTGAATTTTTCTCGCCTCCTGACCTATGAGGCCGTCCCCATCAATGATCTCGTGAAGGCCCTTCTTCATGCTGCGGAAAACACGGTCAACGCGAAGGTCGAGATTGAGTTCGCCATTAATCTCGAAGGCCGTCGTGGGGAGCATCCCCGGGTACGCCTGGGATTCCTGCAAGTCCGTTCCATGGTGGTTCCCGATCGGGTGGTTGAGGTAAGCGTCGAGGATCTTATGGATCCGCGGGCGATCGTAGCCTCAGACATGGTGCTGGGCAATGGCATCGCGGATGATATCGAGGACATCGTCTTCGTGAAGCCCGAGAAGTTTTCGCCCGGGGACACGCCTGTCATTGCCGAGCAGCTATCAGCCGTCAATCGCACCCTGCAAGAAGAGCACAGACCGTACCTGTTGATCGGCTTCGGCCGGTGGGGCAGCTCTCATCCGTCGTTGGGCATTCCGGTGGACTGGAGCCAGATTTCCGGGGCGCGTGCCATCGTTGAAGCGACGCTGCCGGAGATGAACGTAGAGTTGAGCCAGGGTTCCCACTTCTTCCACAATTTGTCGAGCTTCCGCGCCAGTTACTTTATGGTGCGGCATGGCCACCGGTTTGGCATTGATTGGGACTGGCTCAACCGGCAGCCCGTGATCAGCGAGACCGACCTGATTCGCCATGTGCGGCCCGATGAGGCTCTTTCGGTGCGCGTGGATGGACGAACCGCCAAAGGAATCATCCTGTCGCGAACGTCTGCGAAAATGGGTCCGCCAAACCAGTGAAGCCGGACGACTCCCATTTCGCCCCGATGCTCCACGCCTTGCAGGAACGGGCCAAGGAGCTGAATTGTCTTTATCACGTGGGCGAACTGCTGGCGCGGGCGGACGTTCCGCTGAACGAGATCTTTGGCAAGATCGTCGAAGTCCTGCCGGCAGGCTGGCAATACCCCCACGATTGCCAAGCGCGGATCATCTTCGAAACCCTGGTACTCCAGCCGGAAGACTTTCAAGTTACTCCCTGGATACAAAAGGCAAACATCGTCGTGCAGGGCGAAGTCCTCGGCAGCGTCGAGGTGTCGTATCGCCGCGAGATGCCGAGGTCGGACGAAGGGCCGTTTCTCAGAGAAGAGCGCAAGCTGATCGAGACGATCGCCGAGCGGATCTCGAGCGCCGTTACGCAGCGGCGGCTGAAGGGGGCGTTTGAAGCTTGGGCGGCGGCGGATACCCCAGGTGCCGAAGCGCAATGGCGTGTCGTCCTTGAGTTTCTGCGCGACACCGATCCGGCGCTCCTGAAGCGTATCTCGCGCAAGCTGATCAATCACCTAAGTTGGAGCGGAGTCCCGGAGGCCAGGGAATTGCTGCAGGGCCGAGAGCGGGCTTCCTCTTCACGACCCGGCATTGTCCCGAATGAAAACCGGCCGCTGCCCCAGGACAATCGGGAGAATTCCACCGATCTGACCCGAGAGGCTTTTCAGATTGCGGCGGAGCACATGAGCGAGCGGGAAATCCTCGACAGCGTGACCCAATGGATCAAGGAGGACAAAGCCAGCTTCTTCGTGCGCGCGCTCGAGAACCAGGACACACCGCTCGGAGAAATCATGGAGTCGCTCGAGCGGTATCGCCACCTCGGCATCGAGGAGAGCGAACTTTCGCCTTACACGCACAAGGGAATCCGGGTATCGCTCATCCGTCGCTTCTTCTCCGAAAACCTCGACTTCATCAATGTCGCAAAGGATTTTATCGAGGTGAAGGACTTTTATGAACTGCTGGGCAAGGTCATCTTTCCGTCCAGTTGTCACGGCCGTCTGGGCGGCAAGAGCGCCGGTTTGTTCCTGGCGAAGAAAATCATTGAGAAGTCCGGCGAGGCAAGTTCTCTTTTGCGCGAGGTCAAGGTCCCCAGGACCTGGTATGTCACCTCCGATTGGATTCAGAGTTTCGTGCGCCACAACGATTTGGAGGATGTCCTCAACCGGAAATATCTGGAGATCGAACAGGTACGGCAGGAATACCCACACCTCGTGGCCTTGTTCAAGAGGTCGTCTTTCCCGTCGGAATTCGCCAACGGGCTCGCTCTCGCCCTGGATGAACTGGGCGATGTTCCGCTAATCGTGCGCAGTTCCAGCTTGCTCGAGGACCGGCCGGGATCGGCTTTTTCCGGCAAGTACAAGAGCCTGTTCCTGGGAAATCGGGGGAGCAGGGAGGAACGCCTCGCGGCACTGATGGACGCAATCGCCGAAGTCTACGCCTCGATCTTCGGCCCCGACCCAACCGAGTACCGTGCCGAGAGAGGTCTGCTCGACGTTCACGAGGAAATGGGCATCATGATCCAGGAGGTCGTGGGCCAGTCGGTTGGTGAGTACTTTCTGCCAGCGTGCTCCGGGGTTGCGTTCACCAACAATGAGTTCCGATGGTCCGCCCGCATCAAGCGCGACGACGGCCTGATCCGGCTCGTGCCCGGGCTTGGAACACGTGCTGTCGACCGCGTTGCCGATGACTACCCAGTCCTGATCGCTCCCGGCCAGCCGAAGTTGCGCGTTAACGTGACGCCCGACGAAGTGCTCCGGTACTCTCCCAAGCGGATCGATCTGATCAATCTAAAGACCAATTCCTTCGAGACCGTCGACGCGGCCACACTCCTGCGCGACGCGGGTGCCAGATACCCGCAAATTCGCAACCTCGTCTCACTCGTGACCCATGACCGCATTGAGCCATTGATCGGGCCATTGCCCGACTTCGGGTCACAGGCTGCTGTCTTTACCTTTGAAGGTTTGGTCGAGAAAACACCTTTCGTAGGTTGTGTCCGGGAACTCCTGACGCTGCTTCAAGCCGGGCTCAGGACACCGGTCGACATCGAGTTCGCCTACAACGGGAAGGATTTCTACCTGTTGCAGTGCCGTCCCCAGAGCTACGGCCCCGACGCGGCCCCGGTGGCCATTCCGCAGAACCTGCCCGCGGACAAGATCGTCTTTTCCGCCACTCAATTCGTGTCAAGCGGGAGCGTGCCGAATATTACTCATGTGGTCTACGTGGACCTGGAAAGCTACAGCCAGTTGCCGGACGAGATGTCCATGCGCGACGTGGGACGGGCGGTCGGCCGGCTCAACAAGCTGCTGCCGAAACGTCAGTTCATTCTCGTGGGTCCGGGACGCTGGGGCAGCCGCGGTGACATCAGGCTCGGGGTCCCGGTGACCTATTCGGACATCAATAACACCGCCATGCTTGTCGAAGTCGCGCGTCAGAAGGGAAACTACCTGCCGGAACTCTCGTTTGGAACCCATTTCTTCCAGGACCTGGTGGAGGCCTCGATCCGCTATCTGCCGCTATATCCGAACGATCCCCAAACGGTATTCGACGAGCTGTTCTTTCGACGCTCCCGCAATGTGCTCGAACACCTTCTTCCGGAATTCGCCCACCTGGCGGAAACGCTGCGGGTGATTGACGTGCCGCACGAAACCGGCGGATTGGTCCTGCGGGTCCTCATGAATGCCGACCTCGACCAGGCAGTCGGTTTTCTATCGTCGGCACCGCGGATAACCGGAACTGCGCAGCCCGAGGCCGAGGTCGAAGACAGAGGCAAAGAGGAGTATTGGCGATGGCGTTTTCGCATGGCGCAAACCATCGCTGCCGAGTTGGATCCTGGAAAATTTGGGGTCGAGGCGTTCTACCTGATCGGCAGCACGAAGAACGCCACCGCCGGACCGGCCAGCGACATCGACATCCTGCTCCATTTCCGGGGAACGGAGAGACAGGAGGAGGATCTTCTGCTTTGGCTGGAAGGCTGGAGCCGGTGTCTCAGCGAGATGAATTTTCTGCGTACCGGGTACCGCACCGACGGTCTTCTGGATGTGCACCTCGTCACCGACCAGGACATTGCTGCGCGTTCGAGCTTCGCCGTGAAGATCGACGCCATCACGGACCCAGCGCGCAAGCTGCCCATGAAGAATTCGTCGATGTAGCTCAGAGCAGTTCTCGCGTTGCTTTCCCGGGCGATTCCAGATCAAAACGCACCAGCGCAAGTTCCGGTCCATCGTGAGCGCCATTGATCGAGATGGTCCGCCCGATCCGGATTTTCCACTGGCCCGTCAGGCGTGTCGACTCATGGACATGGCCATGCAAGGTCAGCAGCGGTTGCCGTTCCTTGATGAAACGCCCGACGGCAATGCTGCCGACGTGCACATCAAGTTGCACATGTTCGTACGTCTTGTCGTCGAGCGCCGCCCGGTCAAGCGGCGTGTCGCACGGCGGCGTATGAAAGAGGAAGACGGCGCGGTCGAGCGGGTCCTCTCCAACGATGGCCTCAAGGTCTTTCTGGATCGTGCCCCACTTTACTTGACTTTCCTCGGTGGGGACGCTTCGCAGGCCCTCCTCCGGCGAGATCGACCCTGGCGGGACGCAGCGGGAGACATCATAACGCTCCCAGTCTTTCAGCGAGAAGGGGGTGGGTGGAACGCACGCAAAGCCGTAGATCGGAAAGCCTCTCCAGGTAAGCTTTTGCCCGTGCATGTAATGCCAGACGGCTTCCTCGGAAGCAGCCAGGAAATCCTTCTCTTTCGACCGCGGGTCGTCATTTCCGAGAATCAGGAAAATCTCCGGGTAGTTCAAGCCCATCGCTTCACGGGTCTTTTGGAAAGAAGGGACCAGGAGGTCGCGTACGAAATCTCCTCGTCCGGACCGAATGGAGAGCGAGGATTTGGGGAGCAGATCTCCGCCCAGGAAAACCGCGGCCGGCCGTTCGCGAACCATGGTCGCGAACAGCTTGTCATAGCGGTCGACCTGTCCGTGCAGGTCCGTGGCGAAGAGGCAGTGGGGCACGTTGTTCCTTCGATGGTTGCTGCCTCCATTCTACTCAGAAGACTTGCGGGAACATCCGGACACCGGCGCCAAGTGTCAGCCGCCACTCTTTTTCTGTTCATCAGCGAGGTCGTGCAGGACATAAGCATTGACAACCACCCCGCACTCTTCCTGACAACGAAGGCAGTAACGGGCTCCACAAGGGAGCGTGCCTCTCCTTCGCCCCTCGCGGATATCACCCTCCTGCTGCCTCTCCGGTCCAACTGCTTCGCCTTGAGTTTCCGACAACCTCATACGATGACGATACTGGCCGGACGGCCCATGCGATGCGACTAAGGTCACACCACGGCTGCAGCCAGTGACTGTGAAAATGATGGTGGCGTTCCGGGGCACGATCCATTCTCTGCGCGATTTCGTCCCGACCAGAAGCCGCAATCGCCGAAGCACAAGAGAGGCCCGGGGCTACTGCTGCACGGCGATTACAGGGCCCGTGCTTGGCTTCGCAGTATGGTGCGTGCGGGGCACCAGCCTGGTTCCCTCGCGGACGTCGAAGTGAAGCGAATACCTTTTGCTGCACTGTTCACACAACCAGAAAAACACGGTCGCGTGCGATGGCTTTTGGCTGCAGATGGCATTTGGAACATCGGCGCAGGGTGTGCTCGGCGCCTTGAGGTCAAAGCGGTAAAGGCGTCCACCCCTCAGGTAGTGAAATGGCAGTGCGCAAGCCCGGTTGGCGCAGTGAGAGATCATGACGACGACTCCTGTGGGCGGTTGACCAACCGCTCATTGCCTATTTGGACCCTGTTGTGCCTCCCTTGCAATGGGACATCTGTACTGCGGGCATGGGCCAAAGCAGGCAAACGGCGACGGCAGAGGTTCCGTCGCAGGGTTAGATCAGTTTTCGCTGCATGGCGTTCATCACCGCTTCCAGGCGGTTGTGGGTACGCAACTTCTGGTTGATATGGTGGAGGTGATTGCGGAGAGTCTGCCCACTGATGCCGAGAACGTGGGCAACCTCATCGCTGTCTTTACCCTCGGCGAACAGGCGCAGAATGTTTTTCTCCTGCTCCGAGAGCGGAGATACCGGCTCCGCATGCACCGAACCTTCCCCCATGGAACTGAATTGCTTCGACAGATCGAGCATCTTTCGCATGAGTTCCTCGCTCTTCTTCTGTTCGGTGACATCATGGGCGAGGTGGATCAGAAGGCGGCGGCCGGTGCGCTGGTTGTCGAACACGAGCGTGGACATGTTGACCCACCGCCGTTCCCCGGAGCGGGTCTTCACGTGCATGTCGAAGTTGGGGATTTCGGTACTGCCACCCGCGCATTCAGCCACGCTGCAGTGCTGATGGCACACGCGCGTACCCAATGGCCCCATGCCCTCCAGGATGTCATAGCAGGTTTTGTGAACCGCTTCTGTGGCCGAATAGCCAAGAAGCTTCTGCGCGGCATGATTCCAGGACACGATTTCGCCCTCCTCGGTCACCGAGAAAGCCGCGTCCGTGGTCCGCTCGAGCAAAGCAAAGAGTTCAGCTTCCAGCATTTAGCTGTCCCTGGGACAACTGGCTATACGAATGGTACAGATGCTCCATTGAGACCTGTCGCCTCCCGCTAGCAGTATAGGTCAGCCGGTAACCGGATACCGAATGAGAGAGGAAACGGTAGGCCCGGCTGGAAGAGACGCAAAATGAATACCGGAATTCATTACCAAGTTTCATTCGCCAAAGGCATTATCGGTTTGTGGTCGCTTCTGTTTGTGACAGGTAGTGCGCAGATCCTGCCTGCGCAGGTGGTCACACACGGGGCGCAGGATGCGAAGATCTCCGCAAGAATCGTCGACATTGTCCGTGATCCGGCCGATGTTCCACCCCCGATCGCGAATCGGGCGCCCGCGGTAGTGCAGGTCACGCTCACCGCAGAAGAGGTACTCGGTCAACTCGATCCATCCATGGGTACCAGCTATCGCTACTGGACTTTCAACGGAAAAGTGCCCGGCCCGATGATTCGAGTCAGACAAGGGGACACCATCGAGGTCACACTTCGCAATGATGCCACGAGCCACATGGCGCACTCGGTGGACTTCCATGCTGCGCTGGGTCCGGGCGGGGGCGCAGCTTTCTCGCAAACGATTCCCGGACAGTCAAAGACCTTTACGTTTCAGGCCACTACGCCCGGGCTCTTCGTCTATCACTGTGGCACTCCCATGATTGCCGAGCACATTGCTAACGGTATGTACGGCCTGATTCTGGTCGAACCGGCAGGCGGGCTTCCTCCTGTGGACCACGAGTACTACGTGATGCAGGGCGAGATCTACACGACCGCACCCAAGGGCAAACTAGGACTGCAGCAGTTCAGCGGTGTGAAGTTGATCGGAGAGGACCCTGAGTATCTCATATTCAACGGAGCGGTGGATGCCCTGACGAAGGCCTATCCGATGCAGGCAACGGTTGGAGAAACAGTTCGCATCTTCTTCGGCAACGCAGGCCCAAATGACACCTCTTCATTGCATGTTGTCGGCGAAATCTTCACCCGCGACTACCAGTTGGGCTCGCTCACGTCCCCTCCGCTGACGGATGTGCAAACCGCCGGTGTGCCGCCCGGTGCTGCCGCCGTGCTGGAATTTAGCGCAAGGGCGCCGGGACAATTCACCATGATGGACCATGCCATGGCAAGGATGGCGAAGGGCCTGACGGCAGTGTTTGATGTGAGCGGTCCGCAGAACGCGGCCTTGATGCACGCTGGACCGGCTCCGTCGGATTCCTCGGGGAAGGAGTCCGCTGCCGGGGTGACTGGCATGACCGACGCCGATACTGCGGGTGACAGGGGACCGGTCGGTATGGATGCAGCGAGCGCTGGCGACTCTTCCTCTAGCGCAACAAACGAGACGGAAGAGGCTATTCAAAATTCGATGCGCGACATGGTAATGGACACTACCCATGCAAGAACGCAACGCGTGCACGGCTCACAACCCATGCCCGTTGTATCGAACTCGAAGTCCTCACTTTCTAGTTCCACCCAACTCAACGGATGCTTGACATTCCTCAGCGACGGACGCGTCATGCTCAAGACGGTCCCATCCGCGAAAACCTACCGCATCGAGGGCGTAGTGTTCTCGGAAAATGCGAACCACTTGGTCCACGTAAGTGGACATTTCGGCAGTGTTGTGGCGACGGAAGATCCCCGGATCCCGAGTTTTGTGGTGCGTACATTGGACGAACTCGCCCCCAGCTGCACGGTCAAGCCTTCCGCGGCGGCAATCCGCAAGACCTTGGCCAAGCTCACCGCACCAGTCGCCCAGGGAACAGTCGGCATGACTGACATGAGGTTCGTGCCGCCGGCGATCACAGTGAACGTTGGCGACAGAGTGGTTTGGAAAAACTCGTCGCCGGTGATTCACAATGTGGTGGACGATGCCGACAAGGCCCTATCCAGAATAGATGTAAAACTTCCTTCTGGGGCACATCCCTTCGACTCTGGTCTGCTGCAGCCGGGACAATCTTTCTCCCGCGTCTTCACGGAGCCAGGTATCTACCGCTACGTTTGCACCTTGCACGAGGGATCCGGCATGAAGGGAGTGGTTGTGGTCAGGCCATCGCCGCTATTGGCAGCGCATCGATAGCTCTTGCAGAGCATGCTGTTTCGAAAGTCGTGACAAAAGTCATCGCTGAACGGGCAGCTCAGATTCTATGGTCCTTGTGTTGGGGATGAGGAGGGCAACGTCGTGAATCACATCACCGGCGATACCAGCGTGGCAGAAATTGTGAAGGTCTGTCCAGGCGCTCGACGCATTTTCGATGAGCACGGGTTGAAGGGCTGCGGCGGTGAGAACGGTCCCAGTGAGCCGTTATCGTTCTTTGCCGCGGTCCATCAGGCGAACGTGGATGAATTATTGCGGGAGATCAACGCTGAGCTGGACTGTCCGTCCCCGCAGCCCTATGTGTACAGGGAAAGCTTGCAAGACTACATCTATCGGCGGTTTTTCAAAGCCGGCGTGGCGATCGTACTGACCGTCGGCTGCTTGTGGGGAGCAATCAACCTCCTTCAGATCGCGCTTGGGAGGAGTTTCCTGCAGCTGCGTCTCCTGTCTTCGATCCACGCGCACGCACACGCCATGATCTTCGGGTGGGTAGGCATGTTCGTGATGGGCTTCGCTTACCAGTCCTTTCCACGCTTCAAGAACACTACATTGTGGCGGCCGGGCCTGGCGAACCTCAGCTTCTATCTTCTGGCGGCGGGGATCCTAGCGGGTATGGCCGCGGACATGTTGCTGCCCGCCACGGTTTCACTCGTGCTGGGTGCATTGTCGGGTGCGGCTGAAATTTCCGCCGTCGTGCTTTTCATGGTGGTGTTGTACCGGACGGCGCGGCAGTCGATCGAGCCGCACAACCCGTACGAGAAGTTCATGGCCAGCGCGTTCGTCTGGTTCCTGCTGGGCACGATCTTGGAATCTGTATTCTTTTTTGCAAAGGCTACAGCACATTCCGAGCATGGCTTGATCATGCGTATCGCGCTGATTGATGGACCGCTGCGCGACATCCAGTTGCTCGGTTTCGCCGCCCTGATCATCGCTGGTGTCAGCCAGCGCTTTGTTCCCCACGTCTACGCCCTGGGAAAGCCGGTGCATGATCGACAAACCCTGATTTTCTGGCTGATCAATGGCAGTCTGATCCTGAATATTGCGAGCTACGTGCTGTTGCTCACAACCCACAACTTCTACTCCGCGATCGGCCTCGAATTGGCCTATTTGCTCATGCCGCTGTGGGCCGCATTGTTGGCCATCCAGCTTGGGGTGTTCCGGAAGCCATCGCAACCGGATCGCACGTTCAAGTTCGTTCGGGCGGCGTACGTCTGGTTGCTCATCGCTTGCGCCATGATGCCGTTCTTCCCGCTCTACGGAACGCTGACCCATCAGGTGTTCGCGCATACGTACATGGGTTCCCACCGGCACGCATTCACCGTAGGATTCATCAGCATGATGATCCTGGGAGTTTCTTCGCGAGTTGTGCCTATCCTGGCGGGCGTCGACTCGAAGAAGATGAATTCGCTGTGGGCCCCTTTCGTTCTCCTCAACGTCGGTTGTGCCGGAAGGGTGCTGTTGCAGGTGCTGACGGACTTCGTGCCCGGTATCGCTTATCCGCTGATTGGGTTCACCGGTTTCATTGAATTGACCGCGCTCGCCTGGTGGGGAATCGAGCTGTGGCGGACGATGAATCTGGCGCAGACGGTCCGTTCAAAGCTGCCGACGATACCGTTTCCCCTGCCGGCACGGTGAGCCGGCTTATTTGGCCGTTGACCTGCCTTTGCGCATTTATAGCCAGGAAGAGAGGAGCACGAAATGAGCTCAGCCACTACAGCGCGTTCAGAGATTGAGGGAGCGCATGCCTTACCTTTACAGGACTTGGTCAATTACCAGGAGGGATCGGTCGTAAGCCGGGTGGTGCTGAAACGAGAGAAGGGAAATGTCACCATCTTTGCGTTTGACACAGGGCAGGGCCTGAGCGAGCACACCTCCCCGTTCGACGCTCTCGTGCAGGCGGTTGAAGGGGAAGCAGAAGTTTCTGTCGATGGCAAACCCATCGCATTGAAAACGGGAGAGGTCGTCCTGTTGCCCGCAGAAAAACCGCATGCAGTCAAGGCGATCACACGCTTCAAGATGGTGCTGACCATGATCCGTTCCTAGGCTCACCAAGACGCGACGGCTAATCGAATTCCTGATGCAGCCTGCTCGCCCGTGGGGAAGACTTGGCGCCCGGGGAATTGTCCGGCGGGTGGGCTAGCATCACTTGCGGAACAAGTCACTGATCGCCTGTGACATGGTCTCGCCGTACACAATGGAAATGGAAGTCGTGAGAGGAATGTTTTTCGGGCATATCTGGACGCAGTTCTGAGCATAACTGCACTCATGAATACCACCATCTCCCATCATGGCGGTCAGGCGCTCACGCTTCAGGGTAGACCCGGTAGGGTGCTGATTGAACAGGCGCACCTGGTTAATGATGGCAGCACCCACAAAACCGGTGGATGGAGTGAATTGCGGACAAACCTCCAGGCAAAGACAGCAAGAGATGCACCGGGACAGCGGATACGCCTGCTCCTGTTGCTCGGGCGAGATTCTGGGACCTGCGCCCAAGTCATAGGTTCCATCGATGGGAACCCATGCTTCCACGCGCTTAAGATTTTCGAACAAAACGCTGCGATCGACTGCAAGGTCGCGGATCACCGGAAATCGCGCCAAGGGTTCCAGACGAATGGGGTGTTTGAGCTTGGCCACAAGAGAAGAGCACGCCATGGCTGCCTTGCCGTTGATTCGCATCGCACAGGACCCACAAACCTCTTCCAGGCAATTTGAATCGTAAGTGATCGGCGTTGTGCGGGTGCCGCTCCGGTCCACCGGGTTCATGGCAATGTCCATCAAGCCACTGATCACATTCATACCCGGCCGCCATTCCAGATCAAACTCCTCCCAGAAGGGCGTGGATTCCGGAGTGGCTTGCCGTCGGATGATGAACCGCACAATCTTAGCGGCCATGCCCATTCCTCTTCTTCGTCGGGGGTGCGGACGTCACCCATACGGTGGGGCCATGAACCCGACGGACGAGCTGTTCGGCAAGATCGCCCCCGAAGAGCTCCCGAAATCGGGAGACGTGATGTCTTCCGATCACGATGGTGTGGCACCGATGCGCGGCGGCCATCTCCACGATTTCATCAGCGAGATCCCTCCCTTCGGGCAAATGCCGGACGGTTGTTTGCTGGACGCCCGCAGGAACACCTGTGCGCTCGAGTACCGATTGAGCTCCCCGAAGGACGTCTCTTGCCCTGCGACGAGCGACCGCCAACCACTGTTTTTGCTCCTTCTTCAGTTCCTTGCCTAACTTCTCCTCTTTCATCGGATCTTCTGCGCCGCCAAATTCCAGCAGTTCGGTTGGCAAAGAGGGCAGCATGTATCCCAGGCAAATTCGAAACCCCTTCCGCTTGCCCACCACGACACCTACGTAATGCAGCGTGTGTTGCAATGCTTCCGACTCATCCACGATGACGAGAAGGCCGGTGCTGGCTACCCGTGAGGTCATCCCTGACACCTAGTCCTTTCCTTGGTCCGTGCCTGGTCGGACGCGGCTCGTGCTGTCGCGGTTCGCGCGAGGATCTCGGAAGCCTCGACGGCCAGTTCCTTGGCCCGCTCCTGGAGGTCACGCCGATACCAGAAGTCCGGGCGGCGCACGATGCTTTCGCACGCCTCTCGCAGGTCCAGCCAGCGAGGTGGCAGCTTATGAGCCCGGGCGAACACTTCCAGGGTCATTCCACTCCCTCGGTTCGGAGACACGCTCGCCGCCATGGTCCGCTCGTTCGTTTGGTAAGAGAAGGCGGCTTTCCAATACATCGTCAAGCACCCGGCAATAACGACCCAGGGTGCCGGAAGAGAACAGATCGTCGAGCGCGGGAACGATCAACTGAGTTTCTCCTGCGCCTTCGCCAGGTACGAATTCGCGCAGCCCCGTGGCGTCTTTTCCAGCTGCTAAATCAACATGCGTCGAACGATAGCCTGGGACCACGCGGCGGACCTCGTCCAGCACTGCGCTCGGATCAAAGGGTCCCAGACGTGGTTCCAGGTTCTGTCTTTGCATCCACACCGCCTGACGATCGACCTCTCCAGACTGTGCCCCTCGCGATTGCCCGGTATCTGCCCGGACACCCTCTCCGCGCGTAACCAGCTTTTCGGTCGGAAAGTCCATGGATCGGCCCAGCCTGGCGATGATCTCCAGGTCACTCTTCGGCCCAGTCACTTCGGCGGCCTTTCTTAACCTCTGAAGGTCACCGCAAGTATTCGTGAAGGTACCCGATTTCTCATAAGCACATGTGGCAGGAAGCACGACGTCCGCGAGCTGGGCCGTCTCGGTGAGAAACAGATCCTGCACTACGAGGAACCCTGCTCGCAGTACGAATGGGTCGATGTGATAACGAGCCACGGGATTCGAACCCACTACATACAACGCTTTCAGGCTGCCTTCCTTCGCCGCTTCGATCATCCCGAGAAGATGATGTCCTGGTTGCGCGGGGATATCGGCGTCCCAGACTTCGCGAAAGGACGAGCTCTTCGAAAGCGGTGTGTACCCCGGCAACAGGTCGGGGTAGAGCCCCATGTCGGCGGCACCGCGCGAGTTCGCATAGTCACCCAGGCAAACTAACTTCGAGCCGGGGATCTCGGCACTCCACCGCACCAAGGCAGGGATCGCCTCTCCATGCACTTCAGAGCCGAAGATGATGATCAGGTCCTTTTCGGCCCGCAGCTGATCTCTCAGCGCGGTGAGCTTGTCCCGGTTCGACGGGTCCGTAGTGCACCGTTCGCGAGCACGATCGTCCCCAGCCAGGAAGCCCGCCGCGGTGCTCTCTGCGCCGGCATCGACCTCAACGAACAGGTTCGCTTGTCGGCTCAACTTGATCGGGCGAGCGTTGATCAGATAGAGCCGCGCGCGGTGGAGGCGCATATTGTTTCGGATCTGCCATGCGAGCAGCGGATGCTGATAGGTGGGGTCGTTTCCGATGAGCAGCATGGCGGATGCCGTGAGAACCTCGCTCATGCTGGCCGTGGAGTTCAACCTTCCTCCCACGGCACGAAACAGAGCCGGGAAGTCGGCCGTCCGATGATGATCGATATTGTTGGTGTGGAGGACGACCCGGGCAAACTTCTGGAGGAGGTAGTTCTCTTCGTTGGTCGTGCGTGTCGAACCAATCACGCCGATGGAGTCTCCACCGGAGCTGTCTCGAACTTCGCGCCAGCGCGTGGCCACAGTCTCAAAAGCTTCTTCCCACGAAGCGGGAAGAAGCCGGCCATTCGTGCGGACCAGCGGTTGCTTGAGCCGTTCCGGATGGGCGGTGAAATCGAAGGCGTAGCGCCCCTTGATGCACAGGAAATCGCCATTGATGCCGCTCTTGTCCCGGTTCGAGCCCCGGACGATCTCCATGCCGGTCTCGCTCGGACGCACACCCAGGGTCGTCGTGCATCCATCGCTGCAATGCGTGCAGATGGTCGCCACATGGTTCATCTCCCAGGGACGTGTCTTATAACGGTATGCGCCAGACGTTAGTGCCCCGACAGGACAGATGTCGATACACATGCCGCACTCTTCACATTCGAGGTAGTCGCCCTTGTTGGGCACGATCAGCTGGGAAGAATTACGGTTGGCAACGCCAAGGGCCCAGACATCCATTCCTTCACCACAGACGCGCACGCAGCGGTAGCACATGATGCACCGGGGCCGGTCAAAGTAAACGACGGGAGACCACTGCTGCTCGTCCTTGTGGTTCTTGGAATCGATCAGCTTGGACTCTCCGGGCCCATAGCTCAGGGTTGCATCCTGCAGTTCGCATTGCCCGCCGGCGTCACAGACCGGACAATCCAAGGGATGGTTCTGCAGCACGAACTCCAGCATGGCCCTGCGCGCCTGCTTGACGGTGGCACTCTCGCTGGTGACCACCATTCCCTCGCTGATGAACGTGGTGCAGGCGGTCTGAAGTTTTGGCATCCTGGCGATTTCCACCAGGCACATCCGGCAGGCTCCCTGCAGCGATAGACCTGGGTAGTAGCAGAACGATGGAATCTCAATGCCGGCGCGCTTGCAGGCCTCGATCAGCAGGGTTCCGGCGGGTTGCGTGATCTTCTTCCCGTCCACCGTGATGTTTACGTCAGCCATAGCCAGCCTGTGCCAGGTTCGCGCACCGGGGCGCCACTCACCTCGAATCGTGACGTTCTTCCGTTGTGCCTCCCGGCCAGGAAATCGTGATCAGGAAAGCACTCTCCTCGAGCGCTTCGACATCGTGAGGTATCCCGTAATCCAGAGTCATCAATTCTCCAGCAGCAAGCTCCACTTTTTGCTCGGGCAGATGAATGCGGATCCTGCCGTGCAGTGAATGGATCGAAAGCCGGGCATCGGCGTGGTGCTCCTTCATCTGTGTGCCAGCCTTCATGAGGACCAGGACAATCCGGAAGTCCGGGTACTTGGCGAGCGTCTTCGAACTGCGTCCGGTTTCTCGCTGCCAGGAGTCTTCGTTCCGGAGTTGCTGGAGTTCATCCGCGAGACTAAATCGCAGGAGTGGACTGGCCAGATAGGGCAATCTGTTCAGGGTCTTGCTGGTCTCACCCGGCTTGCGGGCGGTTGCATTTCGCGTCATTCGTCTCCCCTCCAAAGCCTGAAATGATTCTGCTGGATCGCCACCCAGTACATCCCAGAGTACGCTCGTCGAGCGCTCTCGCCGTGTTTATCATCGTCCTGCCTGCCGACCGCAGTTCGGGACACGGTGTATGAATGCCATCCTCCGCCTTGACGGACCCCGTTGCCGCCCGAGCCGGCCATACGTTGCGGAGTCAGGGCGGCCCGCGTTCAGTGCCTTGCCGGCTCGAGATTCGGATATAAGGGTCTTTGTGTCTTGAAGACCAGGTGATAGCGGCGATCGTCTTGCGGTTGCAGCACCTGGACCAATTCCCATCCTCTCATGCCGTAATCCTGAAGAATCTTCTTAAGTTCGCCATCAAAGTCAACGCTACGGTCGATTTCGGTACACATTGTCGAGTATTGCCATTGTGCCATGGTTGATACCTCCTGCTTGTCTTGCCGGTCACCTGTGAGGCTTCTCTCCGGCATGGACAAAGTATTTCGTTCAATTCTGGTTTCGAAGATTTATCAACTCACCCTTCCCTCCGGTGACCAACGGTTTCGCCGCCTCTAGTAGCCGGAGAACTCCTCGGTGCGAATGTTGTCTTCATCGATGCCCGCAGCCGCCAGCATCAGCCGCATCGTTGCCACCATTGCGGGCGGACCGGCAACGTAATACACCGGTTCTGCGAGCGCAGGAACGTAGCGGTCAAGCATCTCCCGGTTGATGAAGCCAGTCTCCGCCGCCCATTCCCGGTGCGATTTTTCCATCTGTGACATGCAGGGAACGAAATGGAATCGGGAGTTTGTCTTCGTCAGCTGAAAAAGCGAGTCCAGAAAGGGAGCATCCTCCGGCCTGCGATTGCCGTAGAACAGGTACAGTGGTTGCGGAAGTTGGTCGTGGGCAGCCTGCCGGACCATGCTCAGAAAAGGCGTAATGCCGATTCCGCCCGCGAGCAGAACAGCCGAGCGGGTGGGGTTCCGGTGAAGCGTGAAGTAGCCAAACGGACCGTCCACCTTCAGGCGAGTACCGATGGGGAGGGCTTGCAAAGTGCGTTTGAACGCGGTATCACGCATCCGGGTGGCAACCAGGATTTCATTTTCGTAGGGGGCGCTGGCGATCGACAATGCCCGACTGTCGCCTTCGGAATCGCTCTCCGCCGGATTCACCAGTGTCAAATCGATCGATTGTCCTGCCCTGAACTCGAACCCGCTGGGCTTCTCCAGATGGAATGCCATGGTGCCTTCGGCAACCTCTTCTCTTTGTGTCAGCAGTGCCGTATGGGTGGACATCGCAACCGACATGGTTCCTCCTCTGGAAGGCCCCGATCCCCCATTCCGCCGCCGGATCCCATCGAGCGACTCCGGTACTGCGTCCCGGGCGATCGTCCTGCTCGTATACTCGTACTAGCGCAGGTTTGCGGCAATGGACCTTTCATACCAGCGGTCCAAACATTTGTTTTTTGGGAGCCTGGTAATGTTGGAAAATGAACTTTTTGATTTTCTAAAGGGGACCGCTGAGGCAGCTTTCAGCGTAAACGAACAGGGTGAAATTTTGTCCTGGAATCCCGCCGCGGAACGATTGTTCGGCTATGCCAGTGCGGAGGTACTGGGCAAGGGCTGCTACGAGATATTGCGTGGGCGCGGCGCCCTCGGTACGCAAGTGTGTCATGAGGGTTGTAGCATCTTGGAGTGTAGCGGCGGACGCACAGAGATTCCGAATTTCGATCTGCAGGTCAGTCTGCGCTCTGGGAAGCGGCTATGGGTGAACGTCTCCACGCTGGTCTGGAAAAATCCGCGCAATCAGCACCGTGTCGTGGTTCATCTGGCGCACGACATCACCCGCCAGAAAAGAGCGGAACGCGCGACGCAGAAAATGCTGCAGGTCTCTCGTCAACTCACCGAAGCTGCCGCAGAAATTGTGCCGGCGGCGTCCCCGGTGTCGCCGCTTTCCGAACAGGAGCTTCACATATTGCGGCTGTTCTCAGCGGGGAAGAACTCGCCAGAGATCGCCAAAGAGCTACGCGTCAGCCTGCAAACGCTGCGCAATCATCTGCACCACATCAATCAGAAGCTGCGCACCCACAACCGTCTTGAAGCTGTGATGCATGCCATTCAGCGCAGGCTGATCTAGTCTCACCGTCTTTCCTGCCGATCGTTCCGGTCCGTACACGGACGTCCACGGCGCACTCCCCGATCCAGGCCGTTTTTCCTCCCCATTTTTCCTCGCCATGATGACTGTTTCGGTCTGGAGTACGAACGGACTATTTCAAAGTGACGGCACCGGTGCGGAAATAGGGAGTGCAAGATGGATGCAAGACGGGATCTCCGTGAGTGCGCAGAGGGGTTCGATTGGCAATGCAGGTGAGAACCAAGGGTGGACTATGAAGACGCAGTCGCACGAGTCAAGGGTGAGCCCGCTCCCACAGAACGACCTCTTGACCGAAGTGGAACGGATGGCGGAATTCGTGTTCGGGGCGCGGTTCGAGGCTCTCAGTCCAGACACCCGCCAACAACTCAAGATCCGGATCTTGGACTCTCTGGGCTGTGGCCTTGGTGCGCTCCATGCGGACCCAATATGCAGGATACGGCGGTATATCAGAGAGCTGGGCAGCGGCGGCAGTTGCACACTGATCGGTGGCGGGTCTACGGGACTTGACCGCGCTGCTCTGTACAACAGCGCACTGATTCGCTACCTCGACTTCAACGACAGCTACCTCGCCAAGGGAGAAACCTGTCACCCCAGCGACAACCTCGGAGCAATCCTCGCGGCCGGCGAGTTCATCGGGGCCACGGGCGGCGAACTGATGACCGCACTGGCGGTCGCCTACCAAGTCCAGTGCCGGTTGTGTGATGCCGCACCTGTCCGGGCAAGAGGTTTCGACCACACGGTGCAAGGCGCTTATGCGGTCGCCGCAGGGGTTTCGAAGATCCTGCGGCTTGATCCGTCAACGGCCGCGAATGCCCTTGCCATCAGTGGCACCGCCTTTAACGCACTGCGGGTGACACGGACCGGAAAATTGTCGCACTGGAAGGGGCTCGCCTATCCGAACCTGGCTGCCTGCTGTACCCGCGCTGTCCTGATGGCCAAGCAGGGTATTACCGGTCCCCTGGAAGTCATTGAGGGCGACAAAGGGCTCATGGATGCGATCACGGGTTATTTCCAGGTGAGCTGGTCTGGCGAAGATCTAGGATGTGTGGGACGGACGGCAGTCAAGAGGTATAACGCAGAGATCCATTCCCAGACCGCAATTGAAGCGACTCTTACACTGCTCCGGCGGTATCAGTTCTCGAGCGCGGACATCAAGCGAATGGACGTGGAGATCTTTGATGTGGCCTACAACATCATTGGTGGGGGTGAAGAAGGTGACAAGAGAGTCGTTTCCACCAAGGAGCAGGCGGACCATAGTCTGCCGTACGTGCTTGCGGTGGCCATTCTTGACGGGCAGGTCATGCCCGAGCAGTACGACCCCCAGCGTATCCCGCGAGCCGACGTGCAAGCCCTGCTCGACAAGGTTTCGGTCCAGCCACGCAAGCTTTTCTCCGAGCGCTTCCCGGGCGAGATGCCGTGTCGCGTGAAGATCACGCTGAAGGACGGACGGGTCCTCGAACAGGAATGCAAAGACTATGAGGGGTTCTTTACACGGCCGATGTCTTGGGAAACCGCGAGCCAGAAATTCAACAAGGTGGCGGGTCCGAATACGACGGCGGTGCAGCGGAGCGCCATTGCTGATGCGGTGGCGAGCCTGGAGCAGGTATCGGTTCGCGAGTTGACGCACCTTCTTGATACTGGAGGGCCAGACTCGGGGGGCCCGCATGTCAGATTTGCAGAAAAGGAGTCCTGAACCATGATGACGCGCAAAGCTTGCCATTCGCCGTTCGCCCCGGTGCGCGTGTTGCGACCGGTCACAGATGACGTGGAGTATGAGGAAGCACGATGACATCAAACACGGTTGGTGACCTGCGGGGGCGCATCTTTCGTAGCAAACGGCTCATGCCGGATCCGGAAGCACGGGAGTTCTTGAGCAAGCAGAAGATTGCCCATGTAGGCACGGTGGACGGGAATGGATGGCCATACGTAGTCCCGCTGGTCTACGTCTACGAAGGCGGAGACTCCCTGTATCTCCACACCGGTGCGCATCAAGGGCACTTCCTGACCAACCTGCAGCAGAACCCTCAGATCTGCGTCGAAGTCTCCGACATTGGACCACTGCACAAAGGGAAGCGATTCGCATGCGACTCCGCCCTCGTCTACACCAGCGTTATAGTCTTTGGAACCGCGCGCATTCTTTATCACGATCGCGAAAAGAAAGCCTGGTTTCTGGATCGGCTCCTCGCGAAACACGGGGATCCGTCGTGGAAGTTTGAGCCGGGATATCCGCTGATCAACGAGATCATCCTGTACGAGCAAAAGATCGAAGTGCTGACGGGAAAACAGAGTTCAGGTCTTTACCACTGAACGCGACCGAGGGAACAAATGCGCAGCATGTCCAGAAATCGCGTTCCCGGACCGTTCGAAGGGAGGCAAACGATGCTACAGGCCGAGGCCGGCGGTGGAGGAGCCACTGCACCTCAGTCCCGCCCGGAAAAGGGACAGTTGATTCGGGACTTCACGCTGCTCTCCACTCTCGGACGGCACATTAGTCTCTCCGACTATCGAGGGCGCTCCAGCCTGGTGCTGGTATTCGCGGGAGGCGGGGCCGGATGCCCCGATCGGAAGGTTCTGGCTGAGATTGCGGCCGACTATACCCACATTCGCGAGGAGCAGGCGGAGGTATTGGCCATCATGCAATGTGCCCGCGAAAAAGCGTCACGAATCGGGCATGAGGGAAACCTCCCATATCCATTGTTGGTCGACGAGGATGGGCGGATACATCGACCCGCGGGCGCTGCGGACAGAGAAGGGCACGCGGCGACCGCAATCTATATCACCGACCGTTTCGGCGAGGTGTTCGCCGTGTACCGGGCGGCGGAGGGGCAGTCCATGCCCGGATCACGGGAGATTGTCCAATGGCTAAGTTTCATTAATAGCCAGTGTCCGGAATGCAACTCCCCGGAGTGGCCGGCACAACCGGATTCCGGATGAATTTGGCTCCGGCAGATTTTTCTAAGGGGGTACATGGATGATTCGACTCAAGCGTGCTTATGACCCTGCTAGCAAAGATGACGGCGTCCGCTTCCTGGTAGAGCGACTCTGGCCGCGCGGCGTGAAGAAGGGCGCACTGCGCCTTGATGCCTGGCTCAAGGATGTCGCTCCGAGCACCGAACTCCGTCAGTGGTTTAGCCATGATCCAGCCAAATGGATAGAGTTTCAGCGACGCTACTCGGCTGAGCTGGATGCGAAACCCGAAGTCCTGGAACCGATCCTCAATGCCGCGCGCCGGGGCCGCGTCACACTGGTGTACAGCTCCCACGATACGGAACGCAACAACGCCGTGGCTCTGAGGACGTACCTGGCAACCAAGAGAAACACCCGTCGAAAGGGGCAGCGAGCTGCGTAGCCAGCGAGAGATGAGAATGACAACCCATGACCGGCCCACCGTACACAGGATCGTCTGACGAACTGCACCGCCAGGCAGCATTCGACAGCCATGCGCCGCTGGAAGAAGCGACACTGCGGAGGCTGTACAGCTACATGCTGAAATGCCGCACCGTGGAGGAATGAATACGCCTCTTGTACCGGCAGGGGCGATTCTCCGGCAACTACTTCTCCGCCGTGGGGCAGGAGGCAACCGAGGTTGGCGCCACCATGGACCTGCTTCCGGAAGATACGGTTGCACCTTCTCACCGTAATTTTGTCACTCACCTCATGAAGGGAACGCCTCTCAAACTGATGTTTGCTCACATCTTCTTGCGAAAGACAAGCCCGGACCAGGGGCGTTGTGCGCAGGCCCATTGCGGATACGCTCCGCTCAACATCATCACGCCGGCGTCGACGATTGCCGCACAACTCGCGATCGGCACCGGGGTTGCCCTGGCCAACAAGATGCAAAAGAAGACGAGTGTAGTCGTGGCCCTTTCCGGCGAAGGTTCCACCAGCCTGGGGCTTTGGCACGAGTCGTTGAACTTTGCGGGCGTGCAACAGCTGCCGATTGTTTTCATCCTGGAGAATAACCTTTGGGCAGAGTCGGTTCCGGCGCGGCTCCAGAGTGCGGTGGCGGATTTCAGCATCAAAGCGCAGGCCTACGGGATGCGTGGCACAACCGTGGATGGGAACGACGTGGTTGCGGTATACAAGGCGGCGCAAGAAGCCATACGCCGCGCTCGCCAGGGAGATGGGCCGACGCTGATCGAGTGCAAGACCTACCGTTGGTATGGCCATTCGGAGATTGATCCCGCGAAATACCGCCCGGCCGGGGAGCTGGAGTACTGGAAGTCCCGCGATCCGATTCCAGCGATGGAGCGCTACCTCACGGAGCGCGGTTTTTGGGCAGATTCCTGGAAGCAAGAGTTGTTGGCGGAATTCGAGCGGGAGATCGGCGAAGCCATTGAGTTTGCGGAAAAGTCCCCATACCCCGATCCTGAAGACGCTTTGGATCATGTGTTCTCTTTCAGCATTCGCAAGCGCGAACTGAACCGGAAAGTTTGGGCTCCCCAAGTCACCGGAATGGTGTGAACCAGCCAGCGGAGGTACCTGGATGGCGGTCATGACTTATATCGACGCGATTACCAGCGCCCTCCGTGAGGAGATGGCCCGCGATGAGCGCGTGTTTATTATTGGGGAAGACGTTGGGGCGATGGGCGGAGTATTCAAAGCGACCAAGGGACTGCAGGGAGAGTTCGGAAGCGCGCGAGTAATCGATTCCCCGCTTGCGGAGGGCATCATCATAAGCTCTTCCATTGGCGCAGCCATGGCGGGTATGCGCCCCGTGCCGGAGATTCAATTCGCGGATTTCATCGCCCCGGCAATGGATTCCATCGTGGAACAGGCTGCCAAACTGCGCTACCGCAGCGCGGGCACGCAGACTTGCCCCCTGACGGTGAGAGTCTGCTACGGTGGCGGGGTGGGTGGCGGTCTGTACCATTCACAGACGAACACAAGCTGGTTCATTCACACGCCCGGTCTGATGGTGGTCGCGCCCTCGTCTCCGTATGATGCCAAAGGCCTGTTGAAGGCGGCAATTCGAAACGATGATCCAGTTCTTTTTTTCGAGCACAAGAAACTGTATCGCTCGATGAAGGAAGAGGTGCCGGCCGAGGACTATACGATCCCGCTGATGAAGGCTGCGATCAAACGGAAGGGAAGCGATGTCACGGCCATCTCGCACGGCTACACGTTGCAACTCACTTTGCAGGCGGCGGAGAAGATGCACAAAGAGCAAGGCGTGGAAGTGGAAGTGATCGACCTGCGCACGCTTGCCCCGCTCGACAAAGATACCTTTCTCGAATCGGTGGCGAGGACGAGCCGGGTAGTTGTGGTGCATGAGGCCAATCGCACCCTTGGTATCGGCGCGGAAATCTCAGCCATCATCGCGGAAGAGGCGTTCGACTGTCTGGATGCTCCCATTGCACGGGTCACTGCTCCGGACATCCCCGCGATTCCAGCTTCCCCCCCGCTCGAGAACTTCTACATGCCCTCGGTGGAAAAGATTGTAGCGGCTCTGAAACGAACACTAGAGTACTGAAGCCGGCACGTTGTCATGGTGGGCCATGATCTTCTGCACCGAACTCCGCAATCCTGGATGGTCGCAACACACCGACTTCTCCGCAGAATACAGATAAGGCCATCCTCAAGTGTCATGGTTCCTTCTGGGTTCCGTAGCCCCGGCGTGAGGAACGGCGCACGGGAGTTCATGGGACCATTTGTCGTTTTCCTCAATAAGAGCGTCCGCGTCGTTGTCATCGTTCTCGCCGAAGCACAGGAGAATGCCGCCGGCAATCAGCACCGCCACGACAGTTCCTGGATTGGGCGGCAGCAGAGCGAGATGAAAATGGGTCGTCAATACGCTCGGTGCTATCGTACAAAGGAGTACGGCCGCGGCCGCATACCGGATCAAGAACCCTGCCGCGATGGCCACACCCAGGAGAAGCTCGAGCGAGGAGAGCAGTCCGGTGCGGAACGTGAACTCAGATACACCGGCGAAGGCCCCACGCAGCAAGGTGATTGCAAGAAAGGTTCTGGCAATTACGATGGCCCATCCCCTGTACCTTCTGAGCTTGCCAAGAGCCATTGCTCTTCCTCCAAGTGCCAAAGCCGGACGCCTCATGTGTATTCCTCTGTGCAGGGATGCGATAAGCATTTCTCAGCCCGCCTTCGGCGACAATAGATCGTCCATACTTGTTGCAATGACGAATGTGAGAGCGAGTGTGTTTCCATTTGCACTTGGCCTCGGCGAACAGGCTATTTGAACGGACAGGCCAGAGTGAGCAAAGTGGAGAGTGGAAGATGACCAGGCACGGAATCACGAGTCCTCTTGGGCACGTGTTTAACTGGAAGAGACCGGATCTGCGCTCGACTCAAATTCGGAAGTTTTGGTGTCGCGGTTTGGACGAGTGACGGTCGTCACGAGCCCAAGTACAAAAGAGCTATTGTGCGCAGAGGTGCGGCAGACAAAGAATAGATCGTGGTCGATCGTCATAATAGTCGTCGCGAGACCCCGGGCTGCGTTCGCCGCCCTGACAAATGTTAGGCCTAACGTAGTGTGAACCGTTTGATCGACGAGGTGTTACCTGCCAGACAATGGCACCAATCGGTTGCGTGGGGCTTTCGGCCGTCCGGGGATGCCGCCCAGATGGACGTCGAGCTCGAAGGAAGGCGTGGGAACCGCTTATTCAGCCTCCAGCCGAGTATGGTTCACGATATCGCACGGAATTCTCAACGAAATCTACTTCCCCACCATCGATCATCCGCAAACGCGGGATATGCAGTTCCTGATCACGGATGGTGAAAGCTTCTTTCACGAAGAACGGCGTGACCTGGACAGCGAAATTGAATCCATCGCGGCCGATGCGTTGGGCTATCGGGTGGTGACCTCCGATCGCGAGCACCGGTATCGGCTCAGAAAAGAGATCATCTCCGAACCTCACCAATCATGTGTCTTAGTCAATACCCGGCTGGAAGGCGAACCTGAGTTCCTTAAGAAATTGCGGATCTATGCGCTCCTTGCGCCCCACTTGGAAGTCGGCGGCTATGGAAATTCCGCTGGCCGATTCAAGGCTGCTGGTCAGAATATCCTGATCGCGTGGAAGGCCGGCAAATATCTTGCCATGGGGGCCAATGTCGGGTTCAGCAAGACTTCATGTGGCTACGTCGGGCATAGCGATGGCTGGCAGGATCTTCATAAGGACTTCCAACTGGATTGGGAATTCGACAGGGCCGAGGACGGTAATGTGGCTGTGATCGGCGAAGTCAATCTCACCGGAGGCCGGGAGTTCACGGTTGGCATAGCATTTGGGGACAGTCTTCACGGTGCGGTGACAGCTCTTCAACAATCGCTGGTGACCCCGTTCGCGGAGCATCGCGAGAAATTTGTCGACCAGTGGCATCGAGCTTGCAGTCGCATGAAGAAACTGGATGGTGCTTCGAGCGACGAAGGAGTCCTGTATCGAACGAGTCGAACCCTGCTGCTGGCGCACGAGGATAAGACGTTTGCCGGCGCGCTGATCGCATCGGCGAGTATTCCGTGGGGCAACGCCAAGGGTGACGAAGACCTGGGCGGCTATCACCTGGTATGGACTCGCGACATGGTGAACAGTGCATTAGCCCTACTCGCCTGTGAAGACAAGAGCACGCCGTTACGAGCGCTGGTGTACCTCGCTTGCTGTCAGCAACCCGATGGTGGATTTCCGCAAAACTTCTGGATTGACGGTGGCCCGTATTGGCAAGGCATTCAGCTCGACGAAGTCGCTTTCCCCCTTTCTCCTCGCGTGGCACCTGTGGAAGAAGGATGCACTCGGAGATTTCGATCCTTACTCGATGGTCAGTTCCGCGGCGGCCTACCTGGTTCGCCACGGGCCCGCTACACAGCAGGAGAGATGGGAGGAGAACAGCGGATACTCCCCATCGACGTTGGCGGCCGGTATTGCCGCCCTGGTCTGTGCTGCAGATTTTGCGGGCGCGAGGGGGAAGCACGACGACGCGACCTTCTTGCAGGATTATGCGGATTTTCTTGAATCCCACCTGGAGAGCTGGACTGTTACCACCGACGGCTCCCTCGTTCCTGGGGTTAAACGCCACTACATTCGTATTCATCCGGCTGCGGTCGGTGATGCTTCGGCAAACGAGGATCCCAATCACGGCCTGCTCACCATCCACAATCGTCCCCCAGGCCTGCCATGGCAGTTCCCAGCAAAAGACATCGCGGATGGCGGTTTCCTCGAACTGGTACGGTACGGAGTTCGCAAGCCAGGCGACCCACTTGTGGAAGACTCGTTGCGGGTCGTGGATGCCGTCTTAAAGGTGAACACTCCGTTTGGCCCCTGCTGGCGCCGCTACAGCCACGATGGCTACGGGCCCCAGCCGGACGGCGGGCCGTTTGCAGGCTGGGGTCAAGGCCGGGCTTGGCCGTTACTGACGGGTGAGCGCGCGCACTATGAGTTCGCAGCGGGACGTGATGTTCGTAACCTGATTCGTGCCATGGAACACTTTGCATTCAGAGGCAGGATGTTGCCAGAGCAGGTCTGGGATAGTCCCGACGTGAAGTCAGCTGGCATGTATTTTGGACAGCCGGCAGGATCAGCCATGCCGTTGATGTGGGCTCATGCTGAGTATGTGAAACTCTTGCGTTCGGTTGTGGACGGCCGCGTTTTCGATCTGATTCCGGTCGTCGCGGAACGATACCTGGAAAAGCGTGGCCGCACGGACCTAGAAGTTTGGAAGCCCACTCGTCATGTCCGGGAAGTCACCGCCGGGCAGGTCTTGCGAATCCAGGCGCCAGATTCTTTCCGGCTGCATTGGACCAATGACGGTTGGGTTTCGGCGAGTGACACACCTTCAACTCCCACTGGACTCGGAATTGATTTCGCCGATATTGTCATCCACGACAATCAGCGTGCTCCTGTCGAATTCACATTCTTCTGGACAGCTTACAATCGTTGGGAGGGACACAACTACCGAGTCGGTGTCCAGCTGAAGCACGCCAATTCAGTGGCCGCCTGAGGCGTGAGCACTCCGAAGTCACCTCTGATGCTTGACACCATGATCGCAACTCTCTGACATGCATCCTCAGACCAGAAAGCAAGGCGTGGCCCTCATGGGCAGCCCAGGGACGTAGGCCCAGCGCGATCTCTCCGCGCCGGTGTGATGGGCCGACACCATCGAGGAACAGAAGCAGGTTTGGCCCCAGCATTTGGTTTTCCACGACAACCGCTCGTCTGAGAGGCGGTCGTATCCATATGTCTTATAACGCTCTTCCCGGTGATTGGTGACAATCATAATGCCAATTGAAACGAACGTAGTATTGCACGAAGCAAACATCGCGCTCAGCATGAGCTTGATGGCGTCCGGGATACCCAAACGGGGTACATCGCGGCGGCGCAAAGTCCGCACGTCTGCGGTGATGATGCAGGGACTGTTCGTCAACAGTTGGAGGCCCGAGCGGTGAGTCAAAGGTCATTTTCAATCAAGCCCGTGGCACCCTTTCGGTTGGATCTCACGGTTTGGGCACTTCGTCGACGTCCGGAGAATCCAGTCGATCGCTGGGATGGAAGGACCTACCGGCGTGTTTTGCTAATCGATCGGCAAGCAGTGGACGTAGCTGTACGCCAGAGTGGCGGGTCAGAAGAGCCGCGACTGGAAGTCGATTTGACCGGTCCTCGCCTAACAGTCGAGCAGGGAGATAGCGCAAGAGTGTTGCTCGAACGCATGCTTGGAGTGCATAAGGACTTGAGGCCCTTTTACAGGCTGGCAACGCGCGACCCAAGACTGCAGCCCTTGGTCGACGAATTCCGCGGGCTCAAGCCACCGCAGTTTCCCACCGTATTCGAAGCACTGGCTAATGGTATCGCATGCCAGCAACTCTCGCTGTTGGTGGGTATTCTCCTGCTGAGCCGCTTGGCGAATAAAATCGGTGTCATATCCGCGAACTCGAAGGATGCACTGCACGCCTTCCCCTCTCCGACAGATTTTTCAGGAGTGAAGGCGCAGTCTTTGAAATCTCTCGGGTTCAGCGCCCACAAATCACAGGCTTTGCTGCAGGCCAGTTCCGCGATTCGCGATCGTCACCTGAACTTGGAATCGTTCGTCAAACTCGACAATCAGGGTGCTCTTGAACGATTGGTGAAACTAAAAGGAGTGGGTCGCTGGACTGCAGAATACGTTCTACTCCGAGGGCTCGGCCGGTTGGACATCTTCCCTGGAGACGACGTCGGCGCCCGCAAAAAGTTAGCCCAATTCTTGCGAAGGAAGAAACCGTTGGACTATGACGGGGTCCGCAGGGCCGTTGCCGGCTGGCAACCCTATGCGGGCCTCGTTTATTTCCATCTCTTGTTGGCTCGCATAACGAAGGCGGGATGGCTCTGTTCTCATCACCCTCAGTGCACGAGCAGGCGAGACTTGATCTTGGGAGCCTGCGGGAAGGGAGTTGAAAACCTCTTTGTCACCGAGCAAAACCCTCCAAGCCTCATAAAACATACATGAATTCAACGAAAGAGAGGAAATGCAATGAAAAACACGACCGCAACAGACCCACGGCACACTACTCAGCCTGCCATCTTCAAACTTACCGCTAGCGGTACTCTTGTCGAGCGCACGCGGCAGATCTCTGCAGCAATCGCCCGTCGCGCCTACGAACTATTCGAAGCCCGAGGCTCGGAGCACGGCCATGACTGTGAAGACTGGTTTCGCGCCGAGTCTGAGTTGCTGACTCCAATCCCGGCGACAGTCGTAGAAGCCGATGGAGGGTTTACGATCACAGCCGACGTCTCCGGCTTCACGGGCAAAGACGTGGAAGTGCTGGCCGAGCCCAGGCGCCTGATCATCCGCGCCAAGAAGCAGGCAACCTTGAAAGAGGCGAAGGGAAGAACGGCATTCCAGGGAAAAATATCCGATGAAATGTTCCGCGTTCTCGAGTTGCCGCATGAGATAGATCCAGACAACATGACCGCCGCCATCAAGAACGGGGTGCTGGAAGTCAGCTTGGCAAGAGTCAATCCGGGCAAGAAGATGGCAGCCGGGGCTAAAGCTGCCTAGGGATGAGAGGGTGGGAGCAGGAAATGTCATCACCAACCACTCTGCTCCCACCTAATCGATAAAGGGGCTTACGGCGCCAGCCAGTATTTAGGCGCTTGCGCGGTCAGATTCAAATCTAAGGAGAGCATGCAATGGAAATAAAGCAGCGCCCTAGTCCGAACGAGAAACTGGTGCGAGTCTTCGATACCGAGCAGGGAACTGAGGCCATGGTGGTGGGCGGCCTGCTGGAGAGCGCCGACGTTGATTGCGATGTCACTTCGCTCAATGCGCAACAGGAAATTCTTCCCGGTGTGGGAGGTACCATCATCCTCGTGCGTGAGGAAGATGCGGCGACGGCGAGGGAGTTGATCGAGGAATATCGCCGACTACCCGGAGACGATGACGCGATCGAGGTTGAGGTCAGTGGAGAAGGGCTCCGGACAGAGTGACGGTGCGGCCGTCGAGATCGATGGCGGAGTTTGTGCCCACGCCGCCAATGCCTGCCGTAATGTTTTCAACCCCTCTATTCCTCGACAAATTCTCAACTGGTCACGTGAGATGATTGGGGAGAGAGGTTTTGGACCTCCCGAACTTTGGGGTGCGGAACTGATTGGTTCCCTTCAATCACGGGAGTGGTGCTGCAACTGTCTAAAGTAACTGGGTGTAATCCTCGCCAGCGAGGTGACGAGCCTTGTGTTTTTCAGCAGCAGCGAACTTTGTTGGTAGTGGAGTTCTGGGAGCCATCGGCGTCGTCACATTGACGAAAGTGAAGCACAGGCGCGAAATACTATTCGCTGCTCTCCCCACGTTATTTGCCATTCATCAGCTCATCGAAGGATTTGTCTGGCTGGGCTTGGACGGTATTCTCTCGCCTGCGGTGGCGCACGACATGGGCGCGGCGTTCATGCTATATGCGCAGGGGCTGCTACCTTTCTTGCTGCCGCTGAGCGTGCTTCTGTTCGAGCCTGACGTGAAGAGTCGCAGACGCATGCTGCCATTTCTCGTGCTCGGCGGAGCAACGGCGCTCTATATATTGTGGGCTTTGACGGCGTACCCATTGCAGGTCTACATCGAGCGAAATAGCATCGTGTATATCAATCAAGCCACAAACAATACAGCGGTTGCGTTGCTGTATGTGATGGCAACGTGCGGTTCGTTGTTTTTCTCGAAAGTAAGGGCAATGGTAATCTTCGGTGCGGTGAACTTGGCGATTCTCCTGGTTGTCATGGAGTTCAAGCGGTATGCGTTCACCTCGCTCTGGTGTGCATACGCGGCGGTAGCAAGTGTGATCATCCTGGCCTACTTCTGGAGAAGCAGCGGGGACCGGCCATTCCTCTACGCGCAACCGCTGTGAACGCCAATTTAAGTCAGCCGTGCGGTGTTTAGCGCTGCCTCATAAACTTTCTTGGCACCGATTGCGTTGGTGCTCCTCTCCGCAATCCAGGTTTCTTGACCGGTGCGGGCAACGGAAAGCTCATCCGTGGCCGTTAGCGAGGGCCTTCTGCACAGCGCCATTTTCTGAGATCCCCTACGACTTCCGACTACCTTCGATCCTCTGCGCGCGTTCCTTGGCGAATACCGTGTGCACGATTCGCAACAGGTTCTGAACCAGCGGGCTGCGCATGTCCCTGCGGCAGGCGAGTCCAACTCGAGCCTCGGACGGCTTTTGTCGGGGATGCGGTGGGCTCTTGAGGCCACCTGCGCCGAATACGAATGCGACGCAACCCTTGCAGATCTCTAGAACGGCCATCCCTGCGACAGGTACAAAAGGACTATTGAGGTACGTCCTCGAAACAGCGAGGATGGTCGTATGGATCGAGAGTTGATAGGTTCGAAGACGGTCACGCGCCTGACTGCGCTGGGGAGAGGTGGATTCAGTGGCAAATAAACAACAAGCGCCGGAAGATGTACGCCTGGTGGTGGCGGACGTTGACGGTGCACTGGTCACTCCCGATAAAGTCCTGACACCGCGGGCACGTGCCGCCGTGCAGAAAATTATTGAGTCGGGAATCGCTTTTACAATCACCAGCGGCCGGCCTCCACGAGGCATGAAGACGTTGATTGACGATCTTCAGCTGCAGGGCCCGGTCACAGCATTTAACGGCGGTCTGTTCGTCCGGCCCGATCTCTCCGTGATTCGCGAAAACTTGCTCCCCCGCGAGGCGGTACAGCCCGTGATCGACATCCTGGCCAATCATAAGCTGGACGTTTGGATTTATAGCGATAAGGACTGGTTTGTCCCTTCGCGCCATGGTCCCCACGTGGACCGTGAAGAGTGGACGGTCAAGTTTTCTCCGATCGTGGTGCCAAACTTCGAGGGTTTGCTGAATCGAGTGGCTAAGATCGTGGGGGTCAGTGACGACCTTGAAGCCGTGGCCCGCTGCGAAAAGGACGTGCAGCAGGAATGCGGCGAGCACATCTCGGCCGCTCGCTCCCAACCCTATTATCTGGACGTAACTCATCCGAAGGCCAACAAAGGAGAGGTCGTCACTGTCCTTTCGGAAATGCTGCGTGTTCCAACCGCAAATATCGCTACCATCGGTGATATGCCGAACGATGTGTTCATGTTCAAGCGCAGCGGTGTGAGCATCGCCATGGGGAATGCCAGTGCAGACGTGCAGCATGCTGCCAGGTTTGTGACCCGCTCCAACAAGGAAGAAGGCTTCGCGCTGGCCATGGAACGTTTTGTCCTTCGAACTCAGGCCGCCTGAAGGCGGCCCGAAAGAGATGCATGTCTGCTGAATAATCGAGGTCAGCCGTGATCATCGTGGTAATGGGGGTCTCAGGATCTGGGAAAACAACCATTGGCACAATGCTCGCCGATGCGATCGAATGCTCATTTCTGGAAGGCGATTCCCTGCACTCCAAAGAGAACATCGAGAAGATGCTCCAAGGAATTCCCTTAACTGATTCTGATCGTGCGCCGTGGCTCGCGGCCATTCGTGCTCATATTCTGAAGTACCGCAAGCGTAGAGAAAATCTTGTCGTCGCATGCTCAGCTCTGAAGCAGCGGTATCGGGAATTTCTCGCCGAAGGAATTCCCATCAACTGGATTTATCTAAAGGGCTCAGCCGCGCTCATTCGCTCGCGCATGACGCATCGGCCGAGGCACTTCATGAAGGCGGACATGCTTGCCAGCCAGTTCGACGCGCTGGAACAGCCATCTGACACCATCACGGTCGACGTATCACCGCCCCCCTCAACCATCGTGGCGGAGATCCTGAAACAGTTGTCGAAACCACAGTCAAGTCTTCCTGCGGCCGCTCAAGATGTTAAGGAACGGGTGCGTGCGGGTGAAGTGGTACGAGATGTAGCCGGGGTAGATCATCATGAGAACTTCGCACCTGACAACGCCGGCGAGAGAGGTAACGAATGAAAGCCATTTCGTTTGTGCCTGGAACCAAGATCGTACGCTTAGTCGACCGGTCGGAACCATCGATCTCCGTGCCTGACGAGATAAAAGTCCGTGTCTTACGGGTTGGCATCTGTGGCACGGACCGTGAGGAAGCTGCGGGCGGCCGCGCGCAGGCACCCCCTTCCCACAAGGATCTAATACTAGGCCATGAGATGTTCGGCCAGGTGGTGGAAACTGGCCGCGGGGTGAAGCAGGTCAAGGCAGGCGACTACGCCGTATTTACCGTCCGTCGAGGCTGTGGAAAGTGTCGCCCGTGTGCCATGAACCGTTCTGACATGTGCCAGACAGGGCTCTACTCGGAGCGCGGCATCGCAGGCATGGATGGTTACCAGACGGAATACGTGGTAGACCACGAACAGTATGTCGTGCGGGTGCCGGATGAACTCGAGGGGGTGGGAGTGCTCGTCGAACCCTTTTCAGTGGCAGAGAAGGCGATCGCCGAAGCGATCCAGTTACAGGTAGTCCGGCTCCCAGATTCTTGCGTCGCGGGGGATTGGGTAGGTGGAAAGCGTTGCCTCGTCGCCGGATTGGGCCCGATTGGCCTGCTGGCAGCACTAGCATTGCGCCTGCGTGGTGCCGAAGTCTGGGGCCTGGACGTCGTTGACGCAGGCACAGTTCGCCCGCGATGGTTAGAGTTGATTGGCGGTCACTATCTCGATGGACGTCAGATTACGCCAGACCACTTAATCGGCCAGGTTGAGTTGTTCGACCTGATCTTCGAGGCTACTGGGATCGCCAATCTTGAGTTCGAGCTCATTGATGCATTGGCCATCAACGGAGTGTACGTAGTGACCGGCATCCCATCGGGTGACAGGCCCCTGAAATTAGATGGCGCGGAGTTTATGCGCGGCCTCGTGCTGCGTAACCAGGTCCTCCTTGGGAGTGTCAATGCATCACACGATCACTTCCAACTGGCAGTGAACGACCTTGTTCAGGCGCAGACGCGCTGGAACGAACATGTAGCAGACCTCATCACGCATCGGCACAACTACACGGACTTCGCCAACGCGCTTCAGCATCACGGTTCAGACGAAATCAAAGTCGTTCTGGAATGGAGCGGGAATCGACTGTCCCCCCAGGAGAAGGTGAACCAATTGTCGTATCACGAAGCATAATTTATCCGCGTGATTCGGAGTACCGTGGCTGTGCTGACCTGTAGGAACTAAGGGAGTGTGGGGTATGAAATCCGATGTACGCGTCTTTGCTGATGTGAACGAGCTCAGCCTTCGCGCGGCCGAGGCTGCGGTCAAAACCATCAACCAGTCCGTGCAAACCAATGGGCGTTTTTCCGTCGCCCTTGCGGGCGGGAACACGCCGCGAACCCTCTACCGCCTGCTTTCATCGGAATTGCGAGACCAGATCCCATGGACAAAGGTGCACGTTTTCTGGGGAGACGAACGTTACGTGCCGATTGGCGATCCCCGCAGTAACTACCGCATGGCACGAGAGAATCTGCTTGACCGCGTCCCAATTCCGGCTGCGAATGTGCATATGATGCCGACATCCCTCTCTGACCCGGAAGCCGCAGCACGGGAGTATGAGGAGACACTGAGAAGCTATTTTTCTGGCGGCTGGCCGCGTTTCGATCTAGTTCTCCTCGGGCTCGGAGCAGAGGGGCATACTGCATCGCTATTCCCTGGATCACCTGCTCTCGAAGAAACGAGGCGCTGGGTGGTGACAGTAAAAGCCCCGACTGAACCACCTCTGCGCCTCACGCTAACTCTGCCGGTACTGACCCAGGCAGCCAACGTCTACTTCCTCGTGACTGGATCGAACAAGGCACAAGCCTTGCACCATGTTCTTAATGGGGCACCTGATCCGAACAACTACCCGGCGTCCGGCGTCCGCCTGATTCCGGGGACGGTGATCTGGTGGGTGGATCGGGGAGCAGCAGCACTAGTCAGGGAATCAGCGGCATAATACCCATTTTGTGTACCCTCGATAGCCTGGGCCAAGGCAAACCTCCGCCAAGAGTGCTAGTACTGACGCCGATGATCGATAAGGACGGGAACATTCAGAATCTGCAGCTGGTGAGCGGACATCGGATGCTCGCGCCTGCAGCAAGCGACGCGGTGAAGCATTGGCGGTACAAACCATTCCTCCTGAACGGACAACCGGTGGAGGTCGAAACAACCGTCACCGTCAACTTCCGCATGCACATGTAAAGCGGACGAGCCATAGAACGCGAAAGGACTTACGCGATGCCGCGACCCACAGTCGAGGAGAGACAGCCTTACCAGGCTCACCGAGAGGCCAGAAAATGGACGCCTGGCGCAATTCACTTGGTGGCTGAACGGCGTGTTCCTGGTGGCCAACCCGGACAACATGAGAAAACGTTGTTCGAAGCTGGTTCGTCCATTCACGCCATTGCGGTTCGCTCTCGCTGAGAGAACTGCGCCACCCACGACCGGCTTCTATAATCGTCGTCAGAGGTTTCACGATTGCCAAGGCAAGATTGTCATTCCGCCCTGCTGACTGATCTCTACGAGCTCACGATGGCGGCGGCATATTTCGACAACGGTTTCCTGACTCCCGCCAGCTTCGAACTATTTATCCGATCGCTGCCTCCGGAGCGCAGCTACCTAGTTGCCGCCGGGCTCGAACAAGCTCTCGACTATCTCGCAACGATTCGTTTTCAGCCTGACGATATCGAATATCTCCGCCGTCAGCCCGTCTTTCACCACATCAGCGACCGCTTTTTCGATTATTTGAGGGCGTTCCGGTTCACTGGAGAAGTTTGGGCAATTCCCGAAGGCACACCCGTTTTTCATGAGGAGCCTCTTCTGCGGGTTACAGCCCCGATGATTGAAGCCCAGATCGTCGAAACGTTTTTGCTCTCGACCATCACCTTCCAGACCTCCATCGCGTCTAAAGCAGCCCGCATCGTGGAAGTCGCGCAGGGTCGCGACGTGGTCGAATTCGGTACCCGCCGTGCTCACGGCCCGGAAGCGGGAACTCTGGGGGCCCGTGCCGCCTACATCGGAGGATGTGCCGGGACCTCAAACGTCGACGCGGGGAGGCGTTTTGGAATTCCTATCTTCGGAACGCTGGCGCACTCTTTCATCATGGCCTATGACGACGAGGAAGAAAGCTTCCGGCTGTTTCATCGGCTGTTTCCCGAACATGCCACCTTGCTTATCGATACCTACGACACGCTGGCCGCCATCGATAAAATCATTGCATCCGGCCTAAGGCCCAAGGCCGTGCGTCTGGACAGTGGCAATCTGGTTGAGCTTTCCCGGGAAGTCCGGCGGCGCCTGGACCAGGGCGGTCTGGATTGTACGCGCATTTTCGTCACCAGCGACCTCGACGAATACGTGATCACTGAGATGCTTGCCCGCGGCGCGCAAGTAGATGCGTTCGGCGTTGGTACCAGCCTGGCCACCTCGAAAGACGCGCCCGCTTTGGGAGGCGTGTACAAGCTGGTAGACGTGTACTCCGCCGGGGAACCTTTTCCTCGCGCCAAGCTCAGCGGCGGCAAGATTTCCTACCCTGGATGCAAGCAGGTATTCCGCCGTGAGGGCAAGGACGGAGAATACAAAGAAGATCTGGTGGCTCGCTGCGCCGAGGATTCCCAGGGAGCTGCGCCACTGCTTGCCTGCGTTATGCGCGATGGCCAACGGCTCGAGCCTGCGCCGACGATCGATCGCGTTCGGGAACACGCACGGAAAGAAATCGGAAAACTCCCTGATTCCTGCCGTCGGTTGCATAACCCGGTTGCTTATCGGGTGCGCTTCAGCCACGAACTTCAAGTATTACTTGAAGAGTTCCGCGCTCGGCCTGCCCACACGAAAGGCAGGGCAGCGGGTTAGGATACCCAACTCCCCGTCACCTGGCCCTCCCGGCGGCCGGTCTAGTTTTCTCCGCATCGGCAGGATAGAAGAGTTGCTTGCCTCTGACTCGGGCCCACGGAGTGATAGTGTGGGGCCGAGTGCGCGTCGGGCTTGCGATCTCCTCCACTCGAAAGCCGCGAACCAGGAGCGCATCGCCGATCAGTGAGCGATGGCATCGCCATGGCACAGCTTCGGCGCACATGATCGCGGTTTGCCGTTTTTTGGCCAGTTGGATAAGCCGATCCAGCGCCTCTTGAAATTCCGCAGTCTGCATGTAGTCAGCGAAGCCGCGAAAGCTGGCATTTCTCCAAGCCGTATTGATCGAGTCACGACGCGCATGCCGCAGGCCGCCGAGTCCAGCCATATGCCGGTAACGAATCCCCGCTTTTTGGAGCCGGCGAGGCAGCCGGTCGCGGTTGAATTGCGGATTGTGTCGCGAGCGCGGGATCGTACGAACATCGACGAGCTGGTCGACGCCGTGAGCGAGAAGCAGAGCAACAAACTCTTTCAGGGTTCGTGTTGAGTGCCCCACCGTCAATACAACGGGGCTCTGGTTGGGCCGTTTGATTCGCTGCTCAACCGTCAGACCGAGCCGGTGAGTAGGTTTGCCGGGACGAGGGTCCGCCTTGGTACGGAGCTGCTTGTCCAGGGGCCCAGCTCGCCCTCGCAGATCGCCGGCACTCCTAGTCATCGGCGGCGTGCCCCTCATTTTTCTGAGCTGGCAAGCCTTGAGCTCCAGTCTTCAACCGATTCTCTCTGGCAGGTTGGTAGGTGCCAGGTACGGTGCGAAAACTGATGGCCAATCGGTTCCACCCGTTGATGGCGATGATTGCCATGGTCAGATTAACCAGTTCAGTTTCACTGAAACTGCCGCGAGCTTGCTGGTAGACATCATCTTTTACATGCCCTTGGCAGACCAGCGTGACCGCCTCAGTCCAGGCGAGCGCGGCTCTTTCACGCTCGGTGAAAAAGGGTGTCTCCTCCCAGACGCTCACCGCGTACAGTCGTTGTTCGGTTTCACCTTCGGCGCGGGCGTCTTTCGTGTGCATGTCCACACAGTATGCACATCCATTGATCTGCGACGCCCTCAGCTTTACTAACTCAATCAGAGAACGCTCCAGCCCGCACTGGAAAACATAAGTTTCGAGGCCGAGCATTGCCGTCATGGCCCCAGGTGCGACCTTTGCGTATTGGATCCTTGCTTGCATCTTGAGCTCCTTAACCGCATTCCCAGATTCGATTCTAGCGCTGCATCACGCAATAGACTGTCTGTACCAGCGATGGAGACGAATGTTCGCGCGGCCTAGAGGCCGGCACGATGCTGGACTGTGAGAGGAGCCATCTTCCGACATGCGGTTCAACGACGAATGGGAGAGCGAATCCGTTGCCCTCCGCACTCGGCCTCAACGTTTTTCGACAAATTGATCCGGCGGCCTAGTTCTTTTGCCCACCTTCCGCTTACGGTTACAGAAATCTTCTTCAGCAGTACGAACAGACCATTGGAAATATCCGCCCAGCGTGCGGAAATAAAAGAAAGAGCAGTTGTCAGAAGGAGGAGAGTGATGCTGTCGAAGTGCGCCAACCCGAAGTGCTCTGCGTGTTTTCGTCGGCTAGGAAGCGGTAGGCTATTTCGATTTGAGGTGAGATCGCCATCGGAACCATGCCGGGACGTTCCGCACTCGGTTTGCAGTACGAAGCCTGGTCACGCTTCGGTGTTCTTCTGGTTGTGCGAGAACTGCAAGTTGACCAACACGCTGAGTTTCGACTCTGCCCGAGGACTCACGGTCGCGCCGATTCGACCTGACCCGGATCATGTTCCGGCGGGGTCATGCTTCGAACTCGCGCCCATGACCGAGCAGGCCTCGTGACTTTTGTCACTGCATCCTGTGATGGGAGAAGTAGGTTGGAAGGAGCATGGATTGGAACTGGGAGGGCCCGTTCTCATGGCCTATGTGATCGCTGAACCTTGTATTGGAACGAAGGATACGGCTTGCGTGGACGCATGCCCTGTCGACTGCATTCATCCCCGGAAGAACGAAGACGAGTTCGCTACGGAAACGCAGCTGTACATTGACCCGGTCGAGTGTATCGATTGCGGGGCTTGTGTGCCGGTGTGCCCCGTGTCCGCAATCTTTGTCCTCGAGGATCTGCCGGAGAAGTGGAAGCACTTTGCTGAAATCAATGCGAAGCACTATCAGCGCTGATCAGGGAGCGAAGCGCAAAAGGAATATTCACGTGACGAGCCGGAAACCAACGGAAGAGTTAGAACGCGAACACCGCGTCATCCAGCAGGTCGTCGGTGGGATGGCGGTGCTGATCGAAAAGCTCGAGACGGGCCAGCAAGTCGATGCTGCGGTCCTCACAGATTTGTCTGAGTTCATGCAAACCTTCGGGGAAAGGTGTCACCACGGGAAAGAGGAGGACTACCTGTTCAAGCTTCTCGAGAAAAAGGGAGTACCCGTGAGCGGCTGTCCCCTGGCAGTCCTTCTTCACGAACATGAGAGGGGGCGAAGCCTGATGGCCGATCTGAAGCTCACGTCCGAGACCTATGCACGCACTCCCAGGGCAGGCAGGGAAGCGCTGATCGGCACACTCCGCAGGCTTATTGAGCTCTATCCAGCTCATATCTGGAAAGAGGACTATCTGCTTTTCCCGATGGCTAACAAGCTGTTGGACGATCGTGAGCAGCGGGAATTACTGGCGCAGTTTGAGCAGCATGACTCCGAAATCGGCGTGGACGTTCACCATGGGTTCGAGCAGTTGGCGGGGCGCCTGTTAGAGATGATCTGTGGCGACTCGAGCACCTGCCCTGCAGCTTGATCGACCGGCCCATAGCAGGCAGGGATGCTGCGGGCGCAAACCACACTGGTTTGAGAGAAGTGGAACAAAATCGCTGCTGGTTCTGCTTCAGACTTATACCGCGCCGAAATTCAGCAGTGGATGGGGCCCACTCACGTGTAAGGGCGAGACGGTTCATTATGATCACAGTGAAATTAAGGATTGACGTTTCCGGCACGGTGGGAAATGAGGCGTGGCGCAGGCTCCGACCCTTTGAACCGGTTAGGGCTGCCGCCTTCGGCGACCGCCTGGGAACTGGTAGCGCTTGCCACCACCTGGCGGACATGCCTCACCCGACGGGCGAATCGATCAGCGGCGAAATCCAGGTCGAGACTCCGCTGTTGGCGCAATATGCCGTGGCCCATTATCTGGGACAGGACCGCGTGCTGGATGCGGACGTCGTGGTTTAGAAGATTTCATCGTCAATGGCCACGATGCCGGAATCCATCCGACCGTTGAGCAGCCTCTGGCGAAGATCCGTGGTCCTCTCCGGTTTGCCGACGCATCAGTTAGGTGCCTTACTCTGCGCGGTCCTGCACACTGTGTTCGTTGCGTGAGAGGATTCGGTTACCGGTACCTCTGCACTGAGTGCTGAAGTAGAATTCTTGACAGGTTTCGGGACGAGGAGTGAGGCGTGGAGCATCCCCAGGATTCGCAGAAGCGGAATTTGTCTCTTGGCACCGTGTCCTTCACGATCTGCTTCGCCGCCTGGGGCCTGATCAGTGCCTTTGCCCCGCATTTTCGGCAGTTATTTCACCTTTCGGCTACGCAGACTGCCTTTCTGGTCGCAGTTCCCGTCCTGCTGGGGTCGTTGGCTCGGATTCCGATGGGAATGCTGACAGACCGCTTCGGCGGCCGCGCTGTGTTCACGGTTCTGCTGTTCTTCGTTGCTTTGCCAGTGGCCCTGGTCCCGGCTACCACGGGTTTCCGGAATTTGCTGATGGTGGCCTTCCTTCTCGGAATGGCGGGTTCCTCATTCGCCGTCGGTGTTGGTTACGTCTCCCGCTGGTTTTCCCTCGAGAGCCAGGGCAGCGCACTCGGGCTCTACGGTCTGGGAAACATCGGACAATCAGCCGCGGTGTTCCTGGGGCCGATGGTTGCGGCCGCATACGGATTTCGCTCGGTGTATTGGGGGATGTCGGCCATCCTGCTGGTCTGGGCGTGTGTGTTTGTCGCCTTTGCTCGGAACGCTCCCCAAACGGTGCGCCCCAAGGGTATGTCGGAGATGCTGGGAGTGCTTGGACGCGAGCCTCTGGCGTGGGCGCTGGCGGCTTTCTATTTTCTGACCTTTGGCGGCTTCGTCGCCTTCTCGATTTACCTGCCGACGCTGTTGCGCGATGAGTTTGCACTCAGGCCCGCGGATGCGGGCTTCCGGACCGCCGGTTTCGTCGTGCTTGCTACCCTTTGCCGCCCTCTCGGTGGTTGGCTGTCGGACCGGATTGGCGGATCGCGAGTTCTTTCGTGGATTCTCCCCGCCGTGGCCGGTTTCGGCCTGCTGCTGGGTATCGAATCGATGTTGCCGTTCACGGTCGGCGCACTGGGGTGCGCCGCTCTGCTCGGCATCGGCAACGGCGCCGTCTTTCAACTCGTGCCCCGATATTTCCCGACTCAAAGGGCCACGGTCACTGGACTGGTGGGCGCGATGGGCGGGATGGGAGGTTTCTTCCCGCCCCTGTTGCTGGGCATTTTCCGTGACCGTCTCGGAGTAGCCTGGCCGGGATTCCTGCTGCTGTCGCTGGTTGCCTGTCTTCTTTGGTGGATGAATGGACGGGTCTTCCTGCCACGGGAAGAAGCGCTCACTGCCAAACTACCGGCCGAGTTGACGCGCACGGCGGACAGGGTTCGCGCCGGAGCATGGGCGACGCTGTGGACAGCCGTGCTGGTCGCCGCCATTGTGCTCGGGTCGCGCAATCTCGAGAACTTTGATCCCGCGCTGGTGATCTACACCTTCGCGATCATTTTCGCGGCCTGGGGTGTGATTTATCACTACACAGTCTGGATACGAAAACCTCCGACCTACGTGTACTGGCGACGCGGCTGGCAACTCGTCCGGGAGCATGGGATCGTCCGTAGTTTGGGGAGTGTGGTTGGATCGGCGGGAAAGCATCTCCTGGCCCAGACATTCATTGCGAAACGTTCGCGCATGCGCTGGGTCATGCATCAGCTGATTTTTTGGGGATGCCTGCTCGCCGTGGCCATCACGTTCCCTCTGGTATTCGGCTGGATTCATTTCACGAGCGCCCCCAACGATCAGATGACGTATGTCACGCACCTGTTCGGGTATTCAGCCTTCGGTTTTCGGCTCCACACCGTGACGGCGTTGCTTCTCTTCCATGGCCTTGATATCGCTGCGTTTCTGGTGCTGGGCGGAATTGCGCTTTCCTTGTCGCGCCGCATGCGCGACGAAGGCGCCCGCGCCGTACAAACCCTGGCCATGGATTTCTGGCCGTTGATCCTGCTCTTTGCAATATCCGTTACCGGCCTGGCTCTGACGGTCTCCCAGGTCTGGCTGGGCGGCAGCTTCTACTCCTTCATTGCAATTTTGCACGCCATCACGGTGATCGCGGCTCTGCTCTATCTCCCGTTCGGAAAGTTTTTTCACATCTTTCAACGGCCGGCGCAACTGGGTGTGAAACTGTACCAGCAGGCCGGAACGGAAGGCGATGGTGCGATCTGTGCGCGTTGCGGCGAGCGCTACGCCTCTCGCATGCACATCGATGACCTGGAACGGGTTCTGCCCCAGGTGGGTTTCAACTATTCGATGTCGGGGCCCGTGAGCAACTGGCAGGAGCTTTGCCCCGCCTGCAAACGCAAATCACTTTCCCTTGCGCAGCTGAGGTTAAAAGAGGAGGCAAATGGCTAAGGCTCCTGTCCCGGAACAGACGCTGACAGAACAGTTCGGGCCGCACCTGAACTACCTTCCTCCGGGCGGGTGGAAAGATGAATCGATCCATCCGGCGGAGAAACTGGTGAAGACGCACTGCTGCTTCTGTGGACAGCAGTGCGGAATCCAGCTGAAGGTCCGGGAGAACCGCGTCATCGGCTTTGAACCGTGGGAGGAGTTTCCTTTCAATCGGGGCATGCTTTGTCCGAAGGGAGTGAAGCGCTATCTGCAGGGCAGCCATCCGGATCGTCTGCTCTCGCCTCTTATGCGCAGCGCGCAAGGGTTTCGCACTGCGGCCTGGGACGAGGCGCTCGACTTCACGGCGACACGCATCCGCGAGATCCAGGATCAATATGGCCGGGACGCGATCGCAATCTATGGTGGGGCGTCTCTTTCGACTGAAAAATCCTACCTGCTCGGAAAGTTTGCTCGCGTGGCCCTGGGTACCCGGCACATCGACTACAACGGGCGGCTATGCATGGTCTCGGCTGGAACCGCCTACAAACTGGCGTTCGGCGTCGACCGCAGCACCATTCCCTGGAGCGAGATTCCCAAGGCGGAAGTATTGTTTGTGATCGGCGCGAACATCGGGGACTGTGCACCGATCACCACCGACTACATCTGGCGCTGCCGTGACAATGGGGGAAGGCTCATCGTGGCCGACCCGCGCATGACACCCATAACACGGAATGCCGACCTCTATCTTCCACTGCGCCCGGGAACCGATCTTGCCCTGCTGATGGGAATGCTGCACGTCATTTTGCGAGATGGCCTGGAGGACCGCGAGTTCATCGAACAATACACCACGGGCTTCGAGACCGTAGCGGAGTCTGCCAAGCCGTGGGATCTCGGCCGAGTAGCCGAAATGACAGGCGTGCCGCCCGAGGCCATCGAGAAGGCGGCGCGTTGGATCGGCAAATCGAAGCGGGCGATCCTGATGCACTCGCGTGGACTGGAACACCAGTCGAAGGGCGTAGAGAACTGTCTGGCGGTGGTTAACATCGCGCTCGCCACGGGGAACATCGGGCGCGAGGGTGCGGGACCCACCATGATTACTGGCCAGGGCAATGGCCAGGGCGGGCGTGAGCATGGACAAAAGTGCGACCAGCTTCCCGGCCAGCGCTCGCTCAGGGACCCGGCGGCCCGCGAGTACGTTGCGGGCGTCTGGGGCATCCGGCCCGAAGAGCTCCCTCAACCGGGCTACACCGCCCAGGAAATCATGGACGCCATTCATCGTGGCGAGATCAAGGGGCTGCTCTCCATCTGCTTCAACCCGCTGGTCTCGCTGCCCGATGCCAACTTCACGCGCGAGGCGCTGTCAAAGCTGGAGTTTTTCGGCGTGATTGATTTCTTTCTGTCGGAGACCGCTCATCACGCCGACGTGGTCCTGGCCGGCAGCCTGCACGAAGAAGAGGATGGTCTCGGGTGCAGCGCCGAAGGACGCGTGATTCACTGGCAGAAAAGCGTCGATCCGCCCGGCGCCGCTCGGCGCGATTCGGACATTATCGTCGAGCTGGCGCACCGCCTGGGGCGCGGTCAATATTTCCCCTTCAAGAACCCCGCCGACATTCTCGAGGAACTTCGAGTCGCCTCGCGTGGCGGCGTGGCCGACTACTACGGCATCACCTACGAGAGAGTGGACGAACAAATGGGGATTTTCTGGCCTTGCCCATCCCTTGATCACCCTGGGACGCCCCGCCTTTTCGTTGACAGGAAGTTCTACACGCACGACGGCAAGGCCCACTTCAACGTAACGGAGTGGCGTCCCAGCGGCGATCCGGTGGATGAAGAATACCCGCTGTTTCTGACGACCGGCCGTGTGGTCAGCCAATATCTGTCAGGAACTCAAACCAGGCGGATCGGCGCGCTGGTGGATCAGATTCCGGAACCGCAGGCGGAAATGCACCCGCGTCTGGCCGAGCAGCATGGGATCAAAGACGGCGACTGGGTGACGGTCGCGACCCGCCGCGACGATCTGACCGTTCGCGCCCTGGTCGTGAAGACGATCCGGCCCGACACGATATTCATTCCCTATCACTGGGCCGGCACTCGTAGCGCCAACCGACTGACCCACCGGACACTGGATCCACGGAGCAAAATTCCTGAGTTCAAGGTGTCTGCATGCAGGATTGCCCGGGCCGATGGGCCGGACCCGTCTCCGGACGATCGCGGTCGTCATCAGGACGGCGGTTCGCGGGGAGGAGCATAGTGTTCGGGTACGAGTTCTACGTCGACCCGTCGCGTTGCATCGGCTGTCGCTCCTGCCTGCAGGCTTGCGAAGAGTGCGAGACGCACCGGGGAAAATCGATGATCAATTTCGATTTCCTCGAACGGAAGGAGAGCATCCGTTCCGCGGCTTACGTTTGCTGGCACTGCGACGAGCCCACCTGCGCCCAGGTTTGTCCGGCCGATGCGATCAAGAAAGGCGAAGACGGGATCGTCCATTCCTCCCTGAAGCCCCGGTGTATTGCCTGCAACAACTGCGTGCTGGCCTGCCCGTTTGGAATCCCGAAAATGATGGAACCGGAGCAGCAGATGATGAAGTGCGACATGTGCTACGACCGAACTTCCGTCGGCAAGCGGCCCATGTGTGCGACCGTCTGTCCCAGCCAGGCGCTGGCCTACGTTCCACCCGAAGAGATTGCCAGGCGGCGCGAGCGGCCGACGAACATCTTTTATTTCGGCAGCCAGAGGATTACCACCAAGGTCTACATGATGGCCCCCGCCGAACGCGAGGCCATCACTCTCGATGTGGTGGACTACATGTGGGAGGAAAACCCGTGAAATGGTTCGGACACGCCAGTAGCGAACCGCTTTGGAAGGAAGAGTTCTCGGTCCGTACCGCCGACGAGCGTTACGTTACTCGCAGACAGCTCACCAAGTTTCTGGTCCTGACCAGCCTCGGAATGTTCGCGGGCAATCTCTGGATATTCCTTCGTTCGCTTTTCTACCAGGCTCCCTCATATCCCCGCCAGGCCGTGGCAAAGCTTGGAGAGATGCCGGTCGGAGAAGTCAAGCTGTACAGCTATCCCGCTCCCGAAGATCACTGCATCCTGGTCCGCACCGGCGAGAACGAGTACGTGAGCTACAGCCAGAAGTGCACGCATTTATCGTGCGCGGTGTACTATTCGCGGGAAAACAACCGGCTGGAATGCCCCTGTCACCAGGGCTTCTTTTCGGTCAAGAACGGCGCCGTCCTGCAGGGACCGCCTTCCCGCCCGCTGCCACGCGTCGTCCTCGAAACCGACGGCGAGTATCTGGTCGCAACCGAGGTCAAGGGCTGATCATGCGAGCACCAACCGAGATGCCGCCACAGAACCGGGGCTTGACCGCCATCGCGGGTGCCATGTCGTTGATTGCGGTGCTCTTGATCGTCCAAATCTGGTTGCTGAGTGCGGCGCTGGAGTCCTTTCTGGCCGGGCATCACGAGACGGCGCTGCCTGCTGCGGTGTTTTCCGGTGTGATGTTTCTGATCTGCCTGGGTCTCTATGCCTTCGTGGATCGGCTGGATGCAGAGGTTCGCAGGCCTGACGGCAGCCGGTGAATGAGTCCATCCTCGGCTCTCAATCTCAACGACAAATGCCGGCGCTCTGGGCGGCCCCTAATAATAATGATAATGATAGTAAGGATAGAAGGGCCGGTTTCGGGGTGCGTTTATCCTTGAATGGCGTTTTGCCAGGAGATGAGGGGAGCGCCTTCCCCCTGTTGGGGCGGCATGGGTCGTCGACATGAGTGCTGAACGGCACACGTTGGTTACTTCCGGGGTATCGCGGGATGCGGTCGCACCGCTTCGCCTCTTGGCGGAGCAGGCCTTCTCACGCGCGGCAGGCGCCCCGCTGGTGCAGGAAAACCGGATTCGAATCCTCAAGGACGCCCGGGAAAACTATCCCGCCTGGCTCGATGCGATCGGGGCGGCCAAGAGCACGGTTCACTTTGAAAGCTACATCATTCATGCCGATGACATCGGTCATCGCTTCGCGGACTTGATGTGCGCGAAAGCGAGGGAGGGTGTTCGGGTCAGGCTGATCTATGACTGGTTTGGTGCGCGCGGTGCGTCCTCGTGGAGATTCTGGAGGCGTATGAGGCAGTCCGGAGTCGAAGTAAGATGCTTCAATCCTCCACGCCTCGACAGCCCGCTGGGATGGCTCAGCCGGGACCACCGCAAGACCATCACGGTAGACGGACGCATCGGCTTCGTTTCCGGGCTTTGTGTTGGGCAGAGCTGGGTTGGGGAGGCAGAGCGCGGCGTTGAGCCCTGGCGAGACACGGGGGTGGTGATCGAAGGACCTGCGGTGTTCGACCTCGAACAGGCCTTCGCGGTGATGTGGGCCGGACTGGGAGCCTCTGTGCCGATAGAAGACCTCGTCCCCGAGAGCGCCGCGATACCGCCGGCGGGCGCCGTGGCCCTGCGAATTGTTCCGACCCTGCCTGGCAGGGCAGGTCTCTACCGTGTGGACCAGCTGATCGCGGCCATGGCCCGCCGGTCGATATGGCTGACGGACGCTTACTTTCTGGGCACTCCAAGCTATGTGGAAGCGTTGGGCGCGGCCGCCCGCGATGGAGTCGATGTTCGGCTGCTTCTTCCGAGGACCAGCGACATTCCTGTAGTGCGCTCCATGTCACGCGTCGGCTATCGGGCCTTGCTCGAGGCCGGGGTCCGCGTCTTTGAATGGAAAGGTTCGATGTTGCACGCAAAGACCGCAGTTGCCGATGCACGCTGGGCCCGGGTCGGATCGACAAACTTGAACTTATCGAGTTGGATGGGGAACTGCGAGCTGGATGTGATCGTGGAGGACGAATCCTTTGCTCACCAGATGGAGGATATGTACCTGGAAGATCTGAGCCACTCAACCGAGATCGTGCTGGATAGAAGGCATAAGGTGCAGCCCGCCGACCGGGGCCACCCGAAGTCGTCTCACGCCGGGTCGGCCCGGGGTAGTGCTGGCCGGGCTGCAACCGGGGTCTTGGCCATCGGCAGTACCGTGGGCGCCGCGTTCACCAGCCGGCAGACGCTCGGCCCCGCCGAAATTCCCGCGCTGACGGTTGCTGCGCTGGTTCTTCTTGGTCTCGCCGCAATCGCCATTCATTGGCCGCGAGCAATCAGCGTCCCCGTGATTGTCCTCGGTGTCTGGACGGCCTTGAGCCTGGTCGTGCGCATATTTCGACTATATTGGCGGCACAAACAGGGGCCTGACCAATAGCCACCCCGACTTGGAGTTCGCTCCAGGAGGCAGTCTCCGTAGGGATCGGAAAGCTGCTAAGTTCCATCGGCGAGACACGGTGTCGCATCTAACAGCAGTGAAACAGGTCTGGTCGAAGACTCACGTAAATTGATGATGGAAGCTCAAGAGAATGTGCGGAGCGCAGAACACTTGCGCATCGCCACCTACAATATCCACAAGTGCCGCGGCCTCGATGGCAGGGTCAGACCGCAGCGCATTGTTGATGTCTTGCGCGAACTGGACGCCGATCTCATCGCGTTGCAGGAGGTCGTCAGCCGAAAGGGAAGCGGGCGGGAAGGCGACCAGACACGTTACTTTGCCGAGGAACTCGGATATTCCTCGGCGATGGGTGAGAACCGCACTCACCAGGGCGGGGCCTACGGCAATGTTGTGCTGACGCGGTTTCCGATCCACGCACTCGAAAACTGCGACATTTCGACAGCGGGACGTGAGCGGCGAGGTTGCTTGCGTGCAGACCTGAGGCTGGGCAAGGCGATGCTGCACATTTTTAACGTGCACATGGGCACGGCGTTTTTCGAGCGCAGGGAGCAGGCCCGGAAGCTCTTGGGAGGGGAAATCCTGGGAAGTGAACAACTGACGGGCCCGCGGATCGTTCTTGGTGATTTCAACGAGTGGAGCCGGGGTCTTGCTTCCCGCCTCTTTGCTGAGCGGTTCCACAGTGCGGATCCTCGTCGTTATCTCGGTCGCGCCCGCACATATCCGGGCCTGCTTCCGTTTCTGCATCTGGATCATATTTATTTCGATCCTGCGCTGAAACTGAACCGGCTGAACCTTCACAGGAGCCGAAAAGCACTAGTTGCTTCCGACCATCTCCCGCTGGTGGCAGACTTCACCTGGCATTCTCCCACTGCTTCACCACGACGGAATCTCCCTGGGGTCGCCCCCGCCTGTCACACGACCGACAGCTCGGTGCCAAGTCATCCCGGACCGTCGTGAGTGCTGCCCGCATGAAAGGTGATCTACGATGGCGGTTTTTCTCGCGCGCTGTCGGGATGCTCGAGGGTTTTCCGGATATTCTCAAGCACGCGTGCGAGAGATGACCGAGTTTTTGTTACTGCGACGCTGCGTACCAGGCCTCCCTTGAATCCGGTGAGGCCGGCTTGGCGGGACGCTTTGACCGTGATCAGATAAAAGCCGCTCTCCTCGGCCCTGCCGGTATCTTGGACGCAGAAAGAAAGATCAATTGCGGTCTGGAAGTAGTGCGTGGCGTAGAGTTGCTTGATGGCGAGAACGTAGACTCGTTGTCCGTCTCCCGGTGGGTGATACACAATGGTGTGATTGACTCGCAGGGTGGGTTTTAAACCGAAATTCACCTTTTCCCAATAGAAAAGATCCTCGGTTCCGGCCGGTTTGGATTGCGGGTACTCGAGAAGGTATCGATTCAGATCCGGCAGGTACTGTGGGAAGAATTCAACCCGGCTGAGCACGGACTGGAAGTGTTCCGCGACCGGCCGGGGGGCACGCTTGTCCCGGTAGGTTCCTAAGACGCTATCTCCCTTCTGTTGGTAGGACTCCACAAGCTTGAGGATCCTGTGCTTCGCCAGATCGTTCACCTGCTGCGTGAGGTTGGGAGAATCCCAATCGATGGCATTCCGCGCCGATTCCATGGACTCTTCCGGCAACTGCAATTCGCAGTTGTCGGGCCTGCAGTCCCTGAGGTCCTTGATGTCATCCTTGTCGAGCGAGAGTCCGTCCATGTCGCGGATGGCCGGAGTCTTGCTGAATTCGCCCGCACCCAGGTACCCGGACAATTTACCGAGCCTCTCGATGTCCTTCATCAACTGAAGGTATGCGCCCGGTTTGGCGTGGATGTACACAGCACCGAACACAAAAATGTCCGAGGGATTCGGGGAAGCGAGGATCTTGGCCACCGCCTTCCCCTTTTGGATATCGGCAATTTGGCTCGCTGAGAGCTGCATTTGCGAGCGCAAAAATTCTTTCGGTTTGGGAGGATGTTGCCCTGGGCACGTTAGGTCGACGCCGAAAATCACCGCGGCCACCGTGAGCCACGTTCTCAACGGGGTGGCGTGGGCTTGCCGCTCCGTGGCTGGGCAATTCGGTTTCCGTGTTCCTGTCTGAACGGTCCGCACGTCTTAATCTTACTTGCCCCTTCACGCGGAATGTGACTCGTTTGCAGGTGACCCATCTCGGGGTCCTCCGACGGTGAGCACTGGACAGACCGCGCGCGCGACCACTCTATGCGCGATGGAACCGAAATGCGTCGTTAGCCTCGCGAACGCCCCGGCTCCGCGTGCTCCAATGATGATCAGGTCGGCGGCCTTGTCCATAGCGACTTTCAGGATCATGTCCGCGGGCGAACCCATTTCAACAGTAACCTCCGGCGTGCTGGCAAGATCGAACTGGGGCGTAATAAGTTCGTTCAAGCGGACTCTTGCCAATTGCGCATCGAGGTAGGGTGAATCGGGAAGCCTGCTGATTACATGAAGTAGGGTAAGGCGTGCCCGAAACTTCTCGGCAAAGGATAACGCGTAGGGCGCGCCGAGCAATGAATCCGAAGAGAAATCGGTAGCAAAGAGGATATTTTGCAGCTTCATAGTCTCGTCACTCGGTGCTCCCGGGCCTACTGCCAGGACGGGGCATGGCGACTCCCGGATTGCCTCTTCCGCCACGGAACCGAGCAGGACCTTACCGAGTCCGGTGCGTCCAGTGGTGCCGATGACCAGCAGATCCACGCTGTACTCCTCGATAAAACCGCTCAGTACACTCCAAATGTCCCCGTTATCGACTAATGCTTGGCAAGGAATCCCGCGGTTCGAGACAGAATCGAGCAGGCCAGCCAGACTTGAGTCGGCCTCCTGACGCGCTTCTCGCAATCGGTCGATCGCCTTGGGATCGCCCATCAGATAGGGTTCAATCGGTATGACATGGGCAGGGTACAGCTTCGAACCATATCGGCTCGCCATCCCCAGAGCGTAGGGCAAGGCGTGCAGTGAAGCTTCCGAAAAGTCGGTTGCGAACAGGATACTGGTTGGCGAAACTTTGCTGCCGACCGCTGGTGTCTTCATAGGGCGCTCCTGGAATCGTCCACCACCTCAGTCTTTCCCGATAACTCTACCTGTGATGGGAATCCCATGCGGGTATTCAATTGTCAGCTCGCAATGACGATACGCCACGTGGCCCCATGACAAAAATGCTTTCACCGGATCGTCAACACCGGGCAAGATGCCTCGGTAACCACCCGGTAAGCGATTCCAGGCAAGTGGCCCGCCAATGTGGGATGAGCTCCGTGCACGTTCATCACAATCAGATCGGCGCCGCTCTCCTTGGCACACTTCAAGATCGCGGTAGCCGGGTTGCCAAACTTCTGCACGAAGTGAGCCTTTTTTCCCAGCCCCAGGTCTGGCGCCACCCTGTCGTCGAACCAGTGTTCCGCGGCCACGTTGATCCAGGCTTTCTCATCCGGAGACGTCGAGGAGTGTTCGATTACATTGAGAAACGTGAGCTCCGCATCGTATGCCTTGGCGATTGTGAGAGCGTGAGCGGCCGCATCGGGCACGTCGACCGAAAGTTCCATGGGATAAAGGATGTGCTTCACGGAAGCCGTTTCGGAAGTGAAGGGCGGGGCGTTTGGACCAACAGTGAGTACTGGACAGGGGGCCAGCCGAAAGACCTTCTCGGCCACCGAGCCGAGCATCAATTGTTCCAGGCCTCTTCTTCCGTGAGTTCCGAGAACCATGAGGTCAATGCCCTTTTGTTGCACGATATCGAGAAGCGTGTCGACAATCGCCCCTTCCTCTACGATGGGCTGGTATTGGACATCTTCGGAATGCTTGGACCTCATCAGCTCCGCGATCTTGCGGGCCGCTACTTCTTTCACGCCGGTCAAAACTTGAGCTACGGCCTCGGGCGCCATGAGCCCGTATCCGTCCGAGTTGAGCACGTGGGTCACCAGCAGACTCGAGCGGAAACGACGGGCAATGCTGATTGCGTAGGTTAGCGCCGACTCGGATCTGGGCGAGAAATCAGTTGCAAAGAGGATGTTCTTCAGCGTGGCGGACTTCCAACTCGACCACTTGATGCTGCCCGGGAATGGCTGCAGGTTCCGCTCGCCCTGGTCAGAAGCGGAGAGCGGCATAGACTGAGCGATGGCATAAAAGTTCCTTGTGCCCTTGCCTCGCGCCGGGACGCCAGCGTCGGTGTCGAGCGGGGGAGAATAGGTCACAAACATTTTGAGATCGGCGACTCCCGAATTCCTGATGTTGTGCGGGGTCCCGGCGGGGATGAATACTGCGTCATGCTCGCCGGCCGGTTCTGTCCGGCCGTTGAGGATGGCTTCTCCCCGCCCCTCCACGATAAACACGGCCTGATCGGTGTTGTCGTAGATCTCTTCCCCGGTCTCTTCTTTGGGAGGAATGGTGAGGGCTACCAATTCACTATACGCACCGGTGGAGACGACTCTGCGCATGGAAGAGTTCGTTTTCCCGGTTTCCTTCGCAGAATCTGCAGTTACAGGATCACTGCTCATGGAAGCTTCCTCCTGGTTGACGACATGCAATGCCATAGGCACTTCTGGTGATGTTAACGCTCCCTCAGCACGATCGGGGCGCGTTCCGGCCCGCAGGTTTGAGTCAGGTTGTAGGACGCACGCCCCTCCCGGTCGCCCTCGGCTGCCTGAAAGTGCAGAGCTTTCCCCTTGTTCGGTAGACCCTCGAACCTCGCCTCGCCGTCGCTGTTGGTTCCAATCTCCAGGTCGAGTTTCCGGAGGTTCAGGAATCCGTAGGCGATGTGCACACGAATCTTGGCGTTGTAGACCGGCGTGCCAGTCGCGTCCGTGACCACGAATTCGACCGAACACGGACCGATTTCTCCGCCTATTACTGGAACAGGGTTGTGTGCCACCGTGGCCTGGGCCTGGTGGGCATGCACGGCAGTGCCAGTCACACACAACATCGACAGCTGGAACACGCAATAGAGCGGTCAGGCCCCACTTGCCGGCTTGACCCGCAGCCTTGAGATGGAGGCTTGGATGCCTCCCCAGGACCTCGAACGGTTTGTGCCGCATGCCATTAGGATATGCCCGGGATCGTGCGGACGCCCGGGTCACCACCCACCAGGCCTTGGTTGAAGGCTTCATGGCACCTACCCCTGCCGGGCCGCTGACTTGCAATATTCAGGCGGCAGTTCGAATGGCCTCCGGCTGGTACACGATTTCTTTCACTTTCAGTCTTTTCGTCACGCCGGGTGCCGTGCACTCGATGAGATCGCCGACGCGCTGTCCGAGCAGCGCGGACCCGATCGGAGCCAGCACGGAAATTCGATCGCGCGCCACGTCGGCCTCTCCGGGTAACACCAGCGTGTAGATGCTGTGCCTGCCGATATCCAGTTCGTGAATTCGCACCTGCGTGTGGATCGTGATCACGTCGGGCGGAACCTGATCGCAAGCGACCACTTGTGCCCGCTTCAAATTCTCCTCCAGAGATTGGAGATGATGGTGGTTCCTGGTGAGAAATCGCCTGGCGGCATCGAGCAGCTGTCGGAGGTTGCTCAGGTTCGCGTCACTGATGAGCATGCTTCGCACTCTGGTCTCCACAATTCCTTTTCCGTTGCCTCTGATGCTTTCCGGGGACGCGACGTCATAGACGCTGCTTGCTGTGGGCGTGCCACCGTCGGTTCGCCGCTGTGGGTTGATCCGCGCTCGACCGATCTCCGCCTCGAGCATATCCAGGTACGTGTGATCTTTCCGGAGCTCGTGCTTGGCCGAATGGAGCAGATCGTCGAGTGTCTTCATGTCGTCTTCTGTGACCACCATGGTGCAGCGCTCCAGGAGGTTGTTCCGCCTTTGCGTAATTCTGTTCGAACGTGCTTCACACGCGAAATCAGTTTCATAGTTCGCGGACGGCACAGAGCGATGGTCGTGAAACCGGCTCCCTTTCGATGTGTCTCGCCAGGGCGGATAACGAAACGTGGTCCAGCCCCAGGAAGCACCGGTTTATAATGCTGGTGAGTTCAATCGCGTTTGCGGTTCCGCTCGCGACCTGCTCGACCGATCGCCTGAGCGCGATATCCAGGGCATCATCCCCGCATCCGAGCGCGCTCGCCGCAATTGCCGGAGCCATCGAGCAGAAATGCCAGCCCGCTTCGGCCAGTTGCTGCTCGACCTCCCTGGCGCTCATGTTGACGACGATCTCCCAGTATCCGAAAGGCCTGGTCTCGAGGCGCATCGACTTCGGCAATCCAGGGACGGCCCAGGACTGGATCAAGAGTGTGCCGGGACCGATTGGATCCAATTGCGCAGTCAGCTGCATGGTCGACGGCGAGAGTAAACCTGGATCAACTTGTCGGTCGTCACCCATGGCAGCCCCTTCGTGCAAAGCTATTTTTCTTTCAAGGCAGGATAGAGCGGGAGAAACGGTTAACAAAAGGACGAAATGTGTAATCGAACATTAACGCAATGTTAAGTATTGTCGGGAGAGATTGTTGCCCATTGGTGCAACGTCTGAGTGCGGCCACGCGAACTGCAGTAGGCTTGATTAACGGGCCCAGGAAGTCTTGCGCAGCCTGCCGGCCCTCGGCAAGCGGTCTCTGTCAGCGCAACGATCGTTCCCGAAGAAGCAAAACCAAGAGGCCAACCAGTCCAAGTGCGAAACAGATTGCGCTGAGGGTTCTGGTCAGAGCCTTTTGTCGTGTTTGTTGATAGACGAGCGGAAGGTTAACCAGGGCGCTGGCAATCGATGCCAGGACTGCGGAAACGCCCGCCACGTCCGGCTGGAGCCTTCCCTGGGCGGTCATCAAGGCGGCCGCCGCGGTGGTGCTGGCACTGCTTACAAGTCCTCCGGTGAAGCTGACCATCAGAAATCCAAATCGACCGAGGTAGCGTTGGGCGAGAGCCCCCGCAACCTCGATGATCAGAAAGAACGCGCCGAATGTAAGGACTCGGCGCAGGGACACAGGCGAAGTCAACTGGAACTCGACCGCAGTACTGCTGCTCTTGTATCGGCGGAGCCAAACGATGGCCACGGCGATAACCGCCATGACCGCCAGCGGCCACAGCGCAGTCGCGGCTGCGCGGGGCGCGAAGACGGCAAGGATCGCGAGATTCCGAAGGAACATCGCGGCAATGGTCAGCAGGACGACCACGATGGTGAGAGGAGGCATGAAACTGCCCGATCGTGCCAATGCAGGGGAGAGTTGGGCGACGGTGGCCGTGCTGTTGACCAGGCCGCCGAGTACCGCCGTGTAGTACATGCCGCGCGTCCTGTAGATCTTCAGCAACACGTAGTTGACGAAACCGATCCCGGCAAGAACGATGACCGTCACCCAGATCTGTCTGGGATGGATCAGCTGCCATTTGTCAACGAACCGGTCCGGCAAGATGGGATAAATCACAAACCCCAGCAGGCCCATGAGCACAGCACTGCGTATTTCCTGGGGGGAGAGATCCTCTGCGAATTCGGACAATTCACTTTTCCACGACAACAGCAACGTCATGACAACCGCGGAGGCGACCGGAGTATACAAGTGGCCATGACCCACAAGTACACCCAGGATCATCGTCACCATCAACGAGACTGACGTGGTGATCTCGAGCGAACGGTCACGTAAGATGCTGCGCAGGTTCAGGTACCCGACAAGGAGGATCACGCCGACGAGTGAAACCAGGGCAAAGGTTGAGGCCACCAGCGAACTCAACATGCCAAGCAGTGCCGTGATGGCGAAGGTCCGGACTCCGACGTCTTTCCGCGCCCACTCTCGCTCCAGCCCGACAAGAAGTCCAATGCCGAGAGCGACAGCCACCTTGACCGCGATTTCAGTAGGCGGAAACATAAACAATCAATAAGACGTGCACTATGGTTCACGTACGCTGAGCGCGAGGAGCTTCCAGCCGTAGAGGTTCACAGCCCGAGGCGAATTTCAAGGTGCGAGGGACTCGTCCACGTCCGCCCCTCGTGTAGTACTGCTCCGGCCGTACAGGAGAATCGTCAAGCCCGAACCGGAGAAACTCATTGACCGGCACGAGTCGGAGCTCCTTGCGGCGCGGAACCCAGACCAGTTATCCATCCGGGCACCATGCGCATCAGCAATGCATTGAGCAAGATCGTCAGCAGCGACGCCGCGAGCGTCGCGCTGTAAACATCCGCGTCCACAAGGTGTGCATCGCGAGCCACTTGTACGAGAACGTAGGAAAACTCTCCAATCTGCGTCAATCCCACACCGACCAACACGGCCGTCCGAAGAGGATAACGGAAGAGCCGGACGACCGTGGTCCAGATCACGAACTTTCCCAACACGATGAGCAGGACCAGAATTCCCAGCAGTCGCGGGTTCGAGAGGAGAGCCTTCGGGTCTACCAGAGCTCCAATGGTGACAAAAAATAATGCGGTAAAGGCATTACGCAGCGGGAGCAAATCGGTGAGCGTTTCGTGGGCCACATTAGACTCGCTGACAATCATGCCTGCCAAGAAGGCCCCCAGGGCAAGCGACAGTCCGAGCGCCTGGGTCGCGGCTGCGGTCGCAAATCCCAAGCCCAGAGCCACGAGAACCCGGAGCTCCTGATTCGCAGTGCGGGGGACGCGCGCCATGAGAGGAGGAATGACCTTGGCGGCGACGAAGGCAACCGGCACCAGGATCGCGAGAGCCTTACCAAAAGCAAGTCCGACCGTCAGCAGCCGGCTTCCACTCATCGTGGAAAGCGAAGGAAGCAGCACCGTCATCACGACAAATACCAGATCATCCACCAACGTGATTCCGACCATCGTGCGGCCCTGCTCCGAATGCAGCTCGCCCCGGTCCATCAGCAAGCGGGTGAGAACCATGGTGCTGGCCAGGGATACCACCGCACCAATGGAGACACTCTGCAGAGTGCCCCAGCCCATCAACCTTCCAACCGCGAGAGCCAGAGCGATGACGGCCGCGATTCCCAGAGGTCCACCGACAAGTGAGACCCACTTCACCCGCATGAGATCCTTCATCGAAAACTCGATGCCGATGGAATACATGAGGAGGATGACTCCGATTTCGGCGAACAGTTCAAGAACGTGAACCTCCGAAATCGTGGGGCCAGGAGTGAAAGGACCGATAATGATCCCGCCGAGCACGTAACCGATGATGAGGGGCTGACGCAGTCGCTTAGCGACCAGGCCGCCGAGGAGGGCGGCGACGAAAACGTACGCCAAATCACGGTAGAGGGCCGAGTTCGATGTCATCATTTTCGCCTAAGGCAAGAGTGTAACTGCAAAGTGGTAGAAACGAGAAGATTCGTGAGACTAGATGCCAACTGTGCACACTGCCGAAATGTAGGGGCTCATTCCTCTCTATTCTGCCCAGAGCGACTTCCGATGGTCCACCACCCTTCAGATGTGACGAATGAGGATCTAACGCACGTTTCCCGCAACCACGGCCGGATGTTTCAACTTCCGTTTTGCTGAGATCGCAAAGAAACGACTGTGTATGTCTTCAGCACGCCACCGGCGGCGGAGTGCGGGATATCTCTTGCGCAGAAAGTTGTCTCGGACGACAAAATCCGGGAAAGGCTTTTGTCTCGCGGAGTAACGGAATCATCCCCTGGCTTGGCCGATGCAACTGTTAAGCAAAATGGAATGATGCGTCAATGTTTCTGTCCTGTTCTTAACATTATGGAAGACCCTACAGTGGAATTGACATGAGCCCACGGCGGACGAGCAACGAGCGGGGGAAGCCCCTGACGAGTTGCGGACTCAGCAATGTCCTTGGAGGGAAGAATGGATGCAGCAAACATTTTGGTTGCGGTACTCACTATAACCGCAGTGGGTTGGCTGGTATGGGCAGAACTCCACTCTCGCCGCAATCAGTCTAGTCAGGTCAGGCAGGGAACTCCAGAAGAGGCCGACACGGACGGCCCGAAAGAGATTCGAAAGAGCGAGCAGGCGAGGCCTGTTCGAAGGAGAAAGAAACACAGGGTCCTGACGACGAGCCATGACGTGCAGGAGTCAGGAACATGACCGGTACGCGCAAGATAGGAATTGTGATCGTTTCGGTTGCCCTGACCGTCGTGGCAGGAGCATTCTGGGAAAAACACGCCTCGCGGTACGACAAGGTTATCTTGGAGGAGATCCGTTCACACGTCGCGGCGGACGAAAGCCTCAAGAATACCGAGGTCTCAGTTGCGAGAGGCGTAGTCCTGCTCACTGGATCAGTGAAGGTATTGGAAGACCAACGGCGGGTGGTGAAGGAGACGACCAGCCTAGAGCACATTCGCCGCGTCAATAACAAGCTCCTGATCGATACCAGCATAGTCCCCGATCTGCGACTTCGCCTCCAAATAAAGCAGGCAGTACGAGACGAGGGACTACGAGAGGTCAGGATCAAGGTCAAGCGAGGTACGGTGACGGTGCGTGGCCCCGTGCGCGGAATAGCAACTCATGAACGGGTGTTGACCCAGGTCGCGAGTACAGAAGGCGTTCGTGCGATCGATGATCGGCTGACCGTGGTGGACTAACGCAGTGGGCGCCAACTCTGGTCATACCGGATGCTGACGGCGTTGCGCGCTATCGCGTCGAGGGCTACCTTCTGCCGGAAGAGTTCCTGGCGCAACTAGAACTTGGTCTGGGTGAGAGTACCTTTGCACGCGAACAATGGAAGGCGGCCGAACAGTGGTATCGTGATTGCAAAGCACTATCCGAAGGCTGAGACCGGCGCGGAGGCGCTTTACTGGGCATGCCGAAACGGCCGCGAATTTCAAAGCAATATCCCCAGAGTGTTTGGGCGAAGAAGGCCTCGGTCTAGGCAGCCTAGAACCCATGCGAGTAGGGCGCGAGGGGCCGGACGCGATCTTCGTTGACGGACACACTTCTGCACGGAGGAGTGCCATGAACAAAATCACTCTAGTCATCGGACTATTAGCGGTCCTGGTGGTGTCCGCATCCGGGCAAGAAAAGGAAGAAGATCGAGTCACGAATGCCGGGATGGTAGTCAAGGAGATTCTGGACATTCCAGATGATGTCCCACAGAGCGTGCTGGATAAAGCGGACTGCATTGTCGTTTTGCCTTCTGTCATCAAATTTGCCATTGGCATTGGAGGCAGCTATGGTCGCGGAGTGATGACCTGCCGCAGTGGCAAGAACTTTCATGGCCCCTGGAGCGCTCCCACCATGATGGCACTCGAGGGTGGCAGCTTCGGACTGCAACTGGGCGGGCAAGCGACGGACTTTGTTCTATTGCTCATGAGTCCAAGGTCGGCATCCAGCATACTGAGCAGCAAAGTGAAACTCGGCGGCAATATTTCGGCGGCGGCGGGCCCGGTGGGACGAACAGTTTCTGCTGAGACAGATGTCAGTTTGCGGGCTGAGGTCCTCTCCTATTCTCGTGCTCGGGGACTCTTCGCCGGAATATCGCTCGCCGGCTCAACTCTCCGTCCAGACAACGATGCGAACAAGAAGTTGTACGGGAAAAAGGTAAGTGCACGCGACATCGTGTTTAACAAGGCGGTGACTGCCCCTCAGTCTGCGGAGTTGTTGCTGACCACGTTGAACAAGAGGTCTCCCAAAAACATGTCTAGCAACTAGCACCCGGGTCGCGGACTGGTCGCGAGCACTGCAATCGAAAAGCGGTTGTACCATGACTCTGAATCACCAGCATCGCTCCGTTGCCATATGCATTCGTTCCTCCAGATATGGTGACGAGATACGCCGGATTTGATGTCATGCCTGCAACGATTCCGTTTTAACCGACAGGAGAATCCAATGACAAGTAAAGAAGCCTCTAACGTTCGTAATCAAGTCAGCGCCCAGCCACGGCTCCACCAGAGAGCAGATGTGATCCAGGCGTACGGAACTGTGAATCTTCTGCTTCCGCTGGAATTGGAAGAGCCAGTTCGGCTGGAGATGACCGAGCAACTGAACCAACTACTGGCGGATACGATGACTCTCCGCGATCTCTACAAGAAGTCGCATTGGCAGGTAAGCGGCCCGACGTTTTATCAGCTTCACTTGCTGTTCGACAAGCATTCGAGTGAGCAGGCAGAACTCGTCGATGCCATCGCGGAACGTGTTCAACTTCTCGGTGGTGTCAGCATTGCCATGGCACCCGACGTGGCCGAGACAACCAAGATCGAGCGTCCGCCGCGTGGAAGAGAAGAAGTTCCGGTACAGCTGTCACGCCTGCTGGATGCGCATCAAGTCATCATTCGCCAGTGCCGCCCTCTCGCACGCCGTGCCTCTACAGTGGGCGACGATGGGACCAATGACCTCGTGGTGAGCGATGTTCTGCGCCGCAACGAACTGCAGGTGTGGTTTCTGAGCGAGCACTTGGTGAACGCGCCCTTGGTGCACGCGGTCGATGCCGCGCCCGAAGCAAGGAAGACCGCTTGAGCCCGAGTTGTACCCGTCAGACCGGCCACCAGATCCGCGGATCCAAGGGCCATTGGATTTCTGACCATGGCCCGATGAGCAGGACTCTTGCAGTTTCAGCGGGCGCGAAGAGAGGATGAGAAACATGAGCGAGCATTATCACGACGTTGGCGATCTGCGCTTTCTAAAGGAGATGAGCAAACTCGCTCCCGCTGAGTTCAACGCATGGCTTGGGCTCGACAAAATCGTGGGCCGAGAGGGTGGAGCGATTCCGAGGAAGTATCGTGAACTGATTGCACTTGGCGTGGCGTTCACGACTCAGTGTCCATACTGCATCGAAGCCCACGTTAAGGGCGCGAAGGCGGCCGGTGCATCTCGGGAAGAAATTGCCGAGAGCTCTATGATTGCGGCTGCGTTGCGGGCTGGAGGAGCGGCGACTCATGGCGCCATGGCACTGAAGCTCTATGACCAAATGCAATGACACCCCGTTCGACGAACAAGAGAAGCCCAGCCATAGGGTGCAGCCGCAGCTGTTATACCGGGGTCGTTGTTAGCCGTCGGAGCGCCAGAGAAATCATCATTCGTGCAACACCGCTGACAATCATGCTCGCGCCAACCAGCGATCCGATTGCCCATAGTGAACTCGAGGGCCAGTGTGCCCAGATCAAAGCGCCTAGTAGAAGGGTGATAATTCCGTCGAAGAGCAACCATCCCGATCCACTCCGACGCCGTGTTTGGAAGTAGCCGACGACCTCCAGAACACCTTCTACCAGGAACAAAGCGGCCAACAGTAGCGTAAGCGAAGCCAAGCGGATCAGCGGGTGTGTCACCATGTAGATTCCGACAGCGATGTACGCAAGCCCCACCAAAACAGCCCAAATCACGCCTCCGCCAGCCTTCGTGTTGAACGCATATATCAGATGATCAAATCCTGCAAGGACGATCAGCCACGCAAGGAGCGCACTCACTGCCATCGCGGCGAACAGCGGCCAACCGATGGCCAGGGCTCCAAAGATAATCAACAGGATACCCCAGACGATCGACCAGCCTGACGCGCTTCCACTCACGGACCGTGCAGTCATATTCGCCCTCGTGTTCGTTCTTGCGGGCAACTATACTCCTCGACCTAACTGTCGTCATCAACGCGGTGACTCACCCGCTGTAGCGGAGTGGCTCGCGCTGACACTCCCGAAACGTGTGCTAAGAACCGTGGAACGATTCGTAAATGTTTATATCCTGTCATTAACATTGTCGGAGCGCGGGGCACTATTCTCATGGCTCCCGTCATCAGCCTTGGCTACATGTGGTTCAACCTCAAGGTTTACAGCATGCGCACGACGAACAAGCGGGTGGTCCTTGCAAACGACCCGCAGCTTGCGGTCCGATTGCACAGGTCTCGGCATGGACTGAGGCACTGTACAAATGTTGAAGGTCGAGTATCTAGCGCAGGTTTCCGACCATTACGCTGCAGTCATCCTCAGCTTGATGTCGAATAGATCGCGGCGTGCCGTGTCGCAGATAGCCATGACGGCCGGATGCTTCAACTTCCGCTCTGCTGAGATCGCGAAGAAGCGGCTCAGCACCTCTTCGGTGCGGCCGACTCTTCGCAGGCTGTCCTGCTGTTTCAGTTGCTTTTCGAAGACGGAAGGCACCGGAAAGATACCACTGCCCGCCTGCCCGAAAGCCCGAAGCAGCGCGTAGTCCTCAAATTCACCCACGATATCGGGGCGAATCTTGTTCGTCTCAAACCACTGGTCCAGGCTTCTTCGGAGGTCCATGTTGTCCGTTGGCAGAAGCATCGGCATGCGATCTAGGCAGCGAGGAAATCGCCCCTTGCATTTCTCGGCCAACTTGGGCATGGCGACGAAGGTCACCGCACTTTCCCCGAGAAGATGATTGAAGGCTCGAACCTTGAGGTTGGGGTTGATGGGGGAGTCGGAGAGAACCAGGTCGAGTTCGAGGGTCGCCAGGCGCGCGATTAACTGCTCGGACGTCGCTTCCCGGCAGACAATTCGGACCGGCTCGCGCAGGTGGAGGGCTGGCTCAATCAGCCACTGGGCAATCAGCTTGGGCAAGACATCGACGACGCCGATATCGACTCGCATCGGCCGTCCTGTGGGACGATTGTGCACCGTGTCCATCAGTTCGCGGCCCAGGGCGAAGATGTCCTCGGCGTAACTGTAGACGGTGCGGCCCATTTCGGTCATCACCAAGTTGCGCCCGGAGCGCCTCAGCAACTTCTCCCCAAAATTGTTCTCCAGGCTGCGCAATTGGGCGCTAATTGCCGGAGAGGAAATGCGCAACTTCTCACTGGCCTTGCTAATGCTGCCTTCGCGGACCACCGTCCAAAAGTAGAGCAAATGATGGTAGTTCATCCATTCCATAAGTGTCGTCCTCCCCTGACCTGGGTTAATCATAACCTAAGAATCAGACAAGATTTATCTCCTTTTGTTTACTGTCCGCCAGGGTTACCGTTTCATTAGGACGAGGCAATGGCGAATGCCTGAAGTTCCGAAAGGACGATGGCCTCGGCCTACGGGGATAGCCGGGCCGCGCAACAAGCGGCCCGGCTCCTCGCAATTCGAAGGCGGTACACGGGAGAACGAAGAGATGCCAAACGACACCTGGAATTCCGCGATGCTAAATCGAGGCCAAGCGGGGCTGGCTGCGTCGGACATCAAGAAGGGGACAGTATTTGTACGGCCCGCTCTGCTGGCGGGCTCATCGCGGCTGGAGGCGAAGGTCCGCGGTTCTTGGCTGGTGGTTACCAACGCGCTTTCCGAAGAAGTCGATCAGGCATTCACGGACTTGGGCTGGTCGTTTTCCGGGGATACGCCGATTGAAGCGAGCGCATTTGGATGTGATAGCAAAGTGCTCGATCGGGCCCTCGACCGGACCCTGCAAAAGGCAGCGGATAACGGGGTCGACATCTTGGAGATCATCGAGGTAACGTCGCACGAGAACTCGGGACTGGACTATGTCTCCATTCTCGCATGCGGCAGGGGAATTCGAGAGGCATCGATATCGGACAATGTTGGGTTTGACGTGAGCTCGACTGCGTTATCGACCGCAGGATGAACCAAGGCTGGCGCGGAGGACCGACCGGCAGGAAGAGATGAAAGGAGAAGCTATGAAGCAACACAATATTTTTATCACCGAACCGGACATGGAAAAGCTGCGGCACCTGCTCGATGCAGCCCAGGCGCCAGTCAGTAGAGACCAGGAACATCTGATCATGTTGGAAGAGGAACTCGATCGGGCACGCATCGTAACGCCTTCCCGAGTTCCCGCGAACGTGGTCACAATGAACTCCCGGGTGCGCATGACGGACCTCGACACCGGCAAGGAGATGACCTACACCCTGGTGTTTCCCCGGGATGCAGACTTCTCTCAGGGCAAGATCTCGGTGCTGGCTCCGATCGGTACCGCGATCCTGGGGTACCGAGCCGGCGACGTGATCGAATGGAAGGTGCCGGGTGGCAAGCGAAAGCTCAGAGTGGAAGAAATTCTGCATCAACCCGAGGCGGCCGACCGTGCCGCCCGGGTCCTTGCCGCGCAGCTCCGTCGGGACGCGGAAATGGGGGTCTGCTCCCGGTTTGCGGGCCGGCCCCGCCCGCGTCGAGCCTACCGGTACGCCTGAGAAGACGTCGAGGAGGGAGACAGGGTTTATGTTCCTGCAAACCGCAATTATTGCAGTCACGACTCGGAAAGGGTTGGAGCGCCGCTGTGCAGAGTGTGGCGCACGACAGCTCTTTCCACCGAGCAAAATCAGGGAGACCGTCTTTTGTGCGCGATGCGAAGCACCAATTCCGCCGAAGGAGCAACGGTGGGAATGAGCAAAAGCACCGATCGAAGGAAAGGTTTGGCACGTCAATGCTCCGAAGTCTGTCATCCTGACCATGCCCGATGGCACCAATAAGCAATACACGGTTCCTGGTCACGCAGAATTCACCATCAACGGGAAAAAGGCAACGGTGTTTCAACTGAGAAAGGGGATGAAGGTGCAGGCAACCGTCATTACCGACGCACCCGAAACCGTCCTCGAGAGTAACAAACATGTTGTCGCGCAGGCACCGCCGTCGCCCGAACTCCCACTGCGAGTCGGAACACTGCTCATTCTTACGCCAGAACCAACCGAACCGACCACCTTGGCAAGTGCAGAACAGATCCCACAGGAACTGCCGAAAACTGGGAGTTCGCTGCCCTTGATCGGCCTGCTGGGTACATTGGCGTTGACAACCGCACTCGGGCTGCAAGCGATTCGGACTCCGCCTGAAACTGCAGCAGCGGCCCACCGGTTGGAACGAGCTGGTGGGTCGGATGTTTTCGTTGGGTGTCGAGCGGATGCCAGACTCTAACCTACGTAGCCGCTACCCGGAAAACGAGAGCCCGCAATTTTGAAATGAGTTCGATGCCCCACAAATCGGAGACCTGCCATGGCATCCGACTCAGACATGAGAATACGGTCAACCTCACCAGCTTGGATCCTGCTCCATCATTCTCCGAGCCGTGTCTGACCCTCCTGGTCAATCCGCAGGAATGGCAGCAAGGTTCGACTGAGCGCGGCGGACGGGCTGGAGCGCCTTGCAGTCGGGCCCAGTGTCACTGCGCGGGTGGTGAACTGCATACCGATTGATGACTGTGAGCAGCTCTGGCTTTCTAGGATTAGCAGTGGACACTCGAGGCAATGTGTGGGGAGTCCGAACGTCGCCCGCACACTGGGTGGTTATCACCTGAGAGCATCGTTTTTTCGTCCTTCGGCGACGTTATTTCAAACGATATGATTTCTGAACGCGGGCTGTCATCCGAGAATGGCTGGGATTCTTAAGACGAGTTCTCTCAGTCACGAGCTCAAAGAAAACGTCGACTACACGGTCACAGGAGAAGCGTGGAACCGATTTTCGAAGCGCGAGGAATCGAGAAGTTCTATGCGCAGCCCGATGGAGGTCGGGTCCAGGTGATCGCCGCCACCGACCTGGCGGTTCAGAGGAACTCAGTTGTTGCGCTGCTTGGTCCTTCAGGATCGGGGAAGTCGACGCTGCTACGCATGTTGAGCGGGTTGTCGAAACCGTCCGCAGGCGAAGTGCTGTGGCACGGCAAACCGCTGGATGGACAGATTCCGAACGTTGCCATCGTGTTTCAGAGTTTTGCTTTGTTTCCCTGGTTGACCGTGCTCGACAACGTCGAAGCGCCGTTGATGGCCCGTGGCATGAGCGCGGTCGAACGCCATAAGCGGGCGCTGCGTATGCTCGATACGGTTGGGCTCGACGGTTTCGAGACTGCTTACCCGAAGGAGCTGTCCGGGGGGATGAAGCAGCGTGTCGGTTTTGCTCGCGCCATGGTGGTTCAGCCGGAGGTGCTTTTCATGGATGAGCCGTTCTCCGCGCTCGATGTTCTGACAGCGGAGAATCTGCGCGGTGAACTGCTGGAGTTGTGGTTAGGGAAGAAGCTCCCGATCAGCGCGATTCTCATCGTGACCCACAACATCGAGGAAGCGGTGCTGCTGGCCGACCGAATCATCGTTCTCGGGCGGAATCCTGGCAGAATTCGGGCCGATTTTGGGATCACGCTGTCGCACGACCGAGATCGCAAATCAAAGGAATTTATTGAGTTCGTGGATTATATCTACACGGTAATGACGCAACCGGAGGCTGAGGTCGCTGCTTCCCCACTCCTCCCATATGAACGCCGCCAAACCGCACGTCCGCAACACAAGTACCAGATGTTGCCTCACGCCAAGCCTGGCGGCATTGCCGGCCTGCTGGAACTGCTGGTCGACCGTGGCGGCCGCGATGACATATATCGGCTTGCCGAGCAACTGCACCTGGAGGTCGATGATCTGTTGCCGTTAACCGAAGGCGCGGCACTCCTTGGATTCGTAAATGTCAAAGAGGGCGATGTTGAGATCACGGGAGAAGGGCGCGCCTTTGCCGAGGCCGATATCCTGACGCGTAAGGTTCTATTTCGGGAAGCTGCCCTGCATCACGTCCAGTTGCTTGGACAAATCGATCAGACGCTCCACGCCAAGGCCGATCACACCATTCCCATCGACTTCTTCGAAACCGTACTGGACGAACATTTTTCAGAAAAAGAGGTCGAGCGCCAGTTGGACACGGCGCTCGAGTGGGGACGCTATGCCGAGATCTTTGATTATGAGCCAGATTCCGGAAGGATGATTCTGGCGGACCTGGGAGCGCAGCATCCCGAAGGGCCTCCCCAATGAAGCCGTCCCCAGAGCGCGTTTCGATGCCGAAAATCCTGGCGTGGGGATCGGTGTCACGCGGCACCTGGTCGTTTCTCACCGACTTGCCGATCTTTGCCGGGGGACTGGCGCTGTTCTACGTTTTCATCCTGCTGGCGCGTTATTGGGCAGGTCCCTTCACGCCCGCGGTGGACATTTCGCGCAGCCCGGCGGCTCTCCCGCTCTATGCTCTCTATTCCTTGTTGCGGATCGGGGTCGCGTATTTCCTGAGCTTAATCTTTACCCTGGTATACGGGTACGTCGCCGCCTATAACCCCAAGGCGGAACGCGTCATGATTCCGCTCCTCGACATCCTGCAGTCGATTCCGGTCTTGAGCTTCCTGCCCGGGGTCATGCTGGCGATGGTATCTCTGTTTCCCCGTCATCAGCTTGGCGTTGAACTCGGAGCCATTCTGCTGATTTTCACCGGCCAGGTGTGGAACATGGCATTCAGTTTCTACTCTTCTTTGAAAAGCATTCCAAGGGACCTGCGAGAAGCCGCCCGGCTTTACCGCTTTAGTGCATGGCAGCGGTTTGTCCAAGTGGAGCTTCCGTATGCAGGCATTGGCCTGATCTGGAATTCGATGATGTCGGTCGCCGGCGGCTGGTTCTTCCTCATGGCCTGCGAGATGTTTGTCCTGGGAAGCCGTGATTTTCGCCTGCCCGGACTCGGTTCCTATCTGCAAACGGCGTCGAGCGCCGGGGATACACACGCGATTGGGTTGGGACTGGTCGTGATGATTTCGGTGATCGTACTTCTTGACCAGGTTGTGTGGAGGCCCGTGATCGCCTGGGCGCAGAAGTTCAAGTTCGAGCAAGTCGAATCGTCCGAGGAACCGCACTCGCCGGTTCTGGATCTTCTGCGGCGTTCCCGTGCTCTTTCCCTGGTAAGTCGTCGCTTCACGCGGCCTCTAAGCGAGCGTATTGTGCTTTATTTTGCCGGACGTGAAGCCGCATCGCCTGTCAAGGGACGAGTAGCACGGGCACGAGACTGGGCGCTCCGGATCATCGCGGGCCTGGCCATCATCGGAATCCTGCTGGCGGTGGGGGATGCCGTCCGGCTGCTGGCAGGACTCACCAGCGGAGACTTAAAAACGCTGGCGCTGGGCGCGCTCGCGACATTTTTCCGGGTGTTCTGCGCTCTGGTCCTTGGTACGGCCTGGACGGTCCCCGTCGGGGTTTGGATCGGCTTTAATCCGAGGCTTGCCCGGGTTGCGCAACCGATTGTCCAGATCGCTGCGTCGGTTCCGGCAACCGCGCTGTTCCCTGTGGTGCTGCTGGTACTCATCAGAGTTGGAGGCGGGCTGGGAGTGGGTTCCATCATCCTATTGCTGCTCGGCACCCAATGGTATGTGCTCTTCAATGTCATCGCTGGTGCGATGGCCATTCCCGGTGATTTGAAGGAAGCTGCGGAGGTGTTCCGCTTTGGCCGTCGCGAACGGTGGCAGCTACTGATTCTGCCGGGAATCTTTCCTTACCTCATTACCGGGCTGGTCACGGCTGCAGGAGGTGCGTGGAACGCGAGCATTGTGGCGGAATATTTTCGCTTCGGAGGTCAGACGATTTCCACTGCGGGCCTGGGGGCCGTCATCAGCCAGGCCAGCGATTCCGGTAACTTTCGCTTGCTTCTCGCGGCCACGATTCTTATGGCGGCGGTCGTGGTCACAGTAAACCGCACGATCTGGCGCCCAATGTATGGATTGGCGGAGACAAGATTCAAACTCGAATCATAAGCGCGGCCAGCGCACAACCTCGAGGATTTCAGTCCAGCCGTTCCGATGTCTCACTTCACAACTCTATCGGATAGCAGTTGTCAGGAACGTTTCGGTGCGTGGAATTCTCCTGCGTGGCCTATGGAACTCCCTCGAACACTGAACGCAGAAAGTCGCGTTTTTGCTCGCCGCGTTATCGATCGCATGCTGGCGTCTGGGTCTCCGCCCAAGGAATCTAGGAACCGGTCGGGCGCATTCCTGAGATACTGCGTTTTCGCGCTCGAGATGCGATCCCTGGTGACCGTGACTGCCTTTGACATCCGACGGACTTGGCCTCCTGGCTCAGCCAGTATGGCGAGCGGGCGGCGGTCCCTGCAAGAAACCAGCTCCTCAAGATTTGTCGCTCTCGCAACCTCTCTTCCATCGTTCCTTAGGCGTAACTAAAGCGGCAAATGATACTTAACAATACTGTAATAATGATTGATAGATTATCTACTTTTCTTCATCGGCTCTGAAAAGCTAATCTGCAGTGGTGAGGGCATCATTGAAGCAGCTCCTGGCGCCTTCGAATTGTGAGAAAACAAAATCAATATTTTCAGGAGGAATGAAGAACGTGACAAGCAAGTCCTTATTCTTGGCATCCGCCGCGCTTGGTGCGGCGCTCGTAATCAGCCCGGTTGGACTCAAGGCTGCGACACAGCCTTGCGCGTGCCTGGCAGAAACAGCAAGCACACCCGACGTAGCAAAGGCATTGGCCGACTTCAAGAGCAAAGCATTCCAGGTCCAGCGTGAAGCGGGAATCCTGAAGTCATATACACCCAATTCACGCCTGCACTGGAAGAGTCACACCGACCGCCTCAGCACTCTCAAGAAGCACGTCAATGACATGGGCGGAATGCTGGCTCGTCTGGAGGAGATGAAACCGGTTGCGACCGAATCTCAGCAGCTGGCCATCGATAACGCCCGGCCGCACCTGGTTGCTATCGCGGATCAAGTCGGAAGAGCCATTGGCTTGGTGAATGAGAGCAGATCCAGCGTGAAGTGGTCTCCGTACAGCGACACTGTAGCGGACATTTCACAGCACACCGCCTCACTCTACGAAAAGCTGGACACGATTCTCAACTACGAGAGTGCCAAGGCCCGCCTGGACGGCCTTGAGATTCCGGAGTCGGAAAGCTGAGTGGGCATAAAGCGGCGGAAAGGATCGCTGGTGGCTTTGGGCACTCGGAGTACTAGCGATCCGCACGTTGCTTGGTGGTTTTTCCAAGAACGTCCCTAAGCCACTGAACCGGAGAGCGGCAAGACACTGGAAGGGGTCGCGTCGAGTCCTGGCGTGACGGCCTCCAAGAGAGGAGATCGAGTCGTGCGAGCGTGGAATCGCAGTAGCGCGGTGCTGTTAGTTGCCTTGGCGCTGATCCTCGTCCTCAAGACGAGGCGTCTGTTGGGCGAAGACCGAGGAACGGAAACGCAGATTTTCGATGCCGTCTCTGCTCAGCTAGCCGGGAAAGAACGGTTTCAGAATCTGGCTATTGAGGTCGACCGTAGGACTGTAAGACTAAGAGGAACGGTGCCCGTGCTGGAAGACCAGAGGCAGGCCATACAACGGGCGGCAGATACCAAGGACGTACGAATCGTCGTGAGTCACATCAGGGTCGCGACTGAAAGAATCCCCGACGCCTTGCTGCTGGAGCAATTACGGGAGCGCCTGGCCGCGGACCACGAGAACCAGATCAAGCTCAAGGTGAAGAAAGGGGTTGTGACCATGCAAGGCCCCGTGCAGCACGATGCCCACCGGGAGAAGATCCTGTCCACGGTCGCGAGTTTTGCGGGTGTGGTGGGGATGAAGGACAAGTTGCAGGTAGTTGCGAACTGAGTGTGATCAACACAATTGTAGATCTTAAGGAGAATGAATGTGCCGACCATGAGTGAGTCCGAAACCACGTTCTTCAGGAGCAGCATTGACATTCCGGAAAATGTCCGTGCGCAGGTTGTCGATGTACTGAACTTGCGTCTGGCTGATGCCGTCGATCTCAAGACGCAAGCCAAGCATGCCCATTGGAATGTGAAGGGAAACGAGTTCTTTGCGCTGCACCAGTTGTTCGACAGTATCGCGGGCCATTGTGAAGAGCAGTCTGATCTCATTGCCGAAAGAGTAACCGCTCTTGGCGGCATCGCGATGGGTACGGCCAGGCTCGTTGTCAGGAGTTCCAGTATTCCCAACTATGACTCGAGTGCCACCGTCGGCGCCCAGCACATCCGCGCTTTGGCCAAGGGCGTTGCGAAGTTCGCTGAGCAACTGCGAGGCGGTATCGGCTTCACCGAAGAACTCGGAGACAAGGGCACTTCGGATCTTCTGACCGAGGTTGTGCGGCAAGTCGATAAGGACCTTTGGTTTCTGGAGGCGCATCTCCAGTCGTGACTGCCTACGGGAGTTCCTGCAGTCGAAACGGTTCCGTTGTCTGTGTCAATGCCATGACAGCTTCTCGAAACTGAAGTGACATTCGAGGAGGTCTCGCGGAGGAGTCACCTGATGCGATGTTAGCGCCCGGCCTTCGGTGCGCCTGCCGGCTGTCAGCCTGAACGGTCCCACTTCTCCGCCGCTCCGGGGCGGAAGAACAGGCCTAGACAGGAAATTGCCAGGGTGGCTTCCGTTGGGAACCCGCGAGGTGTGAAATAGGAGGAGCAAGAGCTAAGGAGGACCACCGTGGCCACAATACCAATGATCTCCGGGGAATCGTTCCGCGTGGATTCGTCCAGCAGGCCTCTGTCTCCCGAGGAGTTGCGCCAGATGGATGCCTACTGGCGTGCCGCCAACTACCTTTCGGTGGGACAGATCTACCTCTACGACAATCCTCTCCTGCGTGAACCTCTCAAGATTGAACATATCAAACCGCGCTTGCTCGGCCACTGGGGCACCACACCTGGGCTCAACTTCGTCTATGTCCATTTCAACCGGCTGATCCAACAACACGATCTCAACGCCATCTACATCACCGGGCCCGGCCATGGGGGTCCGGGACTGGTGGCCAATACATACCTGGAGGGAACCTATTCCGAGTTCTACTCGAGCGTGGCCGGCAACGCCGAAGGGATAAAGCAACTCTTCCGGCAATTTTCTTTTCCCGGCGGGATTCCGAGCCACGTCGCGCCAGAGACCCCGGGGTCGATCCACGAGGGCGGCGAATTGGGCTACTCGATCGCCCATGCCTTCGGTGCTGCCTTCGATAATCCCGACTTGCTGGTGTGTTGCGTAGTGGGTGACGGTGAGGCAGAAACGGGACCGCTGGCAGCGAGCTGGCATTCCAACAAGTTCCTGAACCCTGTGCGCGATGGGGCGGTGCTGCCCATACTTCACCTCAACGGATATAAGATCGCTAACCCCACAGTCCTCGGTCGTCTCGAGAACCATGAGTTGTTCCAGCTATTCGCGGGCTACGGTTACCAGGCGTTTCTGGTGGAAGGCGATGAACCGGCAATCATGCACCAGATGATGGCGGCGACGCTGGACACCGTGCTGGCCCAGATACGAACAATCCAGGACAAGGCCCGCACGCGCGAAAACAAATCTCGCCCGACCTGGCCGATCGTCATTCTGCGAACGCCGAAGGGCTGGACCGGCCCCAAGGTTGTGGATGGCAAGCAAGTCGAGGGCTCGTGGCGTTCCCATCAGGTGCCGCTATCCGAGTTGGCGTCCCGGCCAAACCATCTCAAGATGCTGGAAGAGTGGATGAAAAGCTACCGGCCGCAGGAACTCTTTGATGCCAACGGCACGCTCATTCCCGAATTGGCGGCCTTGGCGCCAAGGGGCGGCCGTCGCATGGGTGCGAACCCGCACGCGAACGGCGGCTTGCTCTTGCGGGACCTGGTCATGCCAGACTTTCGTGAATATGCCGTGCACGTTCCAAAGCCCGGCGTCGAGGTGGCGGAAGCGACGCGAGTCCTGGGGCAGTTCCTGCGCGACATCATGAAAGCCAACCAGGAATTCAACAATTTCCGCGTGTTCGGTCCCGATGAGACAGCCTCCAACCGTCTGGATGCCTTGTATGAGGTGACGGACAAGGTTCTTATGGAGCCACTCTTGCCGACAGACGAACATCTGTCACCTGTTGGTCGGGTCGCGGAGGTATTGAGCGAACACCTTTGCCAGGGCTGGCTCGAGGGGTATCTTCTGACCGGGCGTCACGGCTTCTTTTCCTGCTACGAGGCTTTCATCCACATTGTGGACTCGATGTTCAACCAGCACGCCAAGTGGTTGAAGGTGACCCGGGAAATTCCCTGGCGCCGGCCGATCGCGTCGTTGAACTATCTGCTGACGTCGCATGTTTGGCGGCAGGACCACAATGGGTTCAGCCACCAGGACCCGGGGTTTATCGATCATGTGGTCAACAAGAAAGCGGACGTTGTGCGCGTGTACCTTCCCCCCGATGCCAATACGCTGCTTTCCGTCGCTGACCACTGTTTGCGCAGCCGCAACTACGTGAATGTGATTGTTGCTGGCAAGCAGCCGGCCTTGCAATGGCTGGACATGGATTCCGCCATCCGGCATTGCACGACCGGCATTGGGATCTGGGGATGGGCCAGCACCGACCAGGGGAGCGAGCCGGACGCCGTAATGGCATGCGCCGGAGACGTGCCAACGCTCGAAACCCTGGCGGCGGTCGATCTGCTTCGTCGGCATTTTGCTGACATAAAGATCCGCGTGGTCAATGTGGTCGACCTGATGACGCTGCAGTCTTCGAGCGAGCACCCTCATGGACTCAGCGATCGCGAGTTCGACTCCATGTTCACCAGGGACAAGCCGATCATCTTCGCTTATCACGGTTATCCCTGGCTGATTCATCGTCTCACCTATCGTCGAGCGAACCACGACAACTTGCACGTGCGCGGTTATAAGGAAGAAGGGACCACGACAACCCCGTTCGATATGACCGTGCTGAATGACCTGGACCGCTACCATCTGGCGGGTGACGTGGTCGACCGGGTACCGCGACTCCAGCGGGTTGGCGCGCACTTCAAGCAGTCTTTGCGCGACAAGCTGATCGAGCATAAGGAGTACATCTGCCGGTACGGCGAGGACATGCCCGAAGTCCGCGACTGGAAGTGGGCACAGTAGCCGATGAAGATCCTGGTCCTGAATTCGGGCTCCAGCAGTCAGAAGAGCAGTCTGTTCGAAATGGGTCCCGGGATACCGGAAGCCCCAGTGGATCCGCTCTGGGAAGCTTCCGTTGACTGGAGTGGTGAGCGGGCCGAGATCCGAGTCAAGAATTCACTCGGCGCAACTTTTCACGGCGAGGCACGGGCCGACGGCCGGCGCCAGGCCGTTGAGCGCATGCTCGAGACCTTGTGCCGTGGCCCGACCCGGGTCATCGCGGCCCCAACCGAGATCGGCGTGGTGGGCCACCGCATTGTCCATGGCGGACGCCAGTACACCGAGCCAACAATTGTGACAAGGCAAGTAAGAACAGCGCTTGCGGATTTGTCCTTGATTGCTCCCCTACACAACCGGGCCGAGCTGGAAGGAATGGAGATTGTCTCCAAGATGTTCGGCGCGGTTCCGCAAGTGGCGGTCTTCGACACCAGCTTTCATAGCCACCTGCCCCGAGCTGCGGCCGTTTACCCTGGTCCTTATGAATGGTTCGAGCAGGGAATCCAGCGTTACGGATTTCACGGAATCAACCACCAATACTGTGCCGCGCGCGCGGCGCAGTTGCTCGGCAAGGATCTCGCGTCCCTCCGGCTGGTAACGTGTCATCTGGGAAACGGGTGCTCTCTGGCTGCCATTCGCGGCGGTCGGAGCGTGGATACAACCATGGGTTTTACCCCGCTGGAAGGTCTGATGATGGGTACGCGTTCCGGATCTTTGGACCCCGGGATCCTGACCTACCTGCTGCGCCGGGCAAATCTCACAGCCCAGGAACTGGACGAAATGCTCAACCACAGATCGGGTCTGCTGGGAATCTCTGGAATATCAAGCGACATGAGGGACATTCTGGCCGCAAGAAGAGAAGGGAATGAGCGCGCGGAATTGGCGTTCGAGATCTATGTGCACCGCATTCGCTTCTTCGTCGGGGCCATGGTGACAGTGCTGGGTGGTGTCGATGCCATCGTATTCACGGCCGGCGTCGGCGAGAACTCGCCGGAAGTCCGCGAGGCCACATGCGCCAACCTGGGTTTCCTGGGACTAAGGCTCGACGAGAGCAAGAATGCGCAGTCGCCCCTGGAGGAGGACATTGCTCGGCCGGATTCTGCCGTCCGGGTCCTGATCGTGCGCGCCCGAGAAGATTGGGCCATCGCTAGGGAGTGCTGGAGGCTCGCGTCGTCGGAGCCAGCCGCTGCGCCTCCCGAGATACTGTAGCGGCAGGACAAAAGGGGGCCGGGATATTTCGGCCCCCTCCACTCGCTCAGGTTCACCGGATTGGGTCTGAGCGCCACCAGTCCCTTGGCTACGCGGCCACCGCCTCGCGCTTGCTTTTTGTGATCTCGGACTCAGCTTGCAGCCAGTCCTCCAGATCGTGGCCGTCTCCTGCCCCGCGCTGTTCATACAATTCGTAGGCGCGGCTGCGAACTTGTTCATCGAGGTTAGGCGAGACGTGCTCTGCGCCGTTCGAGTTGGCTTGCTGTGAAATGAGTTTCATTAGGGGAGTCCTCCTTTAGACTCAATTGTACGAGTTGAGATTTGCTATGCAATAAAATGGACGAAATGGCATCACGCAATGTGTGAGGACGCATTTGGTCTCGCAATCTGCCGCTGGCTCAGGCACCAGGCACGACCGCCGATCCCGCACCTAAACTGCGTAAACCAATTCTTTAAACGGTCTAGTTCCCATCAGCCTGAGGCGCCCGGATCGAGAGCACGGGACACTTGGCCAGTCGCACTACTTTTTCGGCAACCGAGCCAAACAATACGCGGCGCCAGCCCGTCATCCCGTGCGTCGCGATCACGATCAGGTCCGCGCTCTCTGACTCGGCAATGCGCACGATCTCGCTGGCCGCATCACCGTGGCCGACAATGGTGCGGGCGGGTTTGCCCTTGGTCGTCATCTCGCCGGCCAGTTGGCCTAGCTTCTCGTCCGCGTCCTGGTGGAGCAGCCGTTCATACTCGGGCACCTTGAGGACGTAGTTCGGATCATTTGGAAGTGCCGGCAGTACGGGCACCACATGGACGAGGGTCAGTTTCGCTCCAAAATGCGCCGCAAACTCGCCGGCGACCTTCAGCGCTTCGCGGGAGGGTTCACTGAAATCCGTGGGGCACAACAATCTTTTGACAGGCAGCATTGGTTCACCATTTCTGGAACCGTAGCCTGCTGCGCCAGCAGGGCGGCAGCAGCACAGCTCGATTCATGATCTCGACCACAACAAAAAAGCTAAGCGAGCCCGATTGCTCTGGCCCGTGGCAAGACTCTCCGTGGACCTCGGCGCGTGCTACCCGTTCAACTGCGATCTGGTACGCCGCTTGCCGCAACGTCACCTTCTCCTTCGTGGCTACAGCGACCACCTCCCGGTAAGCCTGGCTGAGGTACCGGTGGAGCTCCGCGTTTACTTTGTTCCCTCCCGTTCCTTTTCTGGCATTCGGTTCAAATTCGTGTCGTTCCCGCCACCCCTAGACCGGTCAGAGTTTGGTCAGCAGGAGGTCGCCTAGGGGACGGCTCATTGATCCTGACCGACTCGCGGCTGGTCCTCAGGTCGCGCTTGCGCTTCAACTTGCGCGTGAAGGTGCGCGCCACGCGCTCCGCCGCTCGATCGATGGCGGCGAACAGGTCGGCGTTTATCTCTTCGACCACGACCGTTTCCTGCGGGTGGAGGTGTGCGGTGATACGGCAGCACTTGTCCACTCCCCCACGAGGACCGTTGACGTCGAAAATCCGTACGGAAATGCGGCGAATCTGGCTCTCGCGTCGCGTGAGAGAGAAGCGCAATCGGCGCTCGACGTAACCGGTTACCGCGGTTGGCAGATCCACCTTCTGAATACGAATGTCAAGTCGCATGGCTGCTCCAGTTTCTTGTTCTCTATGGCACCAACATAGCGCTCATACACAGTGTTAAAAAGTAGAAAATAGTGACGCGATGCTTACACTAAACTTAACTGTAGCGCGTTTGTGCTACGAGGGTTGAGTTGCAGCTAGCCTCGTGCGGGACTCGACGAATGAGCACTGTGCAACCGCGACTCTCCAAGCAGAAGAACACACACGAGTGACAGCCTGAGGAGGGAAGGGAAGACTTTGCTCAGGGATGTATCAGCGGAAATACGACTTGAGCACATACTGCTGCAACATCCGCTGTGTGTTGAAGAACGATCCGTTCAGTGCGATCGTATGGCGCATCACTTCGGTGAAGCGCTCTGGTTCACGATAGAACATGGGGAGAATCACCGATTCGAGTTTTTCGTAGAGAGAAGCGGCGTCCTGGCCACTGCGTCCTTCGTCCTGTCCTGGCCCGGTTCCGATGGCCCAGCCTGTGATCCCCTCAATATGGCCCTCGATCCACCATCCATCGAGTACGCTCAGGCTAGGAATGCCATTGAGCGCAGCTTTCATCCCACTCGTACCCGATGCCTCCAGGGGCGGTTGGGGTGTGTTCAGCCAGAGGTCTACACCGGAAACGGTCAGTTTCGCAAGCCGCATGTCGTAGTCCTCGAGGTAGGCGATTCGCACCTCGTTCCTCAACGCTTCCTGGAAATGGAACACGCGTTTGATCAGTTCCTTGCCGGGTACGTCCTGCGGATGAGCTTTACCCGCGTAGACGAGCTGAAAAGGTCCGGCCTTGGCAGCAATGGCTCTCAACCGGTCTGGATCGGCGAAAACCAGGTCCGCCCGCTTGTAGGCAGTGACACGGCGGGCGAAACCGATGGTCAGCACGGCAGGGTCGAGTGCGGCGCCGGTCGCGCCGTTCACGTGAACGATCAACTTCTGTTTTTCCTCGGCGTGTGCGTTCCATACCGCCTCTTTGGGGATAGTCAAGGCGTAGCGGAGGCTGGAATTGTCCTGGCGCCAGTCGGGAACGTAACGATCATAGAGCTGCTGGAATGAAGGTGAGGTCCAGGTGGCAGCGTGGACGCCGTTGGTGATCGCGTCGATCGCGTAGCCCGAGAACATCAGGCGCGAGACCTCCCCGTGTTTCTTGGCGACACCGTTAACATAGCGGCTCAGGTTAAGCGCGAGGTAGGTCATGTTCAGCGTGTCTTCGCGGGTTACGCCCTTTTCCAGATCGGCGGGCGGAACGTGTTTGCCGAAAACACGGCCGGCCAGGTCAGCGCAGAAAATATCCTTCCTATCGGTGAAGTCGCGGCGGCGGCCAAGGACACTGATTGCCAGGGTCATCGGGAATTGATCGTGACCCGCCGGCACCGGCGTGTGCGTCGTGAACACGCATTTCTGCCTCACCGCTTCGATGTCTTCCTCATTGATGCATTCTCGCCCGTGTTTCGTGGCTTCCTCGTCCAGCAACTCCAGCCCGAGCAGGCTTGCATGCCCTTCGTTCATGTGAAAGCGCTGAATCTTTCCATATCCGAGTGCCCGGAGCATCCGCACACCTCCCATACCCAGGATCACCTCCTGGCATAGCCGGTAACGGGAGTCTCCACCGTACAGAAAATCAGTCAGCGTTCGGTCCCAGGGAGAATTCTCTGGCAGATTGCTATCCAGGAGGTATACCGGTAGCCGAAAGCCGTCTGTACCCGAGATCTCGTATCTCCAGGCCCGCAACTCGACGGTCCGGCCCTCAATATCTACGGAAGCCCGGGCAGGCATCTCATCGAAGAAATCCGTTGGGGACCACTCGACCGGGCTCTCGGTCTGCCACCCACTCGAATCGAGGTGTTGACGGAAATATCCCTTCCTTGAGAGCAGGGTGAGAGCCACCATCGGAACTGCGAGATCCGCCGCTGAGCGTAGCGTGTCCCCCGCGAGCACCCCGAGACCGCCACTGTAGGTGGGGATGTCGGGTGCGAGGGCAACCTCCATCGAGAAATAGGCCACGGTTGCGTCCATCGTGAAACCGCTCTCCTTCGAAAGTGTGCGCTTGCCGGAGCTGCGAGGCAGCCGCACCGCGCAGCTGAGAGTATCGGCCAGAGGCACACGCCGGAGCAAGTTGGTCAGCCCTGCGACCGGCTCGGAATATTAGAGAAAAGTTAATCTCCACCTCCATATTCCATACTTTTCGTAAGTATCGAATCTGCCTATAGTGGGCACATGGACAACCAAGACCACGAACGTGCCGAGGCAACCTTGCAGGATGAGGACGAATACTGCACGGTTTGCCATACCGTGTACGCCGCGGAAGAGGGTTGCTGGTGTGTTGGGCCAAACGTTGGCCGTGCACGCCGGCTCCGGAGGGCCGGGTCCTAGCTAGCTTGTTCATGACCTTTAGGGAGGTGTCTTATGCCTGTTGCGGAACCAGCAGTTCAAATTGCACTAAAACGGATTCTTGTCGCAACTGATTTTTCGGAGTGCTCGGAACGAGCACTACTGGCCGGCTTGGGAATCGCACAACGGTATGGATCCAGTGTGCACATGGTTCATGTGGTCCCCAGCGAGGGCTACGGGGTAACGGGAGCCGGAATGCTGGGTGCCGTGAATTTCGCACGGCACAACGCCCGAGACCTCGAATCCGGGCTCTTGAAGAAAGGGTACTTGGAGGGTATCCGCTACCGGATTTCACTGGAGAGAGGAGAAGTCTGGCCGGCCGTCTCCCGGATCGTGGACGAGGAGAGCATTGATCTGATCGTGCTGGGCACCCGCGGTCGAAGCGGGCTCGGCAAACTGCTGCTGGGATCGGTCGCGGAGAGGATATTTCGCCAGGCCACTTGTCCGGTGTTGACGGTCGGGCCGAACTTTCAACCCTCGTTTCCGCTCACCGCAACACCAGGTCGCGTGCTGTTCCCCACCGATTTTTCGGCGCAGGCGGAGAATGCGTTTCCATATGCAATGGCGTTGGCACAGGACCATCAAGCTGAGTTCATCTGTCTGCACGTGGTTCAGCCGACTGGAAGTGATGCTACGTTCAACGAAGACCGTGCGCGGCGCTATGCCGGTTCTCGTCTGCGCGAGCTGGTGGCGTCGGTGACCGGGTTGGAAAAGGAGCCAGAATCCCTGGTCGCGACCGGCGACCCTGCACAGGCGATCGTGAAGACCGCGGCAGATCGTGGCGCGGAGGTGATCGTACTTGGAGTACGAACTCCAGCCGGTCTGTCGGACCGGCTGGGCTGGTCCACCGCTTACGATGTCGTGCGCGACGCGCCCTGCCCGGTATTGACCGTGCGTTGTGCAGAGCGAATCTAGGCCCGCGCACGGCCTCGCTTGGACAGCAGCGAACCTTGGAAACCATGGAGATGGAGATGGCCTTGTTGGAACGTGCAATCGGAATTTCGTTGAATAACATACTTTGGGCTACAGATCTGTCGGTGCACTCTGAGGCTGTCCTGCCGTATGTTCTGTCGTTGGCACGCCGTTATGATGCCAGGCTCTATGTGACACACATTGTGCCGCATGCGAACTCTCTCCCGGCAAAGGCAAATGGCGACCTCTTCGACGAACGTCGGCGGGCCACCGAAGACCTGGTCATTCGATGGCGTTCGCTCGGCCGTCTCCATGGGGTTCGTCATCTGGTCCTGGTTCGAGAAGGGGAAGCCGCGGAGACGCTCTGTCGGACAATTCACGACTACGATATCGATCTCATCGTGATCGGTACTCGCGGGCGAACAGGAATGAATAAGATGTTGCTGGGATCCGTAGCACAGGAGCTGGTGCGGCGGGTGTCTTGTCCGATGCTGAGCATCGGAGCCAGATGCTCAGGACGCATTGGCGAGGATACTGTCGTTAGGAACATCGTATGCGCCACGGACCTCTCGCCCGAATCACTTGGGGCTATCGGCCATGCACTCTTTTTGGCCCAAGAGCACCAAGCCCGGCTTACTCTGGTGCATGTGGCGGAGAATATCCTCGCGCAGACGCCGGATGGCAAAGAGTTGTTGATTGAGTCCATCCAAAGGCGACTCGAGGAACTCCTCCCAGTCGGAACGGAACAGTGGTGCGACCTCAGTTTCGTGGTTGACTTCGGCGTGGCAGCGACACAAATCCTTGCATTGTCAGAGAAGCTGCCTGCGGATTTGGTCGTTCTCGGGAGTCGGCGCAACGATGATTTTGCCGCACGCTTGCCGGGATCGACCGCTTACCCGGTTCTGTCGAACGCGTTGTGTCCAGTGCTGGCCGTGCCTGCCCGCGAGAGCAACCTTGCGGCTGAAGAGGTACGGTTAGAAATTCGGCATGAGGGGTACGCCGCGGACTAGATTGGCCCCGTGGTTCGAACTGGCGCTCGGTCGGGGCGTATGCTGGGGTACGGCTGGATGCTTCAAGAAATCGATTTCGATGCCCTCCGTGGCCTCTCCGAGCGGGAAGCCGCAGCCCGGTTCAAAACGGACGGGCCGAATGAGCTGCCTTCCGCAAAGCCACCCGGCCTTTTTGCCATCATCCTGGAAATACTCCGCGAACCTATGCTCCTGCTGCTGGTAGGCGGCGGCATCGTGTACCTGCTCCTCGGAGAACTTCGGGATTCGCTCGTTCTCCTCGCTTCGATTTTCGTGGTCCTGGGTATCAGTCTCTATCAGCGTCAGAAGACGGAGCGGGCCCTGGAGGCGCTTCGAGATCTTTCGAGCCCGCGCGCGCTAGCGATTCGCGACGGCAAGGAACGACGCATCGCAGGCCGTGAGGTGGTCCGGGGGGATGTCGTCGTGCTGGTCGAGGGTGACCGGGTTCCCGCCGATGCCGTGGTTCACTCCTGCGTCAGTCTCGCGGTAGACGAGTCGTTGTTAACGGGGGAATCGGTGGCAGTTCGCAAATCCGCCGGAGCCGCAGAAAGCGTCCTGGGACGCCCCGGTGGGGATGACTTGCCATTTGTGTTTTCCGGGACCATGGTGGTGCAGGGGCATGGCATCGCCGAAGTGAAGGCGACGGGCATCCATACCGAGCTGGGGAAAATCGGCAAGGCCCTGCAGACTCTCGAACCGGAAGAGACTTCTCTGAAAAGGGAAGTGTCGCGACTGGTACGAATTCTGGCCGCCCTGGGGCTATCGGTGTGCGGGGTGGTCGCGATCATCTACGGGATGACTCGGGGGAACTGGCTCGACGGCTTCCTGGTAGGCATAACCATGGCGATGGCACTCCTGCCGGAAGAATTCCCCGTCGTGCTGACGATCTTCATGGCACTGGGGGCGTGGCGTATCGCGCAAAAACGGGTATTGACCCGTCGTGCGAGCGCGATCGAAACACTCGGGGCAGCGACCGTGCTTTGTGTGGATAAGACCGGCACGCTCACGCAGAATCGTATGTCGGTGCAGAGGCTCTTCGCCAGCGGGCAGTATTACACGATCCCTGAAAACGCTCGCGAGGCGCCTCCGGAACAGTTTCACGAAGTCCTGGAGTTCAGCATTCTGGCCAGCCAGAGGAAGCCGTTCGATCCCATGGATATCGCTTTCCAGCAGCTCGGGCAGCGCTACTTCTCCGACGCCGACCACCTGCACTCGGAGTGGTCGCTGGAGCGGGAGTATCCGCTATCACGGAACCTCCTGGCCGTATCCCGGGTTTGGTTTGCCCGCGAACATGCGAGCTATGTGGTCGCCGCCAAAGGTGCGCCGGCAGCGATTGCGGAACTATGCCGTCTTTCGCCAACCCAGACAGAAGAAATCAAACAGCACGGAGAGACGATGGCCCGTGAGGGCCTGCGAATTCTGGGCGTGGCCAAAGCCGGTTTTCACGGCGAGTCGCTGCCGAGTGATCCCCGTGTCTTCTCGTTCGCTTTCCTGGGCCTGGTTGGATTGGCAGATCCGGTCCGCGATGAGGTGCCGGCTGCGATCCAGGAATGCCACGCCGCGGGCATCCGCGTAGTCATGATCACAGGCGACTTTGCGGGCACGGCGCGGAGCATCGCGGGCCAGGTTGGACTGGTTGGCAAAGAAAAGGTCATTACTGGACCGGAACTCGACCGTATGGATAGCGAGGAATTGCGGCGCCGAGTTGCGTCAACCAACATTTATGCACGCGTGGTGCCCGAACAGAAATTACGCTTGATCGAAGCGTTGAAAGCGAACGGCGAAGTGGTCGCCATGACCGGCGATGGCGTAAACGATGCACCTGCGCTGAAGGCAGCGCATATCGGCATCGCCATGGGCGGGCGGGGAACCGACGTAGCCCGGGAGGCGGCCGACCTGGTACTGCTCGATGATGCGTTCTCATCCATTGTCCAGGCGGTTCGCCTGGGCCGCAGAATCTACGACAATTTGAAGAAGGCGATGGCCTATATCTTTTCGGTCCACGTACCCATCGCGGGCTTGGCGCTGATCCCGGTCCTGCTCAAATGGCCGCTCGTATTGTTGCCGGTGCACGTTGTATTTCTGGAGCTGATCATCGACCCGGCTTGTTCGGTGGCATTCGAGGCGGAGCCGGAAGAGGCGGGCTTGATGGAGCGGCCGCCGCGAAAGCCGAAGGAGGCGCTCTTCAGCACGAGGACCGTGCTACTCAGTGTTCTGCAGGGCGCCAGTGTGCTCTTCATTGTTTTGTCAGTCTTATTCATCGCCCGCCTCCGCGGGGAACCCGAGACGAACGTCAGGGCGCTCACGTTCACCACCTTAATAGTCGCTAACCTGGCGTTGATTCTAGCCAATCGCTCCTGGAACCGGGTCATCTTCTCAACTTTGCGGTACCCGAACCCTGCCCTGTGGTGGATTGTTGCAGGATCTTTAAGCGTGCTGGGCCTGGTACTGTATGTTCCTTTTATCCGGGAACTTTTTCGTTTCTCAGTGCTGCATGTCAATGACCTTCTCATCTGTTTGGGTGCCGGAGTGGCCAGCATTCTCTGGTTTGAGGTGCTCAAGCTCGCTACCCGAGGCCGGCTCGTGCTCGCGTAACGACATTGCCACATCGATGAGAGCGGGTCAGGATAGGAGACCGGAAATGGTAACGTTGAACGCAGGCGGTCGGATTTCCTTGAAACGAGTGCTGTTTGCCACCGATTTTTCCATGTCTTCGGAGCTTGCTCTCTCCCATGCCCTGAAGATCGCTCGCCGCTACAGGTCCAAAATCTACTTGGCTCACGTCACTCCTCCGGAACTGTACAGGTCTGTCCCGCAGGAAATTCTGACGGCAGCTGTCAAACGGACCCGGGAGCACGCCCAGCACGAGATGTCCCATCTCATCCGGGCAAATGGAGTGGGACAATTCCGCCACCGAACCCTGCTTGAGGAAGGCGATGTGGCGGATGTCCTACTGCAGCTGGTTCGGGAGCACGCCATTGATTTGCTCGTGATCGGGACGCGCGGTTACCGGGGCGTGAAAAGGATGCTGTTGGGATCAGTCGCGGAGAAGCTCTTCCGTCAGGCGCCTTGCCCGGTGCTGATTGTTCCGCCTCCGGCGGGAGAAAGGGTGAGGATCGCCCGCATCCTTTACCCGACAGATTTTTCACGGCATTCATTGGTGGCTGCGGCCTATGCTCTGTCTTTGGCTCGCCACCACCGAGCGAAGCTGATCTTGCTGCACGTGGTCCAAGGAACCGACGCCCACTCGGTCGCTGATTTGAATCGCCAACGGAGGCTTGGTGAGAACCGCTTAAGGCGCGCCGTCTTGGGAAAAGTAGCGCTGGAATCCAAGCCCGTCTTGGAAGTTGAGTTTGGGGACCCTGCACGAAGGATCCGCAAGATTGCTGCGGAATGGCAGGCGGATCTGATTGTGTTGGGAGTGCGCCGCGCTAAGCCAACGGTGGCACATCTGGAGGAAGGAACGGCGTACCAGGTTGTTCGCCAAGCACCCTGCCCGGTGCTCACAGTTCGTTGATACGCGGGGTCGCGTCCAGTTTGAGCGAGGTTACCGCAGGCGGTGCCGTTACGACTTACTGGCACCGCCTCACTTGCTCATTTGCTGCTCGTAACCGTCAAGTTATTCGTAACCGAGAATGAACCGGAAACTCCTCGGGCCCGCATGTTCACCAGATTCTTGTCGGCCTCACTGTCCACCACCCCTTCCAAAGTGATGTGACCGTTTTTGACAATGATCCGGATCGGCTTGATGACCGGCAAGGCATAACGCTGCAGCGCCGGGTAGCCGTAGATTGCGCGAAACGACCTGAGACGCAACCTGTCATCGTTGGGCGAAACGGGCAGAACCTCGATCTGGTTGTCCACTTTCTCGACACCCTCGATGGCTTTGACCACCCGCTCCGCGTCGGTCTTCAATGTGGGCCGGGTGACTTGGCCGGACAGCGTCACGTCGTATCCCTCGACTCTGAAAGTGATGTTGTCGAACACATCAAAGTAGGGAAGCATCAGGATTTCGTGCCGGACTTCCTTCTGAATGCGTTCGACCGATTGTGGCGAAGCTTCCCTCTGCGC